>TARA_R100000049_G_C1956190_1_pt1 | contig 11027 bp, 10 predicted proteins | sample TARA_R100000049 | Tara Oceans TARA_R100000049 (sample SAMEA2619992) | marine metagenome | biome: marine biome (ENVO:00000447); feature: mesopelagic zone (ENVO:00000213) & marine oxygen minimum zone (ENVO:01000065); material: "saline water (ENVO:00002010), including plankton... | reverse complement strand
TTTTGATCCCGTCATGCGCAGGTTCGAATCCTGCCACCCCAGCCAGAACCTTATTTCACCTAATCCAATACCATCCAAAATAGCATATAAAAACAATGGTTTGTGATCATATTGCGTCTTATATAGTCCTATATTAGGTGCTTGCATCCTGAAAAATTGGGGGTACACTAAGGGGTATCGCAAAATTCGTAGAATCTGTGTACCCCCAAATGGCGCTAACCGACATAAAATGCAAATCCGCATCCCCCAGAGATAAGCCTTACAGGCTATCGGACGGGAAGGGCATGTATCTGGAGGTCCGGCCCAATGGCAGCAAATACTGGCGGTATAAATACCGCTTCGTCGGCAAGGAAAAATTACTGGCGCTGGGAGTATATCCGGAGACATCGCTTGCAGAAGCCAGAGAGAAGCTTTTACGGGCGCGCAAGTTGCTGGAGGGTGGAGTTGATCCATCCCAGGAGAGAAAGAAGAAAAAGGCGCTGGCAAAAGAAAGCGCAGAAAACACTTTCGAGGTTATCGCCTGGGAATGGTATGCCAATCGTAAAAGCCGTTGGCGAGAGCGATATGCCGAAGAGATCATTACCCGGCTCGAGAAAGACATCTTCCCGGAAATTGGCAATATCCCGATTGTGGAAATTGAGCCGCCGTTGCTCTTGCATGTCATCCGTAAAATCGAAAATCGCGGGGCATATGAACTGGCGAAAAGGCAACTGCAAAAATGCGGCGAAATTTTCCGTTATGCGATTGCGACCGGCAAAGCGTTACGCGATCCATCCCAGGATATCAAGGAAGCCTTGATGCCGGTTAGAAAAGAGCATTTCGCCGCCATAGACATAAAAGAGCTCCCGGAGTTCATTGCGGCGCTGGAACGGAACGACGCGAGGCTTTATCAAAGCACCCGGAACGCTCTTAAGCTGATCATGTTGACGTTCGTACGTACGAGTGAGCTGATCAACGCGACATGGGAAGAAATTGATTTCGACAATAAAGAATGGGTTATCCCGGCGGAACGGATGAAGATGGGGAAGGTACATATTGTTCCGTTATCCTGTCAGGCAATTGAAGTACTTGAAAACCAGAAAATTCTCGCCGGGCAATGGCCGCTTGTATTCCCGAGTAGCGTTAAGCCGCGTAATTCGATCAGTAATAACACGATACTTGGTGCGCTGAAGCGTCTTGGCTATCAGGGTCGCATGACCGGTCACGGGTTTCGTGCTCTCGCCATGAGCGCGATTAAGCAGGAGCTGGGCTATCGTCATGAAGTTGTGGATCGACAGCTTGCCCACGTCCCGAAAAACAAGATCGACAAGGCTTACGACCGCGCGCTATTCCTGAAGGAACGAAAAATCATGATGCAGGAATGGGCAGACTATCTTGAAAACCTAAAATAATTTATCTTTGGAAAGTGGCGTTAAGAAAGGATATTCAGGTACTTGCAACATGCTGGGTACAACCCATGAATATCTAAATTCTGCGGTCTAGTACCTCCATGACGGTAGTGATCTAAATAAAGCATCTGTAGCTGTTGTGTGCGACAAATCTGGAACAAGGTCCCAGTTTTTCGCGCCCGTTTTATGTCAATTCTCCTCCACATCCCGCCTTTTGATCACAGATAAAAAGGGATACTTTGAACTCTATGTAACCACCTGGGAAACATTCAAGTATCAAAGACGATGACGCACTGGTAGCAACTTGTTGTAGAGTGATAGAGATAACTCCCTGCTATGCTGAGGTAAGTTTACTTTCGTCTGTTAGAATCCTCCTTACCTTCCAACCGCTTGCGGCAAAAAATACCGCTGGCACTCGAGGTGCCAACGGCAGGTTCTTGCATAATTTACCCTAGATTTTATTTCGGTAGAGCTTCAGTGAACTGTTTTAAAACCTCGCTGCCGGGCTTGCCACGGTCATCAAGGTCCTTGGCCCATTCCTCTGCCACTTCATCGGAATATTTTGTGAATGTTTCAAGTTCGGAAGCGCTGAGTTCGTGATATTCAACCCCGGCCTTTTCCATTTCCGCGATGGCGTTATCAACACCTTCATCTATATTCTTGCACATCTCAGTAACCATATCTTTGCTGGCGCTGGTCATTGCATTCTGCGCGTCTTCTGGAAGCCTGCCCCATGCATCCTGATTCATGACAAAGGTAACGATAAAGCTGCCGAAGTTACCACCACGCGTGCCGTATTTAACCAGCGGTACCAAATCATAGGAGATTACGCTCTGGTTAGGAAAGATAAGTCCGTCAAGCGTTCCGCGTGAAAGAGATTCTCGCGTTTCCGTTGCCGTCATGCGAACAGGAATTGCACCGATCTTGCGTGTGAAAATATCCATGGCCCCGCCTGTACTGCGGAGTTTCAGGCCCTCTGCATCAGCGGCAGTCATGACTTTCTTGTTGGCCGTGTAAATCTGATAAGGCTCCAGCACGAAGGAGAACAGGAGACGCACTTTGTTATCTGTGAAATCCTGCGCAGCAATTGGATCCTTGTTGGCAATATCCCAGTAGGCATTCGTACCTTGACAGGATGTGGCGAAGCTACCCGGTAATTGAGCTACACCTGAAAGTGGCATCTTGTCGGATACATAGGAGACGCCGACATACCCGATATCGGTTACGCCATTCTGGGTGAGGGCCAGCATATCTTTTGACTTGCCGAGCTGCTGGGCCGGAAAATGATCGAATGTCACCTGGCCGTTGGTCAGTTTCGTCACATTCTCCATCCAAGGCTCAATGGCCTGTTTTTGAATAAAATGCGACGTCGGGAAGGAATGCGCAAACCTGAGCTTGATTCCATCCGCTGCTGCTGCCGAGATTACCGAAAAACCTGCTGCCAACACGGTCGCGACTGTAAATGCCAATTGTGGAATGATTTTTTTCATTTCTCTCCCTTTCTGAGGCGCCCTAGTTCTTATTGAAAGTGTCAAATTGCTGACACCGCTGTATAGTGACGCAGTTTTTAGTCTAATACGGATTTTGACTGTTCCGTTATTGGTATAATATGCCATATTAGGAACAAATCAAGATAAAGGGGAAGGTCTTGAGCAAAAATATCGTGAAAGGGCCGCGCTCACCCGCGCGTGTCATGCAACTTTTGGAAGAACTCGCCAGTGACACCGAGGATTTGACATTGGCAAAGCTGAGTGCCCGTCTCGACACGCCTAAAACCAGTCTGTTAAGTTTGCTTCGATCCTTAGAGGCGGAAAATTATATCGAGGTGAATAATAAGGCCTATCGCTTGGGAGCGAAGGCAATCCGCCTTGGCAATCTTATAAGTGCGAAAATGAAAGCCTGGTCGTCCTTCCCCGCCGCAGTTCGTCCGTTTTTGCTGGCATTGTCGAGAGAAAGTGGTGAAACCGCGTTGTCAGGTGTGATGGGCGAGGAAAAGGACCATGGTGTTTTTATTGATATGATCGAAGGTAATGGCACCATTTATCTCGCGTCTGTTATCGGTGCGCGGCGCCCTTTATATTGTACGTCTTTTGGGAAAGCCCTGCTCGCGTTTCAAAGCATCAACTTCATCCATAGCTATATGGCAGACGTTGATCCGGTGTCTCCTCTCACCGGTGAAGAATATTCAAAGGATGAGATACTTGAGGACCTCAGCACAATCCGCAGAACCGGAATTAGCATGACCATGGGAGATTCGGTTGAAGGTGCAGGCGGCGTTGCTGCGCCGGTGTTTGGATCGGATGGCGAGATAGTGGGGTGTATTACTCTGGCGGCACCAATCGATCGCCTGAAAGAGAATTTGAAGAAATACAGTGAACTGACACACGCCGCCGGTGAGCGTGCCTCTCAGTTTATGGGATCCTCCATGCCTTATCCCGGATCAAAATAAGCCCTTACGAATCCATACTGCTCAACTTTGATTCCGTGGTGTTTATCTGACCGAGAGTATTTCGGCTTTATCTTCCTGCGTTCATATTCCCCTAATTCGAAGCTTTTCGCTATCGCGCAACCTTATCGAAGCGGACGGAGAAACCATCCGGTTACCGCTACAACATGCTTTCTTATCGGGGAACTGGAAGAGCTTTGAATGCGAAAATGCGGCTTGACAGGCTTAGATTCGCCCGATATTTTGGTCCTAAATAAGAACAAAATTCTACTATCAGAACAAAATTGAATTTATATTTTTGCATATACTCTCGGACGCAACAGATTTTTCAAGCTAGGGCTTTATTGCTGTTGAGGGTTGAGCATTGATTTCTGATCAGGAAATAGAACGTGAGAGGTTCGTGCATGTTGTTTCGCAGTTTATTCTTTGCCCCGGCTAACAGGCCAGATCTGCTGTCTAAATTTCCGCGTTTTTCGGCAGATTGCTACGCAGTTGATCTGGAAGATGGAACGCCCCCCGATGACAAGATAACAGCGCGCGAGGCTCTTGCCGACAATATCAATATGCTAAGGAAAGCCGAGGTGAAGGGGCTGGTGTATGTTCGGGTAAATGAGCCGGAATCGTCTTTTTATCTGGATGATATTGCTGCTGCCGTTAAATGCGACATTGATGGCATTATTATCCCGAAGCTGGAAACACCGGATCAATGCGATCCAATCATCTCTGCGATCAGGAAAGCCGGAAAAGCCGATACGACCACACGTTCAATCAAAATCATGGGCGGTATTGAATCGATGCTTGGCGTGCTGAATGTGAACAGATTATGCAGTGCAATTGATATAATGAGTTCGGTTTTTTTCGGCGCGGAGGATCTCGCCGCCGATATGGGCGCACGTCGCTCGGAAGAGGGAGATGAGGTTCTGTATGCCCGCTCCCGCGTTGTGCTGGCCGCAAAGATAGCCGGGATTGTAGCGATTGATCAGGCGGTGATTGATGTCCGGAATGATGAACAATGTCGTCGCGATGCCAGCAAAGGAAGGGACTTAGGGTATGAGGGCAAGATTTGCGTCATTCCTCGTCAGATTGACATATGCAATGCTGTTTATGCCCCGACGGAAGAGGAGGTTGCGGAGGCCTATGAGGTTGTCACTGTATACCGTGACGCAATGTCCAGAGGGATCGGGACAATTGACTTCAAAGGCAAGATGATTGACGGCCCGCTTCTAAAACGTGCGGAGGCGACGCTTGCCATTTCAAAAATTATAAAAAATCGGGAGAGTGCCTGATGCGCGAGCTAAAAATTGAAGAGCTGGATTTATCCAGCCTTATCCGAAAGTCGGAAACGGTTATGTGGGGGGGCGCCTGTGCAGAGCCGCTCACTCTGACGGAGGCGTTGGTTGCCCAGCGTAAGTCGCTCGATAATGTGAATGTCTTTCTGGCGTCTGCTTTCTCCAATACGTTATCTCCGGAACATTCAGACGATCTGACGTTTATCTCGACTGGGGGCGTCGGGGCTGCCGGGGCACTCACAAAAGTAGGGGCCTGCGATGTCATTCCTTGCCATGTATCTCAGGTTGCTCGCTACATTGAGATGGGAAAAATTCCCTGTGACGTGGTTTTCGTTCAACTCAGCCCGCCCAACGACCGCGGTGAATACAGCCTCGGCGCCACAAGCGACGTTTTATCGATAGCCATCAAGAAGGCCCGCCTCGTCATTGCTGAAATCAACAGTCAAACACCCAGAACGGTCTGCGCCGAACCTCTCACGGTAGCGGATATAGATTACTGCATCTATTCCGACCGGCCGATGGTTGAATTGCAGCCCGCCCCAGTGACGGACATCGATCGGGAAATTTCCGGGTTCTGCCAGGACTTTATCCCGGAAAGGGCCACGCTTCAGGTTGGAATTGGCAGCGTACCGGAAGCAATCATGGCCGATCTCAGTTCTCGGCGGGGCATGGGAATTCATTCCGGCATGATCGGCGACAGTGTAGTCGATCTTGTAAATTGCGGTGCTGTAACCAATGAGCATAAGGAAGTCGATGTCGGTATCACTGTGACCGGTGCCCTGATAGGCACCAAGAAACTCTATGATTTCGCCGATAACAACGCGAGCCTCAGGATGGAGCCAGCGTCCGTCACCCACGACATTCGAGCCCTTTCGCGCTTTTCAAACTTTGTCTCCATGAATTCCGCGCTGGAGGTCGATATCACTGGTCAGGTAAATGCGGAAGGTATCGGCGCAAAATATTTCGGTGGTGTTGGCGGGCAGGTCGACTATGTCCGGGCCGCCGGCCTGTCACCTGGCGGCTGCTCGCTGATTGCCCTTAAGAGTTCCGCTAAAGACGGTGCCGTCAGCAAGGTCGTATCCCAGCTTTCTGGGCCAGTCACAACGCCACGAAGCGACGTAGGTGTCATCGTTACCGAATTTGGCGCCGCTGACCTGCGTGGCTTGCCGTTGTCCCGCCGGGTAAAGGCCATGATTTCCATTGCGCCGCCGGACCATCGGGAACGGCTGGATCGCGAGGCCTATGATCTGCTGAAAATCAGAGCCCAATAAACAGGAGGAAGATCCGCCATGATGGATACCATATTGTTCGATGTTCAGGATGATATCGTCATCATCACAATCAATCGGCCGAAACAGCTCAATTCAATAAACGACGCTGTTCGCAGCGGATTGCTGGAGGCTTGGGAACGCTTTGAACAAACACCCGAATTGAAAGTCGCCATTCTGACGGGGGCGGGAGAGAAGGCATTCTGCGCCGGCATGGACCTGAAGGAAGCGGCAGACACGATGCTTGGCGTTCCGCCCCGCGATTTCATCCCCATTGTCGGGGACAGCGTGACCGTGACAAAACCGATTATTGCGGCAGTTAATGGCTATGCCTATGCGGGCGGATGGCTGTTTGCCCAGATGTGCGATCTTTGCATCGCCTCGGAAAATGCGGTGTTCGGTATTACGGAGGCGAAAGTCGGGCGTGGAATGCCCTGGGCGGCCCCGCTCGGCAATATGATCCCGTCCCGGATAATGATGGAATTGCTATTGACAGGGGATTCCCTGTCGGCACGACGCGCTCTGGAAGTTGGCTTTGTGAATAAGGTAGTGCCGAGTGATGAGTTGCTGCCTGAAGCCATTACTATGGCCAAGAAAATAGCAGCCAACGCCCCTCTGACAGTGAAGGCAGCCAAGGAGCTGGTTTATATGTCATCTGAAATGGGTAGATCTGCAGCTTTGCGTGCCGCCTATCATCTGTTTGAGCCGGTGTATAGAAGCGAGGATGCGCTAGAAGGACCACGTGCATTCGGTGAGAAACGCTCGCCAAGATGGCAAGGAAAGTAATGTTTGTCCGAATGGGAGGGGATACAACATGATGCGGAGAATTGATCAGTTAATCACGTTTGTTGAAAGGGCGGTGCTAACGCTTTCGTGCGTTTGTCTGTTCGGGATTATGATCATTGTGACAGTTGACGTCATGATGAGATATCTGTTCGCGTCGCCCCTTAGCTGGTCGTATGACCTAATCTCTCTCTATCTCGCGACCCTCCTGTTTTTTGCGGCCGTTTCCGATACCTTTCGGCGCGGCAGTCATGTGAAAATCGAGCTGTTTGACAAATTCGGATCAACGCGGGTGCGGGCTGCATTTGAGACCATCGGCTATAGTTCAGCGTTGATCATGTTTTGCATCATGTTCGAGGTGAGCCTGGACGATGCCGTGAAAAGCCTGCTTGGTGGTGATGTCATAAGTGGCGCGATCGCATGGCCAACCTGGATTCCCTATATGATTGCATCCGTCGGGTTTGGATTGCTTGCCACCCGTATACTTTTCACTATTGCGGAAAGAATACAGACCATTGTGACGGGGCACGCTGGTGCCCGCCAAATTGAAAATCTGGAATAGGGGGCCGCACTATGATGTTTTTTGGAACCCTTGTTCTGCTTATCATGCTTGTATTTGGTATGCCGGTTGCTTTTGCGCTCGGTATCGCGGGAATGGTTGGTCTTTTCACAATAGGCGGATTGTCTATGGTGGAAGGAGTCTTGCGGACAGTCGCTCTTTCGACCACCTCGTCCTATGAGCTTCTGACTATTCCAATGTTTATCCTGATGGCGGAATTTATCATTGTCAGCCGCATTGCCGACGAATTATTTGACTGCGCCAAAACATGGGTAGGGCGAACACCTGCAGGCCTTGCGATTTCGACGGCGCTGGCAGGGGCCGGCTTTGGTGCAATTTCTGGATCAAGCACGGCATCGGCCGCGACATTGTCGGCAACAACAATCCCGGCAATGCTGCGTAACAATTATAACCCCCGCTTTGCCTCGGGTGTTGTTGCGATATCCGGTCCGCTGGCGATGCTTATTCCGCCAAGTATCGCGCTGATTCTCTATGGCCTGATCGCAGATATCAGTATAGGCAAGTTGCTGATTGCCGGAATTATTCCAGGTCTTCTGGTTACCTGCGTCATCATTCTAACGTCACTTTTACTGGTCGCGATTTTCCCGCATTTTGCACCGGCTGGTCGCGCTTATAGCATGGGAGAGAAGTTTCGCTCCCTAACAATCATTGGCCCGATGGTTGTCCTGATCATGCTGGTGACGGGGTGTATTTATCTCGGAATTGCAACGCCGACGGAGTCAGCCAGCCTTGGTGCCTTTGGTGCAATGTGCATCGCGTTTGCCCGTAAGCGTCTTACTTTCCAGAGTTTTTATATAGCCCTGCGTAAAGCTGCTGCGACCAGTTGTATGATCGTTTTGATTATCATCTGCGCTCATATCTTCAGCTATTATTTTACCCTGACAGGCGTGACGCAGGAACTTGTTGCCTTAGTCGCCAGCCTTGATGTGGAGTCATGGGTAATTCTTCTGTTGATCATCCTGCTGTATCTTGTGCTCGGTTGTTTTATGGACCAGATTGCGATCCTTTTCCTGACGGTCCCCATTACATTGCCGATCATTCTGGCACTTGGGTTTGATCCGTTCTGGTTCGGGGTTGTTGTTATCATCACCGCTGAGATTGGGCTGGTAACGCCACCAATAGGATTAAACGTCTTCGTTGTCTCCGCCTATTCCAATGTAAAAGTGAAAGACATTTTTATCGGGGTGTCACCACATGTTGTCGCCCATTTGCTGGTTATCGCTCTATTGGCGATTTTCCCGGCAATAGTGACCTGGCTACCTGAAACGGTCCGCTAGAAGGTCGAGTACGCTATGGGCCGTAATAAATAGAAATTTTCTGAAAATAAGAAGGAAAGATCACAATGAAAAACAAGCTCTGTGAAATGTTCGGTATTGACGTGCCAATTTTTGCGTTTTCGCATTGCCGAGATGTGGTCGTCGAAGTCTCCAAGGCAGGCGGCATGGGTGTTCTCGGCTTGGCGCGAATGGATCCGGAGCGGTTGGAAGAAGAGCTCAACTGGATTGATGATCATATCGAAGGTAAACCTTATGGCATTGATGTTCTCATGTCCGGCAATGTTGAGGATTCCGGAAATTTGAAGTATGAGCCGGAGAAACTGCTGCCGAGAGAGCATGTCAATTTCGTGCGTAAAATGCTGGATGACGCCGGTGTTCCGCGTCTCCCGGAAGGGGAGGAAGAGGATATACGTCGCGATATTGTCAAAGGTATGAATTTCACGCCGCGTGAGAGCCTTGAGATGATCGAAAAAGCCATGAGCCATCCGATCAAACTCATCGTTAATGCATTGGGGACACCTCCGGCTGATCTTATTGAAACAGCGCATAGCAAGGGGATCAAGATTGCGGCCCTTGCCGGGAAACCGCGACATGCCATCAAGCACAAAGAAGCCGGTTGTGATTTTGTGATTGCGGTCGGCACGGAGGCCGGGGGGCATACAGGTGAAGTATCCTCCTTGGTACTCTGGCCGAGCATTGTTGACGCGGTCGACCCGATGCCTGTTCTGGGTGGCGGTGGTGTCGGACGCGGTCGGCAGCTCGCGGCGGCGCTCTCACTTGGCTGTGAGGGTGTATGGTGCGGCTCTATCTGGCTGAAAACCGTACAGAGCGAAGTGCCGCCGGAAATCAAGGCGAAGATGTTCGAGGCAGAGGCTAATGATGCCATTCTTACCCGCAGTGTTACAGGCAAGCCCTGTCGGACATTGAATAACAAGTTTTCTCAGGCTTGGACTGTTGCGGGCGCCCCGGATTATCTGCCAGCCCCGTTGCAGAATTATCTCTGGTGGCAGGAAGGCCGGTCACGTGTTGAGCGCGTGCGCGCCAAGGATTTCCTGACCTACCCAGTTGGTCAGATTGTTGGTGAGATGAAAGAGGAAACGAGCGTAAAGGAAGTCGTGTATGACTTCATCAATGAACTGCTGGAATCAAAAGAACGGATGGACCGTATGCTGAGCTAATAAGTATCGGTTATACAATTTTCTCGCTTCGGCTGCCTCTGCTTCTCGGATCAATTCCTCCCAATGAACTCCGGAAAGCAGGGGCTTTTGTTTGACTGTCGTCGGTGAAGGAACGAAGATGAACTTAAAACTATCAAAACCCTAGGCCGCTGCGGAGTAGGGGTGAAGGACATCCGCCGCGACATCTGTAAACATTGTGCGGGAGCATTTGATGGATGGCATGCGGATTAGTGACTTGCGATGTGGTCTCACCTCGATATCTCCGATATCTCGAGAAACAAATCGATAAGGCTTATGATCGCGCGCATTTTCTCAATGAACGAAAAATCTTGATGCAGGAATGGGCTGATTATTTGGATGAAATTTCTAATAGTAGAGCTACAGTTTAAGGAGATTTTGTAAATAGGAAGAAAGCTTAGATGTCTTGGCATATACGGATACAAGCCGATGATTTTTTAATGCTTACAAAGTATTTAAAAACAATAGCGAGCTCATAGTTGGTCCGAGCGTCGTATGCTTGGCGTTTTCGGTTGAGCTTTATTTTAAAGTGCTTCATTCTGCACTGAAAGGTAAAGCGCCTCGTGGCCACAACATCTTAAAATTTTTTGAAAAGTTACCGTCACAAATCAAGCAAGAGATTTTCGCGCACGATTCTATACGTCAAAACCCATTCAAAACTATAGGAAATATCTATTCACCCAAACTATGTGATAAAGCCTACACTCCCTACGATCGGTTCGTTGATCAAATAGAAACAATAAGAATGTGTAAAGTGAATAGCCCCTAGATTGTTAGACGCTTTCTGACCTAAATTTGAG
>TARA_R100000049_G_scaffold4999_2_pt1 | contig 11092 bp, 9 predicted proteins | sample TARA_R100000049 | Tara Oceans TARA_R100000049 (sample SAMEA2619992) | marine metagenome | biome: marine biome (ENVO:00000447); feature: mesopelagic zone (ENVO:00000213) & marine oxygen minimum zone (ENVO:01000065); material: "saline water (ENVO:00002010), including plankton... | reverse complement strand
CTTACGAACTTTCCTTGTTTCATTCGTCATTTGAGGGCCGGTTTTTTCCGGCCCTTTTTTTTGCTTCCGGTTTTTGTCCCTTGTATCTGTTCCCCTCCACACAGCCTCGGCTGGTAGAATCTCCTGAAAACAACAGGAGAGTTCGATGTCCCGTTATCTCTTAGCCATTGATCAGGGCACCACCAGTTCCAGAGCGATTGTCTTTAACGAAACCGGTAACCAGGTTGCCGTGGCCCAGCAGGAATTCCATCAATACTTTCCGAAAGATGGCTGGGTAGAACACGATGCCCGGGAAATCTGGGACAGCACGCTGACAGTTTGCCGCGGGGCGCTGGACAAAGCAGGCCTGCAGGCGTCAGACCTGGCGGGAATCGGCATTACCAATCAGCGGGAAACCACCATCATCTGGGACCGGGCGACCGGAGAGCCGATCCATCACGCCATTGTCTGGCAGGACCGTCGCACGGCCTCTCTGTGCACCAAGTTGCGAGCCGACGGCTACGAATCGCTGGTGGTGGACCGCACCGGATTGCTGATAGACCCTTACTTCTCTGCCACCAAGATTGCCTGGCTGCTGGATAACGTGGAAGGTGCCCGGCAACGGGCAGAGGCAGGCGAGCTGGCGTTCGGTACGGTCGACAGCTGGCTTTTATGGAACCTGACCCGGGGCGAAGCCCACCGCACAGATGCCACCAACGCTTCCCGAACGGCCCTGTTCAATATCCACACCCAGGATTGGGATGACGAGCTCCTGAAGCTGTTCCGGGTGCCTGCTGCGTTGATGCCCGAAGTGCTCGACAGCGCGGATGACTATGGCCAGACCGCCGAGGAATGGCTGGGGGCAGCGGTACCGGTTGCCGGCATTGCCGGTGACCAGCATGCCGCCCTGATTGGCCAGGCCTGTTTTGAACCCGGCATGGCCAAGAGCACCTATGGCACTGGCTGCTTTCTGATGCTCAATACCGGTGACAAGGCCCTGCGCTCGGAAAACCGCCTGCTGACCACCATGGCATACCGGCTCAACGGCAAGCCCTGCTACGCCATTGAAGGCAGTATCTTTGTGGCCGGTGCTGCCATGCAGTGGTTGCGGGACGGTTTACAGCTGATTGCCCATGCCAGCGAATCTACCAGCCACGCCGAGGCTGTGGGCGCCGACAACGCGGTGTACCTGGTGCCAGCCTTCACCGGGCTGGGTGCGCCCCATTGGGATCCGAATGCCCGCGGCGCCATTCTGGGTCTGACCCGGGATACCGGCATTGCAGAAATCGTGACCGCCGGCCTGCAATCGGTCTGTTACCAGACCAAGGATCTTGTGCGGGCTATCCGTAACGACGGTGCCCGGCTGGAGTCCTTGCGGGTGGACGGTGGCATGGCGGTGAACGACTGGGTTATGCAGTTCCTGGCCGACATCCTGAATGTACCAGTAGACCGGCCCAGGGTGACCGAAACCACGGCACTGGGGGCGGCTTACCTGGCCGGATTACAAACCGGTGTGTTCGAGAACCTGGAGCAGATTACCGGAATGTGGGAATGCGAGCGCCAGTTCCGGCCGGATATGAAACCGGCTTTGAGGGAATCCCTCTACGCCGGTTGGCTGGATGCTGTGGAGCGGGTGTGTAATAACTGAGCGCGACCGACTCAGGCGGTGCGCTCGAAGGCGATCAGGTGGTCGGCCTCGACCCGCACCGGCACCTGCTCGCCGATGTGGAAGTCCAGGTGGCTGCGGAACAGGGCTTCAAATTCGGTGTCTTCCGAGCACCGGAAGCGGTACAGGGTAGAGGTACCGGCAAAGGTCTTTTCCACCACTTTGGGCTTGAGGTCGGAGTGTTCATCGTAAACGATGTCGTCGGGCCGGATCAGCACGTCTACCAGGGTTCCCTCTTGCCACTTGTAGGCACGGTTACCATGAATAATGCCCAGTTCGGATTCGATGGTATCCGGCCCCAGGGCCTTGCCGGGGATGAAGCCGCCCTGGCCGATAAAGCTGGCCACAAAGCGGTTGGAGGGTTCATGGTACAGGTTGTAGGGCACGTCCCACTGCTGGATCTGTCCGCTTTGCAGCACGGCAATCTGGTCACACATGGCAAAGGCTTCCTGCTGGTCGTGGGTGACCAGGATGGCGCTGATGCCCAGTGTTTTCAGGATTTCCCGCACGTCCAGGCTCAGCCTGCGGCGCAGGTCGGTGTCCAGGTTGGAGAACGGCTCATCCAGCAGGATCAGGGTAGGTTCCGGCGCCAGGGCCCGGGCCAGGGCTACCCGTTGCTGCTGGCCGCCTGACAACTGGTGCGGGTAGCTGTCGGCCAGGTCCTGCAGGTGCACCAGGTTCAACAGTTCCATGACCTTCTGGCGGCGCTCGGGCTTTTTCAGGTCTTTCAGGCCAAAGCCGACGTTATCGGCAATGGTCAGGTGCGGGAACAGGGCATAGTCCTGGAAGACCATGCCGATCTTGCGCTTTTCCGGCGCCAGCGTGCGCCCGGGCAGGCTGATGGCCTGGCCCTGCAGCTGGATCTCGCCATGGCTGATGGGCAGAAAACCGGCCAGGGCCCGGAGAATGGTGCTTTTGCCGCAACCGCTGGGGCCAAGCAGGCAACCGATATCGCCGTGGCTGAGGGCAAAGCTGACGTCCCGCACCACGGAATCGCCGCCGTAACCACAGGACAGGTTGTTCACTTCCAGTAACCAGCCGGAAGCCGGTGCCGGTGTATTGACCATGGATCAGTCCAGACGGTTCAGAATGAGGAATTCGAGCAGGGCTTTCTGGGCATGCAGGCGGTTTTCGGCCTCGTCCCATACCACAGAGCCGGGATGCTCCATCATGTCGGCGGAAATCTCTTCACCCCGGTGGGCCGGCAGGCAGTGCATGAACAGCGCATCCTTGTTGGCCTGGCTCATCAGTGCAGGGTTGATCTGGTAGTCCCGGAATGCCCGTTCCCGGGCCTTCTGTTCGTCTTCCTGGCCCATGGAGGCCCAGACGTCGGTTACCAGCAGGTCGGCGCCGGTGGCCGCTTCGCCCGGTGTGCGGTATACCGTCACCCGGTCGGCGTGGTCGGCCAGCAGTTTCGCGTCCGGCTCGTAGCCTTCAGGGCAGGCTACGTTCAGGTGGAAATCAAACTGTGCTGCCGCGTTGATGTAGGAGTGGCACATATTGTTGCCATCGCCAATCCAGGCCACGGTAGCACCCTTGATGCTGCCCCGGTGTTCCCGGTAGGTCTGCATGTCGGCGAGCAACTGGCAGGGGTGGAAATCGTCTGTCAGGGCATTGATGACCGGCTTGCTGGAGGCAGCGGAAAAACGCTCCACGGTTTCATGAGCGAATGTACGTATCATCACCGCATCCGCCATGCTGGAGATCACGATGGCAGAGTCTTCGATCGGCTCGCCACGGCCCAGCTGTGTATCACGGGGTGACAGGAACATGGCAGAACCGCCCAGCTGGGCCATGCCCGCTTCGAAAGACACCCGGGTACGGGTGGATGATTTTTCGAAGATCATCGCCAGGACTTTGTTTTTAAGGGAATCTCTGACGTTGCCCGCACGCCAGTCCCGGCGCAGGCGGGAGGCATGGTCCAGCAGGTCTTCAAGTTCGCTGGTGGACATGTCATTCAGTGTCAGGAAATGTCTTACTGCCATGGAAGGCCCCTTCAAGGAAACTCCGGAACGGATTGGTTCTGAAAAGGGCATCAAGTCTAGCCCTTCGCAACCGCTATGACAACGCTGCCCGGCAGGGCTTGCTCCGGATCAACCGGAGCCGCTTGGTGTGCGCTCCGGCAGGTGTGTACAATAGCCAACCAGAGCCGGAATGCGGCGCCCCCTATTTTCAATCAGAGGTGTATGTTCATGGACATCAATGAAACCATTAAAAGCCAGCTGGAAGAGAACCCGGTCATTCTGTACATGAAGGGTACTCCCCAGGCTCCGCAGTGCGGCTTTTCTTCCCGTACCGTCCAGGCCCTGATGGCGTGTGGCGAGCGTTTTGCGTTTGTAAATATCCTGGACAACCAGGAACTGCGTGAAGCCCTGAAAATCTACTCCAGCTGGCCGACCTACCCGCAGCTGTACATCAATGGCGAACTGCTCGGTGGCTGCGATATCGTCCTGGAGATGGCCGAAAGCGGTGAGCTGGCCAAGGTTGTTAAAGATGCGGTAAAGCAGGCCGAAGCCTGATCTGACCCTTCAGGTCCGTTTCGGGGTGAACACCAGTTTTACCTCGAAACGGTCCGATTCCTCTCCTTTCGGCTCCGGATAGGGGCTGGCGGCCAGCGCGGCCCGATAGGCGGCCTCGTCTATTCTTTGTATCCCCGTTGATCTGATTACCCGGGCCCGGGTCAGGGCACCGTTGGGCAGTAATGTCAGCTCAAGTTCCATACTTACCTGTTCCCCAAGCTGGGAGATTGCGGGTACCCGCTGCTGGTCCAGTTGTTCGGCCAGGTGGGTGGCCAGCAAAATCAGGTAGGGATCGCGCTCAGCGGGGGAGTCGGTGATCCGGGCAATGGTGTCGGCAGACTCCGGCTCGCCGGTGCGCGGGGCTGACTCGATGCTTGGCGTACTGGCCGGTGCTGGTGCCGGTTCCGGCCTTGGCGCGGGCTGGGGCGTTGGTTCGGGAGCTTCCAGGGCCGGCTCCGGGTCCGGTTTCGGATTCGCTGCTGGCCTGGAAGGCGCGGTAGTGGTGACGGCTTCGGGTGTGGCCGGTACTTCGAACTCGGGGTGGCGCGGCGGCTGGGCTGAGGAGCTGGCCGGGGTACTGGCCCGGGTGGCCTCAGAGGGTGAGCTGGCCAGACGGAAAACAACCCGGTGGCTGACCTCGCGGACTTCCTGCAAGGGGGCAGGAAGTCCGGCAAGCAACAGGGTGTGTGCCATAAAGGCCAGGGAGAGTGCCAGGGCCAGCCGGTAATGTACCGGAATTGCCGGGGCGGGTGGTGCTTTCTCCGGCATTACGATCAGGCGGTCTTGGAGCGCAGGCTGCCAACCATTGCGTTAAGCGCGCGATCGATGAGGGCACCCTGTTCCAGCAGTGTCAGCCGGCCTCTGCGCATTTCATGTGCCAGCTCTACCCGGGTTTTCTCGATCACCTTCAGGCCCATGCGGTTCACGAACACAAAACAGTCGGCTTCATCAATGATGGCGGACAGTTTGCAGCGGAAGCTGGTGCCGTTCACCAGGCTGAACTCTACCCAGTGGCCGATTTCCAGCTTGTCGAGCTGGGTAACGAACTCGGCGATGGCTGCGTCGTCCAGCTCCTGCTGGTGCTCGGCCCTGGAGTGCAGTGACATGGTTTCTTCCTGCACCGGTTCCGGTTCCTTGCGGGCCTTGATGGACGAGTTGGTGCGGAAGGCATCTGCCAGTTCGTGCTTGAGCTGGCCCATCATCTGGTCGAGCCGGTTGGCGTTGTAAGACACTTCTTCGAGCCCGGCGCGCAGGGTTTTCAGCAGGCCAGGTACAACCCGTACCCACTGGTCGCGCTCTTCGTCTTCTTCGTGGGGATGCAGGCACCAGATCAGGTCGTCGACCACCTTGGCGGTTTCCTGCCAGCGGTGCTCGGCATCGTCCCGCAGGTAGGCCAGGAACATTACCCGGCTCCAGCCGTGTACCAGGATGTCATGTGCGGATTCCGGCAGGTCGTAGCGGGCAACCTTTTCCTTCAGCAGGCGATCGACCGCTTCCTGGGCTTTCTGGGATTTGATGCGGCCGCGTTCGGATTCCCGGGTACGCTGCTCAACCAGTGAGGCTTTGCGGTTTTCCCGCTCCAGAAACTGCTCGAACTCCTGGTTCAGGGTTTCAAACAGGCTGATGTCGCCATCGAACTCGTTGAGGATACGATGCACCACGGTGTGGATCTGGTTGTACAGCTTGTCGCGGCTTTTCTCGTCGCTGCTGCTCCAGCCGATACCGGCGCGGGCCAGGGAGTTCAGGAGCTTGCGGGCCGGATGGGTGGCCTTGCTGAAGAAGCTCTTGTCCTTGATGACGACTTTCAAAATCGGGATCTGCAGGCGGCTGATCAGCACCTGCACCGGCGACGACAGGTTGTAGTCGTCCAGAATGAATTCGAACAGCATGGACACCAGGTTGATGAGGTCTTCATCCACCTCGCTCAGGGCAGCGGTTTTCTCGCCCTGGGCAGCATTTCGGGTAATCAGGCCCTGAATAACCTGGCGCAGGTCTACCGACACCGGTTCGCCGCTGCTGAGATCGCCGGACTCCGGCCACATCTGCTGTGCCGGCAGGGCGCCGAGCAGGTTCATCAGTTCCTGGCCACCGATCACCCGTACTGATGGATCGGCACGGCGGGTCGGCATGCCCGAGTTGGCCCGTTGCTGGGCGAGCATTTGACGGATCTGCTCAAACAGCGCGGAATCTTCTGCGCTGGGCTGGTAGCTGCTTTGTTGTTCCGGCGTGGCGCCCGACGGTTCCCCGGCCTTGGTGGTCGCGGCTTTCTGCTGGCCGGTTTTGCCGTGGTAGCGGAAATTGGGAATGATGCCCGCCTGAATCAGGATGCGGTTGGCTTCATCCAGCAGCATGCCCAGGTTGGAGACCACGTAGCGGTCAAATTGCTTGAGCACAATGAGCCGTTCACGAATCTGGATTTCCAGGGTCTGGATGGCTTCGACAAAGGCGCTGCAAAGGTGTTCCGGAGCCATGGGGTTAACCGGGGCAGTTTCGCTGGCATCCGGATAGACTTCGGTAAACCTGGCCTGAAGCTGTAGCAAGGGGCCTTGAAAGTGTGCCTTGGCCTTGCTGACCATGGCGTTCAGTGCCACCTGTTCTTCCAGGTCGTCGTCACCCACAAGGGACAGGCTGTCGGCATTTGTTGGCCGGGAAGCCTCTTCGGTGCGGACTTGACCGGTTACCGGTGGTGTCGCAAAGAACCGGGCAACGGCATTCTGGAAGTGGCGTTCGACGCCTTTACGCTTGATACGGATTTCCCGCATCGCCTCGAAGTAACGGTTTTGTTCATTGTTACTTCTGGAATTGTTTGCCAGCTCGAACAGGGAGTCGTCGACAGCATCGAACGCTCCCTGCAGTAAATCACCCAGCCCCGCGACAACGGTGTCACGGATACGGGCGACCTCCGGTGGAACCGGGCGGGTACTTGCCGCTTCCCTGTGTTCACGGAGGTAATGTATGCCGGACTGCTTTTTCATGGCCGACTCCTGTTTACGCCTTTAACCGGATACATGACCGAGCTGGGTTCTTGCCTGTTCTGATTTTGGTTAAATTTAGCGCATTTTACGCCGGAATGACATGATTAATCATCATTCCGGGGTCGGTTATGAGCCGGTGCTGCGCTTCTTCTTTTTTCGCGGGTGGACGATCGCGGCCTTCACCACGTTGTCCTTGATTTGCAGGACCTCCACCCGGTGGCCGTCTACTTTCAGGCAGACGTTGGTGTCCGGGATGTTCTCGAGGGTTTCGGTGATCAGGCCGTTGAGGGTTTTCGGGCCGTCGGTGGGCAGTTTCCAGCCCAGGGTTTTGTTGATCGACCGGACGGCGGCGCTGCCATCGATAATAAAGGTGCCGTTGTCCTGGGGAATGATGTCCATGGAGGTGGCTGCGAAGTCAGTGGTGAATTCGCCAACGATTTCCTCGAGGATGTCTTCCAGTGTGGCCAGCCCCAGTACGTCTCCGTACTCGTCCACGACAATGCCAAACCGGCGCCGGCCCTTCTGGAAATTCAGCAGCTGGGTGTTCAGCGGTGTGCTTTCCGGGATGAAGTAGGGTTCGGCGCACAGTTGCAGGACCATGTCTTTGTCGATGTCGTCCTGCTGCAGCAGGCGAGCGACGCTGCGCAGGTGCAGAATACCCTGGATGTTGTTGATGTCGCCGCTGAACACCGGAAGCCGGGTGTGCTGGCTGGTCTTGAGTTGCCGAAGGATGACATCGGTGTCGTCTTCCAGGTCGACACCGACCACTTCATTCCGGGGCACCATGATGTCGTTCACGGTGACGTTGTCCAGGTCCAGGATGCTCACCAGCATGTCTTTGTGCTTGGCAGGAATCAGGGCGCCCGCTTCATTCACCACGGTACGCAGTTCTTCCCGGCTCAGGTGATCCTCCGAAGCCTGGGCTGATGACACTCCGAGCAGTCGCAGGATTATGCCGGTAAACAGGTTGACGGCCCATACCAGCGGGTAAAGGATTTTCAGCAGCGGCCCCAGTACGTGGCTGGCCGGAAAGGCTATTTTCTCCGGGAACAGGGCCGCCAGGGTTTTCGGCGTGACCTCGGCGAAGATCAGGATAACGATGGTCAGCAGAACGGTGGCAATAGCGATGCCCGCATCGCCCCACACGCGAATGGCAATTACCGTGGCAATGGATGAGGCGAAGATGTTGACGAAGTTGTTGCCGATCAGGATAACGCCGATCAGCTGGTCGGTCCGGTTCAGCAGGTTCTGCGCCCGGCGTGCGCCCTTGTGTCCGCTTTTTACCATGTGTTTCAGGCGATAGCGGTTCAGGGACATCATCCCGGTTTCGGAGCTGGAAAAGAAGCCGGACAGAATGATCAGGCCGACGAGGAGGATGAACAGCGCCGTGAGCGATGTTTCGTTCAAAAGAGGAGCCCTTACGTTGACGACAAGTTGCGAAAATAGGGGGTGTGAAGCGCCGGTGTCAAGCGGTTTGCGGGATTACAGGCCCCGCTGAAACAGTACTTCCAGCACGAATTTGCTGCCGTAAAAGGCCATCATCAGCAGGGCGCAGCCGGCCAGGGTCCAGCGGCTTGCAGTCATGCCGCGCCAGCCCTTGGTGTAGCGGCCCACCAGCAGGCCGACAAATACGGCCAGGGAGAGCATGGAAAACAGGGTTTTGTGGGCCAGGTCCTGGGCAAACAGGTCTTCAATAAACATGGCGCCGGTAATAATGGCGAGGGTCAGCAGGACTACGCCCGCCCAGACCAGTTCGAACAATACCGATTCCATGGTTTGCAGTGGCGGCAGGTTGCGCACCAGCAGGCTGTTGTAGTTCTGCTTCAGCTGGCGGTTCTGGAAGTACAGCAGGGCGGCCTGAATGGCGGCCAGGGTAAACAGGCTGTATGCGGTGATCGACAGGGCGATGTGGGACAGCATGCCGTAGCTTTCATCCGGCACCAGTCGTGACGGCGTATGGGTGATCAGCGCCATGACTATGGTGGCCGCCGCCAGCGGATAAGCGCCCAGGAACAGGCTGCCCACCGGCTTGGAGAGATTCAGGCCCAGGAGCAGGAAAACGATCAGCCAGGCAATCAGTACCGAGCTTTTGAAGAAGCTGAAATCGAAGCCGCCATCCAGGTGGACCGTCTGGGCAATGAGCAGGCCGTGGCCTATCAGTGCAAGTACGCCAATCAGGGTGGTCAGTGCCAGGTTGCTTTGCACCTTGCCACGAAAATGGAGGGCCTGCAGGGCAGTGCCGACGCTGTACAGGAAAAGTGCGGTAACCGCGAGGATCAGCGTTCCCATGACGTCCTTTATGTTTGCCTTTTAACGTGAAAGCGGCGTGGAGTTGTTCAGAGGCTCCGTAGTCTGGGTATAATGTCGCGATTATGCAACAGGAATCAAGCGGCCGGCGCCGGCTTCTTGATTTGTGTGAACAATTTCTCCGGGGTACGGAAGAGCAACATGTTTGAGAATCTCCAGGACCGGCTATCCGGCAGCTTGCGCAAGATCTCTGGTCAGGCGCGCCTTACCGAAGACAATATCAAGGAAACCTTGCGTGAAGTGCGCATGGCCCTGCTGGAGGCAGACGTTGCGCTGCCGGTGGTCAAGGCGTTTATCGAAGGCGTGCGCGAGCGGGCCATCGGCCAGGAAGTGCAGCGCAGCCTGACGCCGGGCCAGGTATTTGTGAAAGTCGTCCAGCAAGAGCTGGAGCGGGTGATGGGCGAGGGCAACGAGTCCCTTAACCTGTCTACCCGGCCGCCTGCCGTCATTATGATGGCGGGTCTGCAGGGTGCTGGTAAAACCACCACCGTGGCCAAGCTGTCTCGCTTCCTTAAAGAGCGGCACAAGAAATCCGTGCTGGTGGTCAGTGCCGATATCTACCGCCCGGCGGCCATTCGTCAGCTGGAAACCCTGGCGGGTGAAGTGGGTGTCGAGTTTTTCCCCAGCACCACGGACCAGGACCCGGTCGACATCGCCAACGGCGCCATCGAAGCGGCGCGCCGCAAGCACATTGATGTGGTGATTCTGGATACCGCGGGCCGCCTGCACGTTGATGAAGACATGATGGGTGAGATTGGCCGCCTGCACAAGGCGGTGAATCCGGTGGAAACCCTGTTCGTGGTAGATTCCATGACCGGTCAGGACGCCGCCAACACCGCCAAGGCCTTTAACGATGCGTTGCCGCTCACCGGCGTGGTGCTGACCAAGACTGATGGTGATGCCCGCGGTGGTGCGGCCTTGTCGGTTCGCCACATTACCGGCAAACCGATCAAGTTCCTGGGTGTGGGCGAGAAGTCCGATGCCCTCGAGCCTTTCTATCCGGATCGGGTGGCTTCCCGCATCCTGGGTATGGGTGATGTGCTCTCCCTTATAGAGGAAGCAGAGCGCAAGCTGGACAAGAAGAAGGCCGAGAAGCTCACCAAGAAGATCAAAAAAGGTAAGGGCTTTGATCTGGAGGACTTCCGGGACCAGCTTCAGCAGATGAAGAGTATGGGTGGTATCGGCGGCCTGCTGGACAAGCTGCCGGGCATGGGTCAGATGGCCCAGATGGCGCAGCAGCAGGTCAATGACAAGTCTGTAGGCCAGATGGAGGCGATCATCTGCTCCATGACGCCGAAAGAGCGCCGTTACCCGGATGTGATCAATAATTCCCGCAAGCGGCGCATTGCAGCCGGTTCGGGTACGCAGATCCAGGATGTGAACCGTCTGCTCAAGCAGCATAAGCAGATGTCGAAGATGATGAAGAAATTTGGCAAAAAAGGCGGAATGGCCAACATGATGCGCGGTCTTGGTGGTATGATGCCGCCCGGCGGCGGTGGTGGCATGCCCCCGTTTGGCCGTATGTAAAAAGCCTTACATATAAAATGGGGAAACCACGCGTTTCCCTGTTTTCATTGGCGCGTTTTTGGCATAGAATAGCGCCCCTTTCGAGTATGGGTCTTCTCGTCAGCCGTTCTCGGCATGAC
>TARA_R100000049_G_C1956212_1_pt1 | contig 11104 bp, 9 predicted proteins | sample TARA_R100000049 | Tara Oceans TARA_R100000049 (sample SAMEA2619992) | marine metagenome | biome: marine biome (ENVO:00000447); feature: mesopelagic zone (ENVO:00000213) & marine oxygen minimum zone (ENVO:01000065); material: "saline water (ENVO:00002010), including plankton... | reverse complement strand
GCGCACCGTGGTAAAGCTCATTTCAAGCGAGCGTGCGGATACGCGCGCCCGTGCCGCAGCCAGGATCGCTGCGTTGTTGCGCACTTCCGCCTGCAGCCGGTCGATCTCGGTCCCGGCGATCGCGTCCTCGGTAATGAGGCGCTGGGCGCGGGCGAGATTGTCGCGCGACAGGGCGAGCGCGCTATCGGCACGAGCCACCTCCGCTTGCGCCTCTGCCAGCGCGGCGCGATAGGGGCGCGGGTCGATGGTGAAGAGTGGCGCGCCCTGGCGCACCAACTGGCCATCGGTGAAGTGGATGCGGGTGATCGCACCGGAAACCTGCGGGCGGACCTCGACGCTCTTGCTCGCCTGAAAGCGGCCGACGAATTCGTCCCACTCGGTGATTTTTTTCTGGAGCGGTGCGGCTACCGTAACCGAGGGCGGTGCCGGGGCTGCGGTCGCAGCGGGGTCGTTGCCCAGCAACCACCAGGCACTGACGAGTGCGGCAAGCACCGCCAGCCCTAGCCATAAGCGCCTGGGGCGCGGTGCGGCAGCCTCCTTCTCGGGGCTGGCGGTCTCTTCGGGACTGCCATCGTCGAGAATTTCGGAAACATGATCATCGCGGCGCTCTTGGGCGGCTTCTGCTGCGTTGCGATCGAACGGTGTGTCGAACATGGGATACCCCTGACCTTGATCCAGACAAGCGCTCCCGTCTCCAAAAGCACCGGCTTTCGAAGCAAAAACGCGCATAATTCGGGCGAGCCGGAGGCGGACTGCACCCGGCCACCACGCAGCACTCAGCGCCGCGCAGCTATCTGTACCGATAAGTATGTAATCTGAGGTTCAGGTCAAGCGGATTTTCTGTACCGCCTGGTATTTTATTCGCAAAAGCGAAAGGCCGTTAGCGGGACGGCCAGGAAATCAGCGCAGATTCAGCCACTTCCAACAGCTCTGCCCGGCTGGCGCCCGATTGCGCCTGGACCGAGATGCCCTGCATCAGCGCGAGGAGATAGCGCGTGATCGCCGTTGCGCTGGTCGGCACGGCGAATTCCCCGGCGTCGATCGCGCGCTGCATTCGGTCGACGATCAGCTGTTTGGCGGATTCGGCACGGGCGTTGACGTCGTCGCGGATCGAAGGCTCGACACTCTGACAGCCAACCATCGAGATCACGCCCATGCAACCGCGGCATTCGCCACCGGTCGCGACATCGACCGAGCCGAGCAAAAGCGTTTCGGCAACGGCGCGGGCGGTCGGCGCCTCCACGGCCTCGCCGATATAGGCGAGCTTGTCCTTCTCGTAGAGGTCGAGCGCCTGGCGAAACAGCGCCTCCTTGTTGCCGAACGCGGCATAGAGGCTCGGCCGGGTAATCGCCATCGCGTCGGTAAGATCGCTCAGCGAGGTGCCCTCGTACCCCTTCTGCCAGAATATGCGCAGGGCTTGAGCGAGCGCATCGTCGGTGTCGAACTCCCGCGGGCGACCTCTTGTGGCAAGCTTTTCCATACCTTTAGGTATAGAACCTTGCTGGCGAGATTCAATGGGGATGACAATCGCGTGGCCGGGCAGTTCAGGCCCGATTGCAGTCGCTGACTTCCGATCAATCCGGCTGTGGGCGGCGGATCGCGTATCTGTTCAGGTAGGCGAGAGCGGCAAGGACCAGAAATACGCCCGCGCTGAAGACCATCGCCGCATCGACAGAGAACCTGCCCACGGCAATTCCGGCGAGCGACGGCAATAGTGCGGCGCCGCCCAGCTGAAAGGCGGTGATGTAGAGCACCGCCCGGCGTGACGGGTCGATCTCGATCAGCCATCCGGCGAAGAAGGGCAGCGTGAACAGCCAGAAGAAGCCGAACACGACGCTGACCGCCAGAATTGCCACCGAGTCGTCGCCAACGGTGAGGAACAGCATCGCCGATACCGCAGCGGCGAGAGCGCAGGCGATGATGGTCGGGCGGTTCGGCAATCGCTCACCGAATTGCGCGGCGGTCAGCGCGCCGACCACTTGGGCGACGAGGCACAGCGATATCGCCGTACCCTCGAACGTGGGAGGATAGCCATTGCCGAGCAGCCAGAGGCCGAAATAGCTCCACACCGAAACGATCGCGCCAAGGAACAGCCCAGCGCCGACAAGGGCGGTCAGGCTTGCAGGCGTGATCGCCCCGCGTTTGCCGTCGGACGGCGCTGGTTTGAGCTCTCGCGGAAGGGACAGGGCAGAGAGCGTAGCAATCCCGCCGACCAGGGCGAGGACAACCAGCGCTGTTCCTGTCCGCGAACTCCCCAGCGCGATGTAGGGGAGAGAGGCTGCTGCAACCGCTTGCATCAAGGTCTGAACCGCGAGGAAGATCGCGCTGGCCCTTTCGACCCGCACCACGCGCGAGATTGCTACGAGGGTGGAGGCGACCAGAACGCCTTCGCTCAGCCCGGCGAGCCCGCGACAGGCAGCGATGATCGCCATGCCCGACTGTTCGGTCATGAACAGGTTCATCGCAGTGAGGACAAGCCCCGCGCCGCCAATAACCATGCGCGGGCCCATCTTGCGGAGCAGCCAGATACCCGCAAGCGAGCCGACTACGATCGCGATCATCTCGATGGTAACGAGACTGCCCACCTGGGCCTCGGCAATCCGGCCCTCTTCCACCATCGCGCCAAGCAGGATCGGGTGCACGCCGAGAACGAGCAGGGCGCACGCGCCGATCAGGATGGTGGTTGCCAGTGTCCTGCGGGTCACCGGATCGAGCGCGGCGGTCAACGCGCATTCTCCCGGTCGGCGCGCAGGGGCAGATATTCGGGCAGGAACGTGCGCGAGTAGGCGATGCGTGCCCGGCGCGCCTGTTCTTCCATCTCGTCGGTAATAAGCCCGTAGCGGTGGATCGACAGCGACCAGATTGCATCGTTTATCACGATGATTTCGACCAGCCGGTCATGCAGGTCGGGGATTTCGGGCATCACGAAGGTCTGCGTCATCAGCTCGATGCTGCGGCCCGCAGTGACGAGGTTGCTGTCCAGATCCTGCAGGCGAATGTCCGATGACCATGCGGGGCCTTCCAGCAGCACCTGCCGCGCGGCGGGGTGTTCGTTGAACCATTTCTGCCCGGCGCGGTACTGCAGCGTCTGAAGCTCCTGCCAGCTCTTCACATCCTTGGGTGCTTCGCTGAGCACGCCCGCTTCGAACCGCTTCAGGTATCGCTCTGCAAGGGCACTGAACACGAGCTGCGGCTCGGGGAAGAAGTGGTAGATCGAAGGCGGCGAAATTCCGACTTCGGCAGCGATTGCGTGAATGCTGATTGCCGAAGGCGGCAGATTTTCCAGCAACCTTTCGGCTCCGTCGAGGATCGCTTCGAACCGCGCCTGACTGCGCTTTTGCGACGGTCGGCGGATTTCGGCTCGGGTGATGTCATGTGTGCTCATGCGCGCTCCTGCTGCCCGCATCCTTTCGAATGACCGGCCAAAAAGCAATCGTTTATCGGGTTTTCTGCGGCGAAAATGGAAGCCTATTGACTCATTTGGCATCTCTTGCTCTCTAAACCGGACAAATATCCGATTATTCCTCGGGGAGGGAACTTGATGAAGCGTGGCTCTGCAATCCTGTCGGTCTCGATGCTGGCTCTGATACCCGCCGCTGCGGCTGCTCAGGAAACGGGCGATACGGTTCCCGCCGGGCAGGAGGCTGCGGATAGTGCCGAGCAGGGCGGGCTTAACGTCATCGTGGTGACCGCGCAGCGGCGCGAGCAGGACATTCAGGACGTGCCGATCAGCGTCACCGCGATCAGCGGCGACGATCTGACCGAAATCGGCATTCGCGATCCACGCGACCTCACCCTCGTCGTGCCGAGCCTGTCGATCCAGGCGGGCACATCCTCGACCACCACATCGCTGTTCCTGCGCGGGGTCGGCATCGGCGACTTCAACTCCAACACCACCGGCGCGGTCGGCGTCTATGTCGACGACGTCTTCCTCGGCGCGAACGCGGGCAAGCTGTTCAACGTGTTCGACAGCGAGGGCATCGAAGTCCTCAAGGGGCCGCAGGGCACGCTCTACGGCCGCAACACGACCGCAGGTGCGATCCGCTTTTCCTCGCGCAAGCCGACCGACGAGTTCAGCGCCAATGCCGCGATCTCCTACGGCCGGTTCAACGAGGTCCAGGCCGAAGCGGGCGTGGGCGGGCCGATCATCGGCGAGGTGCTGAAGGCGCGTGTGTCCGGCACCTATCTGCGGCGCGACGGCTGGATGCTGAACCGGGTGACCGGCAACAAGCTGAACGCGCTCGACATGTGGGCGGGGCGGGCGATCGTCGATTTCACGCCGAACCCGGACGTCCTCGTCCGCGCGATCGTCCATGGCGGCCAGAACCGCGGCGACGCACGCCAATTCCAGCATCGCGGATCGGGCGTCGATCTGTTCGGCAACCCCATCGTCGTCGACGGAGTGCCGCTCGACGGGCTGGGCTATGCCGATACCGACGGCGACATCGATGCGGGCGACTTCGACATCGAAGGCAAGGAGCGGGTCGACGTGTTCGGCGCTTCGCTGACCGGCAAGGTCGATTTCGGCCGCGTCACCCTGACCTCGATCTCCGCCTACGAGCAGGTCCGCCGCAATACGCTGGAGGATACCGATGCAAGCCCGAACGATGTCCTGACCGCGACCTATATCGACCGGCCCGAGCAATACAGCCAGGAGCTCCGGCTTCAGTCGAACGATAGCGGACCGATCAACTGGATCGTCGGCGGGTACTATTTCCACGACAAACTGGTGACGAACAGTTCGTTCGACATCCTGCGTGTTCTGCGCGATCCGGACGATCTGCCGGGCACTCTCGACCCGGTCAATTCGATCGGCAATTACGCCTATCCCTATACCCAGGAAACCGAGAGCTGGGCTGCCTTCGCCCAGGCCGATGTCGAACTGACCGACCGGCTGACGCTGACCGGCGGCCTGCGCTATTCGGTCGACAGCATCGATTTCGATTACCGCGGGTTTTTCGACGATGTCGTCGTCGTGCCGGTCCTCGAATTCAGCGGATCGGAAACCTTCCGGGATCTGTCGTGGCGCGCCGCGCTGTCGTTCAAGGCGAGCGACGATGTGATGCTCTACGCGTCCTCTTCAAAGGGGTACAACAGCGGCGGCTTCGCGGGCGGTTCGTCCAGCGACCCCGCGCAGTTGCAGCCGTTCGATTCCGAAACGCTCTATGCGTACGAGGCAGGGGTGAAGACCGATCTGCTCGGCCGCACGCTGCGCTTCAACGCCGCGGCCTTCTACTACGACTATCGCGACCTTCAGGTGTTCGTGTTCGACACCTCCGGCGTGCTTCCGGTGCAGCGCAAGCTCAATGCGGGCAATGCCGAAATCTACGGCCTCGAAGTCGAATTGCAGGCGCAGCCCTCGCGCTATTTCAACGCCTTCGTCAACGCCAGCTTCCTCCATGCGAAGTACAAGGACTTCATCGCGCTGGCGGCGGAAGACTATGCGGGTAACGACCTGGTCAACGCGCCCGATTTCTCGCTCTCTGCCGGGTTCTCGGTCACGCAGCCGCTGCCGGGCGGTAGCTCGCTGCAGTTGCGGGCCGACGGCAATTTCCAGTCGGAAACCTTCCTCACCCCCGACAATGTCCGGGCCAATCGCGTGGAGCCCTATGGCACCGCGAACGTCAGGTTCTCGTGGCTATCGGCCGACGAGAAGATCGAGCTCGCGCTGTGGGGCAAGAACGTCACCGGCACCCGTTATATCACCTACATCTCGCCTGTCCTGACCATGGACCAGATCAACTACAATGATCCGTCCACCTATGGTGTGCAGGCCGTCCTCAAATTCTGATTGGCAAGTGAGACGGTTATGAACCGAACGAAGGATGCCGCGCTGCGAGAGCGTGCGCTGAAAGTCATTCCCCACGGCATGTACGGCCACCAGTCGGTGCGGATCCTGCCGGCAGGCTTCCCGCAGTTCTTCGAGAAGGCGGAGGGCGCGTATATATGGGATGTCGATGGCAATCGCTACCTCGACTTCATGTGCGCTTACGGCCCCAACCTGCTGGGATACAAGGACGAGCGGGTCGAGGCAGCGGCCCGGGCGCAGGCCGAGATCGGCGATGCCATGACCGGGCCTTCGCCCCTGATGGTCGAGCTTGCCGAAACCATGGTCGAGATGGTCGACCACGCCGACTGGGCCATGTTCTGCAAGAACGGCACCGACGCGACGACCATGGCGATGAGCAGCGCGCGCGCACAGACCGGCAAGCGGATCGTGCTGGTCGCGAAGGGTGCCTATCATGGCGCGGCACCCTGGTGCACGCCGATCCCCGCCGGGACCGTGCCCGAAGACCGCGCGCACCTGCGCACATACGACTATAACGACGTCGCCAGCCTCGAAGCCGCAGTGACCGAGGCGGGGGACGATCTGGCCGCGATCTTCGCCTCTCCCTTCAAGCACGACGCCTTTATCGATCAGGAAGCGCCCGAACCTGCATACGCCCGGCGTGCCCGGGAATTGTGCGACGAGGCCGGGGCGATGCTGATCGTCGACGAGGTCCGCGCCGGATTCCGTCTGGCGCGCGGCAGCAGTTGGACGCAACTGGGCGTTCAGCCGGACCTCAGCGCTTGGGGCAAGTGCTTTGCCAACGGCCACCCGATCTCGGCCCTGCTCGGCTCGGACAGCTGCCGCGAGGGCGCGGGGTCGATCTATGCGACCGGATCTTTCTGGCTCTCCGCCGTGCCGATGGCAGCCGCGATCGAAACCCTGCGGATCATCCGCGAAAGCGACTATCTCGAACACTCGGAGCGCCTCGGCACGCGCCTGCGCGAGGGGCTGGGGGAGGCGGCACATAAGCACGGCTTCACGCTGCGCCAGTCCGGCCCGGTCCAGATGCCGCAGATCATGTTCGCCGACGATGCCGATTTCAGCGTAGGCTATGCGTGGACGCAGGAAATGCTTGCCCGTGGGTTCTATCTGCATCCCTGGCACAACATGTTCCTGTGCGCGGCGATGACCGAGGGCGATATCGAAGACACCATCGCCGCCGCCGATGACGCCTTTGCCGAGTTGGCGGGCAAGCTGGACGAGATCCCGCCGCACCCGCTGATGACAGCAATGATGGGGGTCTCTGCATAGTGGCTGCGCCGCTGGACCTGCTCTGCGTCGGCCTGACGACGCTCGACATCACGGTTCGTCCGGTGGATTCGCTGCCCGAGGGCGAGGCGGGGCAGATCGTCGAGAAGATCGCCCTCTCACCGGCTGGCACGGCAGGCGGGACCGCTTTCGTCGCGTGCACGCTGGGCCTGCGCACGGCGCTCTCCTCGGCCGTCGGAGACGATCCGCAGGGGCAGATCGTGCGCTCCATGCTCGAGGGCGCAGGGGTCGATACGAGCATGCTGGCGGTCGATCCCCACTGGCCGACATCGACCACGGTGTTGCCGATCCGGCCCAATGGCGATCGTCCGAACTGGCATATGATGGGGGCCAGCGTCTTCGCGCCTGTGGGCGAAGCGGAAGTGGCCGCACTCGATCGCACGCGCAACGTCCACTGGGCTGGTGTGGGCTTTCCCGGCACGATGGGCAAGGGCTCGGACTTCCTGAGAGAGGCGCAGGCGCGCGGGCTGTTCACCACCTGCGACCTGATCGCGCCGTCCGAGGCCGCACAGACCGATCTCGACGCGCTGCTGCCGCATGTCGACCTCTTCATGCCCAGCCTTGCCGAATTGCGCGAACTTGCCGGGACCGACGATCCGGTCGAGGGCGCACGCCGCTTCATGGCGCGCGGAGCGAAAGGCTGCCTCGTCAAGCTGGGCGGCGATGGCGCCCTGCTCGTCTTGCCCGACGAACAGATCCATGTCCCCGCGCACCGGATCGATCCGGTCGATACGACCAGTTGCGGCGACAGCCTGTGCGCCGGATATATCGTGGGCCGCGCCCGGGGACTCGATCAAGCTGAGGCGCTGCGTTTCGGTGTGGCGACCGCCGCGCAGGTCGCGCTCGGCGTGGGGACGCTCGGCGCGCTTGAAGGTTACGATGCGACGCTGGCATTCATGCGCGACACGCCGGTGAAGGACCAAAGCCGATGACCGAAGACGATGCCCGCCAGCAGCTGGTCGATGCCATGCGTACGCTCGATGCGCGGGGGCTCAACCGCGGGACCTCGGGCAATATCTCGATGCGGTTCGGGTCGGGCATGTTCGTCACGCCTTCGGGCGTGACGCCGGATCGCCTGACGCCCCCGCTGATGGTCTTCGTCGATAGCGACGGCAGCATCGCGAAAGGCGCGGCCCGTCCGTCCAGCGAGTGGCGCATGCATATGGGACTGTACCAACGCCGCGCCGATGCGAACGCGATCGTACATTGCCATGCCCGCCATTCGACGATCCTGGCCTGTGCTCACCGCGAAATTCCGCCGCTGCATTACATGGTCGCGGTCAGCGGGGCGGCAAACGTGCCCGTCGCGCCCTATGCTACCTTCGGTAGCGAGGAGCTTGCCGAGGGCGTCGCCGCGACGCTCGACGGGCGCTATGCCTGCCTGATGGCCAACCACGGCCTGATCGCGCTGGCGCCTGCGCTCCCGCTCGCGATGGCGATCGCCGAGGAGATCGAGGAACAGGCTGCCGTCTATTGCGGAACGCTTGCGATGGGCGGCCCCAAGCTGCTCGAGGAAGCCGAGATGGAGCGGATCATCGGAGCCTTTCGGCAGTACGGCCAGAAGGACTCCCAGGGCTGAGGAAATTCTTGGCTCTCGCCCCCGAGGCGAGGAGATGCAGCATGCGCCAAACCTGCGGGGCGTGCTTTTGCGCAGAGACGGCAATTATCGAGATGCGCACGGAGCCCGCCGGGAGATCATCGGTGAAGCGCATTCACCAGAACAGGTTGACCGACGTGCCCTTGTCCGAGGTGTCGATTTCCAGCGAAATACCGAATGTCTGCCGATCGCTCCCGCATCCCTTTCAGACCCAGCCCGCTATTTGAAGGGTGGCGATCGGCCTCGAACGCCGGATCGAAGCCTTTGCCGTTGTCGCTGATCCGGATATCCCGCCCGCCGGTTTGCAGGGTGATGACGTCGGCGCCGGAATGCTGACCGCATTGGTGACGGCTTCCTGCACGATGCGCATCATCCCGAGCACGTCGGATCGGGTGGACGTGCATGTGGAAGTGCAGTTCTAGATCGAGGCGGATGACATTGCAGCACCAGAGGTGCCGAGGCGCGCATCACGCCTGACATTCGACCATGGTCGCGCTCGAATATGCGCCGAGATCCTGCCTCCACCGGGCGAACTATTCCGATGCGGTTATCTGGTCAGCAGGCGGCACCCATATCTCGCTGTGATCCTCTGAAGAAATGGATCGAAAACCCAAGGCCGGCGGCGACAAGCAGCGCATTCATCGCCCAGATCAGCGGGGAGGCCGTGAAGCCCGCTACCAGCACTGCGTGGACCAGGCCGAGCACCACCAGAAGCGCACCGGTCGCAGCCCTTCCGAATAGCGCGAGGCTTCGCGCCGGTACCGCGGCAGCGGCGGCGAGCATGGCCAGACAGATCACTGCCCACACTGGTATGAGCACGGTGTAGGGCCATGCAGGCCAGATGATCGCGCACAGTGCCACCACGGCGAGGGCGATAGGCTGACCCCACACGACAGCGGCCCATACGCGTTCCCACCCGGGTGCAGGACGCCCCTTCTCCCGGCGGCGGACGAGCCAGATCTTCACCCCGCCGACCGCGAGGTAGGTCAGGCCCAGCCCGAGCAGCCCGTAGGCAATCTTCACGATCCCGCCGCCGAACCAGCCGAAATGGAGGGGTGCAAGCGCGCCGAACACCCGCTCGCCGAGCGACGCCTTGGCAGCGTCCTTCTCGTAATAGACCTCTCCGGTGCGGGTGATCCCGATGCTTTTCATGCCGGCCAGCGCCCGTTCGTCGTAGAGATCGAAGATCGCGGCGGCGCCCGCTTCGGTCGGGTGCTCGACAGTGATCCGCTCCAGCGCGCCCTCGCCGGGCAGGCGTGCCAGCATTGGCTCCAGGTCCAGCACGGGGGCCTGCGAGGTATTCTCCGGCGGCTCGGGCGGGGTGAACAGGGCATAGATCCGACCGGTATCTCCATCGAACATCGCCATGCCCAGCACCCCGACGATGATCGTGGTCAGCCCGAGGAACGCGCCGGTCAGCGACACGACGAGATGGAAGGGGAGCGCCCACACGCCGATGCGATTGTGCAGGTCCGCTTCCTGCAAGCGCCGCGATCCGCCCACCCGCAGGTGGAAGGCATCGCGGAAAATCCGTGGATGGGCGCAAAGCCCCGAGATCAGCGAGGACAGCAGCGCCACGCCGGTCATGCCGACGATGAAGATGCCCCATGCCGATGGCAGGTGCAGGAAGATGTGGAGCCGCGTGAGAAACTCGCTCCATGCATGGCGCAGCGGCACGACCTCGCCCTCGGCGTCTGCGAGCCAGGACGTCCGGCCCCCCTGCGCATCGACATCGAGCGTCAGGAATGGCTGGTCGGTCGTCGGCATGGCCAGCCGGACATGGTGCACCTCGCTCGTCGATCGCGCGACCACCTTTTCAAGCGCGCGCTGCACCGTGTCGGGAGACGCTTGCGAGACCTGCTCGGCCCCCGGGTTTTCCCAATGCGTGAATTGATGGAGGAAGACGGACAAGGTGCCGGAGAGGCATACCACATAGATCGCTGCGGCAAAGGCGATGCCGAGCGCGCTGTGGCCCTTCAGTACCGCCTGCACGAACCCGGCCGGAATACGGGACATCAGCGGCTTGCGCCTGGCGTTCGTCGGTGGCTGCGCGTTCATCCGAAACCTTTCAGGATCGACAGGCCGAAGCCCAGCAGCGCCACACCCGCAAGCACGGCGGTGGCACGCAGGATGCGATTGTCGGCAAGGGTCCATGCCATCGCCGCACCCCAGACCACGGGGACCATCATGCCGCCGATCACCAGCCGGGTCTGCTCCGCCCCGCCGGTCCAGGTCGACCAGAAAACGCCTACCGCCATCGCCGCGATCATGCCGATCGGCCCCGCGAGCAGCCAGCGCAGCGTGCTGCGCCACCAGCTTGGTTTGCGGTCGAGCGGTTCGGGCGCGAGGCTCTTGCTGCGCCCGGCGCGCCTGGGTTCACGCACCACCATCCCGCTGGCGACCACGGC
>TARA_R100000049_G_C1956216_1_pt1 | contig 11109 bp, 12 predicted proteins | sample TARA_R100000049 | Tara Oceans TARA_R100000049 (sample SAMEA2619992) | marine metagenome | biome: marine biome (ENVO:00000447); feature: mesopelagic zone (ENVO:00000213) & marine oxygen minimum zone (ENVO:01000065); material: "saline water (ENVO:00002010), including plankton... | reverse complement strand
ATATTTCGATCCTGGGTATGATCCGTAATGATAAACCGGTTTATCCCAAGGGCGATGATCAGATGCTGGCTGGCGATCTGGTCTATCTGGCGGTGTCCAGTGACCAGGTGGATCGCGCCATGTCGGCCTTTGGTCACGAAGACCCGGAAGCACGACGGATCGTTATTTTCGGGGGGGGGAACATCGCACTTTTCCTGGCCGAGGAAATCAATCAGAACTTCCCAGGTGTCACCACCCGCCTGATCGAGGCGGATCCGGAACGTGCCCGTTTCGTAGCTCAGAAACTGCCAAAGAAAAGCGTGGTTCTGCGGGGGGATGTGCTTGATCCCGAACTGCTGGAAGAGGCCAATGTCGGCAATGCCGAGGCGGTTGTCGCGCTGACAAACGATGATGAAACCAACATTCTGTCATCGCTTCTGGCGAAACGGTATGGCTGCCCGCGCGCGCTGACGCTAATTAACAAAAGCACCTATACATCCTTGGTCTCCGAGCTTGGGATTGACGTTGTCATCAGCCCGCGCATGACGACGGTGTCGACCATTCTGCACCATGTTCGTCGTGGGCGAATTCGTGCGGTGCACAGTCTTTCCGAAGGATTTGGAGAAGTTCTGGAAGCAGAAGCACTTGAGACAGCACCTATTGTCGGTAAGGCGATCAAGGATATTGCCATGCCGGCAGGCGTCGTGTTTGGTGCAATCCTGCGCGATGGCGAAGTCGTGATGCCACGCGCCAATACGGTAATCGAAGCCAATGACCGGATTGTGGTCTTTGCGGGCTCCGAGCAAATCAAAAAGGTCGAAAAGATGTTTGCTGTACGGCTGGAATATTTCTAAAAATTCAAAGGCTTGCAGAATTATTATTGTAAATCAGATTAACGTGCGTTCCGGATATATTCATGTCAGAAAAAATGCTATTGCCGCCCAAAGCCGTTATTTTCGACTGGGACAACACGCTGGTCGATAGCTGGGAAACCATTCAGGCGGCTCTTAATCTGACATTTGATGATTTTGGAAAGGATCGGTGGGACCTTGCCGAGACAAAAACACGGGTCGCGCGTTCATTGCGGGACAGTTTCCCAACACTGTTTGGCGACGACCGCTGGGAAGAAGCCAAAGACCGTTTCTATACCCATTTCAAGGCGATACACTTGGAAACCCTTACGCCACTCGCGGGCGCGCATGATCTTTTGGGTGCGCTTCGTGATACTGGTGCCTATATGGGGGTGGTTAGCAACAAGAACGGTGATTTTCTGCGCTCGGAAGTTGCCTATCTTGGTTGGGGGCATTTTTTCGGTGGTGTGGTCGGGGCTACAGATGCAAAAAAAGACAAACCGGCGGCTGATCCGGTGCATCTGGCGATGGGCGACTCTGCTGCGGCGCAATATGAGAATCTGTGGTTTGTGGGTGATAGCGTGGTCGATATTCAGTGCGCGCGCAATGTTGGTGCAACCGCGATACTGATCGGCGACGAAGTTACCGGCCACGGGGACACCACGAATTCCGCGAATCTTGGACCAGATTGGCATTTCCCCGATTGCGAAGCGCTTGTAAGGCTTGTAAAAAGCTTTGCGAAAGTCTTATAGTTCAATCAGGTCATAAAAATGGGGCCGGAGCCGTAATTGACAGAAAAGTCGTCGGTTCTGCATTTTCCTTGACCGCCCGAAACGATAAAAACGCTCATAAAAGAAGGCTAGGTCTAACCAATGGCGGAAAAATCACAAAATGTTCAGGACGTATTCCTGAATTATTGCCGTAAAAACAAAACGCCGGTTACCGTGTTTCTGGTCAACGGAGTCAAATTGCAGGGCATTATTACCTGGTTTGACAATTTCTCTGTTTTGCTGCGGCGCGATGCTCACACCCAGCTCGTTTACAAACACGCGATTTCGACGGTAATGCCGACGACACCGATTAAACTGTTTGATCCGAGCCAGCCTGCGACGGACGAAGAAAATAGCTGATGAATCTCTGACTGCGGGGGCTAACGGCGACGATGACAGCCCCCGGGTCCTCGTTTTCCATCCGGAACTGAAACGTGCGGATCAAGCTGGATCCTGGCGCGACGCGTCGTCGCGACTGGAAGAAGCCGTCAGCCTGACCGGCGCACTGGATTTTGAAGTTGTGGGCGCAGAGGTTGTGCCCATAGCAAAGACACGTCCGGCCACCCTGTTTGGGACCGGTGTCGTTGAGCGCCTTGGAAATCAGATCAAAGCCGAAGAAGCCGACATTGTCATGATCAATGGCCAGCTTTCCCCGATCCAGCAACGTAATCTGGAACGGGAATGGAAATGCAAGGTTATTGATCGGACCGGTCTTATTCTTGAAATCTTTGCTGATCGTGCGCGCACTCGTGAAGGGCGCCTGCAAGTCCAACTGGCGTTGCTGAGCTATCAAAAGTCCCGTCTGGTTCGCACATGGACGCACCTTGAACGCCAGCGTGGCGGTCGCGGATTCCTTGCCGGTCCTGGGGAACGCCAGATCGAGATAGACCGTCGTTTGATTGGCGACAAGCTGGCCAAACTTCGCCGTGAGCTTGAGGAAGTCAAGCGGACACGCGAACTTCATCGCGAGGCACGTCGACGTGTTCCTTATCCGATTGTGGCACTTGTCGGCTATACCAACGCTGGCAAATCAACGCTGTTCAACCAGTTGACCGTTTCGGACGTCTTTGCCGAGGATATGCTGTTTGCAACCCTCGATCCGACCATGCGCGGTCTTGAACTGCCAAGTGGTCGCAAGGTGATCCTGTCCGATACTGTCGGATTTGTTTCAGACCTGCCGCACGATCTTGTGGCAGCGTTCAGGGCGACACTTGAAGAAGTTCTCGAAGCTGACTTGATCGTGCATGTGCGTGATGCCTCCTCGCACGAGGCGGAAGCCCAGAAGCTTGACGTGCTGGAAGTTCTAAAAGCGCTTGGTCTGCAAAAGGCAATTGACGGCGAAGAGCTGGTCGAGGCGCTGAACAAATGCGATCAGCTTGAAGGCGAAGATTTGACCGCTGTGCAGGAATATTCGGCACGTAATGCCAATACGATTGCAATATCAGCGATCAAAGGCACCAACTGCGATGCGTTGCTGGCTCTGATCGAGGATAGGCTGACCGAAGACATGCCTGTTTTCGAGCTCCTTGTCCCTTATTCGGATGGCAAGGCGTTGGCTCGGCTCTATGAACAGGGCGAAGTGCTAAAACGGATTGACGGTGAGGACGGCATTTCGGTGCAGGTCAGAATTGATGACAGTCGCGTCGGTCGTTTCGAAGATTGGTGCGCCAAATCCGGGTTTGATCTGCATTTGGTCTAGAATTGCCTGTTAGAACTCAGACTGGAAAGGAACAAGGTGTGCTTAGTGTCGATATGGATAAGGTGACTGAGATTATCCGCGAAGTATCGGCAGAAGAGATCGCACCGCGTTTTGGGCAGCTGGAAAAAGGCGATATCGATACCAAAACCCATGCAATGGATCTGGTAACGATTGCGGATACCGAGGCAGAACGTGTTCTAACAAAGAGGTTTTGCGATCTTTTGCCCGGCAGTGTCGCACTGGGTGAAGAGGCCGCGCATGCAGACCCGAAACTGCCGGAACGTGTGTTTGGTGAAGATGCCACGATCTGGATCATCGATCCTGTAGACGGCACCAAAAACTTCGCCCACCACAAACAGCCGTTTCGCTGCATGGTTGCCCTTTATCACGGTGGCGAGACTATTGCTGCGTGGATCGTTGACCCTATTGAGGGTTCGGCAACGGTCGCGGAAAAAGGGGCGGGGACGTATCATAATGCCGCCCCCGTCCGGGTTCGCTCAGACATTCAGGCAGCCAAAGATGCCAAGGGATTTCTGATCTCGTTCGCGCGTGATCGTATTCGCAATCATTATGGTCATATCGATTTCTTTGACGAGATTGCCCACTATTCCTGTTGTGGGGCCGAATATCAGGAAATTGCCCGGGGACTTTTTGATTTCTGCGCCTATCGCAACCTGAAACCCTGGGACCATGCGCCCGGCACGTTGCTTGTGCGGGAGGCTGGTGGTGTTGCCAAATATATCACCGCTGACAGATCGAATGAATATCACGCCAATGGCAATGCGCCAGGTTTACTGTGTGCATCCTCACCTGAACTTTGGGCGGAAATGAACGAGTTATTGCTGCCTTTGTTCGAGTAGTTTTCGCTCTTTATCCTTCAACCGCTATTGCGCTCCGCCTGTTTGGCGGCATTCCAAAGCGCATCCATTTCTTCCAGATCGGATTGCCCTGCACTTCGCCCATCGCGTGCCAATTCGTTTTCGATGAAATGAAAACGTCGTGTGAATTTGTGGTTTGCGCGACGCAAGGCAACTTCGGGATCAACACCCAGCTTGCGCGACAGGTTGGCCATGACGAACAGCATGTCACCGAGTTCGTCCTCAATCCGATCCTGATCAGGGTTTTCAGTCAGTTCGGCCTGCAGCTCGCCGATTTCTTCATGCAGTTTATCAAAAACTTCATCCGTGGATGGCCAGTCAAACCCGACACGCGCAGCCCGTTTCGTCAGTTTCTCGGCACGCATCAGCGCGGGCAGGGCGCTTGCCACACCGTCAAGGGCGCTATGGCGTTGCTGCCCTTTTGTTTTAGCCTTTTGCGCACGTTCTTCGGCCTTGATCTTTTCCCATGTCTGATTGACACCATCCGTGGTTATGGCATCACCATCGCCAAAGACATGCGGATGACGATCAATCATTTTCGAAACAATGCTGTTTGCGACATCTTCAAAGGTGAAATGACCTTCTTCGGTGGCCATCTGCGAATGAAAAACGACCTGAAGCAACAGATCGCCAAGTTCCTCGCGCAGTTCGCTCATATCATTCTGGGCAATCGCATCGGCAACTTCATATGCCTCCTCGATTGTGTAGGGGGCGATGGTCGCAAAATTCTGTTCCAGGTCCCAAGGGCAGCCGCCATCGGGATCACGTAATCTGGCCATGACATCCAGTAATGCATTGATTGCCTTGCTGTTATGGTTCGCCATGTCCGTAATGTCCTGCTTATTCGTTGTGACTTGTTCATTCTGTCGTAACGCGACATACCCTGCATGGCAAGCTCGCGGAAAAGCAAGGCAAAACAAAACCCGCCAGAAGATGACTGGCGGGTTTCGATTTGTAATTGCCGCTTGATTTAATCAGGCTGCGGCACGCTCTTCGGGTTTGGCAGCGCTTTTATCGTCAGCTTTGCTACGCTTGCCTTCGACAAGACCCCGATGCAACGCCTTGATTGCCTTGTTGAAGTCGCCTTCGGCAACCACGAACTGAAGATCAACACGGCGACTTGGATAGTGGCTGGCGACCAGTTCAATGCCGTCGGCGTCAAGAATGCCAACCGCACGGGCAAAGAGGCCCGGCTGATCAATATTGGCACCGATCACAGAAACAATTGCAACCTTGCGGGTTTTCACACTCGCTTCGGGTTGTTTCTCTTCGATCTCATCTACACAGCGGCGGATTTGCTTAAGCGGTGCGGATACATAATGCGTGATCGTGTTTGCATTCAGGTTCTTGGTGACGGTTGGAACCTTGAAGCGTTTCAGGACACTCAGAATTGTCTCTTCACCACCGGCAACACCAACCATGTCCTGATTGAACACTTCGATCTCGAATGCTGTCGGTACGCCAGTCACGATTTCGACACGGCTGTCATCCGGGTCCCAATGATCGTCAATGACGGTCCCCGGATGTTCCGGCTCAAATGTATTTGCAATACGAAGCGGGATATCATTCTGACGCAGCCCCTTTGCTGCGCGCGGATGAATGGCTTCCATACCCATATTTGACAACTGATCGGCGACATCATAGCTGGTGCGACCAATCGGACGCACGGCATCCTCACCGACGATGCGCGGATCAGCACTCGACAGGTGGAATTCCTTGTGAATGATCGCTTCGCGGGCCTGTGTCAGGCAGGCGATACGAGAAAACGTCACTTCGCTGTATCCGCGGCCATAGATGCTCATCAAACCTTCGCTGCACTGGGCATAGCCGGTAGCAATCGGAAGCTGTTTGGCGATATCGATATCGGAAAACACCTTTTCGATACGACCATCAAGCGTTGATGCTTCCGGCTCACGCCAGCCAGAAAGGTCGGCAAAAACAGCATTAACACCCTTGGCACGGAGCAACAGCATGGTGTTGTGGGCACTATGCGATTCACCAATCGCGCTGAGCATTTCGCGAACAGTTAGCAAATGCTTTTCAAGTTTGAAATGCCCAAAGCTGCACAGGCGATGCAGGTCCATCAGACAACTGCGCGTGCCTTCAATGCGCTCTTGAACGAATGCATTTGCCAGCTTGAGCTCCGGCGCATCGCCAAAGATTTCTTCGTTAATCGCACACATCTTTTCAGAAACCTTGGTCAGGGAATCGCCCCATGCCCAATCGGTTTCCGAACCCGCATAAAGCTGATAAACGCCGGCTTCACCGGTCTTTTTGTTTTCCAGCAGCATGTCAGTGAAACCGCCATAAGCCGAAACCACAAAAACGCGGTTATAAAGTTCTTCATCGCTACGATTGCCGACAAGGATGTTGTCCATCACGGCATTGACCTGCGACATCGATGTTCCGCCGATCTTGTGAACGCTATGCCCAGCGTCCGTTTTTGCGACTGTCTTTTTCTGGGCTGAAAGCATGGTGCCTCCTTTGGGGGCGTTTCCTTGAAAAGTCTATTCATTCAAAGCTTGGGGCGGTCCGTGATGGCCGCCCCAAAGCAAAAGCCCTAGCTGGCGAGTGCATCACCATCAAGCGGGTAAACCCCATTTTCATCGTGGGTTTCGCGCCCGTTAAGCGGCGGGTTGAAAGCACAGGCAACCACCATATCCTCGGTGCCGCCACGCAGATAATGACGATCGTGCTTATTGAGTATGTAAACTGTGCCAGGCACGATCTTGTACTTCTTGCCATCCGCGATGGTTTCGACTTCGCCATTACCAGAAATGCAATAGACGGTCTCGAAATGGTTGGCGTAGCAAATTTCGGTCTCGGTGCCGGCATAGATCGTGGTGATGTGGAACGAGAAACCCATGCCATCATCAGCAAGCGACAGACGAGTGCTTTCCCAGTTATCGGCAACGATACGGCGACCGGATGCTTCACATTCTTTCAGTGTACGAACAATCATGTATAACTCTTTGATTTAATTAGAACCGTGGGACAGGGCGACACCGTGATGTCGCCCAGTTAAAATCATTCAGCAGCAGCCTTCGGTGCAACAATTTCCTTGTCCATTGCCTTGGCGGTCGCCATTTCCAGAATATCAAGGCCGTGGGCCAGATCTTCTTTGGAAATGATCAAGGGCACCAGGCATTTGACGACTTCGTCTTCCGGGCCACTGGTTTCGATAACCAGATTGTGCGCGAAACATTCCTTGGTAACCTTGGATGCGACCTCGCCACTTTCAAAGCAGATACCCTGCATCAAGCCGCGACCTTTGCGATAGATTTTCCCATCGCCATAGCGTTCGGCAATCTGTTCAAGGCGCTTGCCAAGGAAGTCGGCCTTGTCTCGGATATCGCTAGCGAACTTGTCATCCGACCAGAAATGATCAAGTGCAGCCGCCGCCGTCACAAATGCATGGTTATTGCCGCGGAACGTGCCATTGTGTTCACCCGGATGCCATACATCATATTCCGGTTTGATTAGAACAACGGCCAGCGGCAAACCATAAGCCGAAAGCGATTTAGACAGCGTCACCATATCGGGTTTGATCCCGGCTGGCTCAAAGCTGAAGAAGGTGCCTGTTCGGCCACAACCCGCCTGAATATCATCAACGATCAGCAGGATATCGTGCTTACGGCAGACCTGTTCCAGCTTTCTCAGCCAGTCAAAATCAGCAGCGTTCAGCCCGCCTTCGCCCTGAACGGTCTCAACGATGATGGCAGCGGGCAGGGCGATACCACTTGAATTGTCGCCCAGAACACGGTCCAGATATTCAGTCGTGTCGGCACCGTCACCCATGTAACCATCGAAGGGGACCGCCACGGCATTATCAAGAGATACCCCGGCAGCACCACGATGATGCTCGTTACCAGTAATTGCCAGTGCACCAAGTGTTACACCGTGGAAACCATTGGTGAATGAAATCACGGTTTCGCGTCCTTTTACACGGCGCGCAAGCTTAAGGGCCGCCTCAACCGCGTTGGTACCGGTTGGGCCGGTAAACTGGATTTTATAATCCATGTTGCGTGGTTTCAGCACTTTTCTTTCCATCGCATTCAGGAAAGCAGCCTTGGCCTTGGTGTGCATATCCAAGCCATGAGTAATGCCGTTCGATTTGATATAATCGATCAGTTTTTCCTGCAACACAGGATGATTATGCCCATAGTTAAGGCTACCTGCACCAGCAAGGAAGTCGAGATAACGTTTGCCATCGGTATCGGTCAGCCAAGCACCTTCCGCTTTTTCAAAGGTAACAGGAAAGGAGCGAGCATAGCTCTGGACTTCCGATTCAAGACGATCAAATACAGTCATAATTCCCTCTTTTGATTGGGAAAATAAAAAATGGTCCTGTCATAGCAAACGTCCGGGCAGGCCGGTTTGTTCCAACTAAATGACAGCAGAAAGCAGGAAAATGATGATCTGGCGATCAGGCTGCTACGCGCGCAACGTCCTCACGCTCGAACGGGCCGATCTGCCAAAGTATTTCACTTGCGGATGCGCCATCGAAATGCGTTTCGCGTTCGAACAGGACCTTGCGTTTGACCTCGGCCTCCAGTTCGCGTGCCACGGAACGGAAAACACCCTGTGACGGTGCATTCGACGACGTGATGGTCGTCTGCAGCTCGGTCACGTCATGGCAAATCGGGCGATCAAGGATTTCAAGAATCATGGACTTCGCAAGCTTCAGGCCGCGCGCCTTTGGTGAAACGGCAACCTGCCAGATAAACAGACGTTCCGGATTTTCCGGAACAATGTAGCCGGAAACGAACCCTACGGGCGCGCCGTTAAGTTCTGCGATCACGCAGGTATCTGCGAAATGCGAACATTGCAAAAGGTTGCAATAAACAGAATTTTCGTCCAGCGGCTTGCATTCAGCAATCAATTCATTGACTGCTGCACCGTCTGTGGCCTTGGGTTTCCGGATCATCAAATTGGCTTTACGGTCGTTATTGCCGTTTGTGGTGGCAATTTTCATCGATCTATCTGCTCTATTATTTCGATACACGATCTTTCATGTCGCGATAAATATATAGAATATCGATGCAAAAAGGTCAACATGCTCTCTGTGACGAAATCGTGATATCTCTCAATATATTGATATTATTTGATATTCTATTTTTAGTGGACTCATTCGCCTTATGGGGAAATCAAAGAAATTTTCATAGATGATACAACGGATTTCGATTGAAATATATTTCGATCATCTATGCAAAGAGTCCGGAAAACGTTGCAGAGTATCAGTTTTATGGGGTATTAGTTGGTCAAATCAGAACAACAAATTCCGGAAATTGCCGCATGGACAAGTTGCACGAAGCGCTCATTTCAATTCGACGCATTTTACGTGCCAGCGACATTCACGCCAAAAAGCTTGGAAAAGTCACCGGCCTCAAGACATCGCAACTTATTGTCCTCCAGTCTCTTGAAGAATTCGGGGAAATGACCGTTGGGGAAATCGCGGGAAAGGTCAACCTTGCCCAGGCTTCCGCAACGGCGCTTGTCGATAGGCTTCAGGCGATGAACCTCGTGATGCGTGCGCGCGGAAATACAGACAAACGAAAGGTCTTTGTGCAATTGACCGAGCATGGTCGAAATGTTCTGGGTCGTGCACCAATGGCACTTCATGATCGGTTTTCTGATAAGTTCAAGGCGCTTGACGAGTGGGAGCAAAGCTTCCTCGTCGCAGCCCTGCAGCGTGTTTCCGGTATGATGGACGCCAGCGACTATGACGTCGCACCACTGCTTGATCATGAGGTAATCGTAGAGAAGGGTGGTGAACCACCCAGATCCGCTCATTAATTGGTCTGCAGCCAAGAGGTTCGCGTACGAAAATACAGACGACAGGCGCAAAAAGAAAAGCTTGGAATGTGTCGTGATGATAGTCGAGCAGAAATTTAACAACGCCGATCATGAAAAGGCATTATGTTTTATAACAACATCTTGACTGAACTTTCTTATTAAACAGATAACGTTTAATTTGTCATAATATATATTATAGAACTTTAGCCGCTCTCCGTTTCCCAGCATTCCCAACGGATTGAGCGTTAACAGAATGTTAAACCCATCGGCTAAAGGCTTCACTCTCCCGCTAGACAGAGTGAAGCACATGGACACTATTCTTTTAGAACAGCTTGACCCGAAATCGCTTCTCTCACTGGCACGAGCATATGAAGAATTTGCCAAAAAAGCCCGATCAAGAGCGGCAGAGATCGAAATGAGGGAACAAAGCCTGATTGATATCAATCACAGGCTAAAAAGCTTACACGGCATCGGTCCCGATATGGCCGACCTTCTCAATCAATACGAGTATAAGTATGTTCAAAAAAAATTGGCTCACCACTACAAAACACCACCGGAAACGATTGATTACTACTGGAAAAAGTACCTCAGGCGACGCGACGCGGCAGCAATTGACCGGCGCAAGCGGTTGGTGGCGTCCCTCGCCCGGCGCGGCCTGACCAACCGGGAAATCGCGCAAAGGACCGGATTACATGAGGTTTCTGTTTGCCGGATACTGAAACCGATCCTTCGGCCATAAGAAAACCCCGGACGCGGCAACGTCCGGGGTTAGTTGATGCACGGAGCCAGCTAGCGCAGACCTTAACGACCGCCCTTTTCACGCATGAAAATCGACAGCAGGCCAAACAGGCCCATGCCAACCGCCGTAACGTAGTCGCCTGTCACCGCCGCCTGACCAGCCTGCCCGATCAATTCGGCCACCTGAGGCGCTTCATTGATCTTTGCGACCTGACCCACGCCGACCGTCACAGCGGCCAGCCCTGCATAGGTAGACGGTTCTGCAAACCGCTGTTTGATTTTATCCCACATTGGATTACCCCTCTAATTTCAATTCAACAGCCAGCAATCGGCGGTCGATTTTCCACATCAAGTAGAGGGTCGGCAACGATTCTGACGAAATCCTCCAAAAAGCGCAT
>TARA_R100000049_G_C1956242_1_pt1 | contig 11237 bp, 11 predicted proteins | sample TARA_R100000049 | Tara Oceans TARA_R100000049 (sample SAMEA2619992) | marine metagenome | biome: marine biome (ENVO:00000447); feature: mesopelagic zone (ENVO:00000213) & marine oxygen minimum zone (ENVO:01000065); material: "saline water (ENVO:00002010), including plankton... | reverse complement strand
GCGCCGCCCGCACCGTCGCCAGCCATTATTCGATCATGGTGAAGGGTCTCAGCCAGCTTTTCGCTGCCGGGCCTGCCGTGGTCGATGGCCTTGGCGACAGCTATCGCGGCTCGACCGATCACCAGCAGGCCAAGGAAGTTCTCGGCGGCAGCGCGATCCATACGCGCAACGGCGTGGTCGATGACGAAGTGGGGAGCGAAGCCGAAGCATTCGCCCGCGCGCGGCACTTCCTGTCGTTCATGCCCGAACATGTCGGCCAGCTTGCCCGCCGGACAGACTGTTCGGACCCTGTTCGGCGGCGCGATCATACGCTTGATTCACTTGTGCCTCGCGATCCGAAGCAGGTTTATTCCATGCGCCGCTGCCTCGACATGGTCTTCGACAAGGGCACGGTTTTCGAGATTGGTCGCATGTGGGGGCGCGCCTGCATCACCGCTCTTGCCCGCCTCGATGGCTGGCCCGTGATGGTTTTGGCCAGCGACCCGTCCTACCTGGGCGGCTCGTGGGAAGCGAAGACCAGCGAAAAGGTGGAACGCTTCGTGAAGCTTGCAGACCGGTTCCGCCTGCCCATCGTCCACCTGGTCGACAACCCCGGCTTCATGATCGGTCGCGAAGCGGAAATGGCCGGCACCATCCGCTACGGCGTCCAGGCCATGACCGCGATTTACAAGGCAAGCGTGCCCCTCGCCTCCGTGGTCTTACGCCGCGCCTACGGCATCGCCGGCAGCGCGATGAGTAACGCCGAGAATTTCCAGTATCGCTATTGCTGGCCCTCGGGCGACTGGGGGTCGCTCCCCATCGCAGGCGGGCTGGAGGTCGCCTACAAATCGGATCTCGAAGCCGCAGACGACCCGGCAGCGGAACTCGAAGCGATCCGCGAGCGCCTGGACAAGGTCACCTCGCCCTTCCGCAGCGCGGAACGCTTCAACGTCGAAGATATAATCGCTCCACGCGACACCCGCCCGCTCTTATGCGAATTCGCCGATCTTGCTTGGCGCAAGCTGTACGCCGAAGCCTAGTCTACTTCCGGCTCGGGCGGCCCGAAGAGCGTGCCCCGCTCGCTGATCAGCACGAAGACGAGGCTCAGCACCGCCGTACCGAGAAGGGCAATCGCGAGCGGCCGGGCCGTCCCGTCGTAAAGATAGCCGATATAAGCCCCCAGCGCCGCCCCGCTCGTCATGCGCAAGAAGCCCTGCGCCGACGAAGCTGCACCGGCGATATGCTTGAACGGCTGGAGAGCGATGGACCCGAAATTCGCACCGATGAAGCCGAGCAGGCTCATATTGGCGGCCATCAGAGGCACGAACGTCCACAGGCTCTCATCCGGCTGGCTCGCAAACCAGTACTGCGCAGCGGCCACGGCGATGAAAGCGAACAGCGCCACATGGCTGACACGCCGTGCACCGAACCGCTCGACTATGCGGCTGTTCGACCAGTTTGAAATCGCCATGCAACCAGCGCAAATGGCAAAGATCATGGGGAATTTGTCGCCCGCGCCGAAAGCTTCCCCGATCAGCTGCTGGCTGGAATTGATGAAGCCGAACAAGCCACCAAAAACCAGCGCACTGCCGAGGGTATAACCGATGGTTTCCCGCAAGGTCACGGCACTTGCCATATTGCGCGTGATCGTTGGCAGGTGAATCTGCTGCTTGTCGGACTCATGCAGGGTTTCCGGCAATCGCACATATACCCAAGCCGACATCGCAACACCCGCCAGGGCCATGACGCCGAAAATCCAGCGCCAGTCGCCCATTAGGATCAAGACGCCCTGCCCGATGCTCGGTGCGACCGCGGGAACCAGCAGGAAAATCACGAAAATCAGACTCATCATGCGGGCCATTTTATCGCCGCCCACACGGTCACGAATGATGGCGGGCGGCAGAGCGATGATCCCTGCAGCAAAGAAACCCTGTGCTGCGCGTAGAGCAATCAGCATATCGAAGCTCGTCGCCAAGGCGCAGGCAATCGACAGGGCGATGTAAAAGAACAAGGCCGTAAAAAGCACCGGGCGTCGGCCGAACCTGTCGGCGAAAGCCCCAGGAATGAGCGTACCGATGCCCGCGGCGAGCAAATAGGCGCCGACCACGAACTGACGGTTGTTGCCTTCCACGCCGAGATCGCTGGCCAAGGCATCGAGCGCAGGAAGGATTGCATCGATACCGAAGGCGTTGCCCGCCATCAGTAGAGCCATCATCCAGATCAGTTCGCGCTCGCCAATGCTCTTACCGCGCGCAGCGCTCGAAATCGGGCGCTCGCCGCCAGCCAACTGTTCGCTTCGCATCTGCACAAAATGGCAGTTGGCCGACAAGGTTCCGATTTGCAACCCGCGTCGCTATCTATTCTCTCATGAACGATGGCGAAGTGCGTACCGATGCGGATGACAGCGAAGCCGATGGGCTGCGGAAGATCATTCACGTCGACATGGATGCGTTTTTCGCCAGCGTCGAGCAGCGGGACAATCCAGAATTGCGCGGCAAGCCTGTCGCCGTGGGTGGATCGAGCGGGCGCGGCGTTGTCGCTGCTGCCAGCTACGAGGCGCGCAAGTTCGGTGTGCGCAGCGCCATGCCCTCTGTCACGGCCAAGCGCAAATGCCCCGACCTTATCTTTTGCAAGAGCCGCTTCGACGTATACCGCGAGGTCAGTCAGCAGATCCGCGCAATCTTTCGTCACCACACCGATCTGGTCGAACCGCTCAGCCTTGATGAAGCATATCTGGATGTCACCGAAGACAAGCTGGGCATTGGCAGCGCCACCCGGATAGCGGAACTGATCCGGCAGGAAATCCGCGCCAAGACGAAACTGACCGCCAGCGCAGGGGTCAGCTACAACAAGTTTCTCGCCAAGATCGCGAGCGACCAGAACAAGCCCGATGGCCTGTGCGTGATCCGTCCCGGCGAAGGGGCCGCCTTTGTCGCCGACCTCTCGATCAGGCGCTTCCACGGCGTCGGTCCCAAGGGCGCCGAAAAAATGGCGCGGCTCGGCATCGAGACCGGTGGCGATCTGGCGGAAAAGGACATCGAATGGCTGCGCGCTCATTTCGGCAGCTTCGCCGATTATCTCTATCGCGCTTCGAGAGGCATCGATTTGCGGCCCGTTCGATCAAGCCGTATCCGTAAATCCGTTGGCGGCGAGAGGACGTTCAGCCGCGACCTTTCGTCGGGTAGCGAGTTGCGCGACACAATGGAGGACATCATCGATATCGTCTGGGGCTATATCGAGCGCGCGGAAGCAGAAGGTCGCACCGTCACTCTCAAGATGAAATTCACCGATTTTCAGATTTTCAGCCGCGCCAAGACGATGGATCGGCCAATCGCGAACAAAGAGGAATTTGCGGCAATCGGCCGCGCCCTGCTGGAGGAGGTCCTCCCCCTGCCAATGCCGATCCGCCTCATGGGACTGACGCTTTCGAAACTGGAGGGGAACAGTGACCAGCAACCGCGACCCGATGCGCAGTTATCGCTGCTCTAGTTTACCGAAGACTGCCATAATTCCAGCCGCCTTCTGGTGAGCGCGCTCATTGCTTCGGGAAGCAGGCGTATCGCAAAGAAACGCGCTTCCACGATTTCTCGCCCGTCCGGTTCGGGTGCCGCATCCACGACAGTGCTGAAAATAAAAGCGCGGTGCGGTGCGCCCGAAATTTCCTCGTTCAATATGCCGACAAGTTTCAGATCGGTCACGCGGCAGCCTGTTTCTTCGCGCATTTCCCGCCGCGCCGCGTGCTCCGGCGTTTCTTTCCGCCCGATACCACCGCCCGGAAAATACCACCCTTGCGGACCGTAACTATGCCGCACCAAAAGGATTTCACCCTGCGGATTGGACGCAATGATAGTGACACCCTCTGCCGTGATCCCGCTTAATTTGCGCCAGTGATGGCGCAACCGGTGCGCAACCTTCAGTGCCACTCGGTGGAGCGGCTTGGGGATCAGATGAAACATGTCACCGGTTGCCGGGCCGCAGCGAGCAATCGCGCAATCGGAAGATCGTTATCACGTGCAATAGCCTGATCGAGTACGCTGCGTTTCTCCGCACCGCGAATAACGAAGACCAACCGGTCGCTTGCGAGAAGCGATGGCATCGTCAGGCTGATCCGATCGAACGGAGCTTCGGGAGGCAGCGGATCGGGCGTCAAACGCACGACCGGTCGCGCGTCGTCGACCTTGGGATCCGTATTCGGAAATAGCGAAGCTATATGCCCGTCAGCGCCCATGCCAAGCCAGGCAAGAGCGAAAGGCGGCACGGCGGCCTCCATCTCGTTCAGAGTGACGACTTCAGCCCCCGCAGGCTCGAACAGTTTGCGCAGCTGCCCCGTATTCGATGCGGCATGATCTTCGGAAACGATACGGTCGTCTCCCGGCCACACAACCAGTCGCGTCCAGTCCAGGTCGTGGCCAAGCAATTGTTCCATAATCGGAAAGGGAGTGGATCCCCCGGGAACCGTGATCGTCACCGGCCCATCGGATTGATCCATCCGTTCGCGAAGCTGGGACGCCAGCCAGTCGGCAATAGCCGCATCGCCCTGGCCCTCGATGATCGTCAAATTTTCCATACTGTATTGATACACCAATGCCGCCCGTCCCCAAGGGGAAAGGCGGCATAGGCGCACACGAATAGGTATGTGCTTACTTGGTAGTCTGATTAAGGAACCAGACGCGTTCTTCGCACTGATCGATCCAATCGTCGACGATACCGCTGGTGGCGTTGTCACCCACTTCTTCCGCGGCGTCTTTTACCTCATTGAGCCGTGTGTGCAGCTTGCGGTTATCATCACGCAATTCTGCCACCATCGCGTCGGCAGTGATTGTCACATCATCCTGATCGGCAATCTTTGTCTGCTTGGCGATGCTGCCGATTGATGTGAGCGTGAACTCGTCATTCTTGCGGACGCGCTCGCCAATGGCATCCACTGTGCCAACCAGTTGCGCTGCCTGCTCGTCAAAGAGCAGATGAAGGTCGCGAAAACGCGGTCCGGCCACATGCCAGTGAAAGTTCTTGGTTTTGAAATATAGCGCCATGGTATCGGCCAGTGCGCCGTTTAGCGCGCTTACCAGTCCGGCTTTCGAGTTGTTGCCCAATTCTGCCATGGTATTTACCCCTTTCGTCGTTCTGAAGTTCACCCCCTCAACGGCCCTCCGCCACTCCGGTTTCCCGATTAACGGCGGTTGCTGTGATCGGGTCAGGCGATGATTCCTCTCGCGCTGAGCCCGGTGATCACGCCCAGGCCGAAAAGCAGGACAGCCAGGCCGATCCTCAGCCGCCGTAGCGGCAGTCTCGCTTCCAGCGCTGTGCCGGAAAGCCATCCCATAGTGACTGCAGCCCCTCCCCCGATCGCGCCGCCTAATCCCGCCAGCGGCCAGTAGGCGAAAACTACGGCTATGGCCGCTACCAGGAAGCGCGAGGCGTCGGTCATTTGCCTGAAGCACAAGACGATGAACGCAGCCCCCAGCGAACGTGTCGGTTCTCGCGGCACTCGCTCCCGATTGGGCCAGGCGCACTCGAAAGCGGCCAGCAGAAGCGCGAGGGCCACGAACATGGTTGCCGCACTTCCAGACAAGGTTCTCGCCAGAAGGCTTCCAAACCAAGCCGCGGTAATTGCGGTCACAGCAGAACTCGTCAACGCCACCACGAGCAAACCATTCGCCGCACCCAGAGCACCCGCAAGGCGCGCCACCAGCAACTGGTCGCGCGCGCCGATCGCGGCTACGAAGCTGGCAACCATGGCGAATAGCAGTGCCGTCATCCTCGCTCCCGTCCATCTTTCTAAGCGTCCAGGCTTGCGATAGCACGGCCCGCAGAAAAACGAACAGGAGAGCGATGTCACGCCGGACGAAGGCGCGCTTCCTCCTTCGTCACTTGGCCGCCGGGACGAGGATCCGGACGGTCAAACCGCCGCCGGCTGTGCGCGAGAAGCTCAGTGAGCCATTGAAACGGGTCAGCAGCAAGTGCGCGGTCGGAATGCCGAGGCCGAACCCATCAGTGCTTCTTTGCCGGGCTTGATCGACGCGAAAGAAGGGTTCCAAAAGCGCCTGGAAGTGCTCTTTGTCGACGCCGGGGCCCCGATCGACGATGTCTATAACGTGACCACCGTGATCGAGCTGGTATATGCATTGAGCGGTGCCGGCGAACTGCAACGCGTTCTTGAGCAGAGCGTGGATGGCTTTGGCTAGGGGTTCCCTGAATGTGTTCACGACCACAATCTCGGGCGCGATCAACGTAACTGCATCCCCGTACCGGCCGGTTATGTCCCTCAAGAGTTTGCCGAGGTCGACTTTCTCGGGATCACTCTGAAGCAATTGAGCATCAAGGTAGTTCTCCATCGAATCCAGCAGCCGCACCATCTCGCTTACGCTTTGGTCCATGATCTCGACGAGCTCCGCGTCTTCGATCATGCCAGAGATGGTCTTTAGCCTCGAAAGTGGGGTGCGCAGATCGTGCCCGATCGCACTATAGGACGCGGTCTGATCGCGAAGGATACGATCTATTCGTTCCTGCATCGCATTCATAGCATGTGCAAGTTCACGCAGGTCTCGCGGGCCGCTCTCAGCGACATGCACTTTCCGACCTTGGCCGACACTCTCGGCAGCGTCCGTGAGCCTGCGCAAGGGCTTGGCGACGATGTGCAAAATGCCCAGACCAATTGCCAGGAAAGTTGCGGTAATCAGGATGGTGAGCACCATTGCCCGCCATGCCACCGGCCACATACTGGATATGTCGCGTGAAACGAAATTCAGCCACGTGCCGTCCTCCAATTGCAGCGAGCCTTCCAGATCCCGCATGTTATCGCCCGACTGGATCGTGGCGAGGTGCAGCGGACGACCTTCCAAGGACGGTTCCCATGCTGTGATGTCCTCGGCAATCCCGGTCAGCATTGGGTCACGGCTCGACGCCTCGACCGCGGGCTGCGGCGACAAGTCGACGGCAAGGTATCGCGTAGTCATGTTCTCCGTCACCTGGTCCGGAGCAAGGCCATGCATTCTCTGCCCGACGACGAGAAGTTCGGCGACGCGCCGTGCGTGGTCGTCTTGAAGCGTCTGCCGATCGATAATCTGGTAAAATACCAGACTGCCTGCGAGCTGGACAAGGACAACCGCTAAGAAGACGACCGCGACATAAACCGCGAACCGGTGAGATTTCAGGCTGTTCATCGGCGAGCTTGTCCGGCGACTTCATCCGTGGCGAACTAGTCGGGCTACACGCCGAACATTCCGTCGCAACCTTTTTCGACCCTTTCGGCCAAGTCAGCCAAACTCAGAGAGTGAAAAATGCTAAGCCACTTTGAATGTACTTCGCTCCCGGTGACGTTCCAATGTGAATGCCACGCACAGGATCAGGATACCTCCCAGCGCGAGGCACAGGCCTACCCATCCCGGAGCGGTCCAGCCCATTCCGGCGGAGATGGCCAAACCCGCAAGCCAGGGACCTAGCGCGTTGGCGATGTTGAAGGCCGCATGATGGAGCGCGGCGGCCATAGTCTGCGCCTCGCCGGCGACATCCATCAGGCGAACCTGAAGAATTGGGCCGAGGCCGCCGCCCATGCCGATGGCAAAGCAGACGAGAGAAAGCAGCCAAAAATCCGTAGCAGCGAAAGTGAAGGCCGCGAGAAAGACTGCACTCCAGGCAAGCAGGCCGATCGCTGCAGCCTTTAGCGAAATATCCGCCATCCAACCGCCCAGCAGGTTTCCGACGAGAATTCCGACTCCGAATATCGCGAACACCCACGGAACCGAAGCAGGCGTGGCGCCGGTATATTCGGTAAGAACGGGTGCCAAAAAGCTGTATACTGCGAACAGGCCGCCGAAACCCACCGCACCTGCTCCAAGCGTCAGCAGAACCTGCGGATGCGCCAATGCATGCATCTCGCGCCGCATGCTCCGCCCTACTTCCACTGGTTGTCGGGGCGCAAGGATCAGGAGCGCGATGGCGGTCGTCAGGGCGATTCCCGAGACACCGCCGAATACGACGCGCCAGCCGACATGCAGGCCAAGCCAGTTGGCGAAAGGAGCCCCGATCACCGTGGCGACAGCCAGACCGGCCATTACGTAAGATGCGGCCGCGGCGCGCTTCTCCGGAAGAAGGGAGGCGGCCAAGAGCGCTGCCACCCCGAAGTAGGCGCCGTGAGGCAGGCCGCTAAGGAACCGGAAAGCGAGCAGCGTATGATAAGTGGGCGCCCACACTGTCGCCGCATTACCCATCGCGATCAGGACCATCAGCACAACCAGCAGACGCCGCCGCGGCCAACTCGCCCCGAACAGCCCGAGGATCGGCGCGCCGACCACCACCCCGAGCGCGTAGGCACTTACGGCATGCGCTGCGACCGGTTCGGTAACAGCGAAGTCTGCTGCGTAAAACGGCAGCAGGCTCATGGCAGCGAACTCCGTCGTGCCGATTGCGAACCCGCCGAGGGCAAGAGCAAGAATAATGAGGGCTATGCGACCCGTTGAGAGTGGATCTGCGGAATGGGTCATGATGTGGTCTGTCGCGGGGAGTGAGGGGAAGATCGCGCTAGATCGGTAGCGGCACAGCTTCGATCAAGCCCCACGGCACGTCTCCCGATATTTATCCTAGACGCCAACCGCCTCTGGCGTGTCCCCGATATTGGTACAGAGAGTTTGCCCCTCCGGAACGGGATGGCGCGTCGCATCGTTGGATTAACCAAAGGAGATCATCATGTTCGGTTGGGCCATTACACTTGCCATCATCGCACTCGTCGCAGCAATCCTCGGGTTTGGAGGCGTTGCAGGCTTTCTGGCAGATCTGGCCCTGATCATATTCGTCGTCGCCTTGATTGCGAGCGCGATCTTCTTCTTCCTGGGCTGGAAGGGTGCGAAGGCGGCTGCAGACAAGCTGAAACAGTGAGCCGCTTACTGTGAGTGAATGACCGAACCTAATAGCTGGCGAGTTCTGAATCTGCGGATCAGTCGTCGACCATGCTGGTCAATTCAACTGTGGGCTTGCCGCAGATAGACACCCCGGGTCGGTAGTCGGGAGATGTTGCATGTCCAGGCGCCCCCGTCCGGACCGTTTGACATCGTACATAAGGTTATCGGCCAGTCGGATCAGCGAACCTGGATCAGGATAGTTATCGGGGGGGATTACAATCCCGCCTGCACTTGTACTGATTCCCCACGGTAGAGTTTCGATCGCTCCAACAAGCGAACTTTGGACACTCTCCTGCCTCGCCGGATCATTTGCGACCTGAAGAAAGACAAGAAACTCGTCGCCGCCAATACGCGCGACATGGTCTTTTTCCCGCAAGACACTTCGCAGGGCGGTGACGACATGACGCAGTACTTCATCGCCCCCCGAATGTCCGTAGCGGTCGTTGATCGATTTGAAGTGATCAAGGTCTAGAAATATCAGAGCTGTCGTGCGGTCGTCACTTTTTGCCTTCGCCAATTCCGTCCGAAGCATTTTCTCGAAACCGCGCGGTGTAAGCGCTCCTGTGAGCTTATCGATATTCGCTGCCTTTTCGGCGTCGTTAAACCCAGATCTCGCTCTGCTTACGCCCACTCCTGCAGCGAGTGTCATGGGGACCAGTAAATATGCTTCCCGCGGCATGTCATGCACCCACGCTGAAATCAGCAAGACAGCGCATGCCACCAGGATGATCAGATGAGAAATCGGTTTGCGGAAGTGCCAGCAGGCAAAAGCTGTGAAGAGCAGATATCCGCACTGTGCAGATGCTGAGGGAGGCGCCGCAATCAGCGCGGGGGTCAATAATATTTGCCCTGCCAAAAGGCCGTAGCCCAAGTGAGCCTGAGGCAACAATCCCCGCGACCGAACGGCCCCGGAAGGGTCGCTGTCGAAGTTGTATGACTTGTCTCTCTGGCCCAACCGCATCGAGGCGAACTCCGCTCCTTACGGGTTGAATGCCGTCCCGGGCCACCCACGCACCCAGCAAGCTACGACCTCTCGCTGCGCACGTATAAGACCCACGACCAATTCCCCTGCTCAAACCCCAAATGCTTCGCCCATGCCTAACTTGCGCTAACTGGATTCGCGCATGGCTTGCGCGCGCGGTGAAGCAGTTGCCTTTCTGCATGGAAACCGTAGAAATCAGAATAGTGCATATTCCGATCGGTAATAATAACGACGAAGGCCTTGAACTTCTGAAGTAATTGCCCTGATGGAAGCAAAGCTAGCGACGATGTGGTATTTGCGGGGGCGATAAATGCCAAGCTCTGATGAGGCTCAACAAGAGCGGCAGAGCCGCGATCTGCGCAAGCTCGACCTTAATCTGCTGATCGTTTTCGAAACCGTCTACAAGACCGGCAGCGTCAGCGAGGCAGCCCGGGTTTTGGGTATGACGCAGCCTACTGTCAGTAATGCATTGGCGCGCCTTCGAGATCATTTCTCCGACCAGCTCTTTGTGCGCCGGGATCGTAGCATGAAGCCAACGGCGCGCGCCCGGGCTCTCCTACCTCCAGTGAAGGAAGCGCTGACCGCTTTGCGGCGCGGCCTATCGCTCGAAACCGACTTCGATCTGATTACCGCCGATCGCCGGTTTCGGCTGCTCTTGCACGATTTCAGCGTACCGTCGGTTCTGCCGCCGATCATCAAAGCGCTCGATGATGCGCAGTCATCCTGCTCGGTCGAAGTGATTACGCCAGACTGGTCGCGACCGCACGAGGCGCTCACCAATGGTGATGCCGATATCATGCTCGACATTTCCCTGCACGATCAGCCGGGTGTCACACTTGAGCCGCTTATGGACGGCGAGGCGGTCTGCGTCGTCCGGGAAGCCCATCCCACGATCGGGCACGCACTCTCGCCAGAGCAGTTCGCGGAGAACGGGCACGCCGTGGTCGAAAAGGAAATGCGTCTGCACCTTCCCACGGCGCGGCTGGTGATGGCGGCAGGGTTGGAACGCCGGGTCGTAGCCGTGGTACCGAATGCTGCCAGCCTGACGGTCACGATCGCAACGACAAACTTGATCGCGATAGTACCGCGACGCTATGCGGAACTGGTGGCACCGATCTATCGGCTAAGAATACTTCCAGTCCCTTTTGATTATCCAAAAACCAAAATTTTCTTGGGTTGGGCCACAGAACGCGCTGACGATCCAGGACTTCAATGGCTACGCGGCCTGATCCGGGCGACCTTCGCCGCCTGACCAATTCCCGATGTGCCAAGCCAAAGGCTGCACATCTCAAGGCTCGCTAGTCGGTGGTTATCTTGAGGCATGCGAGGAAATCTGGAGCGGGTGAAGGGAATCGAACCCTCGTCGTCAGCTTGGGAAG
>TARA_R100000049_G_C1956244_1_pt1 | contig 11238 bp, 19 predicted proteins | sample TARA_R100000049 | Tara Oceans TARA_R100000049 (sample SAMEA2619992) | marine metagenome | biome: marine biome (ENVO:00000447); feature: mesopelagic zone (ENVO:00000213) & marine oxygen minimum zone (ENVO:01000065); material: "saline water (ENVO:00002010), including plankton... | reverse complement strand
GAACTGTCTACAATATATAAGTATGCAGTTGAAAAGAAAGAACCTGTCTTGGTTACTGGTGAGTCTGGTATAGGTAAGACAGAGGAAACTAATGTCTTTGCTGATGAGTATGGTGGCAAGATTGATGTTAGATTTTCTCAACTAGATCCCAGTGATCTCAAGGGCGTTCCATATATGGAAGATGGTCTTTCTTTCTGGGCTGTGCCTGATATACTCCCACAAGCAGAGCGTGATGGAGAGAAGGGTGTTCTTATTTGGGATGAGTATTTAGATGCCAAGCAAGACACCATGATGGGAGGTCAGCAACTTATATTAGAGAGACGTTTAGGTGGCTATCATTTGCCTGATGGCTGGATTATTATAGCGTTAGGTAATAGAAAACAACATGGCGGTGTGAATAGAGGGCTATCCTCTGCTCAACAGGATAGGTTCATGCACTTTGAAGCGGTCATGGACATGGAAGACTTGAAGGATCACTTCATTAAGAAGCAAGTCGATCCCATAGTCATATCATTCCTTCATTTACATGGTGGTAAACTGGCTCATCAACGCCCAGAGAAGGGGAGTGATGAGTGGGCATGGCCTACACCTAGAAGTTGGGAGAGGCTGAGCCATATACGCAAGCAGAGCCCCTCTAAGGCTCTCAGACACGCTCTTTACTCCTCACTGGTGGGGGAGGGCGCAGCAGTACAATTCATAGCACATGAGGACATAGCGGTCGAGGTGCCTGACCCTGATGATTGCATCAACAATCCTATGAAGGCTATGGTTCCAGAGAATCCAAGTGCAAAGTATGCTATTGCTTGTGCGTTAGGCAGTCATGCAACTACCAAGAACTTTGAGAATATAGCCAAGTACATTGGCAGGTTGCCAGGTGAGTTCAGTATCCTCACTGTTAAGGGTATGAACCCAGAAGTAATGGACTGCAAAGCCTTTGGTCAATGGGCTATGGACAATGAAGATATCCTTTTAGGATAAATATTATGACTCTTAAAGTGGGTATTAAATCTATGAAGACGAAGAAGTCGAAGAAAGCAGCGACCAAGAAAATGGTATCTAATCCTGCTGTTGATGAAGATGATGATTGGGAGATAACCAATTACGGTATTGATCCAGAATTAGGTGGGCGTTACGGTGTTGACTTTAATGATGAGGTCGGGTTTAGAGACTAAGGAGAAATCTTATGAGTTTGAATGAGAAGTGTATGCTTGCATCCCTTGATATCGGAATACCTAGTGGTAGGAAGATAGACAAGGACGTGTCTAACAAGGTAGCACAAGAGTACGGCATAGATAGTAGGCTTGAGTGCGGTAATTTTAATAAGATAATTATAAATGCTAGGTATCTTAATAATTTACAGGCAGTTAAGCGCAATGCTACTAAGGTATTTGAAGAGCTAACATTGCCGTGGGTTACAGGGCGAGTTGAATTTAGGCTAATGCCTAACAAAAGATACCTTGAATGGTCATCACAGTACAGAAAATTCAAGAGTGACTTTGAAAAAGAGAAGAATTTTATTGGTATAGAGTACGAATCCATGATAGATGAGGCTAAAGATAGGCTACGACAGACAGGTGGCCTGTTTCGTAGGTCAGATTACCCCTCATCCGAGAGATTCCTCAATAAAGTAAGGATGGAACACCACATTAGGCCTGTTCCAGACTCACATAACCTAGATTTAAGGGTAGCAGTTGGAGATGAGGAGGCTCAGAGGATACGAGAGGAGGTAGCAGAGAGCATGCGTGCTGAGTTGCAACGCACTAACAGGGCAGTATATGACAGGGTTTATGATGCTGTAGCCCATATGAATAGTGTTTTATCCAATGAGAAACCAAAGATTCACCAGACTTTAACCGAAAAAATGAAGAGATTGGTTGACATCTTACCTGATTTGAACCTTAATGACGATGAAAATCTAGAGGAAATTAGGCAAGAAATCATCAAGGAACTGCTATCAACTACCGCTATTGGGTTGCGTAATAGCGAGTCAAAAAGGAAAGAGGTAGTAGAAGCAGGCGAATCCATTATCAAAAAGATGGAGAAAATTTATGGAACTAGAGCGTAAGATAGAGGTAGCAAAAGCTCATGCGTTGTTAGACCAACCATTCTTTGGGTCGTTGATGTGCCCTATGTCGATAGAGGAAGGCGATGAAAAGGTGTCAACCTTCGGTACTGATGGTAGAAAAATATACTACAACAGAGAGTATGCCGAGAGCCTTTCGACTGCGATAACAATGGGAGTTCTATTGCACGAGGTATGTCATCCGGCTTTCATGCATCTTACTAGGAGAGGAACTCGCAATCACATCCTCTGGAATATTGCGGGAGACTTAGCCATCAATCCAGTTCTGATAGATGCAAAGGTTGAACTTCCTGACGATGCGCTGTTTGATGTTAGGTATAGAAATTTGACAGCAGATACTATTTATAATATGATACTAGAAGAAGAAGGGTATTGGAGTCGTAGTAAATTTCACCCGATCAAATTTGAACAGGGCTGGGTAATCGGCGAGGATGGAGAGGAGATGAGGGATGTAGGTGGTTGCGGAACCTTCGATGATGCTGTTGAGTCACCATCTCAGAAGGGTGAGTTAGAAAGTGAGTGGAAGCAGAAGTTAGTAAGTGCCGCAGAGATGTGCAAGTTAAGAGGTACAGTGCCAGGTGCATTTGAAGATTACATTTCAGATTTCCTTAACCCAAAGGTGCAATGGGAGGAGGAACTGTATAAATATGCTACGGATTATATAACAGAGGAGTACGATTGGAAATATCCAATGAAAAAATTTATATCATCTGGAATTTATCTTCCATCCCTACGCAAGAAGGAAGGGTTAAGAACTGTAGTGGTAGCAGTAGATACAAGCGGTTCTATAATGGGCTATCCTAAAATGATAAATCAATTTGGTGGTGAGATTTCTAAGATAGCAGAGGACTGTGATGTAGATGAAACAATCATTGTGTATGTTGATGCAGATGTAGCAAACGTTCAGACATATACTCAGGATGAACTGCCAGTTCAACTAGAGATAGGTGGTGGCGGGGGCACAGCCTTCGAGCCTGCGTTTGAGTGGGTAGAAGATAATAGTATTGAGCCAACTGTTTTAATATATCTAACTGATATGTATGGATCTTTTCCTCAGTACCCACCAGATTATCCGGTGATATGGGTTGCATTTAATTCTAATCCAGAGTATTATAAAGATGACTGTACCTTTGGCGATGTAATAGAGGTAGAGGCTAATGATACATAGAAAGTGGGGAAGATTGGTTAAAGATGTAAGGGAAGATTGCACGTATTACTTTAACGAATATCCTTTTGCAAGAACATGCTTAAGAAAAGTAAACGGTAAAGGTGGAGAATCAACAACAGTATTGCTTGCTGACAACACGTGGATTCCAAGCAAGAGGGATATATTAAAAGTTAATAGCCCATCTGTTAGGGGTTGTGCTGATGACAGCCGTGAAGTTTTCAGAACTTTATGGATAGACATGAGTGATACTGTTGGACACAATGAACATAAAGAGTTTGGAAAACTACATCGTAACTATAATTTAGAAGGAGATACTATGTCATACCACGACGTATATTATAGCGAGTTTCAAGACTATAACGAAGTGAAGGATCATTTCGTCGCTGACTGTAATGTTGCTAGGATGTCACATGGTTTTGATCTAAGAGAAAAAGATGGTGTCTATTCTTTTGGCAGGGATATACATGATGGAAGTAGGGATAGTGATGGTAAGTATATAGGGAATCATCAGGTAGATGTAGAGTATCATCAAGATGGAACTATAATACTAAAGAAGGCCATGCTTAAAGACCTAGCAAAGAACAAATATAATATGGGGTCATTCTTGAGGTGGCTTCCAGATTCAGTGCATATATATGAGCACAGTAAAAAAATGTATTTAATTTATACCCCAGAACAAAATGCACGCAACAATCATAGCAATCCTGTTCTTTCTGTATGGGAGTGGTTAGGAACTAATGACATTATATTGTATAAAGATGGTAGTGTAGAAGAAGAACCTTCACTAATAAAAAGAGAGCGCGGTAAAACTAAGACAGCAGAAGATAAGCCACTCAAGGAGCAGTTAAATGAGAAACACTATAGAGAGATAGCAAAGGCTAGACTTGAAACAGATTTACAGGTACAATTAAATACTATGTATGCTACATTCAGAGGACAGCCAACAGGCCTATACCATATTGCTATAGAATTATTTAGGCCAAGCATCTATGGTACTGGTGGCCCAAATGAGGGGCTGATAAGACGGCTATATGTAGGAAGATTTATAGACAAAACAAATAGAGAGGAACACTATAGACTGGCGGGAAAAATTGTTGGCTCTGATATACCAACCAGTGCAATAGTAGGTGGATTAAAAGATTATGTCTGAAAAAATAAAGCCTAGATATAATTACTCTATCCTTCGTAAGGGTGGGTCACATAGGAAGTCAAGGAAAAACGAGAGGCAGAAATCAAAGAGGGAGATTTCTAATGAGCTTACCAATACCAGAGCAGACAGAGATATGGAAATCAAAAGAAGAGATGACCGATGAGGATAATAAAATTACTATCTCTATTTCTGTTACGCGTAACAGTGTAACAATGGATGACATAGACTATGCTATAATGTGTGATTGTTCTAGAATGTCGAGGCGAGGATTCAATTCTGTTAAGCGTGCAGCTATCCTGGACGCTACTAAACACCGGCCTTATGCGGATTTCTAGCCCTTGACAAATATGTAAAAGTGTGCTATACTGATACACCTAAATGATTAATAGGAGCTTGCAGTATATGAAACAACAGTATCTTAGGTATCCAAATGGAGTAGTAAGTCCTATATTTTCTTCCGAATTTCTTATAAGGCACGCCTTGGGTTGGCAAGCTGATTACGAAGATCAATATCCTAGAAGGTGGAATAAAGGCAGAAGAAGTCCATCTGCTACGAACCACTATAACAAGTTTTCTCAGGAGGATAAGGATATATTTGATAAGTGCTGGAAACGATATGTGGCATTAAGGCGGAGTACTCATGACGGTGAAGCTATGAGTTATGCACAATACTTATGCGGAATACACCAGCATGGAGATACTAAATATGCAAAGATAGAATATGACAAAAGTAGATTTCAAGATGAAACAAGTAGTTTGTAGTGTATGACAGGAATATATCAAATAATATATTATTAGTTGTTAACAAATAATATATTTATATTAAGGAGAACATTATAATGAGTATAGATGTTGCATGGGTAAACAATGACGACATGGAACATGGTGTTGCTCTTATTCAGAAGTCTGGTAATGAAGCGACCATTGTTGCTATGGATTGGGAAGATGTTAGTAGTGCTATATCATTACTGATTGCATATAGAGAGTTACGAGGTGCAAAATCTAGAGTTAAAGAATTAATAGAGGAGAAACAAATGAGTTACGGAGGAACCAAGTGAAAACCTTTGATGACTTTGGAATAAAAATACCATCCAGAAAATCTGGTCAGGTAAATGTTCCATGTCCTGAGTGCTCCTCTCATCGTCGAAAGAAGAAAGCACCATGCCTTTCTGTAAATGTAGAGGAAGGTGTATGGCTATGCCATCACTGTGGTTGGTCTGGTAACTTGGCTAACGGTAAGCACAGCTCTGCAGATTCAGCCTTACACTGGAGGAAGCCAAGATACACTAAACCAGAATCATTACCTTCAACAGACCTGAAGCCTGAAATGCTTAAATGGTTTGGAGATAGGTGTATAAGCGAGCAGACTTTAATTGAAAATAAAATTGGTAGTAAGAAAGTATACATGCCACAGTTAGAGGACATGTCTCAGAGCATAGCATTTCCATACTTCAAAGATGGTGAACTAATAAACGTTAAGTATAGAGATGGACATAAGAACTTCCGATTGGAAGCGGGGGCACAAAGATATTTATATGGCATAGATGATATAATTGGTGGTGAAACTGAACAGGTTATTATAGTAGAGGGTGAGATAGATAAGTTATCACTATGGGAAGCGGGTATAAGATCATGCGTAAGCGTGCCGGACGGAGCCCCACCTACCAATAGTGTAGATTACTCATCTAAGTTTGATTACTTAAATGACTCAGCTCTACACATAGGAAAATTAGATACAGTAAAAAAGTTTGTGATGGCTGTTGATAATGACGAGCCGGGAAATAAACTAGAGGAAGAACTGTCCAGAAGATTGGGAAGGGATAGATGTTTCAAGGTATCTTTTCCAGAAGGATGTAAGGATTCCAATGATGTGTTAGTTAAGTATGGTAAAACAGCGCTGTCTGAGTGTATACAGCATGCCACTCCATACCCAATTGAGGGAACCTACAATGCAGAAGACTTAACCGCATCAATAAATCAATTATATGAACACGGTATAGAAAAAGGTGTATCAACTGGATGGAGGTCATTAGATAAAAACTATTTAATAAGACCCGGATCATTAAGTGTTATCACTGGCATTCCCAGTAGTGGAAAATCTAATTGGATGGATGCAGTAATGGTTAACATAGCCAGAGAACACGGATGGAATTTCGCTATATTTTCTCCAGAGAATCAACCGCTTGAGGATCATATGGCGAGGGTGCTAGAAAAATATATCAAAGCCCCATTCACTGATGGCGTTACAGGTAGGATGACAAGGGAAGAACTAGACGATGGTAAAGAATGGCTAGCCAAACACTTCACATGGATACTTCCAAGCGATGACAAGGAGTGGTCAGTGGATATTATTTTAAGTGCTGCGAAACGGCTGGTGCTTACAAAGGGTATCAGGGGTTTAATAATTGATCCATGGAATGAGCTAGAACACATGAGGAGTAACAACCAAACTGAAACAGAATATATATCTGTAGCCTTAAAAAGAATACGACAGTTTGCTAGGAAATATGGCATACACATATGGATCATAGCACACCCCGCTAAACTATACAGGGATAAGAATGGAAAGATACCAGTGCCAACACCATATGATATCAGTGGCTCTGCCAGATGGAGAGACAAGGCTGATAATTGTATTACTATATGGAGAGACTTATCTATTGATGATGGATGTTTGGTTGAGGTTCATGTGCAAAAGGTTAGGTTCAGACAGGATGGAAGGATAGGAGTAGGAGAGCTAACATACAATTGGTTACTAGGAACATATCATGAAACAAAAGACGCAGTAAATGAAATCCCAGCAGGGTACACAAATGGATAAAACATGGAAAAAGTTTGAACGTTGGGTTGCCTCCTTTCTTACAGAGATAGGAGATGAATCAGCCAGAGTTCCTGTAAGCGGTAGATCCAGAGGGGACAGTCCTGATGTTACTTCTGATGTGCTATCTATAGAATGTAAGTATAGGAAAACAATTCCACACTGGATTAAAGACGCCATGTCACAGGCTATTGCTAGTTCGAGGGATAACAAAACACCTGTTGTGTTCTTAAAAGAAAGTGGCAGTCCCTATAACGATACACTAATAATATTTAGAGCAATAGATTTCAAAGAAGCATTAAGGGAGGAAGATGAAAGACAAAGAACTGTTTGATTTAATGAGGGCAGTAAAGATTAACAAAGCACCATGCGAAGGATGTCATTTTTATTTTGAGTGCTATCAAAATGAAACTGCCTGCGAAACATTCAGACTATACATCATAGGAATAAAGAGTGCGCTTGACAGCATGAATAAAAGAAAACCAACAAAAGAAATCTTCAACGATATATTTAAGAATGGCCGCCTTAGAGTCGCTTAAATCCCTAACGGCAAAAGCCCCCTCTATCTGGGCAGACATGTCTCTGGTTCCTTGGGAAAATATAGCTATTGCATTGGCATCAGTTAGCAAGGAGGCCTCTATGTACGGGCGCTTAAAATATGCAATGGAAGATAGGTGGAGACAGCCTCTGTTAGCAGTGTTGTATGCCAGGGCGCTTACAAGAAGCTGGAATAAAACAAACAGCGATAAAAAGAGAGTTGGCCCAAGGGGTAAATTTAAAATAGATTGGATAAATAAGAGAACCATGCTTCTCCTGGCGAACATGGCCTTAGAGGAATCAGTATCTCCTGGCATATGTCCCAGATGTAAAGGCAGAGGAACTCTAAAGATAAAAGATACACTTCTTAATTGCAAGGTGTGTAATGGTATAGGTAGGAGATCATCTAGCGATAGCTCAAGAGCTAGATACTTAGGCATATCACTCTACATATTTAGCCACTCTATAAAAAGAATATACTTCAATGAGATACTATCCATTACAAATGAATGGGAACATGAATTAATAAAGGCATTAAAGAGAGCATGAAATCAGTATCATATTTAAAATGGGTTTCTGAACTGCCGTGCATCATCTGCGCTAACGAAAGCCAAGCACACCATCTTAGGGTGTTAGCTCTTGGCTCCGGCATGGGTAAGAAATGCCCAGACTATTTTACATTGCCTGTCTGCTATGTACACCATGCAGAATGCCATGACGGAACCATCAGCAAGGAAGATCAAATGCGCTGGTGCTTACAAACAATTGACAAAGCATTTAAGGATGGTATAATATCATGCAAGCTATGACTTATGTACTACGAAGCTATGAGATTGCAGAGAGGTGCATAGAAAAAATAATGTCTATCTCAAATAGCGACTCCACCACCTCCACCCCGCTTACAGAGGTGGTTATAAGGGAGCACAAGAGTAAACGATCAGTAGATCAGAACAATAGATACTGGGCAATCCTAAGAGGGTTCGCATCACACACTGGACACACAGCAGATGAACTGCATAAGATGATGTCAATAGAAATCTTAGGGTGGGAGAATATTAAATCCTTATCGGGAGAAGAACATCTTATACCTAAACAAACATCCTCTCTAACCGTACAAGAGTTTGCAGAATACATGGAAAGAGTTGAAAGCATAGGAGCAGACTATGGGTATGCCCATCGAGACTTGGACAGATGACCTGGATCATCCAGACCCAGATGGTCAAATGGAATTTGAACAAACAGTACAGCAGTGGGGATTACTGGAAGAACAGGAAGAACTATACAAGGAAGAATACAATGCATGGCTTGACAAATTAAACAAGCAAAAATTTCAGTACGACTTCTTTGAATACCTTGAACAAAAATCTAAAGAGGAGAAATCAGGATGGCACAAACCAAGCGTGACTTTTTAAACGAGTTGGTAAAGGTCAATGATCTTAATATTGATGAGGATATATTTAAACTACCACTTGGCGGAAAGCAGATCGCTATTATAACTAGGACCGGCATAGAGAAAATACAATACAATAATGATATTAATGTTACTTATGAAGCCGTTTCAATAACCCCATCATTTATAGTAGTAAAGGCCATGGGAACTTCAAAAGATTTATATGCCGAAACATACGGAGAAGCATCAGATGCTAATCTTAATAAAGGCTCTAGTAAATATCCTATGGCGATGGCAGAAAAACGTGCATTAGCAAGAGTTGTTCTCAAGCTATGCGGAGCATACAAGCATGGAGTATATGCCGAAGACGAAGCAGATGACTTCAAACGTAAGGAGAATTAAATGCACTGGTATGATAAAGATGGTGAACCCCAACACTTCACCCCCTCTAAGAAGGGAGGGCTTAGGCCAACCACACTAAGAGATGCTAGAAAATATGGCTGGGTTCCATCAGTTACATCGGTATTAGATATACTTACTAAACCCGGGCTTGAAGCGTGGAAAGTAAACAAGGCAATCGAGTCTGCCATAACAGTAGCTAGACATGTTGGTGAGACATATGAGGAATACGCAAAGAGAATACTAGCACACTCCAAGCAAGAATCAGAAGAAGCAGCAGAGCGTGGTAATATAATACACAATATGTTAGAGGTTGCCTTCACTACTGGAGAAGCCCCGCATAACCAAGACCACAAAGAAATGTTTGAAGCTGTAAGGGCTATCCTACAGATAAATTGTGGCGACCAAGACTGGGAACCTGAGAAATCATTCAACGCTATAGACTATGGTGGCAAAATAGACTTAAGCTCTAAAGAATGGGTAATAGATTTTAAAACTAAAGAGTTTGATGCCGATCATAAAAAGCTAGAATATGAATCTATGGCTTACCAACTAGTAGCATACGATGTAGGATTAAACACGTCTTACGCAACAGATCATAGAGAACATAAAAGAAGAATAGCTAATATATTTATAAGTAGCACTAACCCTGGTCTAGTAGTGTTTCATGAATGGCCTGATGATGACAGGAAAAGATACTGGACTATCTTTGAATCTTCTCTAGAAGTTTGGAAAAACATAAAGAAATATTGGCCGGAGAACCATGATGAAAGGAATTAATAAAGCAATCATACTTGGTAGAGTATGGAAAGACCCAACAATCAGAGAGACAACCAATGGAACCAAGGTTGCACAAGTTGGACTAGTAACAGAGAGCGGAATGGGTGAGTATGCTAAACCTGATTGGCATACCATTATATTCTATGGCAAACAAGCGGACGTAGTTGATAGTTACGTTGGCAAAGGAACTACCCTATACATTGAAGGGAATATAAACTACAGGAAATATACTGGAAAGGACGGGCTTGACAAGTATGTCACTGAAATACAAGGCAAAATGTTGCAGATGGTTAATAGCCCTGATGCCTATAAGGAAGTAATAGGGACCCCAGAGGAAAAGAAAAAAGTATCTAAGAATGTAAGAGATGAAATGGCAGACATACGAGGACCGGACGTAGTACACTCAGGCGATGACTTACCATTTTGATAAAGAGGCACACGAAGAAGGACAGCGAAGAAAGATATACTTCTTGGCTAGAGAGGTCTGGCCTATGCAAGATAAGTATGCTCCATCGGGCGATCACACATGGGCAGAAGTATTTGAAAGACATTCAGGCATGACACTAGAAGAATATAAAAAGTATGCCATTGAAAATAACTTAAAGGAAAAATATATAGGAGATTCTAAATGACAGAATTTAAAACTGACTTAGGTGAAGAAATCTTTAAGACTAAGTACGCCTCTACACCATATGAGACGTGGCCTAACAGGGCATTTACCATAGTTAATGATGTGTGTGGATCAAGAGACGGTAGAGAAGATCCTATTATGCACAAGTCAGACATGGATTACTTAGTACATACTATATGTGACTTTAAGTTTATGCCGGGAGGAAGATATATTTACTACACAGGTAAAGATGCAAGCTTCTGGAACAACTGTTATCTACTTAGACTTGAGGAGGACAGCAGA
>TARA_R100000049_G_C1956246_1_pt1 | contig 11246 bp, 11 predicted proteins | sample TARA_R100000049 | Tara Oceans TARA_R100000049 (sample SAMEA2619992) | marine metagenome | biome: marine biome (ENVO:00000447); feature: mesopelagic zone (ENVO:00000213) & marine oxygen minimum zone (ENVO:01000065); material: "saline water (ENVO:00002010), including plankton... | reverse complement strand
TGCGGAACAGCTTGTCGCCCGCCTTCACTTTAACCTGGCGCACCATCGCCAGATGGATGAGCCAGGCAATGGCGATACAGAGCAGGAGGAGCGTCAACAGGACGACCTCGTCCACCGCCGTTGAATAGGCGCCGATTGTTTCCGCCTTCGGCAGCAGGTTGACAGTCCAGACCCGGTTGCCGATGACAATCCACTTGCTTAGTACATGGTCGTGACCGGCCATGGTATCAATTGTGCCGTAGATCCGCCTGTCCTTGTCCATGAGGACGACGTCATGCTTGTTCATCAGGGACTCCGGCATGGCCGCCTGCATCAGCGGCTCGGTCCGGAAGACGATATTGATAAAGCCGGTGACACGCTCCATCTTGATAATCGGAATATAGGCAACGAACCCGCCGCCACCCTGGGTCAGCTCGATCGGGCGGGTCACCTGCAGGCGGCCGGTTTTTGCGGCCTCAGTAATGGCGAGGTCGGCGGGCGGGATGGTATGGACATTCAGGTTTTGCGCCGCCTCATTACCCTTTATCGGGGAAACCCAGCGGATCACCCCCTTGGAGTCGATCCAGTTAATCGCCTGGAAATCAGTAAACAGGTCGTGGATATAGGCGGTTTGCTCGAGAAACTCCTCGCGGCCCGCAATCTTTCCCTCGACCAGCCCGTCGCGGAGCTGTTCGCCAATGGCAAGCCGTGTCGTGATATGGGATTCCAGCCGTGCGGCGAAATTGGCGAGGTCATTCCGCGTCTCGGTCACATAGCCTTCGGTTTCCGCTGTCGGGGTCAGGGCCCAGGCCGTGACGACCAGCACGACCATGACCGCACCAATGACAGACGGCACCAGCGTCGTCCGACGCGGGAGCCGCCGGAGGCCGCGCCGCAGATTTTGAATTGCCATGTGCTTTTTCATCGGTGAATTCTAGTAAACAAACCCTTAAGAAAGCTTAAACAACTTTCCCAAGTTTTTATCTTTTTTCGCCTTCTCCGCGTTCGGTCACATCTCTGTGAGGGGCCGGCTTTCCCATTGCATTTCCCGCATCAATAAAATCTAATTTACCGGCGCCATGCGGCCCTCTCACCCGCGTCCGCCGCGCCTGAATTGAAAGGATTTGATCATGTCTCTGTTGAAATCGCTCACCGCTGCCACATTGCTTTTCGCCGCCGGCTTTCCGCTCGCCCAGGCCGGGGATCATTCCATGAGCTTCTTCGTCACCAGCGTCGGCATGGGCAATGGCGCTAATCTCGGCGGGCTTGAGGGAGCTGATGCCTGGTGCACGAAACTCGCGACGGACGCTGGCGCCGCGCCGAAAACATGGCGCGCCTACCTGAGTACGCAGGAGGAGGGCAAGCGCGGCATCTCGGCGCGCGAGCGGATCGGGATCGGGCCGTGGTACAACGCGCTCGGCGAGCTGATCGCCAGCGACCTCGACATGCTGCATTTGAGCCCCAACATCACCATGCGCACGGCGCTCGACGAGAAGGGCAACCGCGTCAAGGGCCGCGGCGATAAGCCGAACGAGCATGACATCCTGACCGGCACCATGGCCGACGGCACGGCCTATTTCCCGAGCGTGACCGAGGACAAGACCTGCAGCAACTGGACGAGCTCGACCGAGGGCAGCGCCACTGTCGGCCATCACGACCGCCATGGCGGCGGGAATACCTCGTGGAACGCCGCCCATGATAGCCGCGGCTGCAGCCCGGACAATCTCAAAAGCACCGGCGGCAACGGCTATTTCTACTGCTTCGCCGCGGATTGAGTTTTCTTATGCGCCCGGCGGGGAGGGGGGCGCCGCTTCGCCTCGCAATCCGATCATGTCGCGATAGAGGAAGGACGCGGTGGTCACCGTAATCGCCACGAACAGGACCGACAGGAACAGGTTCACGACGAGAAGGATTATCGTCGCGGCGGTGGAATGATCGAAAATGTCCGTGATCAAATTCATCGCGAAAAAGAGGATCGCCAGCGGCGCCACGAGGATCAGCATGACCATCCCGAGCGCGACGATATAGGAGAGGATCAGCGAGACCCCCTTTTTCAGGAACAGGGATAGGTCAAGCGGCTGATCGAGCGCGATGGCGGGATACATGAACAGCACCGTCATATAGACCGGGGCCATGATGACGAGGCCGATGATCGCGCCGATCCCCGACGTCAGCAGCGCGGTAAAGGCGAGGAAGACCAGCAGGCCGAGCACGGTCGTGCCGATGGCGAGGCCGGCGAACCTGATTTCCCGAAGACCGAAGGCGAGCGCAAACCCTTTTCGCATCCGCTCGGCGGGGAGCAGGGTGTAGCGGTGCCAGGAAACGGCGAATATGCTGAACAGGATCATGCTGATCACCTGCCCGGCGATGGAGAAGCCCTGCGAGAAAAAGCCGAGCCCGATCTCGATCAGCAGCGCGACGAGAAAGACCGGCAGCCCCCGCGCGAGGCAATCCCCGAAATTCCCGAACACGAACGCCCCCGCCGCCAGAATGGCCCTCGGCACCGTCAGCAGCGGCACCCCGCCTTGCTCATTGTCACCCAAACCGCCAACTCCCCCGCAAACAATAACCCTGCATGCGAGTATAGGGGCGGGGGAATTCACTGGCAATGCGGATTGTGGAGCGATCAGATTGCTGCATCTTTAGCGCTTGTGGGAAGATCATTAATCCCCTAGTTTTCGAATACCCGCACTGGTTAAGAAGAAAACATGCCCCTAAGCTGGAATGAAATACGCGCCCGCGCCGCCCATTTTGCCGTTGACTGGAAAGACGCGCATTACGAAAAAGGCGAGACGCAGACCTTTTACAATGAGTTTTTCGAAGTTTTCGGCAACCGCCGCCGGAATGTTGCCGTTTACGAGGAGAAAATCAACAAACTCAGCGGCAATCACGGATTTGTCGATTTGTTCTGGCCCGGGCATTTGCTGGTTGAGCAAAAATCCGCGGGCCGCGATCTGGCGAAAGCGAGAGTGCAGGCAACGGATTATTTCGTCTCCCTGACGGAAAAGGAAAAGCCGCGCTACATCCTGCTCTCGGATTTCCAGACGTTTGAGTTGCTCGATCTGGAGGAGAACGCGGAATACCGTTTCACCCTCGCCGAGCTTGCCGGCAATGCCCGCCACTTCGCCTTTATCGCAGGTTACCAGCAACAGAAATACCGCGATCAGGACCCGGCGAATATCGAGGCGTCCGAGCTTATGAGCAACCTTCACCGGCTGCTGGAGGAAAGCGGATACACCGGCCATGACCTCGAGCGTTTTCTGGTCCGCATCATGTTCTGCCATTTTGCCGAGGATACCGGCATTTTCGATATGGAGATATTCCTTCGCCTGATCGAGGACAGGACGGAGAAGGACGGCAGCGACCTCGGCAACTGGCTTGTCCATCTGTTCCAGATACTCAATACGCCGGAGGACAGGCGCCAGAACAATCTCGATGAGGACCTTGCCGCCTTTCCCTATGTGAACGGCAACCTGTTCGCCGATGCGATCAGTATTCCGTCCTTCGATCCGGCGATGCGCGACGCGCTGCTGAAATCCGCCTATTTCAACTGGTCGAAGGTGTCCCCGGCGCTGTTCGGATCGCTGTTCCAGACGGTGATGCTGCCCGCCGCCCAGCGGCAGGGCGGGGCGCATTACACCTCCGAGAAGAATATCCTCAAAACCATCCATCCGCTTTTTCTCGATGATCTGCGGGACGAATTCAATCACCTGAAAGGCCTTAAATCCCGCAAGAAGCAACGGCTTGAGCAATTTCACGACAAAATTGCCGGGCTCACCTTTTTCGATCCGGCCTGCGGCTGCGGCAACTTCCTGATCCTCGCCTTCCGCGAGCTTCGGGAGCTGGAGCTGGATATCCTGAACGAGCTTCATCCCGTAAAATCCAGCACGATGGTTCTGGATATCGGGTCACTGACAAAGGTCCGGGTGAACCAGTTCTACGGCATCGAGATCGAGGAATTCCCGGCCCGCATCGCCGAGGCCGCCATGTGGCTGGTCGATCACCAGATGAATATGAAACTCTCGGAAAATTTCGGTCAGGCCTTCGTCCGCCTGCCGCTCACCGAATCCGCCCATATCCACCACGGCAACGCCCTCACGACCGACTGGGCGGACGTCCTGCCGCCGGAAAAATGCAGCTATATCCTCGGTAATCCGCCGTTTGTCGGCTCGAAATATATGACCGCGGATCAACGAACTGAACTTCTGGCCGTATTCAACGGAGTAAAAGGTGCGGGTATACTGGACTATGTATCGGCGTGGTACGGCAAAGCGGCGCAATACATGCAAAACACCGAGATTATTTGTGCATTGGTCTCGACAAATTCTATTGCTCAGGGCGAACAGGTTGGCGTGCTATGGGGCACGTTACTGCGAGAATACGGCATCAAAATTTACTTCGCCCACCGGACATTTAAATGGACAATTGACGAGAAAAAAGCAAAGGGGATGAGAGTTGCCGCAGTGTACGTAGTAATCATCGGATTTGCTGCGCATGATACTGATAAGAAGTTTCTATACGAATATGAAAACTTGACCTCCGATCCTCATAAAGTAAAGGCCAACAACGTAAATCCGTATCTGGTGGATGGTCCGGATACTGTGATTACAAGCCGCAGGATACCTATTTGTAATGTTCCGGAGATCGGAATAGGCAACAAACCCATAGACGGCGGGAATTATCTTTTCACGACGGATGAAAAAGATGAATTTCTGAAACTGGAACCCGGCGCAAGAAAGTTTTTTCGGCGGTGGATAGGGTCTCACGAGTTTTTAAATGGATATGAGCGTTGGTGCCTTTGGTTGGGAGATTGTCCACCAAATGAACTCCGAACAATGCCGGAAGCTATAAAGAGGATTGAAGCCGTAAAAAATTTCCGGCTTGCCAGCAAAAGTGCGCCGACTCGCAAACTGGCGGACACGGCTACTCGATTTCATGTAGAGAATATTCCAGAAAGCTCATATTTAGTTGTGCCTAAAGTCTCTTCGGAAAGACGGCATTACATTCCAATTGGCTTTATGGACAAAACCACGTTTGCCAGTGATCTGCTCTTTATTGTTAGAAATGCTGAAAAATATCATTTCGGTATTTTATCTTCGGCAATGCACATGGATTGGGTGCGCTATACTTGCGGTCGGCTCGAAGGGCGGTACAGATATTCCAAAGACATCGTCTACAACAACTTTCCATGGCCGGTCGCGAGTGAGGCGGAGCGGGAAAATATCGCCGAAAAGGCGGAGGCCGTTCTGGCGGCGCGGGAAAAATTTCCGGGCAGCACATTGGCCGATCTCTATGATCCGAACACCATGCCGCCGGTTCTGTTAAAGGCGCATCAGGCGCTCGATAAGGCCGTCGATAAGGCGTACCGCAAGGCGGCGTTCCGCGATGAAAAGGAGCGTATCGAGTTCTTGTTTGATCGCTATCAGAAGCTGACCCAGCCGCTGCTGCCGGCGGAAAAGAAGAAGCGCGGCCGCCGGAAATAGGGCCGTGCGCCGCCCCAAAAAACCTTGACAATCTTCGAAATCTATACTAGTATGAAGGCCTTCCCTAATCGTGACAAACTATTCAAATTCCGTCATCGGTCAGGTATGGATAAGCCGCGGGCGAGGCCCACGGCTTTCTGCGTTATCCGGAGGATATCAGGCTGTCCGGGGATGGTGATCCCCCAGGCGCCTGAGGCCGACGGTCTGAAGGACCGCGAAGGCAGCGACGGCAAGAGCGATGAGCTCGATAGACCACTGCCCCAGCGTCGTCAGGCGGTCTGAGAACAGGAGCAGGGAGAGACCACTCCCCGCCACCCAGGCAACGTCGGCAGCAATGATAGCCTTGGCGAACAGCGGATTTATCGGATCTCGCGTGGCCGTCCAGGCAACATCGGCAGCGAAGAGCACCAAGCCCGCCCCAAGCACATAGAGGATCCATGAGGCGATCCCCGTCCACTGTGCCAAGGGGTCCGCGAAGGCGAGCGCCGCCCCTCCGATGAGAAGCGAGGACCCCGCATTGATCAGCAGGGTGTTCCGTAGCAGGTTAGACTTGTTCATCATCTTGATCTCCTTTCAGATGGGCGAGCCATGGGCTCTACTGAAAGCAGGATGGCGGAGACAGGTTATCTTCTCAATTACCTCACGGGTAATGTTCCTGATCTTTTTTTCGGGTTATTGTGGACGCCGGATTTATGAGAAGGAGGGACGATGACTGCGTCAGCCATGCAAACCCCGGTGCCCGAGCTCGGTCGGCTCTTGAAGCACTGGCGGCAGGTTCAGGGGCTCAGCCAGCTCGATCTCGCGCTCGACGCGGGAAGCTCGGCCCGGCACCTGAGCTTTATCGAGACCGGCCGCTCAAGCGCGAGCCGGGAGATGGTGCTGCGCCTAGGCGACGCGCTGGACTTGCCCTTGCGCGAGCGAAACCGCCTGCTCAACGCGGCGGGCTATACGGCCGCCTATACGGCGCGGCCGCTCGGCGATGCGCATCTTGAAACCGTGCGCAACGCCCTCGACCATATATTGAGGCAGCAGGAGCCTTTTCCTGCCATTGTGATGAACCGGTGCTTCGATATATTAATGATCAACGAGGCGGGCGCGAAACTGATCGCGATGCTCGGCCTTGGCGATACGGGCGGGGAGGGACCGCCGAATGTGCTGAAACTCACCCTGCACGCCGATGGCCTGCGCCGGGTGCTGAAGGACTGGGAACCCGCCGCGCGGCATATTGTCGAGCGCGCGCACCGGCAACTCAAGGGCGCGGAGGGGAATGATCCGCTCCGGCAACTGCTGGCGGAAGTGCTCGACTATCCGGGCGTGCCCGAGAGTTTTGCGGCCGAAAACCCGTCCCATGACGCGCTGCCCGTGCTGCCGCTGGAATTCGTGGTTGAGGGGGTCACCCTGTCCTGGATCACGACGGTCGCGAGTTTCGGAACCCCGCAGGATGTCACGGCGGAGGAAATCATGATCGAGAGTTTCTTTCCCGCCAATGCCGAGACCGAGGCCGCCGTCCGCGCGCAAATGGCGGATTAGGCTCTCGCAAATCATCCGGCCAGAAACGCCAAAAGCCGCGTTCCGGAACCCCGGTGCGGCTTTTTGAATTCTGTATCCCGGCGAACCGGGGAGGCTCAGCCTTCGCGCTGCATCCGTTTGCGGGCGAGCTTGCGGGCGCGGCGAATGGCTTCCGCTTTCTGGCGGGCGCGCTTTTCGGACGGCTTTTCATAAGCACCCCGGAGCTTGAGCTCACGGAAGATGCCTTCGCGTTGCATTTTCTTTTTCAGCGCCCGGAGCGCCTGGTCTACATTGTTGTCACGAACAGAAACTTGCACAGTTAATCGTGCTCCTATCTAAAACCTAAGTGTTACCGATTACAGAGTGGCCGCGGGTTTAGCACGCTTCATTTCCCCTGTGAAGGGGAAAACCACATTTTTAAGGTGAATTCCCTAAACAAAAGAGTAAATAACATAAAAGACACGAAAAAGGAAGGGTCTATGGCAATTCGCGACATTCTGAAGATGGGAAATCCGCTGCTGCGCGAGGTGGCGGCGCCTATTCATCCGCCGTTCGGTGACGAGATCGAGCAGCTGGTGGCGGATATGCAGGACAGCCTGGCGGCGGTCGGCGGGGTCGGCCTCGCCGCGCCGCAGATCGGGGTGTCGAAGTCCCTCGTCATCTTCGAGGTGCCGGAGGAGCGCGTGCAGCGCGAGGACGGCGAAATGGCGGAAAGCGTCCCCGCCACCATCCTCATCAACCCGGTGATCGAGCCGCTCTCGGACGATATCGAGCTCGGCTGGGAGGGCTGCCTGTCGGTCCCCGGACTGCGCGGCCTTGTCCCGCGCCATACCCATATCCGGTATCGCGGCCTCGGCATTGACGGCGGCGCGATTGATGTCGAGGCGCGCGGCTTCCACGCCCGCGTCGTGCAGCATGAATGCGACCATCTTTTCGGCATTTTATATCCCGAGCGGATGACAGACATGCGCTATCTGGTGTATGAAAGTGAAGTCGAGGCCTTTATGGAGGGGCTTCGTACATCCGCAGCCGAATAGGAGCGCGCCATGGGCAAGAGCGACGACAATGCGACGACCGAGCGGGAGCATCAGACCCGCCTGATGGAGGCGGTGCTGCCGCATGTGCTGTTTGACGGCTGGAGCCCGAAGGCGGTGAAGGCCGCCGCCGCTGACCTCGGCGAGGATGTTGCCACCTTCGATCTCGCCTTCCCGAACGGCGCGGTGGACATGATCCGCCTGTTCGTCGAGAATGCCGATGACGCGATGGAGGCGGAGCTGGAAAAGCGCGACGTGCTCTCCCTCAAAATTCGCGAGCGCATCACGCTCGCCATTCGTGTCCGGCTGGAGCTTTATGCGATGCATAAGGAGGCCGTGCGCCGCGCTGTCAATATCCTCAGCCTGCCGCAGAATGCCGCCCTCGGCCTCAAGCTGACGGCCAACACGGTCAGCCGCATGTGGTGGGCGACGGGCGATACCTCAAGCGATTATAACTGGTACACCAAGCGCATGACGCTCGCCGGCGTCTATGGTGCGACGCTGCTCTACTGGCTCGCCGACAAGTCGCCGGGCCATGAGAAAACCTGGGAATTCCTCGATCGCCGCATCGAGAATGTCATGCAGGTCGAGACCGCCAAATACAAATGCCGCGAACGGCTAAAGGAAAAGCCCGACTTTTCCCATATCCCGAGCCCGAAAAGATTTTGGCGGAATTTAACGGAGCGGTGAGGCGCTTTAAAAGAGAATTAAAGAATATTCTTGTGTCTTCACCACTATAATTTAGCGTATGAATCCCGTTAGAATGAACGTAAGGTTGCAAATGGGGCATGGTTAGTAGTATCTTATAAAGATATTACTGATAAACCTAGTGCTCAACAGCGACCTAACTAAGAGAAAATGACGGGTGCGCAATGAAGTTATCGAATATAATTAGAGCTAATAAAGTAAACGTAAATTTAGGGAGATGGCAAACAGGTCATGTTCCCAAGTCTAGCTTTCCCATGTCTAAATTACGCGCTAAAAATTGGAAGTTTGGTCAAGAGTATAAATCGAGAATTGTTAGTTTTGACGCCGCAGGTTACAAATGCCGAATTTGGCTTCTTTTGAATGAGAAAAAATCCATATATAGGGCACGATTTGGCGTTGAGTTAAATGGAGACATGGTCGTACTATGTGATCATGAGTTTCACTCTAGTGAACCCGGTTGGCATTGTCACTTGTGCAATGACGCAATTGACACTATCGAGCCTGGTGTAGCTAGGTCTCATACGTTAAGGTGGCCACAACACGAACATTTATGTTCATTAAAAAATTTTAATGTATCAGAAGTAAACGCGTTGTCGGAGGCGGCAACGCGTTTTCGATTCAACGCACAGGGGTCTTTGTTATGAAGCTGAAAGCATTATGCGAAGCATTCTGTACCGGCATTGCGGTAACCGAGGTGCCTATAGGATACGCCATTCGTACTCCGTTTATCGGAAATGATGGTGATGCACTTGGCCTTTATGTAAGACGCTTCGGCTCAGAGACGAGTCTTTATAGAGTTGAAGATGATGGACAGACGATTGTTTCTTTGGAAGAAAACGGCGTTGATCTCGACAACGAAGTACGTTTCGAGGAACTAACAAGGCTTCTACGAGAATATGAGTGCCAATTTGATGAAGCCGAGTTTTTACTACATACAGAATATGTTGAAGAGGAACGAATTCCGGCACTTTTTCTGAAATTTATTGGATTATTGTTGCGTGTACAGGACCTTGTTTTGTTGGCGCAATCTAAGGTTAGGAATACCTTTCTTGCAGACCTTAAAGAAATGGTAGAAGTTAATTTTTCAGATCGGGCAGAAGTCGAGTTTTCTGCACAAGTTGATATAAATCTTAAAGACTACTTTGCAGATATTGTTATTCATGCGCCCAATGGTAAGGCTCTGGCAATATACGCTGCTACTTCTGAAGTTAAAGCGTTGGAATCACTCTTAATTGCAGCCAAGATTAAGGAAGAGAGACTCAGCAAAATTAAATCGATGCTGGTATTGGAAACAGGGAAACCGCAGCAAATAAAAGCAAGAACACTCTCTCGCGTTATGAATAGCGAAGTACAGCTTGCTGCTATGGATGGGACTGTACAGGAAATTACTCAAAAGATGGCTGAAAGCGTTTCTCTGCACTAACAGTAAAAAATCAATAAGAGAAAAATTTTTGACGTACAGCGAGTCACCAAAAAAGCCAGCAGTTTAACCCGCTGGTCTTTGCTTTTTGTGCTCTGCGCCGCCCGTTACGCCTCGGCGTAGAGCGGGGTGATGCCGTCGTCGGCGTAGCCGGTGACTTTCGGGTCCCACCACAGGATGGGGTTTTTGGTGAAGGAGGGGCGGGCCTCCAGGCGGGCGACGAGGGCCTCGACCTTGGGGAATTTTGCCAGCTCGCAGTCGAGCTCCAGCGGGCGGTTGGCGATAAAGCTCAGGTGGCAGGCGAGAAAGATGTCCTGCGCCGCCGTGACGGGGCCGAAAAAGCCGGTCTCCCTATCCTCCAGCCGTGCCTCCAGCCAGCCGAGCAGATGCGGGAGCCGCTCGCGCCCGCGGGTGAGATAGCCGTTGTCCTGCCAGGTGACACCGGACCATTTCATCTGGCTGATCGTCGTCGCGACAGTGCCCAGCGTCTGCACGGTGGCGAGGGTGAGCCTGTCCTCCCACTCGGACCCGTCGCGGGTGAGGGCGCGGGCCAGCGGCTGCGATCCCTGCCAGATGGCGGGGTAGGTGGTGAGCAGATACTCGGCGATCAGCCCGCTCTCCCAGAGGACATGACCCTTGTCCCAGAGCGTCGGCACCTGCAGCGTGGGGGAGGCCGTCGCCCGCTCCTCAACGCTCGGGGTGGTCAGTTCCGCCTGTTGCTCATAGTCGAGGGCAAGCTCATGGAGAAGGACGCGCACGGCCCGCGCATAAGGGGAACCAAGGGTATAACGAAGCGCGCGCATGGGCTGTTCCTGTTCCTGAAGAGAAGATTTTCATTGTCGAGGGAATGGGGGCACCTGTCAAACGCCAATCGGGGAGATAAAAAAAGGCCAGCGGTTTAACCCGCTGGCCCTTGCTTTTGCGTTGTCGCCTTGGTTACGAGACCGGGGCGCCGGCTTCGTCGACAACGTAGATCTTCTCGTGGCGGAGCCCCATATAGAGGCAGACGCACATGGCGAGGAGGACCACCGTGAACGGCAGGCCGACCGTGATCGCCGCCGCCTGTAGCGCGGTGAGGGCATCGGCCCCGCCGCCAAACAGCAGCGCCGCCGC
>TARA_R100000049_G_C1956250_1_pt1 | contig 11267 bp, 8 predicted proteins | sample TARA_R100000049 | Tara Oceans TARA_R100000049 (sample SAMEA2619992) | marine metagenome | biome: marine biome (ENVO:00000447); feature: mesopelagic zone (ENVO:00000213) & marine oxygen minimum zone (ENVO:01000065); material: "saline water (ENVO:00002010), including plankton... | reverse complement strand
CCAGTCCACGAAATGGCGGACGCCGTCGCGCACCGAGGTGCGCGGCGCATAGCCCGTCAGCTGCCGCAGCAGCGTCGCATCGGCCCATGTGGCGGGCACGTCGCCGGGCTGCATGGGCATCAGGTTGCGGCGGGCTGCAAGGCCGGTCGCGGCCTCGATCGCCTCGATGAAGGCGGTGAGCTGCACCGGCTCGGAATTGCCGATATTGACCACCCGGAACGGCGCCACCGGCGACAGGCTGTCGCCCTCCGGCACCACGCCCTCTGCGGGGCGCTGCGGCACGGCGGGGATCAGCAGGCAGATCGCCTCCACCAGATCGTCGATATAGGTGAAATCGCGCTGCATGTCGCCGTGATTGTAGACGTCGATGGGCTGGCCTTCGAGGATCGCCTTGGTGAACTTGAACAGCGCCATGTCCGGCCGCCCCCATGGCCCGTAGACGGTGAAGAAGCGGAACATGGTCACCGGCAGATCGTAAAGATGGGCATAGGAATGCGCCATGCTCTCGGTCGCCTTCTTGGTGGCGGCATAGAACGACATCTGGTGATCGGCGCGGTCGGTCTCGCGATAGGGCATGGCGGTATTGGCGCCGAAGGCCGAGGAGGTGGAGGCCAGCAGCATATGCGCGGGCGGATAGGCGCGCGCCGCCTCCAGCAGTTCGAACGTGCCGGTGATGTTGCTGTCCAGATAGGAGCGCGGATTGTCGATGGAATGGCGCACGCCCGCCTGCGCCGCCAGATGAAGGACGATATCGGGCCGGGCGGTTTCGAAAAGCGCCCGCATCCGGCCCGGATCCTCCAGCCTTCCGGTCACTTCGGTGAAGCTGGGATCAGGCCGCAGCATGGCCAGACGCGCCTCTTTCAGCGACACCTCGTAATAATCGGTCATCGCATCGAGCCCGATCACCCGAAAGCCTTCGGCCAGCAGGCGCCGGCACAGATGAAAGCCAATGAATCCGGCCGATCCCGTCACCAATACCGTCCGCATCGCGACCTCTCCTGCTGCGTGTCGCGCACCCTAGTCAAGTGTCGCGCCAAGGCAAAGCACAGCCGACCCTTTTTGAGCGTTTTCGCTCATGATCCCAAGATGTCCCCGCAGGCTGCACCTCCTGCCGCGGGCTCCTTGTGGAGCAGAGCCGCCCCTTGGGACCGGTTTCGGGAGCTTTGCCCGAGTCGCCGTCACAGCCGGTGATAGTCGATCACCAGGGCCGTCTTACGCTTCGCTGTCCAACGCTTGATGCTGTCGTCCATCGTCATACTCATCGCTACGTTCTCCCTTGTAGCATGAGCAGGATTTCTCTCGGTCGATACAATCAGAGCAACGCCAGAAGCCTACTCCAGACCGGACACGCGCTTAATCCATGGGGTTCCCTTCCCGCTTACAGTTCACCTGAGTGTCTGGTGAGCCGGTGGCAAGATCACGTGCGGGTCAGTGCGATCGGGCGGTGGGTCTGACAGAGAAGCAACAGCTCAGCGCAGAAAACCCAGAGAATACGTCGGGGCGATCTCTTCCTGCCTCAGATAGGCTGCTAGCGCTGCGGGATCTGGGTCATCCTGTGTTCCGGTCTCCTTCGCAGCCAGTCCCCCGGTGATGAAGAGGGAATCAATCCGGGAATCCATCGCCCCCAATATGTCAGTATGGGGGCCATCTCCGATAGCGAGAATGGCGCTGTCGGACGTGTCGGGCGCAACTTCTGCCAGCCTCCGGCGTGCCAGTTCATAGATTGGCGCATGGGGCTTGCCGAAATAAAGGCTTTCTCCCCCAAGTTCCGTGTAGAACCGAGCGAGCGCCCCTGCGCACCACTCCCGCTTCTCGCCTCTGTCGACGATGATGTCAGGATTGGCACAGAGCAGCTTCAATCCTCTTGCTTTGGCTTCAAGAAATTCTGGCTGCATCACTGAAGGATCGGCCTGTCCGTCGAAAGGGCCACAGCAAACGATGCCCTCGGCCTCTGCAAGAGATACGCGGGAAATCTCAAGAGGGGAGTCGAGGAGAGTCGGCGGCTCGAAAAAGGGGAGGTCTGCAGCGCCCCCCATAAACCAGACCTTTTGTCCTACGGCACCTTGGAACAACGCATTTCGGGCACTGTCGCCTGAACTGGCGATGCTGTCCCATGCATCGTCTGGAACACCAAAACTCTTCAATTGCCGGGCCACTTCCTGATGCGGACGAGGAGAGTTGGTTAACAATATCACCGTCCCGCCCGTGGCGCGATAAACACGTAGCGCCTCGATCGCTGCTGGAAAAGCGGTAACCCCGTTATGCAAGCAGCCCCAGAGATCGACGAAAAGAGCCTGGTACTTTTCTGAAATCTCGGAAAGGTTCTTGATGATCCGTGTCATGGGATATCCTGTTTGGATTTGAAGGATGGTGATTGAATTGACCCCAGCTCAGGAGGGAGGAGGTCTGTCTCGGAAAATAAGATTCAGACCCGGAACGGTCATAATCCCCATCTTTTTCCATATTACAAAGACCGGCAGTGCATTTGTGACGATGGTTCCGGCGGTGCTGGCAATAGCTGCCCCGAGTGCGCCGTAGATGGGAATGAGAGCTACTGCCACACCAATCAGAACCAGAAGAGACAAGAAAGAGGAGTTGCGTAAATCTTTCTCTCGTCCGGTCATAATAAGAACCATCCGTACAGAGCCGCAGAGAGTCGCGGCTAACTGGCCGATCACGAGTACGGCCAAAATGGAACCTCCTTCGCGAAACTGATCGCCGAAAAGTCCCATGACCCAATCTCCCGCAAAGATCAGGATTAGAAAAATTGGCAGACACCCCAACGTTACGATGAGCGAGAACTGACGAGACAGGGCGCCGATCTCTTGGCTTCGATTGGTCGCCTGCATTTTCGAAAACTGCGGTGCCAGAACCGAATTGATGCCGACAAGGAAGACCGCAATCAAGTTAGCCAAACGTGCTGCAGCTCCAAACACACCTACATCGGCTGTAGAAGCCCATAGCCCCAACAGCGCGACCGGAGCCCAAGGAAGAATGGCTTGATTCACGGTGGAGGACAACCAGAGCGGTACCGCGCTGCTGGCCAATTGCCGATTGTCTGGCGTTTCAGAAACCGCATCCCAGCGCTTCCGGTTTCGCCACCAGTAAATGTGGCCAAGAAGCGCAGCGCCAAGGCTGGATAGAAGAAACGCAAGCGCTGCCCCTTCGACGCCCAGAAGCAAGATAAAAGGATAAAGCAGGATCAGGCCAATCAAAGGTTGCACCAAGCTGGCTACCGCTTCGGAAATTGCAACCTTGTTGAGCCCCTTGAGAGCCTGCCCCACCAAACGCATCTGGCTCAGCGGAATTACCGCCAGCCCCATCAAACGCAGGGGGGCCTCCAGATCGGGCTTTCCAAATAGCTCGCGCGCTAGGAAGCCGCCGCCAATGAAAAGCAATACTCCGACCAAACTCGTGGTGAGACCCGTAATGAGGATAATTCTGCGAAAGGCGCCCTGAACTTTCCCCCATTCTTCAAGAGCGGCGTTATGAGCCACAAAGCGTAGAATTGTTCCGTCAAAACCAAGCCGCGCCATCACGGAGGTGAACATCATTACGGAGAAGGCAAGAAAATAAAGACCTGCTCCTTCTGCTCCAAGCATCCGGGCGACCAGGATACTGAACACGAAAGATAGCGCAGACCCTCCTACTCGGAGGAGGAGAACATTGACTGCCTTCAGAAGTAAGTCCAGAAGAACGCGCTTTTTCGAGTGTAGAGGCATGTAAAGCTCCGGAAGGAAGAGGTGACCTGTCCTGCCGTTGCTGGTCAGACACGTCTCAGTCAGTCAAATCCAGCGATTGCTCAGGTTGGAGCCGGATCAGCACTCGTGCTCATGCGTCTTGCTTGTATGGGCTTTGGCACCCATGTCCAAAGCGACAGGAAAACTAGCCAGAACACCGGTGTGATAACAGGGTAGCGGCACAGCAGCAAAATGACCGCAAGGCAGAGACAAATCACCCCGTTCCGTGCCGTTTTGATGGCAAGCGCCAAGACAGTAAACAGCCCGACGATGCCCAGGGAATAAAGCATATAGAAGATGACACCGTTGCTTTTGACATAGTTGCAACCCACGCAATCCAGGTCGATAACTTCTACCCCAAGGCCGGAAATCATCTCAATGAAGCTGAATTGTGTGTAGGAGAGGAGATTGAGTACTTTTACGTTCAGGCTGGAATCATCCTCATAGCCGCCACTGAAACGGGTTGTGAGGCTGTCGATGACACCGCCACCGATCAGAACGCCAAGGACGAGAAAAAAGCCAACCAAGGCAAAGAACAAGTTGCGCGGCCTGCTCCATTTTACTTCCAGCAATATGACCAAGCAGAAGATAGCAAAATACATCATAGCGACAGTTGCGAATGTAAGCATCACGCTCAATGTACCAAGTACGAACGTGCGATCCACTTTTCCTACGAGGGAGCGGTAGCAGATCAGCGCAAGCGCAATCATGGTAGAGTAGCTACCCGGTTCTAACTGGAAGCCAGTAAACCGTTCGAACCCGCCCCCCAAGATGACGAGCATGTAACGGTCCCGAGAAAACGTAAAGAGATCGCCATGAAGGTAGATAACTTCTCCGGTCGCAAAGAAAATGAAATATTGGTATAGCAGCCCTGCGATATTCACAAAGATAACCGCCCGGATGAGGCTTGCCATCAGGCGGGGGCGTAGGCGACCTAAGACAAAGACGGTTCCCCCCGCCAGCGCCACAATCAGCACGACGATCGAGTAAAACGGGTCAAACCCTGATACTATAAAATTCCAAACCAGCATTGTGCCAAGCAAGGAAGAGAAGAGGAAGACTTCGGTAGAGTTTCTATATAGATAGGTGAGAAATTCAGAAAGCAGAGGGGCTGCCGCGAGAAAGCTGAGAAGAAACAGAAATGCGTAATATTTCTGGTAGAAGCCGCTATCTGAGTTTTCCGTCGAGAAAGACAGAAAGACCGTAAATATCAGAATAAAGGTATAGGCACGCCAAATTAGGCCGAAGAGATCATTTGGGCGCAGCATGTAGAGCCTCGCGATATCTTGCGATGCAGGCTTCGGTGGTGAAGCCAGGAAGAGGGTCCGGCCTGCGCGGAGCATCCGAAAGTGCGAGGACAGCAGCCAAGCCCTCGCTCAGACTAGCCGGTTTCTTGTCAGGGACAAGTACCGCCATGTCGTAGCCTTCGATTGCTTCTGTCGAAGCACCTCCGGCGGCGGTTGTGACGATCGGTGTTCCCAAGGCCCGAGCCTCCAGAAGTACCGTCGGCATACCTTCAAAATCCGAAGCCAGAACAAGTGCAGAGGCTGTTGACAGCACCGGATAAGGGTTCTTCAGAGGTCCGAGAAAACGGACGGGACGCGGCTGTTCGGCCGCGAGGCGTTCCAGTTGTGCGCGCTCGTGACCTGCTCCAGCAATGACTAGCACCGGCGAAGCGTCCGTTTTCATCCCGCCAAATGCTCGAATGATCAAATCGACGTTCTTTTCGGGTGAAAGACGCCCTAGATAAAGGATATGCGGTCCGTCGAATTGCTTTGGCTCAGCTTCTGAGGAAAGCTGGAGAATGCGATTGACGTCAATCGGGTTGTAGAGGACTGTATCCTCGACAGTTACTCCAATATCATGGCGCAGAGCTTCGCGAATAGGTGTCGAGATAGCGAAAACTCGCGCCCCATTGAGAACACGTCGCAGGAGACGACGATTGAGGCTGGCCAGTCTACCAGTCCGCTCTCGGAGCATGTCTCCGTAAAGGTTATGCCCTACGCAAAGACAATTCTTCAATCTCCGCGGAGAAAAGCATGAGATCGCACCATACCCGCACAGAACGATGTCTACCGGCAGGCCACTTTGCAGTTCCAGGTTGCGAGCCCAGAGAGCCAGGGCTCGGGTGTTGCGGCCCATGGTGAATACCGAGCAGAGGTTGGGGAGTATTTTATTTCCAAGTCTAACCAGCTTGCCTGGAATATCATTCAGCAAATGGGTGAGATCATGCTCGGTAACTTTTTCCGGTGTATCATAGTGACGGCCGTGATCATCCAACAATACCAGATGAACGCGGTCTTGCGGATGTTGTTTGCTCCACGCCGCGCAGATCTCTATCACCACGCGAGGAATCCCTCCGAGGGAAAGATTTCGCACGACAAAGGCGACATTGCGCTGAGGGCCGATCCCTTCCGTCACTTGTCGGGAACTCCCAGCCAATGATGCAAGGGGCGTCCGATCAGACGCGACAGTTCGGTGATGTCAGGCCGATATTCCGCCTCGATCTCTTCATATATACGCTTGTCGAGGGGCGCGCGCGGTTGAGCGACCGTATTCATTTCAAGCAACTTGGCGCGGAGTTTGCTGGTTCCGCGACCTACGAGGGCTCGCTTGGCTGTTTTCACCCAGCCCGGCGGATGGCGCAGTACCCGAGTCAAAAAGGCTGAGCGATTTACGGTGTTGGGGTTCTGAAGCTTGTAGTCAAACCCTGCGGAAAGATCCTCAATATCTAGAAAGCGCAGAATTTCTGAGACAGCGCCGCAGGCATCCTGTTTGAAATCCTCGAAAAGCGCGATGTGGAGTTGGTCTTCATCAAACAGGGACTTCAAATGCGCGACCTGTGAACCATACTTGGCGCAGCTTCTGTATCTTAGCGGGACCATGCTCCGTGCACGCGATGCGGGAGCACCAGCACGCTCGCGTTCAGCCGCAAGATCCCAAGCATCGGCGAAGCTCTCAACGTCTTCGTCCTGCGTATAAACCAGTTGCGCATGCAGCGAAGGGAGCATCTGCTTGGGGTCGCGCAGAATAAGAATTATTTTTGCTTTAGGATTATAATCTTTAACTTGCTCTAACGCATCGGCAGACATTAGGTAGAAAACGGAGGCCTCGCCACAAATCCGATCACCTGTGCCATGAAACATAGCTTCATATTCGTGCAGCGTGGAATGTGCCTGATAACCACCCATATCCGTTCCAAAGAAATGGGGTTCCTTCGGATCAGCCATGGCAATGCCGGGATGCTGGCACAGATAGTAGTGCAGCGAAGTCGTCCCACATTTGGGGGCACCTGCAATGAAGAAGTCAACGAAGGGCATATGATGTCACCGTATCTGGACAAATATCATTAAGACGCTGAATGGAAAGCTCTCTGTCCGCTTCTGAAATTTTAGGATATTTGAACGGATAGAAGTTCTTCCGACGGATCAGGCTGGTCAGACGATTGGCGCCTACTCGGAGCTCGATCGCGTTCAGTGCGTGGTTGATCGACTGCAACCGTGCCATTTTTGAAGGGTTGGCAGCAGTTACATCTTTTACCTGTGAGACCTTCTCGACACCTAGAAATTCATAAACTTCGTTCAATATTTGCAGCGGGAATCGAGACAGATCCTCTAGACGGCAAACATGGACCGAAGAGAAAAGAAGACGGTACTTCTTAATATGGGTTTCATAAGCGCTGCGAGACAGATAGTCGAAATTCCTGTGGAACTGGAATCCCATCTCATTTTGGCGCACCTCTTCCTGAAGAATTGCGTCCCGGAAAGACAAAGGCTCGAAGCCGTATTTCACGCCATGCCAGTATTGACTATACATGCGCGAAATCGGATCGCGCACGATGACAACCAGCGGAATATCTCCAAGTGTGGTGCGAATTTTTTCGGCGCAGCCGGGGTATGACAGATAAGAGGGCGTGCTTTCCCCGATCCGTATCGCGGACCCCGACATTCGAAACTCGGATCTGTAAGCCGATAGCGTTTTTGTAAAGAACGCGTCGTCAAAATAATGAAGTTCCTTGCGCCGAGACATATGAATCTGCGGGTGACAGGACAAATGATCGTGTAGCGTGCTTGAGCCGGCCTTCTGGGCCCCTATTACTAGGAAATTGGGCAGCCAGTCTTTGCCCGATTGAGATTGTAAAGTTGTCATCGTCTGTTCTCCCTGTATCCCAGGAGCAAAAGGCGTAATTCATTTGCCAAGACAAGCGGCTGAAGCGTGCGGAGCAAACGACGAGGCCGGAAGGCGGGTGCTCTCTTCTTTCCAGAGAATTCGAGAAGATCAACCCGGTTACACTTGGAAGTGCGGCGCAAGTTCTGGAGTGTCCGGTATGTGACCCGTACCTCCCCAGATGCGGAAATTTTTGACTTTAGCAAAATGGAGAGGTCATGACAAAACCTGTCAATTCCGCTTCCGGCATACACCGGCAAAAGGAAGCACGGTCTTCCTGCGAGGAACTGTTCATGCAGCACCGTGCTGGGTGAGCCTACAAAGATACAGCGGTCCTGTGAGAGGCCGGCATCACTGATACGCCCGATTTCCCGCAGGTCGGGGCATTTTTCCAGCAGCGGGCCGGTCAGCTTACGGTTCGTTGCACTCAGGGAAATATCCGCCGCGTCCCCAAAATACGCGCGCAGTTGGCGGTAGGCGTCGGCGAAAGCAGCGATACATTCGTCCGGATTGAAATCGAAAAAGGGATCATTCCCTGCAACAATAACGATCTGGGGCTGCGTGATTTCCAGCGTGCTCTCGAGTATTTCATACTCTATCATGCTGGTTACAAGATCAGGTTCTTCGCAGATTTCCTCGATGCTCTCGAGAGGTTGTACGATCATCAGATGATCGCCAATAATATATCTATTGAGCCAACCATATCTCTGGTTGCATTTTTTATGAGCGTTTAGCTTGAAGATATATCCATCAGAAACCTGTACGATCGCGGGTCTTTGACTGATTGGACGCGAGAAGAACAGAGCTTCCATGATCGTACTGCGGGGCCGCGGAGAGACAATGACATCTTGAGGCCCAAGCTGCCAGATGTTCAGGACATCAAGCACAGGCAGCTTTTCCGGAGCGTCAATATATGGCCGTAGACGAGACAGCGCGCCAAATCTGAAGACTTGGGGCTCGCGAGGCAAGGTGGTCATCTTACAAGCCCTCGCTTTTCAGCCGCAAGAATGGCTGTCTTTCGGTAGGTTGACGGTGTTTCATCGTGTGAAATATGACCATCGTCCTATAGCGCGTCTTGGGACGCGGCTGACCCGGTTGCTCGTTTTCTGGAGAGAAGCAAATCCCGATAAAGTGCTCGGATCTCGGCCGAAAAGCGGTCGAAGGCATATCGGTTTTCGTAAAGTGCGCGGCAGGCTGCGCGACGGCTGCGCAGCTCTGTCTTGTCTAGCCCGACAAGACAGGCAACAATCGCTTCTTCGGTCAGTTCGAATACCTCGCCGGAAACTCCGGCTTCAATAAGCGAGGGCAGCGCGCCCCGGTCCGAGGCCAGCACGGGTGTCCCGTTTCGCAACGCTTCCGGTATCACCAGCGGAAGACCTTCCCAGCGGGAGGGGATAATGAAGGCATCGGCAGAGCCATACCAGTCATCAATCTGTGCCTTATCCACCCATCCCGACAGCGTTGCCCCTTCGGGTAGGTCGATATCACCCCCATCAGCGCGGATGGACGCTCCTACGATGTGCAGACGCAGATCGTCGCGTAGGGCATGCGCCTTCCGGAAAGCAGGCAGCAGGATATCAAGCCCTTTCTGTCGGTCAAAGCGGCCAACAAACAGAAGGTGAATAGCCTCTGGTTCGTCCTGGAAAAGATCCTGCCGCGCCGAAGCGTTTCGGTCGTGACCGGCATTTTCGATCAGAACCTGCTGGCCGCGATAGCCGTTGTCATGAGCCAGTTCTGCATCCGTGGTCGAGACATTGACGACCCGGTTTGCAAGACCACACAATGTCCCTTCGATCTGCCGAACTATCTTTCCCTTCAGCGATCTCTCCGGATAGATCCAGGCGCTCCAGCCATGGGCGCAATAGATGCTTGGGCGGCGCATGCCGAGAAGGCGCATGCCGAGAAGGCGCATGCCGAGAAGGGCGAGCAGGGAAAAGCTGGCTTGGAAGAATACAATGTCAGGTTGCTCCTCTTTGATCGCCCGCCGGGTAGCGCGAAGCATATTCCAGATAGCACCAACATTGCGCCCCGTCGTATCATAGGTGCGAATATTCAGGGAGGGATCAATACCCTTCACATGCCGCTTCGGGACCACAATTACGTTGTCGAAGCTCTCGTCGACATCGCAGAGCATGTTGAGGTAACTCGCAACTCCACCAGTGGCCGTTTCACAGACATGGAGAATTTTCATCGGATGTCTCTTTCAGAGGCTGTAGGTGTCGTGCAGCATCGGGTCTGGAGTTCCCTCTGGGATTGGGTGCAAGGGAGGGAAACGCCGCCTCCTATGTCAAATTCCAGCCTGTGCAGCAACCTGGGTCAGGATGGTTTCGAACTGCGCGTGCAGTTGTGCCGCGCCGGTCAGCGTCAGGTGATGCTCGTCGTAGTAATAGGGGTGCAGCGCCGCGTCATAGTAATTGCAGGCGCTTTCCGCGCAGAGGAGGTCAACTGGGTCAATGACCGTGACGTCTGACTTGGGCAGATCATCGACGAAATCCCAGAAGGCGGAGTTCTGGACGCGGGCTTGAGTGTCGGTGATCTGCAGTCCCGTCATGTTGCGGCCGCCTGCAGTCAGGGAGGCATACATGAATTTCGGGATCTGGTCGGGGTAAGTCGGGATAGGCGCCAGCAGGATGACCGGCACGCCCCGCTCTGTGCTGCGTCGGATGAATTCCGCGATCTTTTCTCGGTTGCGCGCCACGTCAAATTTTGTGGACCTGTAGTGCAGGATGACAGCAGCAAGCTGCGGATCGGACAGCTTGTCATCCATCCCTGACACGGGAAACCGGCGATCGAGCAGGGGCAAGTTCGATGCGGAGAAATAGGTGCTGAAGCCGTGCCGACCGGCCTGCTGCACGAAGCTGTCGCGGATCGACACCGCATGGCTGTCCCCGATGAGGGCAATAGTCTGCTGGGCATCAGCGGGGCCGAAACGGCAGAGCTTTTCCGTCGGGTGCAGGACGCGGAAGCTGAGCGGGCAACGCCGCTGATTGTTGTCGGTCAGTGCGGCAACGATGTTCCGCTCCGCAGGAGCCAGAAGTGCCATCCGCAGTTCCGCGGCCGTGATTGAAACCGCCACCAGCACAAGCGCAACCGGTAGAAGGCCAACGAGCTTTCCGGCACGGAAGCGCCGGGAGCGTTCCACAAACAGATAGAGCGGGATTGCCAAGCCGATTGTCAGGCCAAGGATCAGAGAAAGCTCGATAAGGTCTTGCTGATAACCCAGAACGGTGCCGCCGAACGGTTGGTAGTTGACGAGCACGATCACCGGAAAATGCACGAGATAGACCGAATAGGATATGTCACCAAGTCGGGTCAGCATCCGGCCCGGCAGGCTTGTTTCGAAACGCCGGGGGAGCCCGG
>TARA_R100000049_G_C1956256_1_pt1 | contig 11310 bp, 8 predicted proteins | sample TARA_R100000049 | Tara Oceans TARA_R100000049 (sample SAMEA2619992) | marine metagenome | biome: marine biome (ENVO:00000447); feature: mesopelagic zone (ENVO:00000213) & marine oxygen minimum zone (ENVO:01000065); material: "saline water (ENVO:00002010), including plankton... | reverse complement strand
CGGTTATTTGGCATCACGTGCTCCAAGGTGGAGATACATCCACCAACGGAGAGACCGAATTGCCTGAACGCCCTGGATCGGCGATGGAGCGGCTATGTCATCAATAGCCACGAACGCTCGCGAAGCGTCTTTCGGGGCGAACGACTCGCTGAAAAGCGAATTCGTCGCCTTCAAGACCAATCGCATCATCGAAGTCGCCAGCAACCTGTTCTACCAGCGCGGCTACAGCAGCTGCACGCTCGATCTCGTGGCGGACAAGCTGGGGGTGACCAAGCCGTTCCTCTATTCCTACTTCAAGAACAAGGAAGCCATCCTCGCCGCGATCTGCGAGGTCGGGATCAGCGAGTCCTTGGCCGTGCTGGAGGCCACACTGGCAGACGAGCACAAGACCCATCGCGCCCTGCTGACCGAAGTCGTCCGGCAGGTGGGCAGGATCGTGATCGAGCGACAGGAATATGTCGTCGTCTACCAGCGCGAAATGAAACACCTGAGCGCAGCCGATCACAACCGCATCCTGAGGCTGAGGGCGTCCTTCGACCACCAGATCGCCGAATTGATCCGCGAAGGCGTGGAAGCAGGCGAATTCCGGGAAGATACCGATTCATTCGTCGCAGTTTGGATCGGCGGTCTGATCAGCTGGATTCCCACCTGGTATTCCCCGGCGGGGCAGCGTTCTTCCGAAGAAGTAATCGATCAGCTGGTGATGGCGGCCCAGCGGCTGGCGGGCGCCGAGTAAACCCGATGGCGGAAAATCGCGGAGACGCATCCGCCGAATTTTAACTGAGAATACCAGCCAGTAGAAAATTATAAGGCTGGTAGAGTGGGAGAGAGAAGCGATGAAAAAGAGCATCAGATGCGCGCTCATGTCGGCCACTGCGGTGGCAACGATCGCGGGTGCCACCCAGGCCTCTGCGCAGACCGCCGGTACGCCGGAAGACAGCCAGGCAGACCGCGAAGCCGAGGCCCAGGCGACCATCGTTGTCACCGCCACCAAGTCGGGCCAGTCGCTTGAAGACACGGCCGCCGCCATCTCCGTCGTGAGCGCGGACCAGATCGGCCCGGGCGGGATCGAAAACGCAAGCGATCTGTCCATCGCTGTCCCCAACCTGTCGGTCGGCGACCAGTTCGGGGTCAACCGCACCTTCATCCGCGGGATCGGCCTGACCAGCATCGATCTGGGTGCGGATGGCGCGGTCGCCTTCCTCCAGAACGGAGCCCTCATCAGCCGCCCCGCCGCACAGCTGAGCGGCTTCTACGACCTCGAACAGATCGAAGTTCTGCGCGGCCCCCAGGGCACGACCTATGGTCGTGGCGCGACCGGCGGTGTCATCAACCTGGTCACCGCGCGGCCCACTTCCACCTTCGAAGGCTATGCACGCGCGACCTACGGCAACTACGATGCGATCACTCTGGAAGGTGCGGTCGGCGGGCCTATAGCGGGCGATACACTCGCCTTCCGGGTTGCAGGCAAGTACGAGAACCGCGACGGCTACGGCACCAACCTGTTCACCGGCAATCCGGTCGACAATCGTGACGCCTACTCCATCCGTGGATCGCTGCTCGCAAATCTGACACCCGATCTCGAAGTGCTCGTCGTTGCGGACCATTTCCGGGAAGACGACTTCAACTATGCGTTCCACTATTTCGGGCCGACCGTGGTGCCGGAAGACCAGATCGCCTCGTCCCTGCTCGGCGGGCAGACAATCAACGATTATTATGCCGCACGCGGCGAGCCGACCGATGTCCGGAACATCTATTCGGACGAGGACGCGATCAATGATCGCAACGGAACCAGCGTGCAGGGCATCGTCACCCTCGACAAGGGCGACTTCACCCTCACCTCCACCACCGCCTATCGCAAGTTCGAGCGTTTCAACCGGGACGACCTCGACGTCAGCGACGTCAATGCTTTCGGCCGCAACGACTATACCGAAGACAGCGAATCCTTCAGCCAGGAGCTGACCTTCACCGCAGATCTGGGCCGCCTTTCGCTGCTCGGCGGCGCGATGTATTTCGAGGAGACGCTGTTCGGCGAAGTCCGTGTGCCGACGGTCAACCTCGCGCAGTATTTCAACATCGCGCTGGGTACCAACCTGCCGCCCGATGCCTTCGACAACGGCAACTACCTCCAGCGCGGAACCGTGGATACCACTGCGGTGGGCGCCTATCTCGAAGGGTCGCTGGAGATCACGCCCAGCCTCACCTTCACCGCAGGCGCACGCTATAACTGGGAGGAACGTTCGGGCGTTGGTCGCTTCACCTTCGAGGCGCAGGGGATAGACATCCCGACGGACAAGACCGGCGACTGGGACGCGATCACGCCCAAGTTCGTGCTCGAATACGAAACGCCCGGTGGCACCCTGCTCTACGGCAAGATCACCAAGGGCTTCAAATCGGGCGTGGTGAACATCGGGTCGGTCAATGCCGTGATCGATCCGGAGGACGTGTGGAGCTACGAAATCGGGGTGCGGGGCGAGACCATCGATCGCACCTTCGGCTACAGCGTGGCAGGCTTCTACTACGATTATTCCAACCTGCAGGTCGGCTTCGTCAACGCCAACAGCATTGTAGAAACGATCAACGCTGCTTCGGCCCGCAATTACGGGATCGAGGTTGAGACGACGCTGCGCCCCGGACCCAACACCACGTTCCGTATCTTCGGCACCTATCTGAATGCCAAATACACGGACTTCTGCAACGGGTACTACGCAGCTGGCGACCCCGCCCGTCGCCAGTTCCCCACCTGCCCGACCGATCCGGCCCTCGTCGACCTCTCAGGCAACAAACTGGCCAATGCGCCGGCGGTCTCCGTTGCCGTCTTTGCCGATCACACGATCGAGCTGGGCAATGGCGGAACGATCGATCTCTCGGCGGACGCCAACTTCCAGGACGAGGTCTTCTTCACCGAGTTCAACAACCAGGATGCCCGGCAGGAAGCCTTCGCGATCGCGAATGCCAGCATCACCTACCGCGCCCCGGGCAACCGTTGGTCGGCATCGGTCTGGGGTAAGAACCTGTTGGATGAGGAGGTGCTGGCCAACACGATCATCGCGTCGCCTCTCTACAGCTTCGTGTCGGTCGGCTCGCTGCGTCCGCCGCGGACCTACGGGATCACGCTTGGCTACGAATTCTAGAACCGAGGTGCACGCCATGGCCGGGGACTTTCGTATCGGATCGCACAAGGTCCATCGGATCGAGGAATGGCAGGGCGGGTTCGCCCCGCCGGGTGCCCTCTTCGCCGAATACGAAGCCTTGGCCTTCGGCGGCCATGCGAGCGATTTCGAGCCGGACTTTCTGCGCGACGGCCTGATCTACGGCTATCTCCAGAGCTGGGTGATCGACACCGGTGAAGAGACGGTGCTGGTCGACACCGGGGCAGGCAATGGCAAGTCTCGCCCCGGCATTCCCATCTTCGGCGACCTGGAAAGCGACTTTCTGACCCGCATGCGCAACGCGGGATTTGCGCCTGAAGACATCGACAAGGTCTTCTGCACGCATCTCCACATCGATCACGTGGGCTGGAATACCCAGCTGGTCGACGGGGAATGGAAGCCGACTTTTCCCAACGCCCTCTATTTTTTCCCCAATCTCGACGAGCAAGCGTGGAATCCGGCCAAGGACGTCTACGCATCGCTCGGCGGAGCAGCGGTCAACGCCAACGTGTTCGAAGACAGCGTGGCACCCGTCATTGCAAGCGGACAGGCCCGGCTTATCGAAAGCGGGCACTCGATCGCCGACGGTATGACCGCGCTCAATTCACCGGGCCACACACCGGGCCACATGGTCCTGCAGGTAGAAGCCGACGGGGATGTAGCGCTGTTCACCGGAGACATTCTCCACCACCCGATGCAGGTCCTCCGGCCCGACTGGAACAGCGTGTATTGCGAAGACCGCGCCACGGCGGCAACCACCAGACGCAAGGTGCTGGAGCAGGCGGCAGACCAGCATGCCCGCATCGTGCCCGCACATTTCGGCGCACCTCACTCGATCTTCGTCGAGCGCGATGGCAAGGGATTCCTACCAATATACCCCTGAAACGCGCGGGAGAGCGATCGGCAGGGGCGCGAAGACTTCCTGTTTCGCGGACTGAGCAGTCTGCCGGTTAGCTGGAAAGCAATCGTGCGCTCAGGGTACCACGACGACCTTGCCCAGGCGATCCCCGGCTGAGACGAAAGCAACCGCCTCCCGCGAATTCTCCAGCGCGAAGATCCGCGCGATCGGTGGATCGATCCGCCCCGCCTGCGCCATTACCAGCACGATCGAGAGGATTTCCCGAACCCGCGGCGCGTCGATATCCCAAAGGTAGCGTGAGTCGACGCCGATCAGCTCGCCCGATTTGAGCAGTGCCAGATTGGCCGGCAGGCTTGGAATGCCATCGCCCGCAGCGAAGCCGACGACCAGGTGCCGCCCCTTCTTGGCGAGCGACCGGAAGCATTGCTGGAAAAGGTCGTCGCCGACGGTGTCGAACACCATGTCCACGCCGTTCGGATGGGCCTGTCTCAACCGGTCGCGCCACTCATTCTCGCGATAGTCGATCACCAGCGATGCGCCAAGCGCCGCGACGAGCGCGCGCTTTTCCGCGCTGGAGGCCAACCCGATCACCGTGGATGCGCTCGCACTCGCCAGTTGCACCGCGGCCGAGCCCACTCCACCCGAGGCACCGGTGACCAGCAGCGTCTGCCCTGGCTTCAGCCCTCCCCGGTCGAACAGGCCATAATACGCGGTCAGGCAATCGAGCAGGAGAGCCGCCGCCTTTTGTGCTGGAACGCCTTCGGGCACCGCGACCGTATGCTCGGCTGAGATGATCGCCTTGTCTGCAAGCCCCCCGCCGAACTGCCATGACGCGACCCTTTGCCCACTTACGAAACGGGAAACGCCCTCGCCGACCTGTTCCACTATGCCCACGATCTCGCCGCCCGGGACGAACGGAACCGGAGGGCGGGTCTGATAGAGACCACGCATCACCAGCGGGTCGACGAAGCCGAGGCCCACCGCTTCGACGCGAACCAGCAGTTTACCCCGGCCGGGCCGGGGCGACACCATCTCGACCAGCGCGAAATCCGCCAGGCTGCCGAGCTGCTCTCCCCTATATGCGCGCATCGTAGGGCGTTCAGCGGATTGCGGAGCGTTGTGCCGTCTGCGTTGCGCCGTCGAAGGCGAGGTCGCTTTCGTCCGGTGAGCGGGTCATCCGCCAGAAGGCATCGTTGCGCCATGGGGTGATGGCAACAACCCGGCCCTTGGAATTGCGATACCAGTTCTCCGTTCCCGGGTGGGTCCAGACCAGCCTGTCATGCGCTTCGTCGATCCGGCGCAGGTAGTCTTCGTAGACCTCGTCGCGCACTTCGACCGTCCGCGCGCCATGCTGGCCCGCCGAGAGGACGACTTCGCCCGCGAAGTGCATCTGGTTTTCGATATTGCGGATCATGCTACCGCCGTGGCCCGAGCCGACATTGGGGCCCAGCAGGATGAAGAAATTGGGAAACCCGGGCACAAGCGTGCCAAGATAGGCCGCAGCATCATCCTCGCCCCACTTGTCCCGCAGGTTTTCGCCGTCGCGGCCGATGATGTCGTAGGAGCCGAGCACGTTGGTCGTCTGGAAACCGGTCGCGAGGATGATGACATCCGCCTCGACCGTCTTTCCCGAAGAGGAATGCAGTGTGTGCCCTTCCACCTTCGCGAGATGTTCGGGGATCAGGGTGACATTGTCGCGCTTGATCGTGCGATACCAGCCATTGTCCAGCAGCATGCGCTTCGCGAAAGGCGGATAGTCCGGCAGGACGTGCTCGATCAGTTCGGGCCGGTCCTCCAGCTGTTCCTTGACATAGCGGGTGAAGGCGCGGCGATGGCCATCATTGATTGCGTTGACCGCGCGTTCCGGGTGCTCGAAGTCGGGATCGCGGAACAGCGTGCCGTGAACCCGGTCGTTGAAGGTCCATGACAGGCGCTGTTCCAGCCATGCGCGATAGAGCGGCACGACCTGCATCAGATAGCGCACGCCTGCCGGAATGGTCTTGCGGAACTGCGGGAACGGCGCAGCCCACTGCTTGGACCGGGCGAAGATAGTCAGGCTTTGCACCTCGTCGGCGATCGCCGGGGCGACCTGCATGCCCGATGCGCCATTGCCGACTACGGCCACCCGCTTGCCCGCGACCTGTGCATCATCGGGCCAGCGGCTGGTGTGGTAGACGTCGCCTGCGAATTCGCCGAGCCCGGGAATGTTCGGGTATTTGGGGATGTTTAGGATCCCCACGGCGCTGAAGAGATAATCCGCGCTGTGTGTCTCGCGCTTGCCTTCGGCGGTGGTGATGGTGACATCCCACTTACCCGTGCCCTCGTTCCAGCGCGCTTCTTCGACATAAGTGTTGAACTGCGTGTGCTCGTAAAGCCCAAACTCCTTGGCCGTATCGAGGAGATAGTCCTCGATCTCGTCGCGCAGCGGAAAATACATCGACCAGTCGTTGGGTCGGCACGAGAATGTGTAGGTGAGCGAAGGCGTATCGACACCGCAGCCGGGATACTTGTTCTCGAACCAGGTGCCGCCGAAATCCTCGTTCTTCTCGAACAGGGTGTAGGGAATGCCGAGCCTGCCAAGTTCGATCCCGGCGCAGATTCCCGACACGCCGCCGCCGATCACGATCGCGGTCTTGCCCGCAGGCACGATATCCTTGGCGGGTTCCTCCGCCCCGTAATCCATGCCCGAAGCAATGATGTCGCCATATTCCTGCGGCACCTGCTCGGTCATCGCGACGGTCAGCATTTCGGCGAGTCGCGCATTGCTGGGCCGGGGAATCGCAAGCGCCTCGCCGTTGAGCCATGCCGCAATCGCGGTACCCGCCGCTTCGCGGATTTCGTGCTGGCGGGCTGTGGGCAGCTGACCGCTGTCATTATCGTCGAGGCCGGGCGAGCGACCCGGCGCATAGGGCTCTGCCAGCCAGCGATCGTCGCCGGTCATCTGATAGAGGACCATCAGCAAGGCTGGGATGTTCCCCCTCGCGATACCGTCTTCCAGCAGGTCGCGATCGACCTCGTCGGCGGAAATCGGGCGGGTTTCGAACGGATTGGTCATCGAATGAATCGTCCTGCGTGGTCCGGGCAGGTTCGGCCTGCCGCATTGTGGGGCTCGGGGGACATCAGGCGCTGAAATTCTCGCGCCTGACGCGCAGACCGGCGGCCTCGCGGTCCCAGGTGTCGTCGGTGATGCCCTGAGCCCTGAGGTCGGCCTTCATCACCTTGGCGGATGGCGTCTTGGGCAGCTCGTCGAGGATCCGGATGTAGCGCGGCACCATGAAATACGGCATCGCATCGATCAGGAACTCCGCGAGTTCGCGCCGGTCGATTTCCTTCCCCGGCACGGGCGCGACGATCACCATCACCTCGTCTTCCGAATATTCGCTCGGCACGGCGATGGCGGCGGCTTCGCGCACGCACGGGTGACGGCAGACGTCGGCCTCTACCTCGAAGGAGGAAATGTTCTCGCCCCGCCGCCGGATCGCATCCTTCACCCGGTCGACGAAGTAGAAATAGCCGTCCTCGTCCTGTCGGAAGGCGTCGCCGGTGTGGAACCAGCCATTGCGCCACGCTTCGGCCGTGGCTTCGGGATTGGCGTTGTAGCCGCTGTTCATCGCCCAGGGGCGATCGGTGCGGACCAGCATTTCGCCGATCTCGCCGGTCGCAACCTCGCAATCATTCGCATCGACCAGCCGGACCTCGACCCCGTTGCGGACCTTGCCGCAGGTCCCGATCTTGTCGGGGTTCGCTTCCGAGACGATCGGCGAGGAAATCTCCGTCATGTTGAAGATCGTGTAGATGTCCACGCCGAACCGCTCGGTAAAGGCGGGCGCATCGCCGGTCAGCGGTACCATGAAGGCCTTCTTGACGGTGTGGTCCTTGTCGCTCGGCTTGGGTTCGGCCTTCAGCAGGAAGGTCGCCATCACGCCGAGCAGGAAGACCATCGTCGACTTGGTGGCCTTTGCGACCGCCCAGAACTCGTCGGTCGAGAAATTGTCGATCATCGCAACCGAGGCACCGCGCGCCAGCATCACGAAAGGCGGGCCCATGCCGCCGATATGGAAGATCGGCGCGACACACAGGTAGCGATCGTCCTCCCCCACCATCGGCCAGGATTCCGGCCCGGCGTTGGAAAACATGTGGAGGTAGGACGACAGCACGCCCTTCGACGGGCCCGTGGTGCCAGACGTGTAGATGATCGACTGGATATCCCACGGCTGGATCGGTCGTTCGAGCGGCAACTCGTCCGCAGGATCGCCCAGGAGATCGTCATAGGCCGTAACCGGCAGCGGCGCACCATCCGGGCTGCGATCGGTCGTCACCACCAGCCGTTCCAGCCCTGCCAGATCCACTTCCGTCAGGCGCGGGACGAGGTCGGGATGAACGACCATGAAGCGCGCGCCCGAATTGGCGATCACATGCTCCAGCAGCTGGCCGCGATAGGCGGTGTTGAAGGGCACGAAGACCGCGCCGATGTAGTTGATGGCGTAGAAGGTGATGATCGCGTCACGCCCGTTGGGCAGCCAAACGGCGACATGCTCGCCCTGCTGCACGCCCAGTTCGCGCAAGCCGGCCGCCTTGGCGCGAACCTTCTTCTGCAGGTCTCCGAAGGTCCATTCCTCGCCATCGGCGAAGACGATGTGCGCCTTGTCGCTCCGTTCGATCGCCCAGCGATCGAGCAGGTAGCGAAGGACGCACTCGTCACGATTGGGGATGCGCGGGTCTGCGAAATCGCGTTCTCGTGCCATGCTCGCCTCTCAAGCTGCCAGTCGGAGGATCTGCATGATGTCGTCCGCGCTCTTCACCGGTCGCGGGTTCGTCCGTCCCCAGATGTCGAGCAGGGTGTACTCGGCCACCTGCTGGAAGCGCGACTCGTCCACGCCGACCTCGCTCAGCGTACGCGGCATGCCGAGATTGCGGATGAACGCATCGAGCGCCTCTGCCGCCGTGGGGTGCGTGTTGCCGAGCACTGCCAGCGTGCGATGCTGGCGGCTGTCGTCATATTCCGCATTCCATTTAAGGACGTAGGGCGCCATCACGCACGAACAATGGCCGTGGGGCACGTCGCAGGTGCCGCCCAGAATGTGGCCGATCGCATGGCTCGCCCCCATGGGCACCCCTCCGATGATGCTGATCATCGATTGCCACGCACCGATCTGGCACTTGAGCCGACCTTCAAGGTCGGTCGGATCAGCCTTCACCCGCGGTAGGCCCTCGACCAGCAGTTTGAGCGCACTTTCGGCGAGCCCGTCCGCGAAGTCGTTGGACTTGTCCGAAGACAGCGTCTCCACCGCGTGATCGACCGAGCGCACGCCGGTGGACAGCCACAGCCATTCGGGCGTGTGAACGGTGATGGCGGGGTCGAGCACGACCATGACCGGGGCCATGTTGCGATGCTCGTAGCCCTGTTTGTGCTGCGTCACTTCGTCGGTCGAACCCGACAGGGCGTTGAACTCCCCACCCGAAAGCGTGGTCGGCACGCAGATGACGCGAATGTCGGGACCGACAGTGATCGGGTTGATGACCTGACCATCGTCGGTAACGTAGGTGCGCAGCGGCTCGAAACCTTCCACAGTGCGGACATCGTGCTTGATCATCAGGCTGACGATCTTCGCGGCGTCCGTCGCGGAGCCGCCGCCGATCGAAACGATCAGGTCCGCCCCGGCGTCGCGCGCGGCATTGGTCGCTGCAAGCACATCTGTCCGGGGCGCATGCGGCGCGATGCCGCTGAACGTCCCGCCGTGGCGCGAGCCCAGTGCACGCTCGATCTTGGCAATCTCGTCGGTATCGTTGCGCAGCGTCGACGATGCGATGAGGAAAACCTTGCGGCAGTCCATCGCCTGCGCCTGATCGACCAGAGCGTCGGCCGCAGGCATGCCCATCGTGACCCTCTCGGTCCGGGTGAAGCGCAGCTCGCTGGGTGTTACGTGTCCCATCTCAGTTCCTCTTTTCCCATGGTGCCCGCATTTTTGCGGATCGTGCTGTTGGATAGTGACAGGCAATCGCCTTACTGGCTAGTAGCTTTTTCAACTCACGAGAATATCAAGGAGATGCGCCATGGGAGACGATCAGTCGAGCGCTGAGACGACCGGGCACGCGCAGGTGATGCCGTTGGCCGGAATCAGGATACTCGAAATCTCCGGCCTCGGCCCCACCCCCTTCGGCGCCATGCTGCTCGCCGACTTGGGCGCGGACATGATCCGGATCGAGCGGAAAGGCGCCGAAAGCCCGCTGGGCGGATCGCCGGAGTTCGACTTCATCTACCGGGGACGCCCCGCCCTTCCGCTCGATCTGAAATCTCCCGACGGGAAGCAGCGTGTAATCGAGCTGGCGAACAAGGCCGATGTGCTGATCGAGGGCTTCCGCCCTGGCACGATGGAACGGCTGGGCATCGGACCGGAGGATATCTGTCCCCGGAACGAGCGGCTGATCTACGCGCGGATGAGCGGCTGGGGGCAGGAAGGGCCGCTGGCCAACAAGGCCGGGCACGACATCAACTACCTCGCGATGAGTGGCGGGCTCTACCCTATCGGTCCCTTTGACGGCCCGCCCGTTCCGCCGCTGAATTTCGTCGGCAACTTCGGCGGAGGCGGTACGTTCCTGGCAATCGGCGTGCTCGCCGCGCTGCAGGAGCGCAACCGATCGGGCAAGGGCCAGGTGGTCGATGTCGCCATGGTCGACGGAATCAGCGTGCTGATGACGCAGCTGGCGGGCTGGATGCAGATGGGCCGCTGGAACCGCAGCCGCGGCGGAAATCTGCTCGATGGGAGCGCCTATTTCTATCGCTGCTACGAAACCGCAGATCGCCGCCATATCGCGGTCGGCGCGCTGGAAAAGCCGTTTCACGACGCCTTCATTGCCGGCCTCGGCCTCGCCCCGGAGGACTACGCCGATCATCTCGATCCGCGCCACTGGGCCACCCGTGCGGAGACGATCGCGCCCATCGTGGCGAAGCGCAGCTTGCAGGAATGGGATGCCGAGTTTGCGCAGAGGGATGCGTGTGTGACGCCGGTCCTCTCGCTCGAAGAGGCGGCTGCGGCAAAGGCCACGGGTGGCCGCAGGTCGTTCCATGCGACCGCGGCATCCTTCCAGCCTCTCCCCGCCCCACGATTTGGCCGGTCGCACACGCGCCAGCCTGCCGACATTGTTGGGCAGGAGAGCCTGCACGAAATGCTCAGGCGGTGGGGCGCATCTGGAGTGGGCTGACCGCCCGGGACGAGCGGCTTAGACGCTCGCCCCAGAAGGGCGGAAGGAAAATGGTGGACAGGGCTGGATTCGAACCAGCGTACGCTTGCGCGGGCA
>TARA_R100000049_G_C1956258_1_pt1 | contig 11318 bp, 12 predicted proteins | sample TARA_R100000049 | Tara Oceans TARA_R100000049 (sample SAMEA2619992) | marine metagenome | biome: marine biome (ENVO:00000447); feature: mesopelagic zone (ENVO:00000213) & marine oxygen minimum zone (ENVO:01000065); material: "saline water (ENVO:00002010), including plankton... | reverse complement strand
GCATTCTTCACGCAGCTTGTCGTCGTCAAATGGATTGGTGGTCAGCATGAGTGGGTTCCGCTCTCTCGCCGGTGGCGCAGGATACCGCACCCATGCGAAACCCTATCGCCTCACTCGTTGGTGGTCGCCTCAATCAGACGATCCAAATCATCGCGCGAGGGCCTTGTATACCCGTTTAGGGGCTTGGGTCCAGCACCTTTTGGCTCAGGACCCAGAAGTTGACGGTATGTCTGGTCGTTGATTTCCGCATCACGTTGCGCACGGGCCATTTCTTCGGCGGTTGTGTCAAAGATTTCATTGGGCATTGCGCGCATCAGCAGAAACGCACCTTCTTCTAGAACCGGGCGGGTACGGGCGTCTCGAACCCAGTCTGGCTGCGAGGTTGCCGGCAAAAGCCATGACAGAGCCAGAAAGCCGATACAGGCGATAAGCCCGCCACGCAGAAGCCCGAAGACAAAGCCAAGCGTGCTATCGAGGCTATCAAGACCGGAATTCTGAACGGCACGACCAATACGCCCGCTGATGAAGGAAAATATAAGGAAGCTTATCAGAAACAAGCCAACCCCGGTGGCCAGATCGGCAATCAGTTCGGAAGGAATCAGATCACGCACATAGGGGCGCGCGACCGGATAACCATACAATGCGCAAATACCAGCTCCGACCCAGCCCATCATCGACAGGGTTTCATGGATAAAGCCGCGGAAAAATGCAAACAGACCGGAGATCAGGACAATGCCTACTATCACCAGATCGAATACGTCCCGTGCACCAAGATCGGGCAGGCTGGAAAAGTCCATAATTTCGTAAATCCTGTTGGTCAGTCAGTTCGCAGTAAGCGCACAAAAAAGCCGGGCAACGATCAATACATGCCTTCGCGCGGACGCACCTTGTCACGAACATCATCGCCGAAGAGATTTACCAAATCCTGAAGATGGCCGATTTCACGCTGGTTAAGGCCCTTGATCGTGATCTTCTTCTTGCCGTTGCCACCGGTTCGCGGGCTATAGGCATTTACAAAGCCGAGTTTGGCGGCTTCTTTAAGGCGTGATTCGATTTGACCGACAGGGCGGACTTCGCCCGAAAGGCCGACTTCGCCGACAATAACGGTTTCGGCAGGAACCGGCGCATCTGCGACGGCAGATATAAGGGCAGCCGCCACGGCAAGGTCGGCGGCGGGTTCGCCCACACGCATACCACCGGCAACGTTCAGGTAAACGTCAAATTGGCTAAGTGGTAAGCCACAGCGCGCATCCAGAACCGCAAGGATCATGTTCATACGGGCCGAATCCCAGCCGACAACCGCCCGACGTGGCGTGGCGAGTGCTGATTGCGCAACCAGCGCCTGAATTTCCACCAGCATCGGGCGGGTGCCTTCAAGTCCGGCAAACACGGCGGTGCCCGATACCGGGGCTTCACGGTCGGCAAGGAAAAGGGCGGACGGGTTCGGGACTTCGACAAGGCCCGCATCGCCCATTTCAAACACGCCAATTTCATCGGTCGCACCAAAACGGTTTTTAACCGCGCGCAGAATGCGGAACTGATGGCCGCGTTCGCCTTCGAAATATAGAACCGTGTCGACCATGTGTTCCAGAACACGGGGACCGGCAATCTGGCCTTCCTTGGTGACGTGACCGACAAGGATCACGGCAAAACCCTTGCGCTTGGCAAGGCGGATCAGTTCAAGTGCACAGGCGCGGACCTGCGATACAGTACCCGGGGCACTGTCGAGCGTATCGGCATACATCGTTTGAATGGAATCGATGACCACGACTTCATGTGAACTTTGATCCAGTGTCGCAATGATATCGCGCAGGCTGGTTGCGGCGGCAAAATCGACCTTTGATTTTTCAAGTCCAAGACGGGCGGCACGCATGCGTACCTGATCAATCGCTTCCTCGCCGGAGATATAGGCGCATTTATGTCTGGCCGACAGGACGCCAACGGCCTGCAACAGGATCGTTGATTTACCGATCCCAGGATCGCCGCCAACCAAAAGGGCAGAGCCAGGAACAAGACCGCCACCAACCGCACGGTCAAGTTCGGCAATGCCGGTTATAATACGAGGCGGGCTTGCACTTTCACCTTCAAGGGCGACGAAATCAAGCTGTTTGCCCTTCGACCCGGTCGCGATGCCACCGGTTGCCTTGGGGCTGGCTTCAATGCGTTCTTCCTCGATCGAATTCCATTCGCCGCAGGCATCGCAACGTCCGGTCCATTTCCGGTATTCTGCACCGCAATTCTGGCAGATGAAACGACTTTGGGTTTTGGCCACAGGTGGCTCCGCGCATGAGGATGGAACGAAACAGGCGAAGGGGCTGATCTTGATCAGAGATGCTTCAGATCAAGATCCAGCGGACCTTCGATATCACCCGAAACGAACTGTTGCAAATAGGGGTTATCGGCATTGTCGATTTCAGAAACCGGACCATCCCAGATGATCTTGCCCTGATACAGCATGGCAACGCGATCAGCGATTTTGCGCGCGCTTGCCATGTCATGGGTGATGGTCATCGCACAGGCACCAAGCTCGCGGGTGCATTTGACGATCAGATCATTGATCACGTCACCCATGATCGGGTCGATGCCAGTGGTCGGTTCATCAAAAAACAGGATTTCCGGTTCGGTGGCAATGGCGCGTGCCAAGCCGACACGTTTTTGCATGCCGCCCGAAAGAGATGCCGGGGACATATTGGCGACTTCGGGGCCAAGGCCGACATCGGAAAGTCTTGCTATGGCAATGTCACGGGCCTGTTTGCGTTTCATGCCGCGGCCTTCGATCAGACCGAAGGCGACATTTTCCCAAACAGGCAGGGAGTCAAACAACGCGGCCCCCTGAAACAGCATGCCGGTATGATCAAGCATGTCTTCACGGGCGGACTGCGATGCCCCGACCATTTCAACACCGTTGACCTTGATGGATCCTTGTTCAGGTGTCAGCAAACCCAGAACGCATTTCAGTGTAACGGACTTACCAGTACCAGAGCCGCCGATGATGGCAACGGATTCTCCCGGGCCGACATCAAGATTGACCCCCTGGAGCACCTTTTTGGGGCCAAAGGACTTGTGTACATCACGAAGCGAGATTTTGGCTGTGTCGCTCATATCCCGACCTTAGCGTGTGAAGAAAAGTTCGGTGACGATGTAGTTCGATATCAGAATCAGGATAGAGCTTGAAACCACAGCATTGGTTGTGGCTTGCCCGACGCCTTGTGCGCCACCACGCGAATGATATCCGTGATAGCAACCCATAAGCGTGATCAGGAAGCCGAAGACCGCCGCCTTGACCAGACCCGAAACCACATCAAGCTGTTCAAGATACTGGAAGGTGTTGCGGATATAGGAACCGTCATTGAAGCCGAGCTTGTTCACCCCGACAAGATATCCGCCCAGCACCCCGATGATATCCCCGATCAGGACCAGCACGGGCAGGGTCAGCAGCCCGGCAATGACACGTGGGACCACCAGATATTTGAACGGGTTGGTCGACAGGGTCACCAATGCGTCGATCTGTTCGGTGACGCGCATGGTACCGATTTCAGCCGCAATCGCCGCCCCGACACGACCGGCCACCATCAGGCCGGCCAAAACCGGGCCCAGTTCGCGGGTCATCGAAATGACGACAACCGTGGCAACCGCACTTTCGGCAGAAAAGCGTGAAAAGCCTGAATAGGATTGCAGGGCCAGAACCATCCCGGCAAACAGGGTCGTCATGGCGACGACCGGCAACGAGAAATAGCCAATCTCGCGCATCTGTTTGAAAATCAGTCGGAAATAGAATGGCGGCGTTACCATATGGCCAATGGTGCGCCCGGCAAATACCGTTACGCGACCAACGAGAGCCAAAAAGGCAAGGAACATACGGCCAACCGGCGCAAAGATCGGCATTGGAATTATTATTTCCCCTGTTGCAGGCCAGTCATTGACTGTTGGCCGATTTCTTCAAGTCAGCTTTCTGTATAGACCCGCCGATAGCGATGTCCAAGAGAAGTCAGTATTTCATAACCGATTGTACCCGCAGCACTTGCGATGTCGTCAACTGTCATTTTGTCATCAATCAACGGAATCATATCGCCCGGCTGCAACGGCTTGCCCGGAAGATCGGTGATATCAATACTGATTGCATCCATCGAAACCCGTCCGACATACGGGACTTCATGCCCTTTGATGCGCAGTTTTCCTGAATTCGAAAGCGAACGCAGCCATCCATCGGCATAACCAACGGCAACTGTCGCAATGCGGCTGGCTCGTTCCGCGCGCCAGGTGCTGCCATAACCAACCGCCTCGCCAGCGACGATCTGACGCACCTGAAGTACCTTTGCGGTCAGTTTTACCACCGGACGCATCGGGTTGGTGGTTTCGGGGGTCGGGTTTCCACCCCAAAGCGCAAAGCCCGGACGGCAGAATTCGAGGTGATAATCGTTGTTACGGAAAATCGCCGAGGAATTGCAGAAACCGCGCGGAGCAGGCGGCAGGCGGCGATACCATTTCATGAACAGTTCGTACTGTTCGGCCGTGACCGGATTTTCAAGCTCGTCGGCGGCGACCGGGTGGGTCATATATCCCGCTTTTTCGAAGCCGTATAAAAGAGACGAATAACGATCCACCAGTTCGCCGATCTCGCGCGGGGCAAGACCCAAACGGTTCATCCCGGTATCAAGATGAATGAAGGCCGGTGCGGGGCGTTCATGTTCACGGCAAAGATTTGACCAGCGTTCGATCTGACCTAGGTCATTAAGCACCGGAATGACGTCATTTTCGATAAAGAATTCTTCGTCACCGGGCAGAACGCCATTGAGAACCGCAATGCGACCGCCGCCACGCAGAAGCGGGAACAGGTCGGCTGCTTCGTTTGCCTGTGCGACAAAGAAAAGACGACAACCCTGCTTTTTGAGAACAGGCACAATGGTTTGTGCGCCAAGGCCATATGCATCTGCTTTGACAACCGCGCCACAAGTCCGCCCTTTGTAGCGTTTCTTGATGATCTGGTAGTTGTCAGCAATCGCCTTCAGATTGATCTGAAGTTCGGCACACTCAGCAGCACGGCCGGCGGCGGGAAGAACGCTCATTCGCAATACCCCGTGGAGTCCGTTTCGGTTTCAGGCTCAAGGCCTATTCATATTCTTCTTCGATATGGTCAAGGTCGCCAAACTTGGTGTAGTTCCCGTCAAAGAACAGGCGTACGTTGCCCACCGGGCCGTGACGCTGTTTAGCGATAATGACTTCTGCGGTGTTATAGACGTGATTCAGGCGATCCTGCCACTGGGAGTAACGTTCGCCGAACTTGTCGGTAGCTTCTTCCGGACGTTGTGCCGGTTCTGCACGTTCGAGATAATATTGTTCACGGTAAATGAACATCACAACGTCGGCGTCCTGCTCGATCGAGCCCGATTCACGCAAATCCGACAACTGCGGACGTTTGTCTTCGCGCTGTTCGACGGCACGTGAAAGCTGCGACAGGGCTAGAACCGGAACTTCGAGTTCCTTGGCGATTGCCTTTAGCATCCGGGTGATTTCGGAAACTTCCTGTACGCGGCCATCGCCGCGGAAGTTGGTTGGCGGTGCCAGAAGTTGCAGGTAATCGACGACGATCATCGCAAGGCCGTGCTGACGTTTCAGGCGGCGGCAACGTGTGCGCAGGGTCGAAACCGGAAGAGCCGGCGTATCATCGATATAAAGCGGAACGGTATTGAGTTCCTGAGTGGCAACCACAAGACGCTGGAAATCGTCTTCGTTCAAATCGCCGCGGCGCATGTTGTCGCCCGAAACCTCGGCCGCCTGGGACAGAAGTCGCCCAGCCAGCTGTTCTGCCGCCATCTCGAGCGAAAAAACCGCGACAGCGCCGGTCTTGAGTTCGTCGCCCGCCTCGGCACCGGTTTTTCGGTTCTGATGCGATGCAATGGCGGCGTTAAATGCCACGTTCATTGCAAGCGCGGTTTTACCCATTGATGGACGTCCGGCAAGGATCAGCAAGTCAGAAGCGTGCAGACCGCCAAGCTTACGGTCGATATCGCGCAGGCCAGTGGTTACACCAACAACCTTTCCGGCATTTTTATAGGCGTGTTCAATGTTTTCGTATGCCTTGGTCAGGGCAGGGCCGAATGCAACGAAACCGGATTCAGCAGCACCCGCCGTCGCCAGAGAGAAAAGTTTCTGTTCGGCTTTCTCGATCTGGTTGGCGGCGTCAGTTTCGATTTCGTAGCGATAGGCTTCGTTGACGGTGTCTTCGCCGATTTCAATCAGTTCGCGGCGCAGATACAGGTCGTATACCAGTTTGCCGTAATCGCCGGCATTGATAACCGAGACAAGGTTGTTTGACAGTTCGGCCAGATATTGCGCGCCACCGATTTCAGCCAGATGTTCGTCCTGCCGAAAGAACGCCGACAGGGTCACCGGGTTGGCTAGCTGACCGCGTTCGATCAATTTGCCGCAGGCTTCAAAAATACGGCCATGGCGGGCGTCCGCGAAATGTTCGGGACGCAGTATATCTGAAACGCGTTCGTAAGCGGCGTTATTGTTCAGGATGGCGCCAAGCAGTGCTGCCTCTGCCTCGAAGTTATGAGGCGGAGTCCGTTCGAGCACCATTTCAGTGTTGCCACCGTGGTTTTCTTCGAGGGGTGCGAACAGGGCATCTAGCTGGGGATCAGTCATGGCGTAAAAAGGTATCAGTCATCTTGTTGGGCTGAAAGGGCTAATCGGTATAACTCATAGCCGGTATTCCGCAAGCGCAGAGGTCGCCTTCGGTGTAAAAAGCTGAAATATATTACAAAACCATAAGAAAACGGCGCATCCTTGCGGATACGCCGTTTCCAAACTGGCTTTGAATGAAAGGCAACGATTAAACGTTGGCTTCTTCTTCGCCTTCAGCTTCGTCAGCAAAGTCTTCCGGAACGTCTTCTTCGAAGAGTTCTTCAGCAGCTTCCAGAGCTTCTTCGGCTTCCATTTCGTCGATGGTGCCCAGAACGGCGCCGCCCTTACGAAGCTGCTCGACGGCATCTTCTTCGGAACGTGCGACGTTGGCGGTCACTTCAACGGAAACTTCCGGGTGCAGGTTGATTTTGACCTGGTGCAGACCAAGGGTCTTGATCGGCTGATCAAGAACGACCTGGGTGCGCGCAACGGTAAAGCCTGCTTCGGTAACCGCGTTCGAGATATCACGTGCGGTAACCGAACCGTAAAGGTGACCAACATCGGATGCCTGACGAACGAGGGTGACAGCAACGTCGCCCATGTTCTCGGCAACCGCTTCGGCTTCTTTGCGGCGGTCAAGGTTGTCAGCTTCGAGCTGTGCTTTTTTAGCTTCGAAAACTGCCAGATTTGCTTTGTTTGCGCGAAGGGCCATGCCCTTCGGAAGCAAACGGTTGCGGGCATGGCCCGGCTTGACGGTGACTACGTCACCCATCTGACCGAGTTTTTCTACCCGCTGGAGCAGAATAACTTCCATCACCGATCCTCCTCATTGCTACGGGTCATCGGTTGTTTCCCCCGCAGCCTGATTAAATGCTCAACAATTCCAAGTCCGGTGATCGCGATAAACGACCATGTGGACAGAACCGCGACGATATAGAATACCGTCAGTATCATACGTTTTTGCGGCCAACGGGCTGCCTGCCCGTGCACCAGTGCCAATCCCTGCATCAGGAACGGCACTGCCAGCACCACCGCGACGTTTCGCGCCACATAGGCCAAAGATCCATCGGCAAAGCCGACCAGAAATCCAGCCAGGGCGAACGCAAACAGTGACCATCCAGGCAAGGCCATCGAGGCCAGATCGGGCGACGGACGCAAATTGCGACCGGACCGCACCAGAATTGCCTGTGCGATCGCAGCATTGGCAAACAGCATAAGAAGCCAGCTTACCGCCACAATCGCCGGGAAATACGTTTGGAACATGTCGATGATATTCTGAAGTTCGGGCGTCATAGGGACCCCCATTTCTGAATACATCTGACCCAGGAACTGCGAAATGAATTCCTGGATGTCCAAACCTTCCGCCGTTACGCTGCCGGTGATGACAATCATCACCATTGCAATCATGACGGCCATGGCGCTTACCACTATTCCGGTCGGAACAAAGCCCGGTTTCCCGGTTTCGTCCTTGCGGATGACCAGCGCCATGCGGGTCAACAACATCGCCGGTCCGGCAAACACGACCATAAAGACCGTGAAAGGCAGCAGTCCCCCCAGTAGAACAAGGGCACTACATGCGGCAATTGCCGCAACCAGCAGGCGTTTTGGACCTTGCCACAATCCGATAAGAAAAAGTGGCAGGTGCCCGAAATATGAAAGCAACAGAGCCAGCGGATTACCTGACAATACAAGCAGGAACAGGACAGAACTGCCCAAACCTGCACCGACTGCCATTAAAATGTTACGCGACATCAGTTACTCCAGGCCCGAGACCGCAAGAGGGTCTCTTGCCGACTGCCTCAGACCTGATCTGAATACGGCAGCAGCGCCAGGAAACGGGCACGTTTAATGGCTTTCGCCAGTTCGCGCTGTTTCTTGGCCGAAACCGCAGTGATACGGCTCGGAACGATTTTGCCGCGTTCGGAAACGAAACGCTGCAGCAGTTTGACATCTTTGTAGTCAATCTTCGGCGCATCCGCACCCGAGAACGGGCAGGTTTTGCGGCGACGGAAAAACAGACGACGTCCAGCCATAATAAATTCTCCTCGCTATCTGTTAGCCGTGCTGACGGGGACCGCCACGGCGATTACCGCCACGGCCGCCGCGCTCGTCGCGGTTACGCAGAATGGCTGACTGTTCTTCTTCGAACTCTTCAACCTTGACAGTCATCTGACGCAGAACGTCCTCGTTCAGGCGCATCTGACGCTCGTATTCCGCGATCGTGGCGTTGTCGGCTTCGATCTGGAAGAGAGTATAGTGACCTTTGCGGTTCTTCTTGACACGGTATGTCAGGGAACGCAGGCCCCAATATTCGGTTTTGGCAATTTTGCCACCAAGACCTTCAACGGTCTGGGCCAGTTTTTCATTCAGGGCTTCGACCTGTGCGGTCGAGAAGTCCTGACGTGCGATAAACACGCTCTCGTACTTATTCATAATACTCCTATTACTCCTTTTGGCTTGTCTCTTCCTCGCATGACCTCGTGCCATGCAGGCATAGCCGGGCAACCCCGGCAAGGAGCCGTGAGACGGCGGAATATACACTTTTCCACAGGGCATGCAACCGTAAATGCCCCATCAAACTTCTGCTGAAAACCGCGCGAAACCTGCCATCATGAACGGTATGGGTATTGATCGTTCTTTAATAGTGGTAAACCGCAGAAAACCGGCCTTTTGTGTCATTCAGTGCAGAATTGAATAGCACTTGTATATATCAGGTTGGATGCTTGATGCTTTGCGGGCAAGAACGCGCCGGAAGCAAACAGGCCACGTTGCACTGCGCAACAAGGTTTTGTTTTCGGCGTTTGGCAAGTCTGTTACCTTTCGGGCAACAAAGCGACGGAAAGTCGCATGACAATGTCGTCTGTTCTTGACACAGGGCTTGCGGGCAGTATCAAGGTTAGCTCGAAAAAAGGGATCTGACCGAACCGGGTCCTTACGAAAGCAGACAAGGGTAAATTACACATAATGACACGCGCATTCGTTTTCCCCGGTCAGGGGTCGCAAGCGGTAGGTATGGGCAAGGAACTGGCAGATGCATTTCCGGTTGCCCGCGAAGTTTTTCAGGAAGTTGATGACGCTCTTTCGCAGAAACTCAGCACCCTGATGTTCGAAGGTCCTGAAAACGAATTGACGCTGACGGAGAATGCGCAGCCTGCTCTGATGGCTGTCAGTCTTGCGGTTACCCGTGTTCTTGAATCCGAAGGCGGTTTCAAGCTTGCAGATAAATGTGATCTGGTTGCGGGCCATTCGCTGGGTGAATATTCGGCCCTTGCAGCTGCAGGCACCTTTGGGATTGCAGATGCAGCTCGCCTTCTGAAAATTCGCGGGCAGGCGATGCAGGCCGCTGTGCCGGTTGGTGTCGGCGCGATGGCAGCTCTTCTTGGGCTTAACTATGTCGACGCCGTTGCTGTTGCCGAAGAAGCTGCGCAAGGTGATGTCTGTACCGCTGCAAATGACAATGCCGACGGACAGGTTGTTGTTTCGGGCCATAAGGCGGCCGTTGAGCGCGCGATCGAGATAGCCAAGGAAAAGGGTGCAAAACGCGCTATTTTGCTGCCGGTATCGGCACCGTTCCATTGCCCGTTGATGCAACCGGCTGCAGACCGTATGGCCGAAGCACTGGCGTCTGTGGCGATGAATGCCCCCGGTAAACCGGTTGTCGCAAACGTGATTGCGGAAAAAACTGCTGATCCGGAAACCATTCGTAAACTCCTTGTGGAGCAGGTTTGCGGAACCGTGCGCTGGCGTGAGTCTGTTCTTTATATGAAAGAGCAGGGTATCACCGATCTGGTGGAGCTGGGCGCGGGTAAAGTTTTGAGTGGTATGGTTCGCCGTATCGACCGTGATCTTACCGGTTTGGCCGTTAACGGCCCGGCCGATATCGAAAGCTTCCTCGGCACGCTTTAAGCGTTGCTCGAAACAGACGAACCCAAAGGGATAGATTGATGTTTGATCTTGCAGGCAAGACCGCACTTGTAACCGGCGCGACTGGTGGTATCGGCGGTGAAATTGCCAAAATTCTGGCTGCGGCCGGTGCAAAGGTTGCTCTTTCGGGCACGCGCGTAGAACGCCTTCAGGCTGTTGCTGCGGAAATTGGTGAAAATGCTGTTGTCGTTCCGGGTAACCTTTCTGACCCGGAATCGGTTGCCGGTCTGATCAAGGATGCCGAAGAAGCCCTTGGCGGTCAGCTTGACATTCTGGTCAATAATGCTGGTATTACCCGTGATCAGCTCGCGATGCGCATGAAAGACGAAGACTGGCAGGCGGTTCTCGATGTGAACTTGACGGCTGCTTTCAAGCTTGCGCGGAACTCGTTGCGCGGGATGATGAAACGCCGTCATGGCCGTATTATCAATATTACCTCGATCGTTGGTGTGACAGGGAATCCGGGCCAGACCAACTATTCGGCAGCGAAGGCCGGAATGATCGGATGGTCAAAATCCTTGGCACAGGAAGTTGCATCGCGCGGAATTACTGTTAACTGTGTTGCACCGGGGTTCATTACCACGGCGATGACTGACGAGCTTGATGACGGACAGAAAGAAAAGCTTCTGACCAATGTTCCTGCCGGGCGCATGGGGGAAAGCAAAGAGATCGCAGCAGCGGTTCTGTATCTGGCAAGCGACGAAGCCGCTTATGTCACGGGGCAGACCTTGCATGTGAATGGCGGAATGGCGATGATTTAACCCGTT
>TARA_R100000049_G_C1956262_1_pt1 | contig 11346 bp, 6 predicted proteins | sample TARA_R100000049 | Tara Oceans TARA_R100000049 (sample SAMEA2619992) | marine metagenome | biome: marine biome (ENVO:00000447); feature: mesopelagic zone (ENVO:00000213) & marine oxygen minimum zone (ENVO:01000065); material: "saline water (ENVO:00002010), including plankton... | reverse complement strand
CGAGGTGAAGCGGCGCATCCTGATCGGCACCTATGTGCTCAGCGCGGGCTTCTACGACGCCTATTACACGCAGGCACAGAAGATCCGCGCGCTGGTCGCTCGCGATTTCGAGGAGGCCTGGACGCATTGCGACCTCATCCTTGCCCCGACAACGCCGACGGCTAGCTTCCCGCCCGGGGAACAATCGGACAATCCGATAGCGATGTATCTCAACGACGTGTTTTCGGTGCCGGCCTCGCTGGCCGGCCTGCCAGCGATGAGCGTGCCGGCAATCCTCAACGACGAGGGCCTGCCGCTCGGCCTGCAGTTGATGGGCAAGCCGTTCGACGAGCAGGGCGTGCTCGACGCGGGCCTAGCCATCCAGCAGCGCGCCGGATTTCACCACGCGCCAGCGAAGTGGTGGTAGGCACGCGGGTCGATCCAACGCGCCTTCTCCCGCGGTGATGCCTGAGGGCGCGCAATAGTTCTTCACGGTGCGTAAGTGCGGTGAAGAACCGGTAGTCGTAGCGCAGGTTTCAGCCAGAAGCCTCTCGCTAGCAACGGCTCCGATCGAATATACTCGTCGAAGCGAGATGATTTGCGGGCAAGGTACCTCGATCCAGTCCTCACCCTCGGAGACATTCCCGTCATAGTCCGCCGTGCGATCCAAGCAGCGATCCGTGAAGTGCGCCTTCGAGAGGATGCTGGATAGCTTCGCGAGATGCTGGACCGGCGCCCGATCAAGGTGCTGCAGGGCGAGATACTGAGATTCGAGCTGGGTTCCGCACCATCAAGGCTGCGCGGCCGCCGCAGGAATGCGAGCGCGTCGGCCATGGACGGTTCGAGCCGAAGGACATCATCTTCAAGCAAGAAGAGTTGGGGGCCGCCTCGCCTGTTCCTTGGAACCTCTCCGCGATGAGTGCTGCCGGACGGCGCAGCGATCGAACCTCGAGGAGATTGCGGATCTCGATATTTCCGGGTGCCTCAAGGGGGCGCCGTTGATCTGGACGATAGACAGGCTGAGAGGCGGTCGGGACGTTCAAAACAAGCGCTATTTCAATCGGCGGATGCCTCTTTTGCCGGAAAACGTGCGTTTTCCTGCCCAATGTCAGACATAGGAAATGTTCCCCCAAGCCCCGAAAACCTCGGCTAGTCAGTCACAAAGCAGATATTCACACGAACGAGAGTGAATGTTGACATCCGGGTTTTATTCGCGGATGTGTGAATGACCGCGGCGGGACCAACTGCCGGGAATAATGGAGAGGACAATGAGGGGATCGTTTCTGGCGTCCGCATCTGCGGTCGCGTTCTGCTTGCTATCGACCGCTGTCAGTGCGCAAAACTCGGCGCCGCCGCAGGACGAGGTCGACGCCGAGACCGATACTACCGAGGAACTGGCGCCCGCAGCCGAGGCCGGAGCGGGCAACACGATCATCGTCACCGCGACACGGCGCGAGGCGAGGCTTCAGGACGTGCCTCTGAGCGTCACCGCGTTCAGTCAGGAAGAACTGACCGAGAAGGGTATCGTCGGGTACGAGCGGCTGGCGCGCGAAACGCCCGGCGTTGTGCTCAATCGACCAACTCAGAACTTCAACAACTTCACCGCGCGCGGCATTTCGACCAATGGCTACAGTGCCGGTCTTCAGGCCCCGGTCGCGATCTATATCGACGAGCTGCCGATCTCCGCGAACGGCAACTCGACCATCCTCGATCCCAACCTCTACGATGTCGAGCGGGTGGAGTTCCTGCGGGGCCCGCAGGGTACGCTGTTCGGCTCGGGCTCACTCGCTGGCGCAATGCGGATCATCACCAAGGCGCCCAATCCGGACCGGTTCGAAGCGTCCGCGCTCGTCGATCTCGGGTACACCGAAAATGGCGGATTGCGGCAACGCTACAACGCGATGGTCAACATTCCGATCGCGGACGACACCGTCGCATTCCGTGCAGTCGGATACTACCGCAACGAGGACGGCTGGGTCGACAATATCGGCACGGGGATCGACAATGCGAACTCGATCGAAGCCTACGGTGTTCGCGCTGCTTTGCTGATCGAGCCCTCGGACTCATTTTCGGTCAAGCTGTCTCTCAACAAGGAAATCAGCAATCCGGCCGATTCAAGCCTGACCAATCCGGCTTTGGGCACCTACGTGCGCAACTCCAACCGTCCGGACCTTTTCCAGAGCGATCTGACATCGATCAATGTAACGGTAAACGCGGATCTCGGCTTTGCGGATTTGGTCAGCTCCTCGACCTATTCAGACCTTTCGGGCCTGTTCTACGTCGATCTGGCCGGCACCTTCAGCGGTGCTATCCCGTTCGCGCTCGACGCGATCGGCTTCGACGATATTTTCGTGCAGGAAGTGCGCCTGGCATCGACGCACGACGGCCCGTTCGAATGGGTGCTAGGCGGATACTACTTCGACAAGCGCCGGGTCGTTACCTACGACTACCGCTCGTCGATCGAATTTTTGACCGCCCGCAATCTGACCGGTCTCGCGGACGAATACTATCAGAGCCGCACAAGCGTTTTCGATGCGGAAGAAAAGGCAGTATTCGGCGAACTGACATACCGTTTCAACGATAGCTTCTGGGTGACCGGCGGGCTCCGTTACGGGTCCGTTAGCCAAGAAGCGTTTGCCACCGGTAACGGCTTCACGAGCAACTATCTGGGCGTTGCTCTGGGTGGCTTTCGCAACATACCGCTGACCGTCTCGTCCGTACCCGACGGCCCGATCGGCCCGGCAGTGACCGACGACAAGCTTTCGTGGAAGGCCAGTATCTCCTTCAAGCCGTCGCGCAACGTGACGACTTACGCGACGGTGTCTACCGGTTTCCGTCCGCCGGCTATCAACCAGAGGGCAGGTGCGGTCAGTACCGTTGATCCAACCGATATCGTGATCCCCCAAGGTGCGAGCTCGGACAAGCTGACCAACTACGAAGTCGGCCTGAAGGGCAGCTTCTTCGATAACCGCTTCACTGCCAATATCGCGGCATTCTACATCGACTGGAATAACATCCAGGTGCAGGCCAACCGGGTGTCGGACGCGGTTCAGTTCGCTACCAATATTGGTGGTGCCGTCAGCAAGGGCATCGAAGTCGAGCTGGTCGCAAGACCGGTGGACGGGCTGCGCTTGCAGGCCAGCGGCGCTTATATTGATGCCCGGATCGATGACCTGACTGCTGTCGAGGCGGCAATCTCCGGCGCGGTCGATGGAATTCGCCTGTCGGCACCCGAATTTCAGGGTTCGGCGACGGCGACGTACAGTTTTGCCGTCGGGGATACGGAGACCGCATTCGTCACCGGGAATGTCGCGTATGTCGGTTCTTTCCCGGGGCTCTTCCCGAACGTGCCTGGCCAGCCGGGCGTGCGGTCGCCGCAATATGATGTCACCGACGAATATGTGTATGCGAATGCCTACGCCGGGGTGAACATCTCGCCCGACCTCTCGATCACGGCCTATGTCGAGAACATATTCGACAATGACGCGATCAATTACGTCCACCCGGAGGCCTTTCTCGACGGGCGTTACGGACGGCTCAGGCCGCAGACCTTCGGTGTACGGACCAACTTCAAGTTCTAGGCGATATGGCTTCGCAGTCCTTCGGCGGGCTGCGGAGCCATCCGCCTATCATCGTCCGGGCTGCGCCAGAATATGGCGCGGACATGCAAAGCCTCCAGAGGTGATATTCGTGGCTCACTCACTCTTTTCCCGAACCCTGGCCACCACTGCGACGCTGGTGAGTGCGGGGCTCCTGTCGCTTGCCGTGCCAGCACTTGCTCAGGACGGGGAAGACCCCACGGTCATCGCCCCTGTCGGGACAATTCGGGGTGCGGTCGACGGCAATGTCGTTTCGTTCAAGGGCATTCCCTACGCCGCGCCTCCGGTGGGCGGAGCCCGGTGGCAACCACCCAGCCCGGCAGACCGCTGGGATGGTGTGCGCGATGCGACCAAGTTCGGTCCGGCCTGCTATCAGCCGACCGCACCTGGCGCTGCGAGTTCGATTTACTTCGAGGAGGTCGGACCGATGAGCGAGGATTGCCTCTCGCTCAACATCTGGACGCCCATAGATGCCACGAACGCGCCGGTGTTCGTGTGGATACATGGCGGCGCCCTGGTTTCGGGTGCGAGCAGCTTCGAGATGTACGATGGAGCACGCATGGCCGCGCAGGGCGTGGTCGTCGTGTCGATCAACTACCGCCTCGGGGTGCTCGGCTTCCTCGCCCATCCCGAACTCAGCGCGGAATCGCCGGAAGGCATTTCGGGTAATTACGGGCTGATGGACCAGATCGCCGCGCTGCGCTGGATCGAGCAGAACATCGCGGCTTTTGACGGCGATCCCGATAATGTAACCATCGCCGGAGAATCCGCCGGGGCGCTTAGCGTGATGTGGCTGATGACTTCGCCGGAAGCGCGGGGACTGTTCGACAAGGCGATCATGGAGAGCGCCTACATGATCTCCTCGCCCGCGCTGAAGGAGACGCAGAACGGTCACCCGTCGGCTGAATCCATGGGGACATGGCTGCAAGGCCAGCTTAATGTGCCCGATGTCGCCGTCATGCGCGACATGGAGCCTGCCTCGCTGGTCAATCGCGCGACGCGGGCGGGTTTCCTCACCTGGACCACGGTCGACGGAAAGCTGATTCCGCACCAGATTGCGGAGACGTTCGATCGCGGCGAACAAGCACCTGTTCCTGTGTTGGCAGGTTTCAACAGCGGCGAAATCCGTTCGCTGCGTCGGCTTCTCCCTCCGGCGCCTACGACAAAGTCTGCCTACGAGGAGAAAATCCGTCAGCAATACGGCGATCTAGCAGACGTATTCCTCGCGCTTTATCCGTCGGACAATGTCGACGAGAGCATGCTCGCGACGACCCGCGATGCGCTCTACGGCTGGACCGCAGAGCGGCTCGCGCGAAAGCAGACCCTGCTCGGCAGGAACGCCTATCTCTACCTGTTCGACCACGGCTATCCGGCGGCGGACAAGGCTGGTCTTCACGCCTTCCATGCATCCGAAATTCCCTATGTGTTCGGGACTATCTACGACACCGCGCCTAATTGGCCGAGCATCCCGCGCAATGCGGAGGAACGCGCGCTGTCGGATGCCATGATGCAGTATTGGACGACCTTCGTCCGTGATGGTTCTCCCAAAGCGCGCGGACAGGTCGACTGGCCTGCTTACGGACCGGATGCGAACTTCATGGTGTTCGACGGGACGCCGCAGTCCGGCAAGCAGCTGCTCGGAACGCGCTACTCGCTGAACGAGGCGGTGGTTTGTCGCAGGCGCGCGGCGGGCGACCAGCCGTGGCACTGGAATGTCGGCGTTGCGAGCCCCCCGCTGCCCCCGAAGGTCGAGGGATGCCAATGATACCGGGCGCGATGCAGCCCTACTCCCTGACGCTCGACAAGTTTCTCGACCATGCAGCGAGATGGCATCCCCATTCGCAAGTGGTCACGGCGAAAGAAGGGGGGGCATCCGATCGAACCGATTATCTGGCACTGCGCGAGCAGGCGAAGCGCGTTTCTGCGGCGCTGGCGGACCGTGGGATCGGTCACGGCGATGTCGTCGCGACGCTAGCCTGGAATACGCAGGAGCACCTCGAAGGCTGGTACGGCATAATGAGCATGGGCGCGATCTGCCACACGCTCAACCCGCGGCTGCTACCGACGCAACTCGCCTCGATGCTCCGCCAGAGCGGTGCGCAGGTACTGATCCTAAGCGCCGACCTTCATGCGCTGGCGAGCGATGTTCTAGCTCAGGATACGGCAGTGGAGGAGGTGTTGCTGATCGATGGCGACCTGACGGTCGGGCAAATGGAGGCCGACACGCGACGGGTCGGCACTCTGTCCGATGCGACGGCCGACGCATCAGGCGATGTCGAATGGGGCGGTTTCGACGAGAACACGCCGTGTGGCCTGTGCTTCACCTCGGGCACGACCGGATCGCCCAAGGGTGTCACCTACACCCATCGGGGCAATTATCTCCATACGCTGCGCCAGCTGCAGGCTGACGTCGCTGGCCTGACCGGCGAAGATTGCGTACTCACAATGGTGCCGATGTTCCACGCCAATGCCTGGGGCTTGCCATTCTCGGTTCCGGCGGTGGGCGGTAAGCTGGTCTTTCCCGGACGATATGCCGACGGGGCGACGTTGGCGCGGCTGATCGTCGAAGAGGAGGTTACCATCGCGGTTGGCGTGCCGACGGTGTGGCTCGCACTGATGGATCATCTCGACAAGACGGGCCAGGATTTGCCCTCCTTGCGCCGGATCATGGTGGGCGGTGCGGCGATGGCTCCGGCACTGATGGAGCGGATAGAGCGGCGCGGCATCCGCGTGCAGACGACCTGGGGGATGACCGAGATTTCGCCGTTGGGCACCGCTATGCCACCCGCCGCGCGGGTGCGCGCGCCTTCGGCTTCGGGGCGTCCTGCGATTGGTATCGATCTCATGCTGACCGACGTGTCTGGTACTGCGCTCGAGGAGCAACGCGGCGCACAAGGCCATCTGTGGGTACGTGGCCCGAGCGTGGTGGCGCGCTATCTGGACGAGGAGGAGCCCGCGACCCGGGATGGGTGGTTCGACACTGGCGATCTGGCGCGGATAGATACGAGCGGTGTTCTAACGATCACGGGTCGTGCGAAGGATCTCATCAAGTCCGGCGGCGAGTGGATCAATCCGGCGGAGATCGAGGCGATCGTCGGCGCTCATCCCGATGTATCGCAAGCTGCGGTCATTGGCCGCGAACACGGGAAGTGGGGTGAGCGTCCGGTTCTGCTGGTGGAACTGCGCGAAGGGACCGAGATCAGCGACGAGACCTTGCTCGGCACACTGGACGGCAGGGTCGCCAACTGGTGGCGGCCGGATGCGGTGATGCGAATCGCCAACATGCCATTGGCGGCGACGGGAAAAGTCGACAAACTGCGCTTGCGGTCGGAGTATGGCCGATCATGACCCTTTCTCAGCAATCCGCGGAGCGCCCAGCGCCTTCCGCACTAAGGAATAGCGAATTGTCGAATACCCAGGCCCGCAAGAAACGACCGACCAAGGCTGAGCAACGCGCCGAAACCACTGAACTGATCCTCGACGAGGCGGAATACCTGTTCTCGCTCCATGGGTTGCATGGCGTTACCCTGAAGGACGTCGCCAAGCGGGTCGGCGTCCATCACACGCTGCTCAACTACTATTTCGATGACAAGCAGAAGCTGTTCGAGGCGGTCTTCGGCCGCCGCGCGGTGGTTGCCAACGAAGTACGCATGAAGGCGCTCGACGAATATGATCGCGCGACCGCGGGCAAGCCGACCGTCGAGGGCGCGCTGCACGCATTTCTCGATACCAATCTCGATCTGTACGGAGAGGGCGGCGATCAATGGCGCCATTCGGGAAGGCTTGCGGCGCTTGTTTCGAACACGCCCGAATGGGGGGCCAACATGTTTGACGAATGGTTCGACCCCGTCGTGCTGCGACTGATCGAGTTACTCAAGAAGGCGCTTCCCGATGCCGCCGAGGAAGATCTCTTCTGGGGCTATCACTTTACCACCGGGGCACTGATGCTGACGCTGGCGCGCACAGGCCGGATCGACAAGCTTTCCGGGGGGCTCGCCAAATCGGAGGATTTCTCTGCCGTGAAACAGCGCATGGCGCGCTTCATGGCGGCTGGCATCGTGGAAATATGCGACGGCAAGTCCGAAGCCAGGCCAGATAAGAGCTGAAAGCAAGGTCCGGTCTGGCGTGCGGGCAGCGAGGAGCGAAGGCTTCCAAGTATGATACTAACTCGCTAGAGAGTGAGTTATATCAGGAGCGAAACGAGGTAGATATTTTGGCCGATACGAGAATGCTCGAAGGCAAGGTCGCAATCATCACGGGCGCGGGCGGGGGGCTTGGCCGATGCCATGCGCTCGAACTCGCGCGGCATGGCGCGAAGATCGCTGTTAACGATCTGAGCGAGGATGCGGCCGCTGCCGTCGCACAGGAAATCCGCGACGCAGGGGGAGAGGCGGTGACGGCGGTGTGCTCGGTTACCGACGAACAGGCTGTCGCACGGATGGTCGAACGGACCATCGACCTGTGGGGCCGGGTAGACATCCTAGTGAACAATGCGGGCATCCTGCGCGACAAGAGCTTCGCCAAGATGGAGATCGCGGATTTTGGCACGGTCGTCGACGTGCATCTGATGGGTGCCGCGATCTGCACCAAGGCGGTCTGGGGCCAGATGCGGGAGCAGAAATACGGCCGGATCGTGATGACCACCTCGTCCTCCGGCCTCTACGGCAATTTCGGTCAGGCCAATTACGGTGCGGCAAAGATGGCGCTGGTCGGCCTGATGCAGACGCTCGCGATCGAAGGCACGAAATACGATATCCGCGTCAATGCACTCGCGCCAACGGCGGCGACGCAGATGACCAGCGGCGTGCTCTCCGAAGAAGCACTGGCGCAGCTCGACCCGGCACTGGTCAGCCCGGGCGTTGTCCACCTCGTTAGCGACGAGGCCCCCAGCCGCGCGATCCTATGCGCTGGTGCGGGGCACTTCGCGACCGCCAATATAACGCTGACCAATGGGGTCCAGATCGGCGGCGGAGCCAACGCCGCGGCGGAGGTTGCGCAAAACTGGAGGCGGATTGCCGACCGATCTGGCGAGACCACCCCCGAATATGGCTTCACGCAGGCCGAACGCGAGGTCGCCGCCGCCGCAGGCAAGCCGAAGGAGGCGCTCGCCGACGCGCAGTGATCAGACCTTTGGGATAACGGCGAGCGGGCAAAGCCCGCCGCCTATTGAGGAGAGGAGTGGTAAAGGCATGAACCGTTTGGCACGGATTTCCGGACTTGCAGGTGCAGCCCTGCTGGGGAGCGGCTGCACGACCCTGGCCGATGCACCTCGCGGGCCCTCCTCTCCGGTCGTCGCGACCTCGCAAGGGGCCATAAGGGGCGTGGTGGAAGGAGGCCTGGAGGTCTTCCGCGGCATTCCATATGCGGCATCCCCGGTCGGGGATCTCCGTTGGGCCCCTCCGCAAGCCGCTGCCAGGTGGGATGGCGTGCGCAACGCCCGCGCCTTCGGCCCCGCCTGCATCCAGCCGCCGGTCCCGGCCAGCAGTCTCTATAACGATCCGCCCGCAAGTTCATCGGAAGATTGCCTCAACCTCAACGTCTGGTCGCCAAAAAATGCGCGGGAGGCACCCGTCATCGTGTGGATCCACGGCGGGTCGCTCAGGATCGGTGCGAACAGTCTGCCGATGTACGACGGTGCCAACTACGCACAGCGCGGGGTGGTGTTCGTATCGCTCAATTACCGACTGGGCCCGCTCGGCTGGCTCGCGCACGAAGACCTGAGCGCGGAATCGCAGAGCGACACCTCGGGCAATTACGGCCTGCTTGACCAGATCGCCGCGCTGCACTGGGTGCGCGAGAATATCGCGGGTTTCGGCGGCGATCGGTCGAATGTCACGGTGATGGGAGAATCGGCCGGCGCGCTCGGCACCACCTATCTGATGGCGTCTCCCCAGGCGCGCGGTCTGTTCGCCAAGGCGATCATCCAGAGCACCAACCTGCGCAGCTTCCCCGAATTGTCGGAGGCCGCCAATGGTATGCCCTCGGCGCAGCAGATAGGTTCAGGCCTGCTCGCAAGACTCGGCGTGACCGATATCGATGCCGCGCGCGAAATCGACGCGCAGGAGCTGACCAACCGGGCCACGCTTGCCGGGTTCGCGCCGCAGGGCACGATCGACGGCACCGTGCTGCCTGGTCAACTGGTCGATATCTTCGACCGGGGCGAGCAGGCGCGTGTGCCTGTGATCGTCGGCTACAACGCGCACGAATACCGCCCCGAAGGCGCGCCCGGTGTGCAAATGCCTGCAACGCCAGAGCGATACGAGGCGATTATCGGGCGGGTTTATGGCGATCTCGCGCCCGAATTCCTGCGAATATACCCGCATGCCAAGGGGGTCGATGCCCTGCTCGATGCGACCGGCGACACGATCTTCGGCTGGTCGGGGGAGCGAATCGCCAGAAGCCAGCAAGAGCTTGGCCTCGCATCCTACTTCTATGTTTTCGACCACTGCTATCCATCGGCGCGCGCACGCGACCTGTGTGCCTTCCACGCCAGCGAAGTCCCGTTCTCCTTCGGCAATCTGGCGGCGGAGGCGATGCCCGCCCACTGGCCGGTGCCCAATGGCGAGCACGACCGGGCGCTATCGGACGCGATGCTCGATTACTGGACCAGCTTTGCGGCGACCGGTCGACCTGCGGCGCAGGGCCAGTCGGCCTGGCAGCCATACGGGTCGGCGGAACATTACATCCGCTTCGACAACGCCCCGATAGCCGGGCGCGATTACAAGCCGGGGATGTTCGAGCTGCTCGAAATCTTCGCCCAGCGCGAACGCGCGGCAGGCCGTGCGTGGGGCATGCGCACCGGTCTGAACCCGGCACCGCGGACAGACGACCCGCAAGAACGTTGAAACCCAGGGGGGAGAGTCCGATGACGAGCACTACCGGTACCAGCGGCGCGGCTGGACCATTCCCGGCTGAGGCAGCCCCGGCGCAAACGCCCTATTCGAAGCGGTCCTACCGCTATTTCGTGCTCGGCGTTCTGACGCTCGTCTACGCGCTCAACTTCGTCGACCGGCAATTGCTCGTGATCCTGCAGGAGCAGATCAAGCTCGAACTGGACCTGTCCGATACGCAGCTCGGCCTGCTGTCGGGCTTTGCCTTCGCGTTGTTCTACGTCTCCTGCGGCATTCCCATTGCGCGCTGGGCCGACCGCGGGACCCGGCGCAATATCATCGCTCTGGCGCTGACCGTGTGGAGCGGAATGACCGCGGTCAGCGGGTTGGCGCAGAACTACATCCACCTGCTGCTGGCGCGCGTCGGGGTCGGCGTGGGCGAGGCAGGCGGCAGTCCGCCCGCACACTCGATGATCTCGGATATATTCCCGGAGAAAGAGCGCGCCACGGCGCTCTCGATCTATTCCATCGGCATCTACATCGGGATCCTCACCGGCTTCGCGCTGGGCGGTTTCACTGCCGATGCCTTCGGTTGGCGCATGGCCTTTTTCGTGGTCGGCCTGCCGGGCATCCTCGTCGCGCTGCTCTTGCGCCTGACCGTGGCGGAGCCGATCCGCGGCTGGTCCGAAAAGCGCGAGACCGAAGCGGGGGACAGTCCGAGCGTCTTCCAGGTCCTGCGCTTCCTATGGTCGCGCAAAACCTTCCGCAACCTCGCGCTGGCGGGTAGCCTCCAGGCGACGGTCATCTATGCCATCGGCAACTGGCTGCCCTCGTTCTTCCTGCGCAATCACGATATCGGGCTGGCCGAACTGGGCGTCTGGATGGCGCTCACCTCCGGCTTCGGCGGGGGCGCAGGCTCGTTCTTCGGCGGGTGGTTC
>TARA_R100000049_G_scaffold3975_1_pt1 | contig 11410 bp, 10 predicted proteins | sample TARA_R100000049 | Tara Oceans TARA_R100000049 (sample SAMEA2619992) | marine metagenome | biome: marine biome (ENVO:00000447); feature: mesopelagic zone (ENVO:00000213) & marine oxygen minimum zone (ENVO:01000065); material: "saline water (ENVO:00002010), including plankton... | reverse complement strand
GTACTCCCCTGGCAGCAAGCGCCAGGAGGCGGTCCGCTGGACGCTTGGGTGCAGGCTCGCGACCTGCGTGGCCGCGTGACCTTTAACAGCGCAGGCGATAGTACGCTCTATTTTCCAGAACTCTTCGATGTACCTATGCAGCTAAGTCACGCCGAAGGGGTGGTGGAGTGGGTGTATGATGGTCCTAACACCATGATTAGCGGCCGTGACCTCAATGTGGACTGGGATGGCGCCCAGGTAAGTGGTGGGTTCGGCTTGATCGCGGGGCAGCAAAGCGGTCAATTTGGGTTGGATATTGCATTTGCCGATGTAGATGCGATCTCCCGCCCGCTCTCCCAGTGGCTGCCCATGAAAGCATTTGAGCCGAAGCTGAGGGAGTGGTTGGAGAACGATATTGGTGGCTTAGTGCCGCAAGGTTCGCTGAAGCTTAGTCAGCCCCTGGGACCTGCGGCTTCATCAGATCAACTCTCGGCAACGCTCGCGCTGGAGGTCACTCAAGGCCACTTGCCGATTGCGCCGGAGTGGCCGCGTTTGGAAGATGTCGAGGGGCGCTTGCTGTGGCAAGGAGGAGTGCTTCAAGCCCAGGTAGAGCACGCCCAAAGCCACGGCGTTGAAGTATCCCAAGGCACGATACGTATGGAGAAAGAGCAGCCGCTTCAGCTATCAGGCAGTCTTCAGAGTGATGGTGCATCCTTGCTGAACTTTGTTCAGGCCATGCCGGATATGGACACGCTACCACGTAGCGATATTACCGTTGATGGTATCATCGAAGGGGATATCGCCCTTGTACTGCCGCTGGATAACGAGGAGGCGCTCCAGCTAGAGATTAATGCACGGCCAGCGCTATCGGCTGTGCGCTACGCGTCACTACCAATAACCCTGCGTGATCTGGATGGTGGGCTCAGCTGGCAGCAGGTGGGTGAGGCGCATGCGCTGTTAGGAGAGCTAAGCAGCCAGTGGCAGGGCGGTGATATTCGCGCAGAGCTGATGGCTGATCAGCGTGTTGCCTTGCAGGGCAGCGTGGAGTCGTCTGCGCTGTGGTCGTTGGCAGGGCTGCCTGCCGAGCAGGCTCGCCAAATGATGAGTGGCCGCACCCAGTGGCAGGGTGAGGTCTCTCTTGCGGCTCGTCCAGTGTTAACCTTAGAGAGCCGCCTGCTTGGCATCACCAGCGCGCTACCCGAGCCGTTTGCCAAGACTAGCGATCAACCGTGGCCATGGCAGCTACGCGCGGAGTTTGAAAGCGGGCGAGTATCGACGCAATTGGCCGATAAGGCAGCTGCGAGATTCCAAACGTTGAATAGTGGTGCACTAGCGGCCGAAGTGGTGCTCGGCAATGCAGTGCAGCGACCGAATTGGCCCAGCCAGCCTGGCTGGCGCCTTGAAGCAGGGCTCGATACGTTAGACCCCATGGCATGGCACGCTGTTCTGTCGCCGATATTGTCGGGAGGCGCCTTGGCATCTGCTTCTAGTGGCGAGAGCACGCCGCTTGAAGTACTGCTACGTGCTGGCTGTTTACGCTTTCGTGACAAGTGCTTTGGCGCTTTTAACGCCTCAGGGACACTCACCGGCCAGCGCGCAGCACTTCAGCTTAGCGGCGATATGTTGTCTGGGCGCCTAGATTACCAACCCGCCAGCGAGCGGCCGCTTGATGTTGCAATTAGCATGCTAGTCCTAGATCGTTTACTGGACCTGCCCGCCAAAGAGCATGATGCCACTGTCGCAGCCCCCGACTCTTGGGTTGATGCAATTGAAACACAGCATGTAGCCCCCGTTGCTATTCCCGACTGGCTAGCTGAACTGCCCAACGGCAGGCTACGGCTAGCGGATATTAGCGTTGGTGGCACTCGCTTTGGCCCATTAACCGCCTACTGGCAAACCGATGATCGTCGTTTTTCGCTCTCACCAGTTGGTTTAACCCTCGGACAGCTTTCTGCACGCGGCGAGTTGGTTTGGGAAGGCAATGCGGTGAATAGCCGTACACGAGCGGATATCTCCATACAGGGTGGCGATGTGGGGACGGCGCTGGAGCAGCTTAACCAACCGGTAGCCATGCGTAGCCGCACCACCGACCTTGCTGCTGAGCTTACTTGGTCGGGAGCCCCCTGGCAGCTTGATTTAAGCCGGGCTGGTGGTGAAATGAGTGCTGATATACGCGACGGCCGTTTTGTGACGCTTGAATCGACGCCTGCCCGCTTAGTGGGGTTGCTCAACTTTGATAACATTCTGCGCCGTCTACGGTTCGATTTTTCTGACCTAACCGGTCAGGGAACGGCCTTTGACCGTGTGCATGGCACTGCCGATGTAGCTGGAGGGCAGCTGTTGCTTCGTGGCCCCCTGCAAATTGATGCACCCGCCACCACGCTGACGCTAACAGGAAGTGTTAACCTCTTACAGCGTGAACTTGACCAGCGCCTAGGCGTCACACTGCCGGTTAGCCAAAGTTTACCCATCGCCGCCATTGCTGTCGGAGCGCCCATTGTGGGCGGTGCACTGTTTCTTGCCGACCAAATTTTTGGCGATGCGCTGGATCAAGCAACCACTATTTATTATCGCGTGCGAGGCCCTTGGACCTCGCCGCAAGTGACTTTAGAAGGCCCCCAATGACCGCACATAAAAGCGATATAGAGTCCGCTGTTTCCATTTTGCTAACGCCAGGTGGCCTCGATTTGAACGCTCTGGATGCTGGCCTTGGCTACGCCATGGGAGCGGGGATTGATTATGCCGACCTCTACTTTCAGCGCACCTGGCAAGAGGGTTGGGTGCTGGAAGATGGCGAAGTTAAAGAGGCCAGCTATAACATTGATGGCGGCGTTGGCGTGCGCTCGTTGGCAGGTGAGAAAACCGGGTTTGCGTACTCCAACCAAATTACCGCTGATGCACTAATGGATACAGGCCGTACCGCCTCTGGCATTGTCCGCAGCGGCAAACAGTTGCCAGGGCAGAAAGTGATGCCAGTCAGCGTGGCGTCGTACTATGCAGGTATCGACCCACTGGCGGGCCTTTCGGCAGAAGACAAAGTGGCCATGCTGAAAGAGGCAGACCGCGTGGCCAGAGCGGCCGACCCGAGCATTAGCCAGGTCAGTGCGTCGCTGTCGGGCACCTATGAGGTGGTTTTAGTACGCGCCAGTGACGGCACCCTAGCGGCGGATATTCGCCCACTGGTGCGTTTTAACGTCAGTGTTATTGCGGCGAAAGATGGCCGCCGTGAGCGCGGCAGCGCTGGCGGCGGTGGTCGTTACTCCATGTCGCGTCTGCGGGATGAGGGCGTTGCCGAACGCTATGCCAAAGAGGCGGTGCGCCAAGCGCTGGTCAATCTTGAAGCCATTGATGCGCCAGCGGGGCAGATGCCAGTGGTGTTAGGCGCCGGTTGGCCGGGCATTCTGCTGCACGAAGCGGTAGGCCATGGCTTGGAAGGTGACTTTAACCGTAAAGGCAGTTCTGCCTTTGCAGGGCGAATGGGGCAGCAGGTTGCCGCCAAGGGAGTCACAGTGGTTGACGATGCCACTGTTGCTGATAGTCGCGGCGCGTTGAGCGTGGATGACGAAGGCACGCCCGGCCAATATACGCCGCTGATTGAAGATGGCATTTTAACTGGCTATATGCAGGATAAGTTAAACGCGCGATTGATGAAGATGGCACCTACCGGCAACGCCCGCCGTGAGTCGTTCGCTCATCTGCCGATGCCGCGTATGACCAATACGGTGATGTTGGCTGGTCAAGATGACCCTGCCGATATCATTAAAAGCGTTAAGCAGGGAATCTACGCCGTGAGTTTTGGCGGAGGGCAGGTGGATATTACCTCGGGAAAATTCGTGTTTTCGGCGAGCGAAGCCTACATGATTGAAGACGGTAAAATTACCGCGCCGGTGAAAGGTGCAACGCTGATTGGTAACGGGCCTGAGGCCATGGGCCGGGTATCGATGATTGGCCACGACATGGCGATGGATACCGGGATTGGCGTTTGCGGTAAAGAGGGCCAGGGTGTGCCGGTGGGGGTTGGCCAACCCACCCTGAAACTGGATGAGCTGACCGTGGGCGGCACGCAGTCTTCTTGAGACTCTGGTTTACAGCGCTAGCGTATCGCGCAGGTGTTTGAAAAGCTTGCGTGAGCTGGTGGGGGGCTTGCCCTGTTCGCGCTCTTTGCGGGCGTTGCGCACTAGCTGGCGCAGCGCCTGACGATCGGCGTTAGGGTAGTCTGCCATAAACAAGTCAACGGCGTCGTCGCCCTCATCCACTAGGCGGTCACGCCATTTTTCCAGGCGATGAAACGCATGATCGCGCTGCTCTTTCTCTTGTTCGATGGCATCGAAAACGCCCTGAATGGCCGTTAGGTCCTCTTTGCGGATAAGTTTGCCAACGTATTGCATATGGCGACGGCGGCCTTCATGAGAGCGAATGCGAGAAGTCTCTTCAATCGCTCTCAGCATATCGTCTGATAAAGGAAAGCGCGCCCGCTCGGCAGGCTTCATGGCAATTAATGTTTCGCCAAGCGCTTGCAGAGCATGCATTTCACGCTTTAGCTGAGATTTACTCGGGCGCTCTTCTTGTTCATCGATATCGATAGGCTCGGGGCGTTGCTTCGGCATATAAGAACTCACAGATTAGATTCGTTTGCAGCATTATATCAGGCTGCGACCACAACATTGATTCGCCAATGCGATTCAGGCGAAAAGGAGGCCATATGGCACAGGCATTTGATGCAACGGCGCAGCAGGCGCAGTTGACGGAGCGCGCCACAGAGGCGCTTGCCCTGGCAAAACAGCTAGGGGCGGATGCCGCCGAAGTCGGCGCGAGCGTTGACCAAGGGTTGGGCGTTAGCGTGCGACTTGGTGAAGTGGAGACCGTTGAACTATCTCGTGATCAGGGTATTGCGGTCACACTCTATGTGGGAAAACGTAAAGGTAGCGCTTCCTCAACGGATGCAAGTAGTGCCTCCATTCGTGCCACGGTTGAAAAGGCGCTGGCTATTGCACGTTATACCGGGGAGGATCCCGCTGCAGGCCTCGCTGAAGCAGAGCTGATGGCGACCTATTTGCCAGACTTGAAGGTGCACTATCCGTGGGCGCTCTCAACCGATGAAGCGATTGACCTTGCCCTGCGCTGCGAACAGGCTGGCCGCGAGGTGGCAGGTATTCACCAGTCAGAAGGTGCCTCGCTCTCAAGCGGTGAGGGCGTGCGAGTATACGCCAATAGCCACGGCTTTTTGGGGACTCAAAAGGGTAGCAGTCACTCACTCTCCTGCATGCTGATTGCCCAAGATGAGCAAGGCATGCAGCGGGATTATGACTATACGTCTGCGCGTAACCCGCAGCAGCTTCGCCACCCAGAGGAGGTGGGGCGTGAGGCAGCAGCGCGAACGTTGCGGCGTCTAGGAGCGCGACGCCCCCCGACGGGAACGTTTCCTGTGCTGTTTGATCCCTCCCTTGCTAGCGGCCTTATCGGCCACCTTATGGGTGCTCTGGCGGGCGGCGCGCTTTATCGAGAAGCCTCGTTTTTATGTGATCGCTTGGGTAGCCCGCTATTCCCCGATTGGTTTGGGTTAGAAGAGCGCCCGATGGAAGTGGGAGCAACGGCTAGTTCACCGTTTGATGCGGAGGGTGTACAAACCCGTAGCAACCGGTTTATTGATCAGGGGAGGGTGGCGAGTTACATGCTCTCTGCCTACAGTGCGCGTCGTTTAGGAATGCAGTCCACGGGCAATGCGGGCGGCGCGCGCAACATGCGCTTGTTAGCGCCGTTAACGCCGCGGGAAGAGCTGTTAACACAGATGGGGCGTGGTATTTGGGTGACCGAGCTCATGGGGCAGGGCGTTAACGGCGTCACTGGCGACTATTCCCGGGGAGCAGCGGGTTTCTGGATTGAGAATGGCGAAGTACAGTACCCCATTGAGGAGTTCACTATTGCTAGTAACCTCAACAAGATGTTCGCGGGGCTAAGCGGTGTGGGAAGTGATACGGATACCCGTGGCAGTATTCACACGGGTAGCTGGCTGATTGATGCGATGACAGTGGCAGGAAGCTAGTCGACAAGTGCTGACTTGGTAAACTAGCTACTGGTCTTCGTCAAACCGTGCGTCGAACAGAGCTTCAATGGCATCTAGCGCCTGTTCGGCGTCGCTTCCTTCAGCGGCGACAGTGAGCTCGGTGCCGCAGGGGGCAGCCAGCATTAGCAGCGACATAATATTGGCGGCATCGGCTTTCTGCTGCTGCTTATAAACCACGATATTCGCGGAAAACTGCTGGCCACATTTCACCAGTTTGGTGGCCGCGCGGGCATGAAGACCACGCTGGTTGGTAAGTGTTAAGGTTCTTTTGGGCACTCTGGTTCCTTTTTGCCGAGTGGGTCTTGAAACTTAGGTCTTGAAAAACTAAGGTCTTGAAAAACTTAGGTCTTGAGAAGCTTAGGCCTTAAAAGTTAGGTCCTGAAACTCAGGGCGTGCTGGCAGCGGTGGGTGTGGTAACGCATGGTACCGCTGGCTCTTCGCTCAGCGTGTATTGTAACCCCAGCTCACGGTGTCTCAACTGTACTTCTCCGGTCTGTTTAACCAGCTTTTTAGCAAGCTGTTCGGCCATATAAACAGAGCGGTGTTGCCCGCCGGTGCAGCCAATAGCCACGGTTATATAACTTCGCTGGCTATTTTGGTAAGCCGGAAGCCACTTTTCCAACCAAGCCTGAATATCATTGGTCATTGCCTCGACCATTGGGTAGCTACTTAAAAACGCCACTATATTAGCATCACGCCCTGTAAATTGGCGCAGGGTAGGGTCCCAATAAGGGTTGGGCAGGCAGCGAACATCGAAGACTAAGTCGGCATCCATGGGTACGCCGCGTTTGTAGCCAAACGACTCAAACGTCAGTGTTAGCTGATCTTTTCGCTGGTGGGCGACTTGATCAGTAATGCGGCGTCTCAGGTCATGCACGGATAAGCGCGACGTATCGATCAACAAGTCAGCGAGATCGCGAATTTCAAGCAGCGTCTCTTCTTCTTTATTGATGGCCTCTTCCAACGTCATTTCGCTATCCCGGGTAAGCGGGTGGCGACGGCGGGTGGCTGAGTAACGCTCCAAAAGAATGCGCGCATCCGTGGTCAGATAGATGACCTGAAAACGAATTTCTCGCTGGCGTAGTTCTTCCAGTAAAGCTGGGAGGCGTTCAAGCGCCGTAGGAAGGTTGCGCGCGTCAATGCTCACTGCTAAGTGAGTGCGCTCGCCTTGCTCACGTAGTTCATCAACTAATGAGCCCAGCAGCATGGCGGGTAAATTGTCGATAGCGTAGTAGCCAAGATCCTCTAGCGCTTGTAAGGCGATAGATTTACCGGACCCTGAACGGCCGCTAATGATCACCAGTTGCATAGCGTCTCTCTTGGCTTGCATGGGAGGAAATTATCGCTGCGTGCAGTGGCCACCGCCCATAAAGCCTAGGCGGCTTGTTCGCGAATCTTGGCGGTAATAAGTGCTAAGAGTTCGCGCTGACTATCGGCTTTACGTAACTGCTGACGCGTATGGGCGTCGTTCATAATAGTAGCCACTTGGCCAAGCAGTGCTAGGTGGGTGTCATCTGCTTCTTCTGGTACCAGCAGCACAAACACAAGATCCACCGGGTCGCCATCAATGGCGTCGAAGTCTACTGGCTCAGCAAGCTTTAAAAAGCCAGCAATGGGTGCGCTACAGTGAGGACTGCGAGCGTGGGGGATGGCAACCCCGTTGCCTATCCCCGTACTGCCTAGTCGCTCGCGGCCAATGAGTCGGCTAAACACCTCTTGGCTATCTAGGCTGGGTGTATTTTGGGCGATAAAGGTGCTGAAAAACTCCAGCACCCGTTTTTTGCTGCCCCCGGGAACGTCATAAAGCACGCGCTCCGGGGGGAGGATGGTTTCCAACGTCATTGAGTTAACGCACACCAGCGCCCTGGGCGCGAGCTTGTGCTTTTTCCTTATGTTTAACGAGTTGACGATCGATTTTGTCTGCTAGCGCATCAATAGCGGCATACATGTCGTTATCAAGCGCTTCGGCGTGAAGGTCTGCACCGGCAGCGTGCAGTGTGCAGGCTGCTTGCTGGCGCTCCTTCTCAACAGATAAGGTCACTTGCACCGTGGTAATGTTGTCGTAGTGGCGTTCAACGCGCTGCAGCTTTTCGTTAACGTAGTCGCGCAAGGCGTCAGTCAGTTCAACGTGATGACCAGTGATGTTTACTTGCATTGACGTGCTCCTTATCCATCGGACTGTACTTCGATTGTAACCCTTTTTACGCTATTGCAAAGCCCTTGCGTTGAGTTTGTTCATACGTACCGCTTAACTAGCGTAAACGGCGGCGCTCACTTGACGAGGGAATGCCCATTGACTCCCGATATTTTGCGACAGTACGCCGTGCAACGCTAATGCTCTCCTCTTCAAGCAGAGTCACCAAGCGGCTATCGGAGAGCGGTTTTCCTGAGGGCTCATCCTGAATCAGCTTTTTGATGCGGGCGCGAATGGCTGTGCTGGAGTGGCTGTCGCCGCCGTCTTGGCCGCTTACCTGGCTTGAGAAGAAGTACTTAAGCTCGAAAACGCCCCGCGGCGTGTGAATAAATTTCTGCGTGGTCACACGAGATATGGTGGATTCGTGCATCTCTACCGCTTCAGCAATATCCGCTAAAATCAGCGGTTTCATTGCTTCTTCGCCATGCTCCAGAAAGCCAATTTGGCGTGCAATAATTTCACGCCCAACTCGTAGCAGCGTGTCATTGCGACTCGATAAGCTTTTGATCAGCCAGCGGGCTTCTTGGAGGTGCTCTTTGAGGAACTGGTTGTCTTGGCTTTTGTCTGCGCGTTTGATCAAGCTGGCGTAGTCGGGCTGTATACGCAAGCGTGGTAGTGCTTCTGGATTGAGCTCTAAATGCCAACCTTCATTGTCGTGCCGAACGACTAGGTCGGGGGTGATGTAGCTGTCGTCGGTAACGCCATAGGTGCTCCCAGGGCGTGGGTCAAGGCTGCGAATTAAACGGATGACATCGTCAAGCTGCTCGTCATCAAGGCTTAAACGGCGCTTGAGAAGCCGCATATCGTCTTTGCCTAATGCTTCCAAAAACTGGCGAACCAGCCGTTTGGCGGGCATTAGCAGAGGGGTGTCCTCAGGTAGTGAGGCGAGTTGCAGCATCAGGCATTCACGCAGGTCTCGGGCAAAGACGCCGGTGGGCTCAAATTGCTGCAAGCGCAGCAGGGTATTTTCCACTTCCCGCTGGCTTAAGCTGTCATGGCCTTGGGCTTTTAATCCTTCCCGAATGTCATTAAGCGGCTGGGTGAGATAGCCGTTGGCATCCAGCGCATCAATCAGGCTTTCCGCGATGGCGTATTCTCGCGGGCTAAAGTCTGTCATGGCCAGTTGCCATAGCAGGTGGCCATGTAGGCTTTGTCCAGCGGCTTGGCGTTCGAAGTCGGGGCCTTCACTGTTGCCACCCAGGCTGCCTATGTCTTGATAGGTATCTGACCAGTCACTGTCGACGGAGAGTTCGTTGGGGATGCTCTCGGACCACTCAGCCTCTTGAGGCTCACTGACAGCCTGCTCGCCAAACTCATCTTCTTGCTCAAGCATGGGATTGGCATCTAGCGCTTGCTGAATTTCTTGACGAAGGTCCAGCGTCGATAGCTGAAGCAGGGCGATAGCCTGCTGCAGCTGAGGTGTCATGGTCAGCTGTGTGCCGATACGCAATTGGAGAGAAGCTTTCATGACCATCTGAGAACCACTCGTTAATCAGAAAGCTCCACCCTAGAGTGAGTTATGGCTTGGTGCAAGTGCAATAAGCATGCCACTAAAAGAAATGCTTCTGCAGGTCACTGTTTAAAGGCGGAAATCAGCGCCTAAATAGACATCTCGAACCTTCTGGTTGTTGAGGATTTCCTGGGCGTTTCCACTGGCAATGATGTGACCGTCGCCAACAATGTAGGCAATATCACAAATATCCAGCGTTTCACGAACGTTATGGTCGGTGATCAATACGCCAATGTGGCGTTTCTTTAACGCTCGAATGATAGTTTTAATTTCCCCAACGGAAATCGGGTCAACCCCGGCAAAAGGTTCATCCAGCAGGATAAAGGCCGGTTCGGTGGCCAAAGAGCGGGCGATTTCAACACGGCGGCGTTCGCCCCCAGAAAGACTCATGCCTAAGTTGTCGCGTATATGAGTGATGTGAAAATCTTCAAGTAGTAACTCAAGTTGTGCTTCCCGGGCGCTTCGATCAAGCTCTTTGCGTGTCTCTAAAATGGCCATAATGTTGTCAGCCACGGAGAGCTTGCGGAAGATGGAAGCTTCCTGGGGTAGGTAACCAATCCCTGCCATGGCGCGTTCATGCATAGGAGCATGAGTGAGGTCAAGGTCGTCAATGCCTACTTTGCCCGCATCCGATTTGACCAACCCCACAATCATATAAAACGAGGTGGTTTTACCTGCACCATTAGGGCCAAGTAGCCCAACCACGCTACCTTGAGTGATTTCCAGATTAATATCTTTAACCACACGGCGGCGCTTATAGCTCTTCGCTAAATGATGGGCGTAGAGCGTTTTTACTGGTGTGGGGGCTGGGGATGTTGATGCTGCCACGTGGCCACTTCCTATTGTTCGGGCTGAAGGGTCATACGAATACGCTGATTTTCACTGCCGCTAACGTCAGAGCGCGCTTGTACTACTTCTTGATCGATAAAGTACTCTAAACGTCCACCTTGGAAGTGATCTCCTTGCTGGGTCAGCTCAGCTTGGTCAATCAGCTCAACCCGGCGTTCGGAAACGTGATAAATAATCCGACGCGCCCAGCCTTCTATAGGGGTTTCTTGGTCTTCAATTTGGTTACGCAAGTAAGCACGCTCGCCCGTAGCGATGGCGCGAGACAACTCGCCAGCATTGTTACGCTGAATTTCGACACGCTCGCCGCGTAGCTGCATATTGCCTTGGCGAATGTCAACGTTACCGGTGTACACGGCTGTCCCTGCTCGTTGGTCAAGGTCTAACCGGTCGGCCTCCACATGAATAGGCGCTTGGTTTTGTGCCGCTACAGGCAGTGCAATTGTGACAAGCGGCACGGCTAGGGCAAGAAGTGCAGTGCGGATTAGAGCATTCATCAGATTTTGCGCGAGAAACCCGGTGCTTTAGCGCCGGGAGGGATAGCGCGTCGCCCGCAGGGCGACTGGGTTACGCCACCGCCTGTCCCGCTCCTCCTGTTAGGTGGGTGAAGGGTGTAAAGTGATAGCCGTAGCCATCACCGCGTTGGATGAGGGTGCAGTATTTGTGCGAGATGCCTTGCACGGCCCCCTGTTCGGTCTGGATGTTAAAACTGCCGGTTTTGCGTACCGCGACACGCCCCGTATGGGTACCTGCTTTCTTGCCAGTCGGTACCATCGCACGCACCATGTCGCCGGTTTGAAAGCCGTGCACCTGCTTC
>TARA_R100000049_G_C1956302_1_pt1 | contig 11528 bp, 9 predicted proteins | sample TARA_R100000049 | Tara Oceans TARA_R100000049 (sample SAMEA2619992) | marine metagenome | biome: marine biome (ENVO:00000447); feature: mesopelagic zone (ENVO:00000213) & marine oxygen minimum zone (ENVO:01000065); material: "saline water (ENVO:00002010), including plankton... | reverse complement strand
TTCGACCAATATCCTGTTCTGTTGTACGAACTTTGTACGATTCACACCCGCCAAGCTTCAGAAAACACTGGCTGGCGCGAAGACCCATACTCGAAAGGGGCGCTATTCTATGCTAAATGAACGCCAAAGAAAACAGGGAATACATCCCGGTTTCTACATACGCCCACGCGGGGGCATACCACCGCCTGCGCCACCCGGCGGCATCATACCGCCAAGACCACGCATCATGTTAGCCATTCCGCCTTTCTTGCCGAATTTCTTCATCATTTTCTGCATTTGCTTGTGCTGCTTAAGCAGACGATTCACATCCTGAATTTGCGTACCGGACCCCGTCGCAATGCGGCGTTTGCGGGAGTTGTTAATCACATCCGGGTAGCGGCGCTCCTTCGCCGTCATTGAGCAGATAATGGCCTCCATCTGCCCCATGGACTTGTCATTGACCTGTTGCTGGGCCATCTGCGCCATCTGACCCATGCCGGGCAGCTTATCCATCAGACCGCCGATGCCGCCCATGCTTTTCATCTGCTGAAGCTGGTCACGGAAGTCTTCAAGATCAAAGCTCTTACCTTTCTTGATCTTCTTTGTCAGTTTCTGGGCTTTCTTCTGATCAATCTTGCGCTCGGCTTCCTCTATAAGGGAGAGCACATCCCCCATACCCAGAATCCGGGACGCCACCCTGTCAGGATGGAACGGCTCCAGGGCATCGGACTTCTCACCCACACCCAGGAACTTGATCGGCTTGCCGGTGATGTGACGCACCGACAACGCGGCGCCGCCACGGGCGTCGCCATCGGTCTTGGTCAGGACAACGCCCGTCAGCGGCAGCGCATCGTTAAAGGCCTTGGCTGTGTTGGCTGCGTCCTGACCTGTCATGGCGTCGACCACAAACAGGGTTTCAACCGGGTTGACGGCTTTATGGAGCCGACCAATCTCGCCCATCATCTGTTCATCAACGTGCAGGCGGCCGGCCGTGTCCAGAATCACAACATCGATATGCTTCTTGCGGGCTGCATCCATGGCGCAATTGGCGATATCAACAGGATCCTGGTCCTCAGAACTGGGAAAGAACTCCACACCCACTTCACCAGCCAGTGTTTCCAGCTGACGAATGGCCGCCGGGCGATACACGTCAGCGCTCACCACCAGAACGGACTTTTTCTGCCTCTCCTTAAGAAAGCGGGAAAGCTTGGCTACGGTCGTGGTCTTGCCGGCGCCCTGTAAGCCGGCCATCATAATCACTGCCGGTGGCTGTACCGCCAGATTGAGGGACTCGTTACCGTCCCCCATCACGCGCTCAAGCTCCTGCTGGACAACTTTCACAAATACCTGGCCCGGACTCAGGCTACGCTGAACTTCCTGCCCGATAGCCCGCTGACGCACACCCTCAATGAATGCCTTGACCACGGGAAGGGCTACGTCCGCCTCCAACAGCGCCATGCGCACTTCACGCAGCGTTTCCTTTATATTGTCGTCGGTCAGCCGCGCCTGCCCAGATATCTTGCGCAGACTGCCGGAAAGTCGGTCCTGGAGGTTTTCAAACATGTTGCTCTTCCGTACCCGGATAAATTGGTTGCATGAAACACCGGAACCCGATCAGGCTCCTTGATTCCTGTTGCATAATCGCGACATTATAACCAGACTATCGCTCTGAAACGACCAGCCCGGTCAAATCGGCGTGGAACCCCGCCGATCTCGAGTTTGAAAGTGGTTATAAAAAGGACGTCATGGGAACGCTGATCCTCGCGGTCACTTCGTTATTGCTTTACAGCGTAGGTACCGCCCTGCAGGCACTCAGCTTCCGCGGACGGGTACACACCAGCATCGCCATCACCACCCTTATTGGCTTGCTGGCCCTGACAGCACATGGTCTGCTGATTGCACAGACCGTTCACCGTGAAGGCGGTTTCGATTTCGGCTTCTTCCAGAGTTCCGTCCTTATTTCCTGGCTGATTGCTTTTTTACTGCTTGCCCTCAACCTTCGAAAACCGGTACAAAGCCTTTTCCTCGGCGTTTACCCGCTGGCGGCACTGACCATCATTATGAGCCTGATCACGCACTCCCCTTCCCGACTGGTGCCGGAAGACAGCTACGGTATGCTCTCCCATATCGCATTGTCGGTGACAGCCTACAGCCTGTTTACGCTGGCCGCCATACAGGCGGTACTGCTCTACCTTCAGAATCGCCAGCTCAAACAGAACTATAACAGCATCCTTATCCGCAACCTGCCACCACTACAGACCATGGAGTCACTGCTGTTCGAGCTAGTGTGGGCAGGCGTGGTCATGCTGATTCTGGCGATTGTGACCGGCGCTCTGTTCATTGACGATCTGTTCGTCCAGGATCTGGCCCACAAAACGCTGTTCTCACTGTTGTCACTCATTGTCTTCATAGCATTGCTGATCGGGCGCTATACAAAGGGTTGGCGCGGCATTACCGCCAGCCGCTGGACACTGGCGGGCTGCGCCCTTTTAATGCTTGCCTTCTACGGAAGCAAGTTCGTGCTGGAACTGATTTTTCACAGAGGCGGCTGACGCCACCACGAATCATCCCCCGGACAGACACCAACTTGACACCCCGACTTTCAACCGCCTATTTTCCCAACTTGTCGGCAACATAAGGACATTGAGTCTTGAACGAGACATCGCTTACCGCGCTGTTCATCATCCTGGCAGGGCTTATCCTGCTTTCCGCCTTTTTCTCCAGTTCTGAAACCGGGATGATGTCACTGAACCGGTACCGACTGAAGCACATGGCCAAGACCGGCCATAGAGGTGCCCGGAGAGCACAATCTCTCCTTAATCGCACCGATCAGCTGATCGGCGTCATCCTGATAGGCAACAACTTCGTCAACATCTTTGCCTCGGCCATCGCCACGGTGATTGCCATCCGTATATGGGGTGATGCCGGGATTGCCATCGCCACCGTCCTGCTGACCATCGTCATCCTGATCTTTGCTGAAGTCACACCCAAAACCCTTGCTGCACTGTTTCCCGAAAAGATTGCCTTTCCAGCCAGCCACGTACTGGGACCGCTGCTCAAATTACTCTATCCCGTGGTTTGGGCGGTTAATCTGTTTACAGGCGCCATCCTGAAGATCATCGGCGTGTCCGCCGACGATGCCGCCAACGAGCACCTCAGCCGCGAAGAACTGAGAACCCTTGTAAATGAGGCGGGCGCACTGATCCCAGCCAAACACAAGGACATGCTGGTTAGCATCCTCGACCTTGAGAAAGTGACCGTGAACGACATCATGGTGCCACGCAACGAGGTGGTCGGCATCGATCTGGATGATGACCTGGACACCATCCTGCGCCAACTAAGAAGCAGTCAGCACACTCGCTTGCCGGTGTTCAAGGGGGACATCAACAACATTCAGGGCGTGCTTCACCTGCGCAACGCCTCAAAACTCCTGCTTCACGATGAAATCAACAAGGCCATGCTGATGCAGCTGTGCCGTGAGCCCTATTTCATTCCGGAAAGCACACCCCTCAACACCCAACTGATCAACTTTCAGAAGGAGAAACGACGCTTCGGCATCGTTGTTGACGAGTACGGAGAAGTACTTGGCCTGGCGACACTGGAAGACATTCTTGAGGAGATCGTTGGCGAATTCACCACCGATTACGCCGCCACCAGCCCCGACATCATTCCCCAGGACGACGGCACATACATCATCGATGGTACGTCCGCTGTGCGAACCATCAACAAAACCCTTGGCTGGAAGCTACCTATTGATGGCCCCAAAACACTCAACGGCCTCATCACCGAAACCCTGGAAAACATCCCGGACACCAACGTGTGCCTGAAGGTGGGCGGGCACCGCGTTGAGGTGCTCCAAATCAAGGACAATGTGGTCAAGGCTGCGATCGTTCACCCCAAAAAGAAGAAAAAGCGCGCTATGGGCTAGATCATCTGGCTATAACACCTGACTATTTAGAAAGATCAAATTTTAATATTTTTCTTGACCGAAATGCGGTTCCACCCAAGACTGGAGTCACGCAAAAAATAATAACAACATGCCGTAAGGCATATGATCCGCCGTTCCTTAGGGTGCTTTGGAACATTAGTGGGTTTTGTTAGCGTTTGGTCATGTTACCGTGTGTTAAAATGCGGTAGATTTAACGTATAAAGAAAAAATACAGCTGTAAGCTCGGTCATGTATCCGGTTGAGGCGTACACAGGAGTCGGCCATGAATAAGCAGTCCGGCATACATTATCTCCGCGAGCACCGGGAGGCAGGGAGCTCAAATCCCGTACCTGCGCAGGTGGTTCGCATCCGCGACACTGTCGTTGCTGGACTGGGGGATTTGTTGCAGGGTGCATTTGATGCAGTTGATGACTCGCTGTTCGAGCTGGCAAACAACGCCAGAAGCAACAACGAGCAAAACCGCTATTTCGAGGCCATGCGCGAAATCCGTATCAAGCGGAAGGGTGTAGAGCGTCACTTCCAGAATGCGGTAGCACAACTGTTCGCCAATCCGCCTCAAAGCGGCAGCGTGGCAGCCGACGAAAGTCTAGCCAGCCAGACCAGCTCAGACAGCCTGTCGCTGGTAGGCGACGACGACCTGGAAGAACAGGTTGCCCTCAATGCCATGATCACCAAGTCCAAGGTCCACTTTCAGGGTCCCCTGTTACAACTGCAGACACGCTTCAGCGTGGTTTATCCGGGCGCCAGTGACGAAGCGCCGGTTAACCCCATGGCGCCGGAACATCTCTGCAGCGCCTTTGTGGAAGCCATCCAGGCGCTGGAAATCCAGATACGCGAACGCCTGATTCTGCTCAAGCAATTTGATCGTTACGTTGTCTCCAACCTTGGCATGTTGCTGGACGAAGCCAACCGAATCCTCATCCAGGCCGGCGTGATTCCGAATTTCCGCTACCACGGCAAGGCCGGTAAACAGCAGAGCAAGACAGCATCCGGCACTCACGCTGACGAAACAGGTGGGAACGCCAGCGCGATGACGGAACCCGCTGCTGCGGAAAGTCAGCAAGGGCACCATGAAGGCGCCATGTTCGACCAGATCCGGCAGATGCTGGCGCTCCAGCGCGCCAACGCAGGCATTCCGCCGCGGGCATCCGACCCCAATATTCATGTCGTTGGGGGAGCGGAACTGGCAAGTCTGCTCGGCTCACTTCCCCAACACCCCCCTGGCGAACAGATTAGCGGCAACCTGAGTGCCGGCGAGCCGGTGATGGTTGACCTCCATCAGGTTGTCCAACAGTTGCTGGCACAGGCCGGAACGACCAGCGATGGCAAAAAGCCGGCGTTGGCGGAAATGGACGAGGACCTGATCAACCTCGTGTCCATGTTGTTTGAATTCATTCTCGACGATTACAACCTCTCGGCCCCCGTGCAGGTCCTGATCAGCCGATTGCAGATCCCCATCCTCAAGGTGGTGATCAAGGACAAGTCATTCTTCAGTAAAGCAACTCACCCAGCCCGCCGCCTGCTGAACTCCCTGGCACGGGCCGGCATTGGCTGGAGCGAGAGTGACGAGAAAACCCGCGACAAGCTGTACGAGCAGATCCACGCCATTGTCGTTCGCATACTGAACGAATTCGATGGTGACGTAACACTCTTTGAAACCCTGGGTGAGGAGTTCGAACAGTTCCTGGCAAGGGAAAACCGCAAGTCCTCCCTGGTGGAGCAGCGCACCCGGGAATCCGAGCGCGGACGTATCAAATCGCAGAAAGCTCAGGAAACCGTCGATCAGTTGCTGCAGAAAAAACTGGCGCGATACAAGCTTCAGGAGCCAGTGCGGAACATCCTGATCAACGGCTGGAGCCGGGTGATGTTCCTGGCTTACCTGAGGGACGACGTGGAACACCGCTGGCTACAGACTGTCCGCGTGGTGGATGACCTCATTTGGTGCCTGCATCCGCATCAGGAAGATGAAGAGCGGGATCAGTGGGTTCGCGTGGTTCCCGGCTTGCTGAAGTCACTCCGGGCCGGGCTTGAAGAGGTTTCCTACAACTCATCCAAGCTGGATGAGATGATGGCGGACCTCAAGCACGAGTTAACGGAAGCTTTCCGAGCCAACGCGCTGGCCGAGGCCATGGAGGACTCTCCCGAGCCGGAGCCCGAAGAAGACATCCCCACGGCTCATCAGACTGCCATCGAGCGCCAACAGGAGCTTGAGGACGCCGCCATCGCCGAATATGTGGCACAGATCGATGCTATTGAAATCGGCAATTGGGTGGAGTTCAACCTGGTCAACGGGGCCAGCTTCCGCTGCAAACTGTCCGCCATCATTGAGGAAGCAGACTGCTTTGTTTTCGTAAATCGCATGGGGCTCAAGGTGATCGAGAAAACCCGCACCGACCTGGCGCATGAGATGCGGCGCGGCCGTCTGACCGTCCTTGAGCAGGGAGCGCTGATTGACCGGGCGCTGGACGCAGTCGTGGGCAGCTTGCGGAGCAAGGCAGGTTAAAAGTACTGGGAGCGTCTGAGCAACAATGCTGGAGTATGGCAGTGTTACCGGCCTCCCGGACAAATACCGGATCACCCTGGCGATATCGGTTGCCTTACTGCTTCATACCCTGATAATGGCCACCCTTCCCTATACGGCTCCAAGCGCGGAAAGCCATCGCCAGACGGTGAAAGTGGAACTGGTCAGTCCTGGCACCTTGCCGGAATCCGCCGCCAGCGCGACATCGCCGACTCGCACGACAGCTCCGGACCGCAACACGATCACAACTGAACCAACGTCCACCAGCGACCAGCGTGACCCCGTTGCTGTGGAATCGCCGCAAGTCGACACCAGTCATCCCCGGCACAAAGAACCAACTGCGCGTTCGGCGCCATCACCACAAACACCCGTGGTGGAGCCCCAATCTCCAGCACGGACAACGCCCTCGCAGGACTCGGCCGCTACTGCCGCAGGCAACCCGGAGCAACCGGTGGAGGACACGCCGGAAAAGGTCACTCAGATAACCTCGTCGCCACGAGATGTGGATCCCTATACGGCAAGCCTGGCCGTACACATTGGTAAGGAACTCGGCAAACGACCGGTTCCTTCCAGCCGCAGTGTCACCGAGCCGGTGAGCAGTCAGCTTGAGCTGAAACTACTCCCAAGCGGAGCACTTACTGGTGCCAAGGTCACCAAATCGACGGGGTTCAACGACATAGACCGAGCGATTTATCAGGCTGCCCTGCTAGCCAGCCCTTATCCAAAACCACCGGAAGAATACTCAGGAAGGAAGCAATTCCGGGTCGAACTCATTTTCGCCCCGGAACGACTTTAAACACGGTTAACTCAGGCTTCTGCCTGTTTCGCAGCGGCTTTGACCTGCTCGGCCAGCTCACCACTTTCCGACATTTCGAGAATAATGTCGCAGCCGCCTACCAGCTCACCATTGATATAGAGCTGCGGGTAGGTGGGCCAGCTTGAATAGACCTTGAGGCCTTCACGCAATTCCTGGTTATCAAGAATATTTACAAAGGCGAACCGCTCGCCGCATGCCATCAGCGCCTGGACGGTCTTCGCTGAGAAACCGCACTGCGGAGCCTGTGGAGTGCCTTTCATATAGAGGATAATGGCGTTTTCCTCAAGCTGGCTCTTGATGGTTTCGTTGATGTCCATGAACTCTCACCTCTCATTGGAAACGGGGTCGCCCGGTTGCGACATGCCTGACACTATTGTACACGTCCCGTGACGCTCACCAAACACCGCCTGACACCTGCATATGCCCTGGCGTTGTCTTCAGCCCCCTGACGGGCTAGACTTGAGCCCCTGCCTTTCAGGCAACCTCCGTTTCCGTATTTCCCGCCAGTGCGGCTCTCACCGCGTGCTGGCGTATTGCCGTTTCAGGACAATGACCACCGCGGGCCGGTTGTAACCACGAATAGATCCGGATTTCTTGGATAGGGTTATCGATTAATTAAGGGCCACTCCATGGCAGCAAGACATTTTCTCACACTCAATGACTTAAGCTCCGACGAGCTTGAAAGTCTGGTCGACCACGGCACTAAACTCCGCAACGATTGGCGCCAGGGCGTCGTGCGCGAAACCCTGAAGAATCGTGTCCTGGCAATGATCTTCGAGAAGTCGTCAACCCGTACGCGGGTATCCTTCGAAGCGGGCATGACCCAGCTCGGTGGCGCTGCTCTGTTCCTCTCTCCCCGTGATACCCAGCTCGGACGAGGAGAACCCATTGAAGACTCCGCCATCGTGATTTCCAGCATGGTGGACGCTGTCATGATCCGGACGTTTTCCCACGATACCGTCGACGCATTCGCGGCGGCCTCCAGAGTGCCCGTCATCAACGCTCTGACAGATGATTTCCATCCTTGCCAGCTGCTGGCCGACATGCAGACGTACCGGGAACATCGCGGCAGCATTCGTGGCGGTACGGTTGCCTGGGTTGGCGATGGCAACAACATGTGCCAGTCCTACATCAATGCAGCAACGCAGTTCGGCTTTAACCTGCGCGTTGCCTGCCCGGAGGGTTACGAACCTGACAGTGAATTGCTGAAAACCCATCAGGATCGGGTGTCTGTGGTTCATGATCCGGCTGAAGCCGCCAGAGGTGCCGATCTCCTGGTCACGGATGTCTGGGCCTCCATGGGGCAGGAAGATGAACAGAAAGCCCGTCAGAGAGTCTTCCAGAACTACCAGATCAATCCCTCGCTGATGAAATTGGCGGACAAGGACGCCCTGTTCATGCACTGCCTGCCGGCGCACCGTGGCGAGGAGATATCCGCGGACATGATGGAACACCCGCGTTCGGTGGTCTGGGACGAAGCCGAAAACCGCTTGCACGCCCAGAAAGCGCTGCTGGAATTCCTGATCCTCAATCGACTGGACTGACCGAATGACCGATAGCCTGGCTCAGCCTGCTGACTGGCTGCTGGAAGTAAACAACCTGTCCTGCGGGTATGGCGATGGCTCAGTGGTCAGGAACGTCAACTTTGCCCTCAGTCACGGCGACATCGGCTGCCTGCTGGGCCCCAGCGGTTGCGGAAAAAGCACCATCCTCAGGGCATTGGCAGGATTTCTTCCCATCAATACCGGTGAGATTTGCCTGCAGTCCAGTTCCATCAGCCTGCCCGGTCGCACTCTCGCCCCTGAGAAGCGCCGAATCGGCATGGTGTTTCAGGACTACGCCCTGTTCCCGCACCTGACAATTGCCGAAAACGTCGGCTTCGGCTTGCGCAGAGAGGATCGCGAGGAAAAACATCAGAAAGTCACCGAGTTGCTCAAGGTGGTTCATCTGCAGGATCTTGCCGACAACTACCCCCATGAACTGTCGGGTGGGCAGCAACAAAGGGTGGCGCTTGCCCGTGCCCTGGCACCGGAACCCACGTTGATACTGCTGGACGAGCCGTTCTCTAACCTCGACGCAGATCTGCGCCGCCGACTCAGCCTGGATGTGCGGGAAATCCTCAAGACACTGGGCATCAGTGCCATCCTGGTCACTCACGATCAACAGGAAGCCTTCGCCATGTGTGATCAGGTGGCGGTTCTGAAAGACGGCGGAATACAGCAATGGGACGTGCCCTACAACTTATACCACGAACCCGCCAACCGTTTTGTTGCAGGTTTCGTGGGCCAGGGAGGTTTCGTTCCAGGAAAAGCGTTGGGGCCGGACACGATTGAGTCCGAGCTGGGAGTCATCCGCGGCAACCGCGCATACACCTGGCAACCCGGCACGCTGGTCGACGTGCTGATCCGGCCAGACGACATCGTCTACGATGCCAACTCCGAACTTAAGCCAAAAGTGGTGGAAAAGACCTTTGCCGGGACGTCGACGCTCTATCGCTTTCGCTGCTCGGAAGACACCGAGTTCGAGGCCCTGTTCCGGAGCCATCTGGACTTTCACCTGGGCGAACACGTGCCAGTCCGGGTGGAGGCAGACCATCTGATCGCCTTCGAGAGAACCTGAGAGCCCGAACCTCAGTTATTACAAACCCGCTCCACGGAATCCAGCCAGCCGGCGTACAGGGTCTCCCGCAGTGCCGGCTTCATAGCCGGCTCGAAGCGATGTTCCCGCTCCCAGAGTTGTGCTATCTCGTCCAGCCCCTGGTATACACCGGTCTGCAGCCCGGCCAGATAGGCCGCCCCCAGAGCCGTGGTCTCCGTCACGCGGGGGCGGTCCACCGGCACATTGAGGATATCCGCCAGAAATTGCATCACCCAGTCGTTGACCACCATGCCACCATCCACCCGCAGTGCCTGCAGGGACGCACCATCGTTCTGGATGGCGCGGATCAGGTCCTTGGTCTGATAGCACACGGATTGCAGGCCGGCGGTGACGATCTCGCCGATTCCAGTGTCCCGGGTAAGGCCGAGAATCGCCCCGCGGGCATGGGGATCCCAGTGGGGCGCACCCAGTCCGGTAAAGGCCGGCACCAGATAAACCGGGTTTTCCACCCCCACTTCCGAGGCGTAATCAGAGGATTCGCTGGCGTGACTGATAAGCTTCAACCCGTCCCTGAGCCATTGCATGGCGGCGCCGGCAACAAAGATGCTGCCTTCCATGGCGTAGCACGGTTTGCCATTCAAACGATACGCCATGGTTGTCAGCAACCGGTTTTCGGAGCGTAGCGCCTTTTCGCCGGTATTCAGCATCAGGAAACAACCGGTGCCATAGGTGCTTTTCGCCATACCGGGCTCGAAACAGGCCTGCCCAATCAATGCTGCGTGCTGGTCGCCTGCGATGCCTGCGACCTGCACCGATGCCCCCAGCCACTGCCTGTCAGTGGTGCCAAAATCCGCGGCAGAATCGAGCACTTCCGGCAACAGCGCCCGGGGAACCCGGAAGAGGGTCAACAACTCGTCGTCCCATTGCTGACTATGGATATTGAACAACGCCGTGCGCGAGGCGTTGGTGGCATCGGTCTTGTGGGAGCGCCCACCAGTCAGATTCCAGAGCAGCCAGCAGTCCACAGTACCGAAGGCAAGCTCGCCAGCTTCCGCCCTCTGACGGGCACCGTCCACATGGTCGAGTATCCAGGCAATCTTGGTGGCGGAGAAATACGGGTCAATCAAGAGGCCGGTGCGTTCCACCACCCTACCTTCATGGCCATCGGATTTGAGTTTGGTGCAAACAGACGCTGTGCGTCGATCCTGCCAGACAATCGCGCGGTGAATTGGCTCTCCGGTTTTCCGATCCCAGATCACCGTGGTTTCCCGCTGATTGGTGATGCCGATACCTGCCAGGGTTGAGGCATCCAGCCCTGACGACTCGAGAACCTCCCTGCACACCGCCAATGTACTGTGCCAGATTTCGCCGGCCTCATGTTCCACCTGGCCATCTTTCGGAAAGTACTGGTGAAATTCCTGTTGCGCCGTGGCGATGGCTTGGCCGGAGGCATTGAAAATGATCGCGCGGGAACTGGTGGTCCCCTGATCGATGGCGAGCAGGTGCTGGGTCATGGGGCGTCCTTTCAGGTGCTTCAGCATTGTTCTGGTCAATGCTGCAATCTTCTCAAAGGATTGCTAAGAACGCTATGGGAAAGTCGGGCATAAAAAAAGGGCCGGAAAACCGGCCCTCAAATGACGAATGAAACAAGGAAAGTTCGTAAG
>TARA_R100000049_G_C1956310_1_pt1 | contig 11549 bp, 12 predicted proteins | sample TARA_R100000049 | Tara Oceans TARA_R100000049 (sample SAMEA2619992) | marine metagenome | biome: marine biome (ENVO:00000447); feature: mesopelagic zone (ENVO:00000213) & marine oxygen minimum zone (ENVO:01000065); material: "saline water (ENVO:00002010), including plankton... | reverse complement strand
CGCCGATAACCAACCGGGGTCAGACCCCCAATACATTTGCTGCGGCAAAATGTACCGGGGGTCTGACCCCGTTACGGAGATTCTGAGATGAAAACATTGTTGCAGGTGGATTTTCCCTTTGATGGCCCGTTCGGGCAGGAAATGGCCGATGCCATGAAAGAGCTGGCGGAATCCATTGCCAAAGAACCCGGGTTTATCTGGAAGATCTGGACCGAGAATGCGGAAACCAGGGAGGCTGGCGGTATTTATCTGTTCGAAGATGGTGCCAGCGCCAGGAAGTACCTGGACATGCATACGGCCCGCCTTAAAGGTTTCGGAGTGCCGGTGGTGAATGCCAAGGTGTTTCAGGTGAACGATGCGTTGTCGGCGATTGATCACGGCCCGGTCTGACCGGGCCGGTTAAGCCTACCAGGCCAGCCAGATGGTGTGCCTTGCGCCTTTGCCCGGGCGCAGGGCACGCACCACTACCGCTTCTACCGAGAAACCGGCCCGGCGCAGCCTTTCTGTAAAGGCCTGCTCAGGGCCTGCGGACCAATAGGCCAGGATGCCGTCCGGGCTTAGGGATTTCTGGGCGGCGGCGATGCCTTCCGGCGAGTAAATCCAGTTATTTTCCTTGCGGGTCAGGCCTTCCGGGCCGTTGTCCACATCCAGAAGAATGGCGTCCCAGTTGCCATTACCCTCCCTAAGTAGTTCTGCCACATCGCCAAGGTGTACCCTGGCTCGAGCATCTTTCAGCGGGTAGCCCGCGGCGGCGCCCAAGGGCCCGCGATTCCATGCTTCAACCTCCGGAACCAGTTCGGCCACCGTCACCTGGGCGCTGTCGCCCAGTGAAGACAGAGCCGCCGCCAGGGTGAAGCCCATGCCCAGCCCACCAATCAGCACCCGGGGCTCGGGCAGGTGTGCGATACGTTCGCAGGCAAGGGTGGCCAGGGCGTCTTCCGAGCCGTGCAGCCGGCTGTTCATCAGCTCACCGGGCGCACCGGCAATCTTGATGGAGAATTCGTCATTGCGTTGCAGCAAACGCAAACGGGTTCCGTTGCCGGGAATGGTTGCGGTGCCAATTTCATCAAAGCGGGCCATGAGGGGTTCCGGGTGGCGGGATCAGGCCGCATTCTAACCTGATGGTACCGTTGTTTTCAGCCAAAACCCCCTTGAAGAATAGCTGTTAGACTGCAGTTATTATCAAATAGCCGTGTTTTTTAAAGCCCAGAGTATAGGAGAACGCGTTTATGACAGATCAACCGGTCATGCTGATAACCGGAGCTTCATCGGGCATTGGTGCCGAAACGGCACGAGCCGCTGCCCGGCAGGGGTATCGCCTGGTACTGGCGGCGCGCTCCGAGGACAAACTGAAGGGGTTGCAGCAAGAGCTCGGCGGCAGGTCGCGTCACCATTCCCGGCTCCATGTACAGCGCCACCAAGTGGGCGGTCTCCGCCATTGGTTATGGTGTGCGTGAGGAGCTGCGTGGTTCCGGCATCCGCGTAACCCTGATTGAACCGGGTATGGTGGATACGCCGTTCTTTGACGAACGCCCTGCCCACGCGCTGAAGCCCGAAGATATCGCCAATGCGGTGATGTATGCGGTCGCCCAGCCTGCACATGTCGATGTGAACGAAATCCTGGTGCGGCCAACGCCGGCCGTGGAGTGAAGGTCAGGAACTGTTGGAGCTAAAGTTGGAATCAACACAAAGCGTGGCCCTGGTAACCGGCGGGGCAAAGGGTATTGGCCGGGGCATTGTGCTACACCTTGCCTCCTCCGGTTGGAAGGTAGCCTTCTGTGATACCGATCGAATTGCAGGCGAGCAACTGGTGGCCAGTTCAGGGCATGACATCCTTTTTGTCCGGGGTGATGTGGCCAGCGAACCGGATGTCGAGCGAATAATATCGCAAACCGTGAACTGGACAGGTGGGCTGAACGCAGTTATCAATAATGCCGGCATTGCTGACCCCCACACCGGGCCGGTAGAAGAGCTGAGCCTGGAACAGTGGCAGCGCCGCCTGGACGTGAACCTGACCGGGCCGTTTCTGGTGACCAAACACGCGGTTCCGCACCTTCGGAAAGCTCAAGGTGCCATCGTTAATATGGCATCTACCCGGGCGCTTCAGTCGGAGCCGGAGTCCGAGGCCTACGCGGCAACCAAGGGTGGCCTGGTTGCGCTGACCCATGCACTGGCGGTTAGCCTTGGCCCGGATATTCGCGCGAACTGCATCAGCCCCGGCTGGATTGATACCCGTGGCTGGCAGGGAACGACTGAAAAACCGGAGCCACTGTCAGCGTCAGATCACCAGCAACATCCCGCAGGCCGCGTGGGCACCCCGGAGGATATTGCCGCCATGGTTGCCTACCTGATCTCGCCGGAGGCGTCATTTATCACAGGGCAGAATTTTGTGGTGGATGGCGGCATGACGCGGAAGATGATCTACGAAGAGTAGTCGGTTACGGCCAGAATTGAACGCCAGGCCGCAGCAGGCTTACTGTACGCGGAATTCTCCCGGGATTCCCGTTTTAGACTTATTGTAAATATGAGTCTAGAATTGGAATATCAGGCGTGAAGCCGAATTGGTTACAGGAGGTCGGCCATGAGTGCACTGGCAGAGAAAAAGTCGCCCGCTGAAGCCCGAAAAATGGGTATCAGCGGCCTTAAGGCGGCGTTCAATATTCTTGAGAAATGGGGATGCAATGCCGACCAGATGCAGGCCATTCTCCGCCTGCCCAAAGCCACCTTCTATAAATACCGGAATGATCCGGACAGTGCCCGCCTGGACCGAGACCAGCTTACCCGGATCAGTTACCTGCTGAATATGCACCAGGCCCTGCGCATTGTGTTCGAGAACCCGGACAACGTGTACGGCTTCATGCGCAAGCGTAATCACAATCCGTATTTCCATGGCCGGGCTCCGCTGGAGGTGATCGAAAGCGGTGATTTCGCGGCCTTGTACGAAACCTTCCGGCGCATTGATTCGCTGCGGGGCGGCCTTTGGTAATGGTGCCGCAGTTACCCGCCATCACCCTGCCAAAAACCAAGGGCTTTCGCCTGATCAACACCCGGCTGCCACCCATCGACATTTTTAACGATGTAGCGGATGCGGACGAGTTTCAGGACTTGTTCGACCTGCAGGCACTGACCAACCCCAGGCTCCGGCAGGAAGTCGGCAGCCTGAATTACATCGACCTGAACGAAATCCCCTGGGGTATTCCCGGTTGCCACTATGCCGCAGCCCCCTTTACCCACGTTGCACCGGAGGGAAGCCGGTTCAGCACTGGTGATTTCGGTATGCTGTACATCGCCGACACCATTGAGACCGCGCTTTCGGAAGTGCAGTACCATCAGGGCCGGTACCTGGCCAACATTGAAGGCCTGAAGTTCGATCGGTTGATGTTTCGGGGGCTGGCCTGCACCTTTGCCGGCGACGATATTCACGACGCAACCCTGTTGCCGGAATCCAGCGACATTTATCACCCTGAGGATTATTCCGCCGCCCGCGCACTCGGTGCCCAGCTTCGTTCAGCCGGTTCCGAAGGGATCCAGTACTGGTCAGTAAGAAACCCGGGAGCCACCTGTTGGGGGCTGTTTACGCCCAAGCGGGTGCGGTCGATTGTTCAAACGGCGCATTATGAGTTTATTGTGCGGGACGGGCAGATTGTGGACCGGAAGAGGGTGGTTGGGATTTGATTGTGGCGCAGGGAAGGTGGTACCCCCGGCAGGACTAACGGGGGTTTGTAACCAATTGTATTATATATACATTAAATTTATGTTGCCTTAAATGTACCCCAATATGTACCCCCAAAATCATTTCTGTAATTGGGGATGGTTCCCATTAAGACGAAATGCCCATAAATCAGATGGGATGCTAATGGGTGCAATATGCATTCTTTAATTGCTTGCTCGTTGGGTAAGAATTGTAGCGGCTTGTAGTCTACCAATCTTTAGGTGATTCGGGGAGTGGATACATTGCCTGCCGATTTCGACACTTCGATTCCAAGTAATCTCAAACCCATATCGGATAATCGCCAAGGTTCCGCCTGATCAAGACCGGTCGTGACCAGTCTCTGCCGAAGCTGAATCTCGGTAACCAGATCTCCTCTGTGTGCAGGGAGATATTGGGAAAATCCAGACCAGGGTGTTTATCGAGAGGTCTGGAACTACACCTGCCTATTTGACATACGCCCGAAAAAGCCATTGAATGGAGAAGTTAGCTACACCTCTTAAAGTCTCCCGGTGGGTTGGGAGTGCCAGTACTTCTGGTGGGGTGTATCTAGCATGGACACAACCCAATTACAGCTAAGTTGACTTCACAGCGTTCTACGCAGCCTGTGCTCCGGCACCTTCATGATCAGTACCTCTGGAGGGTGTGTTGTCAGCTTTTTCTTGTACGAACCAGTGAGAGCAAATATGACTTCTTCCCAGCACCAGCCCCCCCATAAAAAATCCGTGGACAACCGTTCCAGGCAGCTCAATCCGTGTGATCCGGCTTTCTTTAAATCTCGTGGTTTTTCCGATGAGAAGGCTGATAGGCACGCCTCTTTATCTCGAATTGCTCCGATCCAATCCTGAGATCCTGACTTAAGGGCCATGGCCTCTTGGTGGCTAGCTATCACGAGGACTCTCCCTAAAGTCGGCGGCTTATTGCCGTATGGATTTAACCTTCTGATAGTCAGGCATTCGAGCTTTATCCGGTTTGGTTTGAATAGCCATTTTTTTGGAAAAAATCATGACTGCAAAAATTCTGATTACAGGTTCTTCCGGGCTTGTCGGCACTTCCCTGATTCACCGTTTTCTTGGACAGGATGTAGAAATTCGGAAGTTTGATTTAAACGAGAAAAACCAGTTCAAAGGAGATGTTCGAGATCCACATAAGGTCCGCCAGGCAGTAGAAGGCTGTGACGGAATTATCCATCTCGCGGCAGTGTCCCGGGTGATTTGGGGGCAGCGAGATCCTGATCTTTGCTGGGCTACCAATGTTGGCGGGCTCAACAATTTACTTGAAGCAATAGTAGGCCTGGAGCGCAAGCCATGGGTGGTTTTTGCCAGCAGTAGGGAGGTTTACGGTGAGCCGGATGTCCTGCCTGTGGACGAAACTTGTGCCTTACGTCCGGTCAATGTTTATGGTCGCTCCAAGGTCGAAGGAGAGCGTCTGATCGAAGTTGCCAGGGCGGCAGGTTTAAGAGCCAGTATCGTTCGTCTATCCAACGTCTACGGCTCTACAGCCGACCATGCAGATCGAGTTATTCCCGCATTTGCCAAGGCTGCCGCTACAGGCGATACGCTACACCTTGAAGGTGCCGGTAACACCTTTGACTTTACCCACATAGACGACGTTTCACGGGGTCTTTTAACGCTATCGAAGAGATTGATCGACGGGGGCGAGGCGCCGCCCCCCATCCATTTTGTAGGTGGTGTTCCCACGACTCTCGGTGAACTTGCCGAATTGGCGATCGAACTTGCTGCCAGCCAATCAGAGATTGCACATGCGGCTCCGAGGAATTTCGATGTTGCACAGTTTTTTGGTAACCGCTCGAGAGCGGCGGAATTGTTGAACTGGACTCCCGAGGTAAGTCTTCGTGAAGGGCTCGCACGGCTCATATACGACTATCGCAAAGAATGTACTGCCTCAAAGCAGGAGATCGCATCCTAATGAAAATAGTCAAAGTCATCCATGGCTATCCCATGCGCTATAACGCCGGTTCAGAAGTCTATAGCCAGACACTTTGTCATGGGCTTGCTGAACGTCATGAAGTACATGTCTTCACCCGGGAAGAAGATTCCTTTGCGCCTGACTTCCGGCTGCGGACAGAACGGGACCCTGACGACCCCAGGATTACTATCCACCTCGTAAACAACCCGCGACTGAAGGATCGCTACCGGGCCACGGGTATTGATCAGCGCTTTGCGGAGGTACTGGATAAGGTTCAGCCCGATCTGGTTCATGTGGGGCACCTTAATCATCTGTCCACCTCCTTGCTACGTGAGGCTGCCCTGCGGGATATCCCTATTATCTATACGCTCCATGATTACTGGATCATGTGTCCCCGTGGGCAATTTATGCAAACCTCGCCTAAGGACCCAACCGATCTTTGGGCCGCTTGTGACGGCCAAGAAGACCGTAAATGCGCTGAACGCTGTTATTCCCGCTATTTCAGTGGTGCACCGGATGAATATGAGGCGGACGTCGCTTACTGGTCTGACTGGGTAGGTCGGCGTATGCGGCATGTCGGTGAAATGACGGAACTGGTTGATCTCTTTGTGGCACCCGCCCGATACCTAAGCAACCGTTACCGCGAGGACTTTGGCTTGCCTCAGGGCAAACTGGTTTACCTGGATTACGGCTTTGACCGAGCCCGAATGGCCGGTAGGGAAAGACCGTCCGGAGAGCCTTTTACTTTTGGCTACATCGGCACACAAATTCCCGCGAAAGGAATTCATGACCTGATTCGTGCATTTGGCCGCCTTGAAGGTAGTGCAATGCTGAAAATCTGGGGGAAACCACGAGGGCAGGATACTGAAGCGCTGAAGGGGATGATCGCTGCACTACCGGAAGGACTGAGCGAACGTGTTAAGTGGTGCCCCGAGTACAGGAATCAGCATCTGGTACCGGATGTGTTCAATCGCTGTGATGCCATCGTCGTGCCGTCCGTATGGGTGGAGAATTCCCCACTGGTTATTCATGAGGCGCAGCAGGCCCGTGTGCCGGTAATAACAGCGAATGCTGGTGGCATGGCCGAGTACGTAGAGCATGAAGTCAACGGGCTTCTCTTCGAACATCGGTCCTTCACGGCTTTATCGGATCAGATGCAACGTCTTCTTGATGACCCGGATCTGGCTGGAAGACTGGGTGATCGAGGTTATCTGTTCAGCGACACGGGGGATATCCCTGACATCGGAGCCCATGTTGAGGAAATAGAGAAACTGTATGAGCAGGTTTTACGGAGGCGTGACAGTACACGCATTCAGCATAATCCTGGGCCTTGGCGCATTACCTTTGATACGAATCCCGACACCTGCAACATGAAATGCATCATGTGTGAGGATCATTCGCCGCACAGTCAGACGCAAAGCCAGCGTAAAAAAGAAGGCCGACCACGGCGCCTCATGCCCTTTGAGATGATCGAAAAGGTCATCGCCGATGCAGCTCCCAATGGGCTGCAGGAAATTATCCCTTCAACAATGGGTGAGCCGCTTCTATACAAACAGTTTGAGGGCATCCTGGAGCTCTGTGAACGCTACGGAGTCAAACTCAATTTAACCACCAATGGGACCTTTCCTCGACTAGGTGCTCAGGCTTGGGCCGAAAAGATCGTGCCAGTCACTTCGGACGTCAAATTCTCCTGGAATGGGGCCACCAAAGAAACCCATGAGAGGATCATGCTGGGCGCCCGATGGGAGACAGTACTTGAGAATTTGCGCACCTTTATTTCCGTTCGTGACGCACAGGCAAGTGACGGTGGAAATCGGTGTCGAGTTACCCTGCAATTAACCTTTCTGGAAGCCAATGTAGCAGAACTAGCAGACATCGTTCGGCTCGCCATAGAGTGCGGTGTGGACAGGGTAAAAGGGCACCACCTTTGGGCGCACTTTAAAGAAATTGATGATCAATCCATGCGGCGTAGCCGGGAATCGATACTGCGCTGGAATAAAGCTGTTATCGAAGCACGGGCTGCAGCTTCAGCAGCCACATTGCCCAATGGGCGTTATATTTTGCTTGAGAACATCTTTTTATTGGACGAAACGGCAACTGAAAATCTCGCTCCTGAAGGGGCTTGTCCGTTTCTGGGACAGGAAGCCTGGATCAGCGCTCAGGGGCGCTTCAATCCCTGCTGTGCGCCTGATCAGCAGCGCAAAACACTCGGTGACTTTGGCAACCTGAACGAAAAGCCGTTTATGGAGATCTGGAATGGTAAAGCCTATCGTGAACTAGCAACGACTTACCGTAATCGGAGCCTATGCCGCGGTTGTAATATGCGGAAGCCGGCTGGGGGTGGTGCATGACTGATCCCACTCATAACGCCCGAGACATCCGTGCTTCATTTCAAGCTGATGGCTTTGTTTGTGATCCTGGGGTGTTATTAAGTCGACAAGTTCATGACTTGCAAACAATGGCCGAATCAGGCATCGCCGATGCATCGAAGGCTAACCAGCTTCAATTAGAAAAAATGAAAAACCTTGCTTCTGCATGGGGAATTAATAGCACTTTTGTAAAGGCTATGGTGACGGCGGTCATGCCGCAACTCAAAGCAGTGGCAAGCAAGGTGGCAGAGGTTCACCCACAGCCTGTTGATGCCACTCTTTTTATAAAATCTCCTTGGGCAAGAAGTGCAACCCATGCTCATCAGGATATTGCGTACAGGTGGAATCGAGGGCCGGAAGCTCGCTATGGCTTGACCACCTGGCTGGCACTTGATGATATTTGTGTGGAAAAAGGAGGGGTACTTTCGTTTCTACCTGGATCACACCACAAAAAGATCAGTGTGCGCCAGGACTTTCTCGCGTCTGAGTTTCGTGATCACGCAACAAGCGATGAATGGGCGGAGTGCGCAATTCCTGTTCCTGTCACAGCTGGAGATGTGGTGATTTTTGATGCACAAACCTGGCATGCAGCAGATGCATATACGGGGGAGGGTGCTCGTCGTGTGCTGGCAGTCCGTTGGTCTTATGCAGACCAATACGAGAGAAGAATTGAGATTCCTGTTCCCCGAGTTGATCCCGAATGCTTTGGAATAGACACATCGGGGAACCTATTACTCAATGCTTTTTTTCGTGCTTACCCCACATTACCTGTCTTCGAGCAAGCAGATACGTTAGCAGAAAAAATCGAGGTAATGCTTGATTGGTGTAGCTCCAATAATGATCCTGTATACCCTCTTGCCCAACAAGTGCTAGAAGACCTCGTCCAGGCGTTAAAAATTGAGTCAACTCATGGTGCTCGCCCTAATCCGGATCTTTGGTTGGGTGTGAGAGATCGGGTTATTCCAGCCCTCAGTGCCAGGTTCGAGAAGAGGAGGGGTTCGCATGAGTGATTGGAGCAACTTACGTCCTGCCGCCTGCAAAACTCATCATATCAATCCTGAAGGGCAGCCTGCCTATAGCGAGCGGTTTGATGAAGTGTTGGCTTTCCATCCGCCAGGCTTGGCGCCTGTTCTGCGTGACTTGGCGGCATGGCACATCAACCCTGACGGCACGGCGGCCTATTCTCGGCGATTTTCAAAGGCTTTTGGATTTTATGGTGGAATTGCCGCAGTTTGTGATGAGTCCGGCTGGCACCACATTGATGCATCTGCTGAGGAAATTTACTCACAAAGGTATGCATGGTGTGGCAATTTTCAGGAATCGCGATGCACGGTGCGTCAACATAATGGCTTGTACTGCCACATAGATGAGCTAGGTGCTGAAGTATCTGATACTCACTGGCGTTATGCCGGTGACTATCGTGATGGTCTTGCGGTTGTGCAGGGAGAGGATGGTAAATCAACGCATGTGGATTTACAGGGTCGTCCCACTCATGGTCACTGGTTTCTTGACTTGGATGTTTACCACAAAGGCTTTGCGCGCGCCCGTGACGACGCCGGATGGATGCACATCGACAGCAACGGGGCTGCACTCTATCGAAAGCGCTTTGCTGCAGTTGAGCCCTTCTATAACGGGCAGGCGCGGGTTGAGTGTTTTGATGGTGGGCGGGAGATAATTTCAGAAGCAGGAAAAACGCTTATTACGTTGCGCCCACCACGCCAGTCAGAATTCGCGGCATTGTCTGGCGATATGGTGGGGTTCTGGAAAACGCAGACGATAGCTACTGCCATTGAACTGGGTATCCCTGAAGTACTCCCGCTCCAGGAGGCCGGTATTGCTGAGCAATGTGGCCTCTCCTCTCAGACCACTCACCGGCTCATGCGCGCACTTGAAGAACTGCATATAGCTTATCAAGCGGATAAAAGCTGGCAACTCACTGCGCGCGGCGAATTTCTACGGGCTGATCACCGGATGACGCTGGCCGATGCAGCCCTTGAATACGCTGGCCCACTATCTGCTATGTGGTCTTCACTGACGCAAGCCCTGCGCATTGATGGGAACTGGAAAGCACCTGATGTCTTCGGTGAAGTGGCTCAGAGTCCAAAGCGCGTGGCATCACACCATCGCATGCTGCGAAGCTATGCCCGTCATGATTACCCCGCTGTCTCAAGAAGTCTGGGGCTTCGTGGTGATGAACATATCCTCGATGCGGGTGGAGGCCTGGGTACGCTGGCCAACTTTATGCTGGATGCCCACCCGGGAATAAAGGTAACGGTCCTGGACCGAAGTGAAGTCATTGCGCAGGGCAGTCATGAACAACCCGAGCGTGATGGCCTTAACTGGAAAGGAGTGGACCTTTTTAAGCCATGGGGCGTGGAGGCTGACGGTGTGATCTTGTCCCGGGTTCTCCATGACTGGAATGATGCCGATGCCATACAGATTCTGCGCCATGCCAGGGCGTCATTGTCAGTGGGTGGCCGTTTATTTGTGGTGGAAATGCTGTTGCCTGAAGAGGGCGGCTCGGGAGGCCTTTGTGACTTGCACTTGTTGATGGCGACAGGGGGCGAGGAGCGAACAGCAGGCCAGTACCAGAAGCTTCTTGAAGCATCCGGCTTTGAGTTTCTTCAGGTTAAGAATCTGGCAGCGTTGCCTTCGGTATTGGTGGGGATAGCCAAATGACCGGGTCAGCATATCAACATTACTCCGTTACCGCCGATCTGCTTGAAAAAGTGCCCTCTGATCGACCTGTCGTGATACTGCTTCGGCATTCGATTCGGGACGAACTGCCGCCTGACGGTATTGGCTATATGCTTCCCATTACCGAAGAGGGGAAGCAGCAGGGGACAAAACTTGGTCAAATATTGGGCGACCGCTTAAAGACGTTGCACAGTAGTCCGCTGGCGCGATGTGTAGAGACAGCTGAGGCCCTCAATAAGGGTGCTGGGTTGGAGCTACCCATCACCGAAGACCGACTGCTTGGCGATCCCGGGGTATTTGTTATCGATGGCGAATTAGCCTGGTCTAATTGGGAGCGGCTTGGGTCTAAAGGGGTCATGCGACACTTGATCACGGAGAATGATGCTCTTCCTGGTATGGCACGACCCGGTGAGGCGGCTCATCGCTTGGTGAGTCATATGCTGGCAGCCTCAGAGAATAGGCTGGGGATGCATGTTTTCGTCACGCACGACTCTTTGGTGATGGCGACCGCAGCACGTTTACTGGGGGAGCCGCTGGATCAGGGGGCTTACCCGGACTACCTTGAAGGCGTTTTTTTCTGGCAGGGCGATGGTGGTATTCATACTGCGTACAGAAGTTGGTTCTCTGTTAGCGAGACGACTCTAGCTGGTCTATAACACGTCAACTATTACCGGAACTGCACCGCACTGAGCTGGCAGCCAGGGCCAGGCCGACCTTTTGTTCACGCAGAAGGTTGGCTTCGCAAGCAGGACTCTGGCCAATAAGGAATGTTCTGAGTATACGATCCTAAAACTTTTCAAACCTATATCACCTCTGTGAACCAGGGCACTGACAGTGCCTTCCCT
>TARA_R100000049_G_scaffold4296_1_pt1 | contig 11635 bp, 9 predicted proteins | sample TARA_R100000049 | Tara Oceans TARA_R100000049 (sample SAMEA2619992) | marine metagenome | biome: marine biome (ENVO:00000447); feature: mesopelagic zone (ENVO:00000213) & marine oxygen minimum zone (ENVO:01000065); material: "saline water (ENVO:00002010), including plankton... | reverse complement strand
ACTGCACCGGCTCCCGGAGGCTCTCCAGCAGCCATCCGGTTTGCCAGTAGACCAGGGAGTTACCAATGAAGGTACTTGCACTTACCACCACGCTGTTCGCCGGCCTTGCCGCGTTCGCTCTCGCCCCGGCCATGGCGCAGGTCGAAGCGGGCGGCGACACCAGCGCGATGGCCGGGCAGGCCGCCTATAACGCGGGCGACTTCGCCACCGCCCGCGCAAAGTACGAGATTGGCTGCTTTACCGAAAACAACAGCGCCGCCTGCACCAATCTGGGCGCGATGGCGACCAAAGGCGAAGGCGGGGCCAGCGACCTGACGACTGCCCGGCGGGCCTACAAGACCGGCTGCGCGAAGGGCCAGGCCGAGGCTTGCGAGAATTACGGTTCGATGCTGATCAACGGGCGCGGCGGGGCAAAGGACTATGCGGGCGCGATCACGCCGCTGTCCACCGCCTGCAATGCCAGCTTTGCCACCTCGTGCTACGACCTTGGCGCCACCTATTATTTCGGTCGCGTGGGGAGCGGACCGGACCATGCCAAGGCCCGTCAGTACTTCACCAAGGCATGTCCGGGCGTGGCCACAGACGGCTGCTACGCCCTCGCGATCCTGCAGCGCGATGGCGGCGGTGGGCCGGTCGATACTGCGGGCGCGGCCAACTCGTTCAAGCTCTCGTGCGAAGCGGGCCTGTCCGACGGATGCCTCGAATATGGTGTCGCACAATATAACGGGGCGGGCATTCCGCAGGATTATGCCGGTGCGCGCAGCAGCTTCAGCCAGGCATGCAATACCGGCAATGCGGGCGCCTGCATGAATGCAGGAATGATGGCGCGCGACGGCCAGGGCGGCGCAGCCGATCCGGGGGCGGCCAAGCGATTGTTCGGCCTCGGCTGCAAGCTGGGCATTCAGGACGGCTGCACCATGGCCGCGCAGATCGGCGGGTAGTGGGGGTCTCCGGCGTGCGGCTCGCGGCGATACTGCTGGTGGTGAGCGGCGGCGGCTTCTTGACGGCGGCTGCCATCGCTAAGCCATCCACCCCCGCCACCCAGCCCCAAGGCGGCCCCTCGGAGGAGCAGGTGTGCGAGTTTCGCTATACCGAGATCACGCTCAACGCCAAGTCCGGCCCAGCCCCGCGCAAGGCCGGCGAGGAAGAGCTTGCCTGGGCGCAGCAGCAGGAGGAGCGTAACTCGCACGAGGAACCCTGCGTTCTTCCCGTGGATAGCGCCGCCGCCTTCAGGGAAGCGACCGCGCTCAACGCAGCGTTCGAGGCGGGCACGCGGCTGGGCCTCTCCCCGCAGACCAAGGGCGCGCGGCTGGTCTGCGCGGCAGTGTGGAACCGCTGGCACTACGCGGTCGAAAGCGCGCCGAGCGAGGTATTCCACCGGACCCTGCGCCCCGAGCTGTCTTCCGCCAACGCTGCCGACCGCGAGGGGTTCTGGCGCAAACGGGCGGGTAAGGTGTCGCAGCGCGGGGATGACCGGGCTGAGGCGGAGGAGAAGGCCGACGACCTCTACGCCGCTTACGCCAATGGCGAGGAACGCGGTGCGAACCGGCTGATGGAGTGGCTGGCGATATGCCGATAGCACCGCAACAGGACAGGGCGGCAATGACGACACCCAAATTCCGCATCGCGACACTGCTCTCCGGCATGATGATCGCCGCCGTGACCACCGCCGCCCCCGTCAGCGCTCAGGCTGCGGAGCGCGAGATACCCGAAGAGTACCCGGTCTACGAATTCGTCTGCCCCGACGGCGGCTACCAGAGCGGCTGCGATGCGAGCAAGATAGAGAGCGCGGTCGAACTGGAACGGGCGCAGCGGGCGGACTTCGCGCAGCGGTGCCTCTACCGCACGCAGGCCGATTGTAGCGTGATCGCGAGCGGTCGGGTCAACCGCGCGTCGGGCGACCCCGCACTCCACTGGCAAATCCTGGGCCTTCAACCATCGGACGGGCCTTATGCGGAGATGCTCGTTCTCGCGGAAATGGAGCCGCCCCTGCCCCACCTGCTGTTCGCGAAGCAGGTCGAAGGCTATTTCGACCCGCCGGTCGCAGCGCGGGACGGGGATGGCCGGTTCATCCTGCACGTGCCCGCGCGCAATCGCGGGATCGGCAATGGGGACCTCGTGCTGTTCACCAGCGGCGAAGGCTGGAACTGGACCAGCGCCGACGGGATCATGCGCCAGGTGGACCGGCTGCTCCCCGAAGGGTTCTGGATCGCCTCGCCGGTCGGCTTCGATTTCCGCGAAGCCAGCGCGTTCGCGCTCGTCCGCCGCGACAGCGATGCGGGCTGCTGCGCCACCGGAGGCGTGGTGAATATCGATTTCGAACAGAGCGACCACAGCCTCGATGTCAGCCGCGTGAGCTTCACCGAGACGAAGCCAATCGGAGCGGCTTACGAGGCATACCCCGAAGGATCGCGCGGAGGCGGTGAATGAGCGGGCGCTGCGGGGCACCAATGCTGCTCTCGCTCGCAGCGTGCCGGGTTCTGCCGTTGCTCACGATCGGGTTGGCCGCCGCCATCGCCTCGGCGGCACCGCCCGATAATGCCGATCCTGTCGAGGCGGACCTATCCCCCGAAGCCCTCACCGCCGAATGCGACACCCAGCGCAATGCGGATTCGTGCATGGCGATGGCGATCAGGACCTACGAAGGGCGCGGGGTGGCGATGGACCACCAGCTCTCGCGGCGCTTCTCGGCCAAGGCATGTGCGCTGGGACAGGTCATGGGCTGCAACATGCTCGCCGCGCTGCTGGAAGACGGTTCGGGCGGGCCGAACGATCTCGAAGGGGCGGCGCGCAATTACCGCTATGCCTGCGATCAGGGCTATGACGGGGCCTGCTTCAACCTCGGCCAACTGCGCTACAACAATTATGCAGGCGATCCCGCACACCTCGTCGAAGCGCGGGCGATGTTCGCCAGAGGGTGCGAGGCGGGGTTTGCGCAGTCGTGCAACAACAGCGCGGTAATGCTGAAATTCGGCGAAGGCGGTCAGGCAGACCTGCCCGCTGCGCGCGCGCTGTTCGAACAGGCATGCGTCGCGCGCGAGGCCAATGCCTGCGGCAATCTGGGCTCCATGCTGCTGCTCGGCGAAGGCGGCCCGGCGGACCGGGAGCGCGCCATGCCGCTGCTCTCCTCAGCCTGCCAATCCGGCGTCGTCTTCGCGTGCGATCTCGCGGATTCGACTGATCTGGAGACGGAGTGAGCCCGGGAACGCCTCCCGGACCCCGCCCTTACCTCTCGCTACCGCCACCCAGCGCCACGAACAGCGTCGCACGATTCTGCAGCCAGGCCCGCTCGGTCGCCAGCAGCTGCTGGCGCGCGCTGAACAGATTGCGTTCGGCATCGAGTACTTCGAGATAGTCGGCCACGCCCTCGCGATAGCGCAGCCGGGCGAGCCGGGCGATCCGCTCCTGCGCCACGACCGCGCGTTCCAGCGTCGCGACCTGCTCGGCCAGCCAGCGTCGCCCGGCCAGTGCGTCGGACACTTCGCGAAACGCGCCCTGCACCGCCTTTTCGTAATTGGCGACCTGTTCCACTTCCAGCGCCTTGGCGAGGTCGAGATCGGCCTCGCGCGCGCCCCAGTCGAAGATCGGCAGCGAGATGGTCGGCCCGAAACTCCAGCCGAAGCCGCTGCCCGAAAATAGATCGTCGAGACTATTGGACGCAAACCCGGCATTGCCGGTCAGCGAGATGGTCGGGAAGAAGGCCGCCCGCGCCGCGCCGATATTGGCCCGCGCCGCGCGCAGCTGCTCCTCCGCCGCGATGATATCCGGGCGAACCAGCAGCAGGTCGGACGGCAGACCGGCTGCAAGGCTGCGATCGTCGGCCTGGCTTTCCAGCGGGAGCCCATCCGGCAGAGCGGCGGGCACCGTGCCGCCGACCAGCACCGCCAGCTGGTTGCGCAGCCGCGCCAGCGCCAGCCGCTCGCTCGCAAGCTGCTGTTCGGCCTGCGTCAGCAGGGTTTCCGACTGGCGAAAAGGCAGCGCAGAGGTGACCCCGCTATCGAGACGCAGCTTGGCGATACGCAGCCCTTCGCGGCGGCTATCCGCGGTCGCTTCCGCCAGCGCGATCTGTTCCTGCGTCTCGACGATCTCGTAATAGGTCGTCGCGGTATCCGCGATCAGCGAGAGGTAGAAGGCCCGCTGCGCCGCGACCGAGGACAGGTACTCAGCCCGCGCCGCATCGCTCAGGCTCGCCACGCGGCCCCAGAAATCCAGCTCGAAGCTGCTGACGCCCACGCCCACGTCGAACCGGTTGAAGGTGACCGAATCCGGCGTACCCTCGACATCGCCCGTATCGAGAGAGGGATTGACACCCAGCTGCTGGCGGGTGCGCGTGCCGCTGGTATTGGCGACCACTGTGGGCAGCTGGCGGCTGTCCTGAATGCGGTAACGCGCCCGCGCCTGCTCGATCCGCGCGGTCGCGGCCAGCAAATCGCGGTTGTTCTCCAGCGCGGTCCCGATCAGCCGGACAAGCCGCGGGTCGTTGAACCAGTCGCGGTAGCTCAGTTGCGATGCCACCACCGTACCATCGGGCCGGTAGTCCGGATCGAAGGCGGGCGCGGTCGCGGCTCCAGGCCGGATATGCTCGGGCGCCATGCTGGCACACCCGGCCAGCGCGGTCGATAATAGTGCGAGAGCCATGAAGCGTTTCATCAGGCTTTCTCCCCCTCGGTCTGTGGGCCGGGTTGTTTGCCCGCAGGATCATCCATGTGCCCGGCGGCATGCGGCTGCTTGCGGCTGACGTTCCGCCGGACCAGCAGGTAGAGCATCGGGATCATGAAGATGCCCAGCACCGTCGCCGCGATCATCCCGCCCATGACCCCGGTGCCGACCGCGATACGGCTGGCCGCGCCCGCTCCGCTGGCAAGCACCAGCGGGACCATCCCCATGGTGAAGGCGAGGGAGGTCATGATGATCGGCCGCAACCGCAGCTTCGCAGCGGCCTTGACCGCATCGATCCGCCGAAGACCACGTTGTTCCTCCTCGATCGCGAATTCGACGATCAGGATCGCGTTCTTCGCGGCGAGGCCGATGATGGTGATCAGGCCGACGTTGAAATAGACATCTGCCGACAATCCGCGCAGCATCGAGAACAGCACCGCGCCCAGCACGCCCATCGGCACGATCAGGAGCACGGCAAGCGGCACCGCCCAGCTTTCGTACAGCGCGGCGAGCACCAGGAACACGATCACCACCGACAGGCCCAGCAGCAGGCCGATCTGGCCGCCGGCCTGCTTTTCCTCGTAGGAAATGCCCGTCCATTCGTAACCGATACCCTGCGGCAACTGATCGGCCAGCTGCTCCATCTCGGCGAGCGCTGCACCCGAGGATTGGCCCGGCGCGGCCATCCCAGACAGGGTCATCGCCGGATAGCCGTTATAGCGCGACAGGCTTTGCGGCGAAGCGGACCACTCGGCGCTGGCGAAGGCGCTGAACGGCACCAGTTCGCCTTGCGCGTTGGGCACGCGAAGCGCGAGCACGTCCTCTGGCGTCATCCGATAGGGCGCATCGGCCTGCACCAGCACCTGCAGCACCCGGCCCTGCCGGTTGAAGTCGTTCGCATAGGCGGACCCGAAGGTGATCGAGAGCGCCGCGTTCACATCGGTCAGCGACAGGCCGAGAGCGCGCGCCTGCACGCGGTCGATATCGATCTCTACCTCGGGGCTCGGCCCCTGGTCCTCGGGTCGCAGGTTGGCGATGACATCGCTCTGCGATGCAATGCCCAGCAGCTGGTCGCGCGCTGCGGTCAGCGTTTCGCGCCCCACACCGCCACGATCCTGAAGCTTGAGCGTGAAACCGCTCGCCTGGCCGAGCGACTGAATCGCCGGCGGCTGAATCACGAAGGCGATCGCGCCCTCGATCTGGCTGAAAATGCCGGTTGCCTCGCCCAGCATCGCAGACGCGCTGCTGCCCTCGCCGGTGCGTTCGCTCCACGGCTTGAAAGACGCGAACATGATCGCGTTGTTCTGACCCTGACCGAAGAAGCTGAAACCGCGTACAACGACCAGGTTTGCCACCTCGTCACGCTGCAGCCAGTAATCGGTAATCGGCTCGAGCGCTTCGTCGGTCCGCTCCTGCGTGGCCCCGGGGGGCGCCTGCACGGCGGTGATCAGGTAGCCTTGGTCTTCCGTCGGCAGGAAGGCGGTCGGCAGGCGCATGAACAACAATACGGTGACCAGGCCCAGCGCGAGGAATACCGCAAAGGCACGCCAAGGCCGTGACAGGATGCGGTCGTTCGCGCGACCGTACTTTTCCTGCATCCGGGCGAACCAGCGGTTGAAGCGACCGAAGAAACGGGCCGCCTTGCCCCGTGCGCGCGCCAGGCGGCCACGCCAGCCGGGCTGCGCTTCGGCCTCTTCGTCGACCGCGATCTCGGCGGCATCGTCGTGCCCCTGCTCGATCGGTTTGAGGAAGGTCGCGCACAAAGCCGGGGTGAGCGACAAGGCGAGGAATGCGGAGAAGAAGATCGCGATCGCGAGCGTGACGGAGAACTGGCGATAGATTCCGCCCGTCGAGCCGGGGAAGAACGCCATCGGCAGGAACACCGCAACCAGCACCAGCGTGATCCCGATGATCGCGCCGCTGATCTGGCCCATCGCCTTGCGCGTCGCCTGAACGGGGGGCAGGCCTTCCTGGCGCATGATCCGCTCGACATTCTCGATCACCACGATCGCGTCGTCGACCAGGATGCCGATCGCCAGCACCATGCCGAACAGCGACAGCACGTTAATCGAAAAGCCGAACAGCCACAGGCCGAGGCATGCGCCGGCGAGCGCGATCGGCACGACGAGCGTGGGGATCAGCGTCGCACGCCAGTTTTGCAGGAACAGGAACATGACGAGGAAGACAAGGAACATGGCCTCGACCAGCGTCTTGACCACTTCCTCCACCGAGGCTTCGACGAAGGGGGTGGTGTCGTAGGGGATCGACCAGGTGACATCGCCCGGCAGGCCCGGCGCGATCTCTTCCATCCGCTCCTTCACGCCCTCCGCCGCGGCGAGCGCATTGGCACCGGTCGCAAGCTGGACCGCCATGCCCGCCATCGGCTGACCGTTGAGCGAGGTCGAGGTGGCATAGCTCTGCGCGCCGATCTCGACCCGCGCGACCTCGCCCAGCCGCACCACCGCCGCGCCATTGCTGGCGCGAAGGATGATGTTTTCGAACTCCTCGACCGTAGTGAAACGGCCTTCGGTGGAGATGGTGGCGGTGATTTCCTGCCCGTCGGCCACCGGCTGCGCGCCGATCGAACCGCCCGCGGTCTGCGCGTTCTGCTCACGGATCGCGGCGAGCACCGCGGACGGCGAGAGATTGTACGAGGCGAGCGCGTCGGGATCGAGCCAGATGCGCATCGCATATTGCGACCCGAACAGTTGCACGTCGCCCACGCCGCCCACGCGGCGCAGCTCGTCCACCACCTGCGTCGAGGCGATATTGCCCAGATCATTGGTGTCGTAGGCGCCCCCTTCGGAGGTCAGCGCGACGATCATCAGGAAGCCGGCATTGGCCTGCCGCACGGTAATGCCCTGTCGGCGGACCTCCTCGGGCAGCCTTGCCTCTACCGTGCTCAACCGGTTCTGGACCTCGGTTTGCGCGATATCGATGTCTGTCCCGGCCTCGAAGGTCAGGGTGATGCTCGCGGTGCCGTTCGAAGCGCTCGACGAGGACATGTAGAGAAAGCCCTCGACCCCGTTGAGCTGCTGCTCGATCACCTGGGTGACGTTCTCTTCCATGGTCTCCGCATCGGCACCGGGATAGACCACGCTGATGGTCAGCGATGGCGGTGCGACTTCGGGATACTGCTCGATCGGAAGCGCGCGCAGCGCGAGGAAGCCTGCCAGCAGGATGCCGAGCGAGACGACCCATGCGAAGATGGGCCGGTCGATGAAGAAGCGTGACATTGGTTACTCGGCTCCGCTGGTACGGGCAGGCTGCTGCTTGGCTGCGGGCTTCTTGGCCGCGGGCTTGCCGCCCGCCGCGCCGTTCGCGATCTTGACCGGCGCACCGGGGCGGATCTTCTGCAGGTTGCTGACGATCACCTTTTCGCCGGGCTTGACCCCGCTTTCGATGATCCAGTTGCCATCGACCATCGCACCCAGCTGAACCGGGCGCACCGCCGCCATGCCCTTGCCATCGACCACGAAGACGGTCCCGCCATCCTCGGTCAGCGAAACCGCGCGCTGCGGCACGACCAGCCCGTCGGGCACCTGCCCGGCATAGATCTGCGCGCGTACGAACTCGCCGGGCAGCAGCAGCCGATCCGGATTGGGAAATTCGGCGCGCAGCTCGACCGTGCCGGTCTGCTGATCGACCGAGAACGCAAGGAAGTCGATATAACCGGGGATGGGGTATTCGGTCCCGTCGGAGAAGGTCAGCTTCACCTCGACCTGATCATTATCATCCAGATCGACCTGACCACCCGAAATCGCGCGGCGCAGTTTGAGAACCTCGCTCGCTGCCTGGGCGAAGCTGACATAGACGGGAGAGATCTGTTCGATCCGCGTCATCAGCGTGCCCTCGCCCTGGCTGACAAGCGCCCCTTCGGTCACCTGCGCCCGGCCCGCCCGGCCCGAGATCGGCGCGCGCACGGTGGTGTAACCGAGCTGGAGCGAGGACGCTTCGAGCTGGGCGCGAATCTGCGCCACATTCGCCTCGGCCTCGCGCGCGGCGGCCAGCGCGGCATCGTATTCCTGCCCGCTGATCGCGTTTTCCGCCACCAGCGGTCGATAGCGTTCGACCACGGCGCGCGCATTGGCGGCAGTCGCCTGCGCGCGGTTGAGCGAGGCCTTGGTCTGGGCGTAGCTTGCCCGCAGCTCGCGCGGGTCGATGCGGAACAGGGGCTGGCCTGCCCGCACGTCCGTCCCTTCCTCGTACAGTCGCTGCTGCACGATCCCCGTCACCCGTGCGCGCACCTCTGCGGTGCGGACAGGCTCGACCCGACCGGGCAGTTCGATGACGTTGGGGATCGCCTGGCGTGTCACGGTGATCGTCTTGACCGGGACTGCCTGCGGCGCGGGGGCCTCTTCGCCAGAAGAACAGGCGGTCAGCAGGAGGCAGGCCACCAGGCCCGCGAAGATCGGCTTCATAGGAAGGGCTTTCAGTCAGCAATTGTGCATGTGCGAAGGTGTAATAGTGATTACACCCTTGCAACGCAACCCACCTTGCTAGAGTCATGAACGAGGATGCCAGAGGCTTGAAATGAAAATCGAAGTTACCGATTGCTGTCGCCTCGACCGGCGCAAGCGCGCGATTGTCGACGCTGCGCGCACCCTTTTCGTCGAACAGGGTTACGAACGAACGACAGTGGGAGACATCGTCGAGCGGGCGGGTGGTTCCCTATCAACCGTCTACAAGGTCTTCGGCAGCAAGGACGGGCTGCTCGAAGCCGTCGTGTTCGAAAAAGCCGGCTCGGGCGAGACAATCATCAATCACGCCATGGCCCTAGGCGGCTCCCCCGCCGAAATCCTGCATCGTCTGGCAGAAGACCTGCGCGCGCATTTCCTCAATCCCGAAATGGTCGCACTGGTGCGAATCGTAATCGCCCGGAGCATAAATGACCGGGACTTTGCGCAAATGTTCTACGACCGCACCGCCACCCGCACCGACCGTGCGCTGGCCGGGATGTTCGCCCAGTGGCAGAGCGCCGGCGTGGAGATGGTCGGCAACCCGGAGTTGCTGGCCGAGATCTTCCTCGACATGATCGTGAGCGATTTACATGTCGAGGCGATCCTGCATGCCAGCGAGCGGACCCATTCGCCCGAGCGGGTCCGAGCGCGAACCGAGTTTTTCCTCGCCGGAACCAACCTGGCGGATCGCTGACGCGACCCCCGCCCGGACAAGGGCATTGATCCAGATCAAGGCGGCGCGGCGGGTGCCCGGCTAGTCCGATTCCCCAGAGGAAAGGACTACCCGATGAACTTCCCCGACCTGTTCGACGCATTCGACGCCGCCGCCCTGCCACCCGGGCTGACCGATGCGGCGGTGCTGCGGCTGCGGCACAAGGCTTTCGCGAAAGAACTGGCGGCGGGCGAGCAGCTCGATCTCGATACGACGCGGTCGTTCTTCGTGTTTCTGGGCGCAGGCGCGTGCAAGCTGGCAGCCTTCGTCTCCAGCGCGCGCGAGCAGATCGTCAGCTTCCATTTCGCGGGCGACGTCGTCCACGTGCCCGCGCAGGCCCGCTATGGTTTCGCGCTGAGCGCCCTGGCCGACGCACAGCTGCTGGTGATCCCGGCAGAAAGCCTGAGCCGCTCCGGGCCGGACAGCTGCGGAATGCTGCGGCTTGCCTCGCGCGAGACGGAGAATGCCCTCGCGCGCAGCCGGGAAACCTCGATCATTCTCGGCCGCCGCTCCGCGCAGGAGCGCGTCGCATCCTTCATCGTCGCGATCTGGGACCGGCTGAGCACGGGCTCGCATGGCGCCGGGTGGATCGATCTGCCGATGTCGCGCGGCGAGATCGCGGACAGCCTTGGCCTGACCATCGAAACCGTGAGCCGCCAGTTCAGCGAGCTGCGCGATCTGGACCTGATCGAGACCGAAGGGCGATCCGCCCTGCGGGTGATCGATCTGGCCGGCCTGTCACGCTGCGCCGGGCAACTGCCGGTTGCAGCATAATTTCACGAATTTGATCTCGATCAATGCGTTCAAATCCGGGCGGTCCTAACCGGCCCGCAAACGGAAGGGGCAATTAATGCAAATTGAGGCAGCACTCGCGAGGGTCGGACTGTGGTTCGTCCTTCTCCTCCTGTCATTGGCTGCGGCAGTCACCGCGAAGGATACCGGCTTTGCCGCGCATGCGGTGATCATCGGGGTCATCTCGTTCGCGATGATCTGGATAACCGCGGGCCGGTTCGATCCGGTCGGCGGCGGTCGCACGTTCTTCAAGATGCCCGATTCGCCGTCGCAATATGACGACGAGATCGTGCGCTGGGGTGCGATCGCGACGATGTTCTGGGGCGTTGTCGGCCTGCTTGCCGGCGTGTTCATCGCCTCGCAGATGGCCTTCCCCTGGCTCAACGTCGAACCCTACCTCAATTTCGGACGCCTGCGCCCGCTGCACACCTCGGCAGTGATCTTCGCCTTCGGCGGCAACGCGCTGCTGGCGACCAGCTTCTACGTCGTCCAGCGCACCTGCCGCACGCAGCTGGCGCTGCCCAGCCTCGCCCGGTTCGTGTTCTGGGGCTACCAGCTGTTCATCGTGCTCGCCGCGACCGGATATGTCCTGGGGGTCACGCAGAGCCGCGAATATGCCGAGCCGGAATGGTACGTCGACCTGTGGCTGACGATCGTGTGGCTCGCCTATCTCGCGGTGTTCGTCGGCACGCTGCTCAAGCGTAACGAGCCGCACATCTACGTCGCCAACTGGTTCTACCTCGCCTTCATCGTGACGATCGCGATGCTGCACGTGGTCAATAACCTGGCGGTGCCGGTCAGTTTCCTCGGCTCGCGCAGCTACAGCGCCTTTGCAGGGGTGCAGGATGCGCTGACCCAGTGGTGGTACGGCCATAATGCGGTCGGATTTTTCCTCACTGCGGGCTTCCTCGCGATGATGTACTACTTCGTGCCCAAGCAGGCAGAGCGGCCGATCTACTCCTATCGCCTGTCGATCATCCACTTCTGGTCGCTGATCTTCCTCTACATCTGG
>TARA_R100000049_G_C1956340_1_pt1 | contig 11703 bp, 11 predicted proteins | sample TARA_R100000049 | Tara Oceans TARA_R100000049 (sample SAMEA2619992) | marine metagenome | biome: marine biome (ENVO:00000447); feature: mesopelagic zone (ENVO:00000213) & marine oxygen minimum zone (ENVO:01000065); material: "saline water (ENVO:00002010), including plankton... | reverse complement strand
TTCTGAAGATAAAAGCAGCATTTCCCGGTAAAGCGCGATGAACCAATAAAAAGGCCAGGTTCCTGAAAAGGAGCCTGGCCTTTTTCGATTCGGCGTCTGTTACTGGCGACGACCTTCAAACAGCATGTCGACAGACGGCTGCTGGTCCGGGGCGGGCAAGCCAAGCTTCTCACGCACTCTCAGGTCCACATCCCACAGGCGATTGAACTTCTCGGTGGTTGCCGCAACGCTCTCGTCTTTACCCAGCATGATGGTCGGGCGCAGGAACACCAGCAGGTTACGCTTCACGCGGGTTTCGGATTCTGAGGAGAACAAACGGCCCAGCAGCGGGATGTCCCCCAGCAGCGGCACCTTGCTTTTGCTCACCTGGTAGTCGTCTTTGATCAGACCACCCAGCACCACGGTTTCGCCGTCATCGGCCAGCACCGTGGTTTTGATTTCCCGCTTGTTGGTGATCAGGTCAGAAGCACCGGCCACGTTGGTGGTAGAGATATCTTCGGTGGTCTGCTCAACCACCAGCCGTACCAGGCCATCGGCACTGATGGTTGGCGTCACCTTCAGGGACAGGCCCACATCCCGGCGTTCGATGGTAGTGAACGGATTGGTGGTGCCGTCCCCGGTGACCGTAGACTCACCGGTCCGGAACGGCACGTTCTGGCCCACGATGATTTCGGATTCCTGGTTATCCAGAGTAATGATGCTCGGCGTCGACAACAGGTTGGCGGCTGAGGAAGACGACAGCGCCTGAATCAACACACCCCAGGTAATACCATTTTCGTCCCGCTCGCCGGCACCGATGGTAATACCGCCGCCAAGCTGGGGAATCATATCGCCCACCAGCGCACCGATGACCGAGTTCAGGCCCACCATACCTTCACCGCTGGTCAGGTTGGTGCCGATTGCCGGTACCGAGCCAACAGATTCATCACCGGCCGCAAGCTGAACGCCCAACTGGTCGCCCAGCTCGTCACTGATTTCAACGATGGCGGCCTCAATCATCACCTGGGCACGACGCACATCCAGGGCAGCCACGATCTGCTCCGCCTCCTGCATGAGAGAAGGCTCACCGCGTACCACCAGGGCGTTCAGACCTTCGTCAGCAAACACGGAGAACGAGGAAGACTGGCGGCTACCTGACCCACCACCGGCAGCACCGCTGGCACCGGGCGCTTCACGGGCGACTTCCCCCATCACACCCTTGAGAATCTCGGTCAGCACCTTGGCATCGGCATGGCGCAGGCGAATCACACTGGTAGTACCGCCGGTAGCCGAGGGCTGGTCCAGCTGGCGGATCAGGCCGCGCATCTTGTCGCGGAAGGTCTGGTCGCCGCGCAGAATCAGGCGGTTACTACGCTCATCGGCCGTCACGTTATACTTGCGCGCCACGTTATCGCCACCGGAGCGGCCCAGCTCATCCGGGGCCAGCTCCTGCAGCAGCTTAACCATGTCACCGACCCAGGCCTCTTTAAGCTGGATAACTTCGACTTCGTATTTCGACGGGCTGTCCAGTTCACGCACAATCTGTTCAATGCGCTGAATGTTGGAGGAATGGTCGCTGACAATCAGGGCGTTGGCTGCCGCCACACCGGCCAGGTGGCCATACTTTGCCACCAGCGGGCGCAGGATGGGCACCAGCTCCAGGGCGTTGGCGTTGTCGATCTGGATTACCCGGGTGATCAGCTGTTCCGAAGGGGTAACAGGGAAGCGATCCAGAATCTCGGCAGACTGCTTGGCATCTACCTGCTGAACAATTTTCACCACTTCCTCACCGGGTATGGCGGTGAAACCGTGAACGTTCAGCACGGCCAGGAACAGGTCGTAGATTTCGTCTTTGTTCATGGGGGCGCTGGACAACACCGTTACCTTGCCCTTTACCCGGGGGTCCACCACAAAACTGTAGCCGGTTATATCGGCAACCTGGGTGACAAAGGCACGGATATCGGCATCCTTGAGGTTAAGCCGCCAGGTTTCCTCCTGAGCCTGAACCACCGACATCACCGGCAGCAGGATTACAAACAGAAGGGTCCGGAGAAGATTGGTTTTGTGGTTATACATCTGGCGATATCATCCTGTTGTAAATTACCCGTTCAGCGCCACTGTTCGGGTATGGCATAACTGACGGTGAGTATGGATCCGTCACGCTCTATTTCTATATCCAGCTGGCTCTGGTTCCGCCAGTCATCCAGCAACGCCTTGTCCTGTTCTACATCACCCAGGCGCTGGCCGTTAATGGCTGTAATGACATCCCCCGGGCGCAGATTGACCGCATTCAGCATCGGGTTGGAACCATCATACACATAACCCGACTGCCCGGACTCGTCTGCCGGGCTCAAACCGTAGGCTGCCAGCGCTGCTGCGCCTTCGGAATCCAGCCGGGCCCGGGCGTCGGCAAGATAGGAGTCTGGCGATTGTGCCGCCTGTTGCGGCTGTTCCGCAACCATTGCCTCCACTCCGATGTCTTCCTCGAACGCCAGGGATTCGTATCGACCACCCCGGCGCAACAAAATCCTTTGGGGCTCTACTTCCGCTAACTCCGCGTTGCCTGGCAGCGTATCCCCGACCCGATAATACTCGGTTTCGCCGTTACTACCGGCGACAATAGCTCCGGACTCTTCCGGCACCGGACCAATCAGCACACCTTCAAGTTTCAATCGAAGGCCGGTTTCGGGTGCCGAGCGGCGTACAACATCCGCCACGCCAGCCTGCCCTTCCGGCCGCCCGAAAAACTCGTACCCGGCCACCGAAGCCAGCTCACCACCCGCCGACCCTGACGCAGGGCCACTGGCCTGGCCGTAAATCTCCGGAACCGGCCGGTCGTTCCAGGCGAACAACCAGGTGATCTTCGCCAGCTCAACGCCAAGAACCACGACCAACACCACCAGCAACAGATTGGCGACCAGCCGCGCTATGCGCTCCTGAACCTGTACCGACAAACCTGCCACCTCAGAACCCTCCGGGCAGCAGAGGCTGCCTGACCCGGAATACTACATCATCCGGGCTTGCGGAATCCGGCCAGGGTTGTCCGGCCAGGTCCACCATGCGCTTGTACACGCGAATCCCCATCATACCGTCGCGGCCTATGCTGGCATCGGCCGCCGGGCCACTGGCACCCTGCTGGGCGATGGTCAGGGCGACTCCGTCTGCCACGGTATCCAGGTTGGCCTGCATGGGCGGGAACCGTGCCTGGCCGGTGTCGTTACCCATGGGCCAGGTGACCAGCCCTCCGGGCCAGCGCCCTGAACCTTCCGCCTGCTGCAAACGGTTATCGGCCCAGGCCACCTGAAAACGATCAACCGATACCTGCCCTTCTATCATCGCACCACCGCTCTGGCGAATCAGGTCCCTGAATTCGGCCACGGTAACGGCACCCTTGCCGCTTACTTCAAAATTAGCGGGCCAGCCCAAGCTGGCAAGGCCTTCAATGCGGGATTGTGACGAAGACACTGAAAATTCGACAGGCAATGCCAGTTCCGTGACCGAAGGCCAACTTAACTGCCAGTGCACCCTTGCCGGGAAGCCTCCGAGGTTCAACCCGGCGGTGCCATTCCAGAGTTGCCCGGAAACCTGCTGCACCTGAACCTGGGGTGGTAACTGGATATGCCCGGAAGCCTTGTGCCAAAGCCATCCGGCAGGCACCCAGAACACCAGCGTTACCCCATAAACCACAAGGCCGAGCAGCAGCAGAAGAATAAACTTGCCGGGGCCAAGGAAGGATTTTTTCGGGGATTCGCTCATTGCATCCTGCACATTTAAAAACCGGTAGCCGAGTCTATCAAAGCCACCCTGCAAGTTCATGACAAAAAAACGAAAAACCCCGCGCCAGTGTGAACCAGCGCGGGGTTTCTCAGGGGTAGATCGGGCCAAGCCTCAAAAACTGAGACCTGGTCGGGACCTGGCCGGCATCACATCATGCCGCCCATGCCTCCCATTCCGCCCATACCACCCATGTCCGGCATGCCGCCGCCGGCTTTCTCGTCTTCCGGCTCGTCTGCAACCATCGCCTCAGTGGTGATGATCAGAGACGCAACAGAAGCCGCAGCCTGCAGTGCAGAGCGGGTTACCTTGGCAGGATCCAGGATACCCATCTCCAGCATGTCGCCGTACTCTTCAGTGGCCGCGTTGTAACCGTAGGCGCCCTGGCCTTCTTTTACCTTGGCCACAACAACGGAAGACTCACCACCGGCGTTGAATACGATCTGACGCAGCGGAGCTTCCATGGCACGACGCAGGATGTTAACACCGGCCTTCTGCTCTTCGTTGATGGCATCAACCTTGTCCAGCGCAGCGATAGCGCGGATCAGGGTTACACCACCACCGGCTACGATGCCTTCTTCAACGGCAGCGCGGGTAGAATGCAGCGCGTCTTCAACGCGAGCCTTCTTCTCTTTCATTTCCACTTCAGAACCGGCACCGATCTTGATTACGGCAACACCGCCAGCCAGCTTGGCTACGCGCTCTTGCAGTTTCTCTTTGTCGTAGTCAGAAGTGCTGTCTTCGATCTGCTTGCGGATCTGCTCAACGCGGGCTTCGATGTCGCCCTGGGCACCGGCACCGCCGATAATGGTGGTGTTTTCCTTGGTTACGTTAACACGCTTGGCCGTACCCAGGTCATCCAGAGTGGTGTTCTCCAGAGTCAGGCCTACTTCTTCGGAAATCACAGTACCACCGGTCAGGATGGCGATGTCCTGCAGCATTTCCTTACGACGGTCACCAAAGCCAGGCGCCTTGACGGCGTTGACTTTAACGATGCCACGCATGTTGTTCACAACCAGGGTTGCCAGCGCTTCGCCTTCGATGTCTTCGGCGATGATCTGCAGCGGCTTGCCCGCCTTGGCGACAGCTTCCAGCACCGGCAGCAGTTCGCGGATGTTGGAGATTTTCTTGTCTACCAGCAGGATGTACGGGTCATCCAGTTCAGCAGACATGCTGTCCTGGTTGTTGATGAAGTACGGGCTCAGGTAACCACGGTCGAACTGCATACCTTCGACTACGTCCAACTCGTCTTCCAGGCCACGGCCTTCTTCAACAGTAATAACGCCTTCTTTACCTACACGCTCCATGGCGTCGGCAATGATGCGGCCGATTGTCTCGTCGCCGTTGGCAGAGATAGTACCAACCTGGGCGATGTTGCGGCTGTCGTCGCAAGGAGTTGCCATTTCACGGATGGCCTTTACGGCTTCAGCGGTGGCTTTGTCGATGCCGCGCTTCAGGTCCATCGGGTTCATGCCGGCGGTTACCGCCTTGATACCCTCACTCACAATGGCCTGGGCCAGAACGGTTGCGGTGGTCGTGCCGTCACCGGCAGTTTCGTTGGCCTGGGAAGCAACTTCCTTGACCATCTGGGCGCCCATGTTTTCGAACTTGTCTTTCAGTTCGATTTCCTTGGCTACGGAAACACCGTCTTTGGTTACAGTCGGAGAACCGAACGACTTCTCCAGAACCACGTTACGGCCTTTCGGGCCCAGCGTTACCTTTACGGCGTCTGCCAGAACATTTACACCTGCAACCATGCGTTTGCGGGCGCTATCACCGAACTTAACGTCTTTTGCTGCCATGTCTTCTATTCCTGTTCGTTAAACCGAAGTTGAATCAGATCGGGTTAATGAGCGTTCGTGCTTATCGCGGTTGCGATCACTCAAGCACGCCGTAGATTTCGCTTTCGCTCATAATGAGCAGCTCTTCACCATCAACCTTAACGGTGTTACCGGCATACTGGCCGAAGACCACGGTGTCACCCACCTTGACCGCCAGTGCACGGGTTTCGCCGTTATCCAGAACACGGCCGTTGCCTACTGCAACAACCTCGCCCTGGGAAGGCTTCTCTTTGGCGTTACCCGGCAGCACGATGCCACCCGCAGTTTTCTCTTCTTCTTCCTTACGGCGTACGACAACACGATCGTGGAGCGGACGAATTTTCATTGCTCTGTTTCTCCAATAGTCAGATTAATGTGGCAATGACAATTGCATGTTAAAAATGTCTGGCCGGAACCCCGGACCGGACAAATTGCCCCGGCATCCAAGCCACTGATAGTCAGTAGTTTTCAGCCTGAGACGAATCTGTGGTGAGTTAATGGGGTTGCCGGAAACGTTTTCAACACCCCTGAACGAAAAATTTTTCACTTTTTTTCGAGGCGATCGCGGTCTGTCCGGGTCTGATCCTGGTACTCGCCCTCGATAATGTCGCCGTCGGCACCCCGGGATTGATAGAAAAAGCTCCGGCTGTGCACCTGCCCGGCCACGGTCATCCGCTTCAGCGCCTGCGCCGCCAGCCAGTGCCGCGTACCCGGCAACAAACACAGAAAACCAAAGGTGTCGGTAATGAAGCCCGGAGTCAGCAACATGGCACCACCCACCGCAAGAATCAGCCCTTCGGCCACTTCCTTCGCCGGCAGTTCGCCACTGTTGAGCCGTTCATTCGCCCGCAATAACGTGGCCAGCCCTTGCTGGCGCAACAACCAGGCGCCGATTACCGCCGTAAGAAAAACCAGCCCGACGGTGTTCAGCACGCCAATCAAGCTGCCGACCTGAATCAGCACCGCCAGCTCGGCGATGGGCATAACGATGAAAAGAAAAAAGAAAACGGGCAAAATGCCTCCCATAAAAACGACGCAGACACACAGAACGTAGAACCACTTCTGACTTTAATTAGGGCAAACCATGAAACTTCAAGACTCGGTAATTGCAATCACCGGCGGTGGCCAGGGCCTCGGCCGCGCCATGGCGGAATACCTGGCAGCGAAGGGCGCCAGGATCGCCCTCATCGACCTGATGGAAGACAAACTCGCTGAGGCTGCCGAAGCCTGCAAAAAAGCCGGTGGCGATGCCAAAACCTACGTCTGCAACGTGGCCAAGGAAGACGATGTAGAGGCTACCTTCCAGGCTATCATCAACGACTTCGGCCACCTGAATGGCCTGGTGAACAACGCCGGCATCCTGCGCGATGGCCTGCTGGTGAAGTTCAAAGACGGCAAGCTGGAAAAGCGCATGGAGCTGGCACAGTGGCAATCCGTTATCGACGTAAACCTCACCGGCGTGTTCCTGTGTGGCCGTGAAGCCGCCACCCGCATGATCGAAAACGGCGACCAGGGCGCGATCATCAACATTGCCTCCATCTCCCGCGCAGGCAACATGGGCCAGAGCAACTATTCTGCCGCCAAGGCCGGCGTGTCTGCACTGGTTCCGGTCTGGGCAAAGGAACTCGCCCGCTACGGCATCCGCTGCATGGGCATCGCCCCGGGCTTTATCGAAACGGAAATGACCGCCTCCATGAAGCCGGAAGCCCTGGAGAAAATGACCGCCGGCATCCCGCTCAAGCGCATGGGCAAGCCGGACGAAATTGCCTCTGCCGTGGCGTTCATCCTGGAGAACGACTACGTCTCCGGCCGCATGATCGAAGTAGACGGCGCGCTGCGCATCTAGCCGACAGCGGTTAAACAGCCATGAGGCTCTGAATGGACACGTTCGAGAACGAACCCACTAAAGAGCAAAAAATCTGGCAGACCGTGGCCGCGATCCCGCAAGGGAAAGTGGCCAGCTATGGCCAGGTAGCCGCCATGGCCGGCCTCGGCCGCCAGGCGCGCTTCGTTGGCCGGGCGCTGGGCAAGCTGCCCGCCGGCCACAGCATCCCCTGGCACCGGGTTATCCGGAGCAACGGCCAGATCGCTTTTCCTGAAGGCACAGAAACCTGCCAGCTTCAAACCGAGAAGCTGAGACTCGAAGGGGTGGAGGTGTATAAAGGAAGGGTAAAAATGAAAGACTTTCAGTGGCAGCCTTAGGAACCACTCAGGCCTGCCCCAAGCCCGATTCAAGCGCCCTGGCCTGAGCCTCAAAATCTTCAGGACGCTTCTTTCGAAACATCTCAAGGTTGCTGAGTTTCCAACGCAGTGCTGGCAATTCTTGTGCGTGACGACACATCAAGAGCGACCAATCTGGCTCAGCACGAGCCAAGCCAATCAGAAACTTCCTTTGTGAGTCCGTTAACCTCACAACCAGCTCTCGCTGCAACCGAGCCCGGGTCTCAGTCAGGGTTTCTAGCGAGCATTCGACTTCGCTCATACCAACAAATGCTCTCTCGAACTCATGGGCGATATTCTTCTCATTACAGAAAATAACTTCGTGGGATGGGCGGTTATGCCCCGCAAGATAGACGACAAAGCACTCAATCATCCCCTCGGTGATGCCGCCGGATTCGTACAGCTGCCAAACGTCAAACAAATCCCGAGGGTGCTGTCGATCAAGCGCAGCGACCAGCTTGCCCCCGTAAAGCTCATCAGGCGCCAGTATTGGAAGATCGAACTCAACGCTAAACCGATCGCTCGTGCGCGCACTCAACCGGCGCCGCTCTGGAGGCAACACGCTACCACGAAAGACGACGTTGACTTCGATTTTGACCTGACTGGTTTCGCTTTCGACGATCAGCTTGGTATCGCCAAGATTTCGGGCAGGAATCAGTCGCGCATGCAGCCCGAGCTTAAAAATGCGTTCACTGATGGCCGCCAGCTGCTGGTTGACGTCTCGCAAAGCCTCATCCCGGGATTTCTCCCGTGGAAGATAAACAACATCAATATCAACCGATAACCGGGGCATATCCCGAAGAAACAGATTGATGGCAGTGCCACCTTTCATCGCGAATATATCGTTGGCAAACACCTCCGGCGCCACGGTTAATAACAGGTGCACCGTGTCAGCGTATGTTTTGTACATACTAATCCCTATCCTTGGGGGTTGAGGCTGAGCAATGTGCCATCATCCAGCCTGGTCATCCAGCGGGAGGAACTGCCGGTACGAACTGGAAAGCCCTCCAACAACGCATCAACATCCACTAATTCAGTTTCTCTTGCCCAGGTAAGAAACAGGCGCACCGCTTTAACGCTCGTGCAACAGGAAAGCAGATCACCGAGAACCTGCTTTCTGGGTGAGCGCAGACCATCGAAGAGATTACGGGCTTCCTCGAGACTCTGTTTCACACCGACTTCATAAAGAAGCTCAAGAACCGCTCGCTCCGGACAAGCAACAAAAACATGCTCAGGCATTCCCGGCGGTGTGGTGAGAGTCTTTTTTACCAGCTCGTTATCCGGCCACTCAAACAATTTGGCATGACAATACCGTGAGGGAAAACGGGAGGTAAACCAGTCTGGCAAGGAATAGCGCTTATCTCCCCACAGCACACAACTCTCCATACTGCCCAGATTATGCCGAACCCCTTGCAGTGCCAGAGCGCTCTTTCCGCCGATGTGCAATCCTGCAATTCGGTTCTGCAACAACCTCAAGCCGCCGAAGATATCAAAATTGTCATTCGGGAAAGCATAGACCCCATGCCCCAGCCGAGCGAGCCAGCCGGCCTCTACATACTGAGCCGCCAGCTGCGGTGAAACTCCAAACTGGGCCAAGACAGACAAATCGAAAGGCCCGCCTCGGGGCAGTTCAGCCTGCAAACGTTTGAGTACCTGGTGTCGTGAAAATCCACTCATACTCTAAAATTAGCACACCATCTAATCGCCGCAAAGAAAATGCTTAGATCGTGCCAAAATAATCTTCTTTGAATATATTTATAGAACCAATTCTAATCGGAGAATTTTGGGGACGGGAGAGAAGAAAAGTGCAGGGAAAACCTTGAAATTGATTTCAGTGGCAGCCCTGAGCCGAAAGCCCAGGGCCGCACTGATATTACTGCAGACTCAGATCAAACCGCCTTGGCAGCAATGATCTTGTCGTGCCACTCAACCGGGCCGGTCTGGTGCACGGAGCTGCCGCGGGAATCTACCGCTACGGTGACCGGCATGTCTTCCACTTCAAACTCGTAAATGGCTTCCATGCCCAGCTCTTCGAAAGCCACAACCTTGGCACCCTTGATGGCCTTGGACACCAGGTAAGCGGCTCCGCCTACGGCCATCAGGTACACCGCGCCGTGCTTTTTGATCGCGTCGATGGCAACCTGGCCGCGCTCGGCTTTACCGATCATGCCGGTCAGGCCGGTTTTCTCCAGCATGGTGTCGGTGAACTTGTCCATACGGGTAGCCGTGGTGGGGCCAGCCGGGCCAACCACTTCTTCGCGAACCGGATCCACCGGGCCCACGTAATAGATAAAGCGACCTTTCAGATCCACCGGCAGCTCTTCGCCGCGCTCGATCATATCCACCATCTTCTTGTGGGCCGCATCACGGCCGGTCAGCATCTTGCCAGACAGTAGAACGGTTTCACCAGGCTGCCAGTCTTTCACGTCTTCCGGAGTTACAGTGTCCAGATTCACGCGGCGAACATTCTCACCCACTTCCCAGGTGATTTCCGGCCAGTCGTCCAGGCTCGGCGGAGTCTGCAGAGACGGGCCAGAACCATCCAGCACAAAGTGCGCGTGGCGGGTAGCGGCACAGTTCGGGATGATCGCCACCGGCTTGTTGGCCGCGTGGGTCGGGTAATCTTTTACCTTCACATCCAGCACGGTAGTCAGGCCACCCAGACCCTGGGCGCCGATACCCAGATCGTTTACCTTCTCGAACAGCTCAAGACGCAGCTCTTCAGCGCGGTTGGAGGCGCCACGGGCCTGCAGATCGTGAATATCGATCGGGTCCAGCAGGGCTTCCTTGGCCAGTTCCATCGCCTTCTCGGCGGTACCACCAATACCAATACCCAGCATGCCAGGCGGACACCAGCCGGCACCCATCTGCGGAATCATTTTCAGAACCCACTCCACTACGGAGTCAGACGGGTTCAACATGGCAAACTTGGACTTGGCCTCAGAACCGCCGCCCTTGGCTGCAACGTGCACTTCTACGGTGTTACCCGGCACCATCTTGTAGTGAATGATGGCCGGGGTGTTGTCCTTGGTGTTCTGGCGCTTGCCGTCCGGGTCTGCCAGCACAGAGGCCCGCAGTACGTTGTCCGGATGTGTGTAAGCGCGGCGAACACCTTCGTTGATCACATCGTCCAGCGCCATGTCGCACTCGAACTTCACATCCATACCGATGTTCACGAACACGGTAACGATACCGGTGTCCTGGCAGATCGGGCGATGGCCCTGGGCGCACATGCGGGAGTTAATCAGAATCTGGGCCATGGCATCCTTGGCCGCCTGGGACTCTTCCCGCTGGTAGGCCTCGTACACGGCCTGAATGAAATCCTTCGGGTGGTAATAGGAAATAAACTGCAGCGCATCGGCTACGCTTTCGATCAGGTCGTCCTGGCGGATTACGGTGGTCATAGTCGCCTCATCAGCTTTCTGATTATGGAAATGGTGCGGAACTGCCAAGGCAGCCCCTACCTTTAAATAAGGAAGCGAGAGTTTACCAGAAATTCCCGCCGGCGCGTGATGCGACGGAAGGCGAACGGCGCTATTACCTGAAACGGCAAAATCTATGGCCCGTTCCGTTCATATTCGCAACAAATTGTTAAAAGCAGCGTTTCTGTGCGCCCGGCCACTCGACAAACCCCTCACCGCCCACTATTTTTCAGGAAGGCCACTCCAACCTTGCGAGGAGGGATTCCAAAAGCAGAATCACACTTTTGGCTGATCAACACTTGCCACTCTGTCGCTATAGTCAAAGCTACAGAAATTGGCTAAACGTGCTGGCTACAATTTCAGACAACCAAACAGACAAGCAGAACAGGCAAAAGAGCGGAATTCAGGGGCCGACCGGTTCCGTCTAAGCCGGATATAACGAAACAACAACAGGAAAAGGTTCCACCCATGTTCAAGAAAACTCTAAT
>TARA_R100000049_G_C1956348_1_pt1 | contig 11752 bp, 7 predicted proteins | sample TARA_R100000049 | Tara Oceans TARA_R100000049 (sample SAMEA2619992) | marine metagenome | biome: marine biome (ENVO:00000447); feature: mesopelagic zone (ENVO:00000213) & marine oxygen minimum zone (ENVO:01000065); material: "saline water (ENVO:00002010), including plankton... | reverse complement strand
GTCAGTTGACCGCCCCGTTCATGATATCGTGACCTCCGGCATTTCGGCCCGGACTTGTGGATAGCGGCCCTCGCGCAATGTGCGCGCCCACCATTTCAGATCATTGACCATGTGTTTAAGGGCCGCCTCGGACCCGGCTTTGTCGATCGGATAACCATTCGGATCAAACTGGTCCCAGACATTGGCAAAGCTGACAACGTCGCGCATGGTCACGACATGCAATTCGGCAAAAACCAGTCGCAATTGTTCGACCGCCCGCAAACCACCCGACATTCCGCCATAGGACACAAATGCCAATGGCTTTCGGCGCCATTCGGGCTTGGCGGCGTCGATCAGCAATTTCAGTTCGCCGGTAAAGCTGTGATTGTATTCCGGGGTGACAACGAGGAAGGCATCGGCTTCGGCAAGAACGGATTGGAGTTCGGCAACACCGGGATGCGCATTGCCGACGTGACGGGATGGCAGATCGAGCTTCGCCGGATCGATAATATCAACCGACAGATCCGGATCTGTTTTCAGGATTTTGATCGCCCAGTCGGCAACTGTGTCGCAGAACCGGTCTTCACGGGCACTGCCATAGATCAGTGCAAGATTGAAAGTCTCTTTCATGACGTCACTCCTTGATTATTTCGCAGCAAGGAGTAAATCTATAGAACCTTAACAATAGTTGAGGTCAATGATGAATTTCAAGCGCATCAGAACGCCATGAAAAAATAACGGAAAGGGCAGGAAAATGGTGAAACCCGGGCCATTGCACCGCTATCTCAGTGTGGGTGAAGTCGCCAAAAGAAGCGGACTTGCCGTATCAGCGATCCATTTTTACGAGCGTAAGGGGCTGATCGCCTCGATCAGAACGGATGGCAATCAGCGACGCTTTCCGCGCGGTATCCTGCGCCGGGTCGCGATCATCAAGGTCGCACAACGCACCGGCATTCCGTTGGCCGAAATCGGGAATGCGTTATCGGGGCTGCCAATTAACCGGGCCCCGACGACACAGGACTGGGAAAAGCTCTCGTCGCGGTGGCGTGATGATCTTGATGCCCGGATCGAACAATTGACCCTGCTGCGCGATCAATTGGGCAAATGCATCGGGTGTGGCTGCCTTTCGATCAGCGACTGCCCGCTTCGCAACCCGTCGGATGAACTGGCAACGGATGGTCCCGGTGCGCGGTTGCTTGAACTTGATGACGCACAGGATCACGAACCGTCAGATGGAACGTCTTGATCCTTAACGGAATGCATTGGGATACTCTTGCCGATGCGGCAGAATGCTTGACATTGTGCGATGCGGCGTGTTGAAAGGCGCATTGATCTAGGCGCGCGAAATCATCCGCGATGCCTGCTGGAAAAGTTTGATGCAGATTTCAACCCGAACCGGTCCCCGTATCCTTGCCATATTGGGGCCCACCAACACCGGCAAGACCCATCTGGCCATGGAACGGATGTTGGCGCATACCTCGGGTATGATCGGTTTTCCGCTGCGGCTTCTGGCGCGCGAAAACTATGATCGCGCGGTCGCCCGTGTTGGCAAGGGTGCGGTGGCCCTGATCACCGGCGAAGAACGCATCCTTCCGAAATCAGCACGCTATTTCCTGTGTACGGTCGAAGCCATGCCGGTCAACAAGCAGGTTGATTTTCTGGCCATCGATGAAATCCAGATGTGTGCCGATCCCGAACGCGGGCACGTATTTACCGACCGGCTGTTGCATGCGCGCGGTATCAGCGAAACCATGTTCATGGGGGCGGAAACCATCCGTCCGGTGATCCGTCAACTGATCGACAATGTCGAATTTGATACGCGCGCACGGTTTTCGACTCTGACCTATAACGGATCGAAAAAGATCCAGCGTCTGCCATCACAATCCGCCGTCGTGACATTTTCCGCACAGGAAGTTTACGCCGTTGCCGAATTGGTCCGCCGCCAGAAGGGCGGAGCGGCCGTGGTGCTTGGCGCGCTTAGCCCGCGCACGCGCAATGCCCAGGTCGAGATGTTCCAGAATGGCGAGGTCGAACACCTGATTGCGACCGACGCGATTGGCATGGGGCTTAATCTTGAACTGAACCATGTGGCCTTTGCGGCCCTTCACAAGTTTGACGGTCAGTTCAATCGCGGGCTTTCGGCGGCGGAAACCGCCCAGATCGCCGGGCGCGCCGGACGTCATATGAATGACGGCACCTTTGGGGTGACGGGCAATCTTTCGGGGATCGATCCCGATATTATCGAACAGATCGAAGCCCACGAATTCGAACCGCTTGCCAAAGTCTTCTGGCGCAATGCGCGACTGGATTTCAGAACCGTCGATGCCTTGCAGAAATCGCTGCGCAAGCGCTCGGACAATCCGACACTTGTTCTGGCGCGCGAACCGGTCGATGAAGTCATGCTGGCGCATTTATCGCAGAACGAAGACGTCGCGCGCATCGCATCGGCCCCGGATCGGGTGCAATTATTGTGGGAAGTCTGCCAGATTCCGGACTTCAGAAATATCCATACCGATGCGCATCCAAGGCTGCTAACATCTATCTATCGCTATCTGGCAAAACCAAATAGTAAACTGCCGGTCGACTGGTTGGGCGAACAAGTCTTGCGCCTGGACCGTTATGATGGTGATATCGATCAGTTGTCATCACGGTTGGCGGGTATTCGCGTCTGGACTTATGTATCGCACAAGCATCACTGGCTCGAAGATGCCAATCATTGGCAGGAACGTACGCGGGCCATTGAGGATAAGCTCTCTGATGTGCTACATGAACGCCTGACCCAAAGGTTCGTTGACAGACGAACTTCGGTTTTATTGAAAAGTCTCAAGGACAAGTCTGAACTCATGTCTACCATCACTGCGAATGGTGAAGTCCAGGTCGAAGGTGAATACGTCGGCCGACTGGAAGGATTCCGTTTCATCGCCGATGAAACCGATGCTGCGTTTGAAGGCAAGGCAATCGCCAGTGCTGCACGTCGTGCACTGACTGGCGAGATTGCGCAGCGTGTCAAACAACTGGAAACCGATGAAGACGACAAATTCGCGGTGAATGGTCAACTGGAAGTCCTGTGGAACGGGGCGGTTGTCGGTGGGCTGAAAAAGGGCGACACCGTCCTCAGCCCCGACGTCCAGGTCATTGACAGCGAGTTTTTTGACGGCCCGACCCGCGAACGCGTACGGACCCGGCTTCAGAATTTCGTCAACGCCCATATCGAAGCGCGCCTGAAAATGCTGACCCGCCTGCGCGATTGTCAGCTTCCCGGTCCGATTCGCGGCCTTCTGTTCCAATTGAACGAAGGTCTGGGCTGTGTGCCGCGTGCCGATCTTGAAAGCCTGATCAAGGATCTTTCGGATGAAGACCGCAAGGCGCTGGCCAAGCTTGGCGTGCGGTTGGGGGTTGAAACGGTTCATGTGCTTGACGCGCTGAAACCCGATCCCGTCGAACTGCGTGGCATCCTTTGGGCGATTTCGCGCGAACTTGATGCGCTTCCCGAACTGCCACCGGCAGGTCGCACATCGGTTCCAAATGATCGCAGCAATTCCAAGGGCTTCTATCTGGCTGCCGGTTACATGCCGGTCGGGCCGCTTGCCGCACGTGTCGACATGCTGGAACGTTTTGCCGCATTGCTGCGCCAGAAGGCGCGCGAAAATGATGGCAAGGTAAAACCCGATCCCGATCTGCTGTCGCTTCTGGGCTGCACGGTCGAGCAGGCCGAAGGCGTGTTTACCGCACTTGGCTGGCGTGCCGAGGTGGTCAAGGTCAGCAAGGCTGAACTTGATGCCAAGGAAGCTGCTAAAAAGGCTTCTGAACCTGCTTCTGAACCTGCTGCTGTGAGTGCAGATGCACCGGAAGCTCCTGCTGAAGCCGCCAATGCCGATGAAGCGGCCAAAGAAGCACCGGCCGACGCCGTCAGCGAAACGCCCGCCGAAGAAGCGGCCCCGGCAGCCGGTGAAGCCGAAGCCGAGCCGGAATTCGTCGAGGTTAAATATTTTGTCCGTGTCGACCGCCGCAAGCGCGGTGGTGCTGGCAAAGGCCAGCGTGGCGGTCCGCGCCAGGAAGCCCATGGCAAAGGCGCGCCGAAAGGCAAAGGCGGTCAACGCCCGAACCGTGGCGGCCCGAACAAGGGCGGCGACCGTGGTGGCAAAGGTCAGGGGCGTCCGAACAATGCACCGGCCAAAAACAATCAGATCAACGAGGATTCGCCATTTGCCAAGCTGAAGGAAATGCTGGCGGCAAAGGGCTGATCCCGACCTGTTTTCTGTGATGCGGCGACCCTTTGCGGGGTCGCCGCATTGCGTTTGGGATGGTAAAATCAATCCATGACACTTGATCAGACAGGCAGCAAAGTCCGTATCGATAAATGGCTATGGTATGCGCGGTTCTATAAGACCCGTTCGCTTGCCAGCAAGGCATGCCAGTCGGGCCATATCGTTCTGAACGGTCAGTCCGTCTCCAAAGCCAGCGTTACGGTCGTTGTTGGGGATCGGCTGCAATTCTTTCAGGGCCCGCATCTGCGCGTGATCGAAGTGGTGGCACCTGGCGAACGACGTGGCCCCGCCCCCGAAGCCCAGCAGCTTTACGTTGATCACTCGCCACCACGTGTGGCGAAAAAAGAGGTCGCGGCCGATATCCGAACCGCTCCGATTGCTGAACGCGAAGCTGGCAGCGGACGTCCGACCAAGGCCGAAAGGCGCGCAACGGACCGGTTGCGCGGCGATGAATAACTTTTACAGGCTGTAATCTGATCTGACACCAGGTACGGCGCGAACAACATACCGGGTTGTAGAACCTTCAGGATTTTCTTGCCTCCAGCATAGGCATGGGCTATTGATACTATATCAAGGTATAATACACCTACTTTAGTATGGTTTCGCTTCGACTTGGAGAATGACTGCGTTATGAAACGCAAGCCTGGCCTGCATATCGGCACTTTGTCACATCTGGGGGCAGGCCGTTTTGCCATATTGCTCGCAGCATTTGTGATCAACCTGCTGTCGCTGGCACTGCCGGTGACCCTGTTGCAGGTCTATGACCGTGTGCTGCCCCATAATGCCATCCCGACTTTGACCTTGCTTATACTCGGGGTTTTTGGCGCGTTGGTGCTTGAAGCGGCTTTGCGCCTTGGTCGGGCCTACATATCGTCGCTGTCGGCGGCAAAGTTCGAACATAAAAGTTCGCAGGCTGCTGTCGGTCATTTGTTGGCGACAAGTCTTTCCGATTACGAAAAAACCGCACCTGGCCTGCATCTTCAGCGGCTGAACAGTCTGAATGTCCTGCGTGACTTTTATGCCGGGCAGGCAATCGGGGCGGTGATCGATCTGCCGTTCATTATCCTGTTCCTTGGTTTGATTGCCATTATCGGTGGCAAGCTCGTGCTGGTACCGCTGGGCATTCTGTTTGCCTTCATGCTGACCGCGATGATCCTGGGGCGGCGGTTGCGTCGCGCGCTTGATGAACGCAGTCAGGCCGACGAGCGGCGCTATAATTTCATTATCGAAACCCTGACCGGCATTCACACCATCAAGGCGATGGCGATGGAAAACCTGATGATCCGTCGCCATGATCAACTGCAAATCCAGTGTTCGGAGGATGACCTTGTCGCCGCGCGTTGCGCCCATGCCGCGATCAATTCAAGTGCCAGCTTTTCGATGATCACGATGATCCTTGTTGCCGGTGTCGGCAGTCTTCTGGTTATCAATGCCGATCTGACAGTGGGTGGGCTTGCCGCCTGCACGATGCTGGCCGGGCGTTCGATCCAGCCGCTGCAACGTGCCATGGGTCTTTGGACCCAGTTTCAAAGCATTCGGGTTGCGCGTGATCGGTGCCGCGAACTTTTCCGTCTGCCGCCCGAAGATGCCGACGATGCTGCTGAAATGCCGCCGCTTGAAGGGCGTATCGAGCTTGAAGATGTCAGTTTTTCGCACGCGGGCGGGGACACAGTTTTTGAAAATCTGACGCTTGCGATACAGCCCGGTGAATCTGTTGCAATCACCGGTGAAAACGGCACCGGTAAAACCACCTTGCTGTGGCTTCTGATGGGGGCGTTACGCCCTGATCGCGGTTCGGTGCGGCTTGATGGTCGTGATCCCGGTAAATATGCATCGGAATCGATCCGCCGCCAGATTGCCTATCTGCCGCAACATGGTGTGATGTTCAAGGGAACGATCCTTGAAAACATCACATCCTTCCGCAAGGAAATCGGCACGGATCGTGTTGTGGAAATTTCACGGCGTCTGGGGCTTGATGAAATCGTCATGCGCATGCCCGACGGTTACGATACCGAAGTGGGCGGGCAGGCATCCGAAACCCTGCCGCGCGGCGTAAAGCAGCGTATCGCGATTGCGCGTGCCCTGATCGACTATCCGCGCATCGTGCTGTTTGACGAAGCCAACAGTTCGCTTGATATCGCGGGTGACAACATTCTTGCCGGTCTTCTGATTGAACTTCGCAAACATTGTACGCTGGTGATGGTATCGCACCGACCGTCACTGATCGCCCTTGCCGACAGACAATATCGCCTGATGGAAAAACGTCTGGTGCCGGTCCTGCGGCGCAGCGGCACCCAGCCGGTGATCGAGGCAGAAGAAGTCGCACGCGCAGGAGGCCGGTCATGAATATCGAAAACATGGACTTCGCGCTGAATTACCGCATGGGCCTTGCCAGCAATGACGCCCAGTCGGATTTTGATGCCTGCCTGTGGCCTTTGTTGCAGGCGCTTGGCTGGCGTGGGCTGCCCCGTCAGGTCGCAGAAGCATTGCCGCATATGGACGAGGCCCTTGATCTGACCGATTTTCGCAATGTGCTGGCGAACCTGAATTACCGGTCGCGCGAAATCGATACCACATTTGATCGGATCGATGATCGGTTGATGCCCTGTCTGTTCGTGCCCGATAACGGCACCGCACTTGTGGTGATCAAGCCGGAAAATGCTGGCATCCGGGTGTTTGATGGCGGCACCAGCCGCGAAATGGTGATCAAGCCGGTCAATCTTCCCGGGCGGTTGTTCCAGTTTACCCAGGCTGGGCGTCACGAACGGTTTTTTGAAGAGGACAAACGCGGCTGGTTTGGCGGAATAACCGACCGGTTTTCCGCCCTCGGTGGACAGCTTTTGCTGATTACCCTGATGCTGAACCTGATGGCGCTGGCCAGCCCGATTTTCGTAATGGGGATCTATGACCGGGTCATTGGAACGCGGTCGATCCCCATGTTGATCCAGTTCGGGATCGGCATGGGGATTGTCCTGATCCTTGACTGGGTCCTGCGCAATCTGCGCAGCCAGATGGTCAGCCATTTTGGGGCGCGCCTTGATACACTTGTCAGCAGTGCCATTTTCGAACGGCTTCTGTCCCTGCCACCCGCCTTTACCGAACGTGCCCCGGTCGGGGTTCAGATTTCGCGGATTCGCGATTTTGAAAGCGTCCGCGAATTCTTTAGCGGCCCGATGGCGCTTGTCATTCTGGAAATGCCCTTCCTGCCGATCTTCCTGATTGTTCTGGCGATCCTTGGGGGGTGGCTTGCACTTATCCCGATTGGGCTGATCGTTGTTTTTGTCCTGATCGGCCTGGTGTCTTTTCCGGTGGTATCACGACGGGTTTCGGAACTTGGCCGCAATGGTGCGAACCGTCAGGAATTCCTTGTCGAAACGGTCGGCAAGATGCAGGCGTTGAAATATACAGGCACAGAACATCGCTGGCTGTCGCGTTTCCGCGATATTTCGGCCGATACGGCTTATGCCGGGTTCCGGGTGGCAATGATCAATAATCTGATCAACACATCGGCACAGATTCTGATGGTCTCATCCGGGGCGCTTATCCTTGCCTTTGGCGCGGTTCAGGTCATGGCGGGTTCAATGACCGTCGGCGCACTTGTGGCATCGATGATGCTGGCATGGCGTGTACTTGGCCCGATCAATCAGGCGTTTGTCGGTATGCCGCGGCTGGCACAGCTTCGCGGGTCTGTCCGGCAGATAAACCGTCTGATGACGCTGGCACCGGAACGTGATCTGGTGCCGCGCACGGTTGGCCAACGCCGTTTCGAGGGCAATGTCACCTTCTCGCGTGTCAGCTTCCGATATACGCCGGACTCCGATCCGGCTCTGGTCGGGGTGAATTTCGATATCAAGGCCGGACAGGTGGTTGCGGTTGTCGGATCGAACGGGGCGGGCAAGTCATCGCTGATCAAATTGATCGCCGGGATGTATCAGCCACAGGCCGGTGCTGTTCTGATCGACGGCGCGGACATCCGCCAGATGGATCCGCAAACCTTGCGTCAGTCCATTTCCTATGTGCCGCAGGATGTTGAATTTTTCCGTGGATCAATTGCGCAAAACCTGCGCCTTGCCAATCCGATCGCATCACCCGATGAATTGCGGATGGCCTGTATGTCGGCGGGTATTCTTTCGGAAATCGAAGCCCTGCCCGACGGTTTTGAAACACGGATCGGCGATCAGCATTCCTCGCGCTTTTCGACAAGCTTCCTGCAACGCCTGGCACTTGCGCGTGCCTTTGTCCGCGAAGCACCGATCATCCTGTTTGACGAGCCGACCAATGGTCTGGATCAAAAAGCGGATCGGGCATTCCAGCATGCGATCAACCGTCTGCGCGGCGGATCGACGATTTTCCTGATTACCCATCGGCCAAGCCATCTTGATCTGGCCGACCGCATCATTGTTCTTGAAGCAGGTCAGGTGCGCGCCGATGCGCCGCCAGCACGCATCAAGCAGCAGGTGCTTGACGGAGGTTTCCTATGAGCGAAGCAGTTCAGAACACCGCAATTGAACGGTTCCGCCAGTCGCGCCGTATGGCACGCTATCTGTCACATGCCGTCTTGCTCGAAGAAGGCGGGATTTCGGTCTTTGTCCGTTCGGCAATGGTGATGCTTTCGGTTGGCTTTATCGCGCTGATCGCGTGGGCGGCAACCACCCAGATCAAGGAAACGGCAACCACCTTCGGGCAGGTCATGCCGACCGGGGCGGTTAACAAGATCCAGCATCTTGAAGGTGGCATCATTTCCGAAATCATGGTGCGGGATGGTGACTTGGTCGAAAAAGACCAGGTTCTGATGCGGTTGAAACCCGAAGCATCACAGGCCGAACTGTCGCAGGCCGAAACCAGACTGGCCAGCCTGCGTCTTGAAGCCGAACGTTATCGCGCACTTGCCGAATCGCGCGATCCCGACTTCACCCTGCTGATGGACCAGTATCCGGAACTGGCAAAAAACCAGCAGGAAATCTATCGGATCAAAACCGACCTTGATAGCAGCCAGCGCGAAATCCTTGACGTTCAGATCAAGGAACGCAACGCCGAACTGGCCCAGCTCCAGCAGCAGGAAGGGACTTTGCGCCGTTCTGTCGAATTGCTTAACCAAGAAGTGACGATGCGCCGCTCGCTGTATGAACAGGGGCTGAACTCCAAGGTCCTGTTCCTCAATATCCAGCGTGAATTGAACGAAGCGCAGGGCAATCTTTCAAGTGTCATTGCGGAAATGGCGCGTGCGCGTGAAACCATCGCCGAAGCCAATCTGCGCCAGAACGAACTTCGAAACAGCCAGCGCGAGGAAGCGCTAAGTGAACTGGGGCGGCTTGGCGGTGAAATTGCCCAGGCCGATGAAGCGCTGCGCAAGCTTAAGGACCGTGTCGCGCGACTTGAAATCCGCGCCCCGTCCAAGGGTTATATCAAGGGGCTGCAATTTACCACGATCGGCGGGGTGATTGCCCCGGCACAGGTGGTCATGGAGCTGGTTCCGACCGATGATGCACTGGTCGCGGAAACCCGGATTTCGACCGAGGATATCGGTCATGTTCATCTTGGACAGCCGGTGACTGTTAAAGTCAGTGCATTTGACTATATACGATATGGTAGTATCAGTGGTGAATTGGTATCGATATCGGCCTCTACTTTTGTTGATGAAGATGGACGACCGTATTATAAAGGACGGGTGGCACTTGATTCCGACCGGGTCGGTGAGGGTGCCCGCGCTCAGCCGATTATCCCTGGCATGACGGTTCAGGCCGACATCCAGACGGGTGAAAGGACATTGCTGCAATATCTGCTCAAGCCGGTTTATGTCTCGCTTGATCAGGCATTTAGCGAACGCTGAGTTTTCATAATGGTCCCGCTGGAAATGTTCATTTCATTTCTACTGCCTGGCCGCACGTTTCTCTGGTAAAACAGAGGATTCTATACTTTTGTATAGAAATGCGGATCAGGGATTCCCGTCCCGCATTTCTCGGAGAATGGGCTAGATGGCGGACGATCCTCGCGACGCAGAAGACACTCGCAACGAACTGGGCGGAAACCGGGCAGATACCGGTACCGGCGGTGATGATCTTATGCGTGATGATCGCAGTGGCGATGACCCGGACGAGCATGTCGAACTGCATGGTGATCAGAATGGCGATGGTGGCATTCCCAACGAACAGTTGGGCAGTGTTCATTATGGCAATCAGGTCAATAACCCGCAGGGCGAAGACCAACGCCAGTTCCGCCAGCGCAACGCGGGCGATCAACGGGCCGAGGAAACAACCCAGGCCGACGCCACGGAAAAGCAGATAAAGGCCGAGGCCGAGCGGGTCGAGCTTGAAAACAATATCGATACGGTTGGCGAGGGCGCTGAAACTGCTGGTGGCAGCTCAGGAAACGACCCGGTTTCCCTGCGGTCAAACGATGCAGGTGGTGCTGATAACCCGCAACCGGTTTCAACACCCGATACGACCATTGTGCCTGGCGCCCGCGAAGGCGGTGGTGGCCGCTCCGGTCAAAATATTGAAACTGATTTTGCGCCCCGGTCCGCACCGGCATCAGAGGCTGCTGTTGCGGCGGCTGATGTCAGTGCGACGGCTTCCGCCGAACTGGACGAGGTTCTGGAACTCGAAACCCGGAACGAGGTGCCAAAAGTCGCCGACGCACCAAGCCTTTCTGCCACGGATGTTGCCGGTGACGAAGACAGTGCGATCTCGCTTGATGTCTCTGCCGCTCTTCGTGACCTTGATGGCGGCGATGAAACCCTTTCGATCACGATTTCCGGCGTGCCTGATGGGGCGGTTTTATCGGCCGGCACGGATAACGGCGATGGCACATGGTCACTGACGCCAGATCAGCTCGCGGGCCTGACGATCACACCGGGCGGGAACTACAATGGCAGCTTTGATCTTTCAGTAACCGCAACCAGCACCGAGGCCAATGGCAGCACATCATCGACAAGCACAAGCTTCACGGTCGATGTCGAAGCCGTTGCCGATGGTGCAACGCTTGATGTCGGCGATGCCGCCGGTGCCGAAGACAGTGCGATTGCCCTCTCGATTGATACCGAACTGCTCGATGCGAACGAGGGCATCTCGATCACCATCTCAGGCGTTCCCGATGGTGCAACCCTGTCCGCCGGAACCGACAATGGTGACGGCACCTGGACCCTCGACGTCGCCGATCTCGACGGCTTGACAATCACGCCGGGCGAAAATTTCAGCGGCAGCTTCGACCTGACCGTATCTGTCTCGACAACTGACGGCACCGATAGCGCAGTCGTTGTCGAAGAGATTACGGTTGATGTTGCGGGGATCGCAGACGCGCCGACATTGGATGTGTCGGATGCGAGCGGGTCCGAAGACAATGCGATTGCACTCGATATTGACGCGGGTCTAACGGACAGCTCCGAAGTTCTCAATGTCACGATCAGCGGCGTGCCACAGGGCGCGACCCTGTCAGCCGGTACCGATAACGGTGATGGCACTTGGACTCTAAGTCCCGATCAGCTTGCAGGCCTGACGATCACGCCA
>TARA_R100000049_G_C1956352_1_pt1 | contig 11804 bp, 8 predicted proteins | sample TARA_R100000049 | Tara Oceans TARA_R100000049 (sample SAMEA2619992) | marine metagenome | biome: marine biome (ENVO:00000447); feature: mesopelagic zone (ENVO:00000213) & marine oxygen minimum zone (ENVO:01000065); material: "saline water (ENVO:00002010), including plankton... | reverse complement strand
AAATAAAAGACAAAAATGGCTTATTGATAATAGAGTGGGAGTGAGGCTTAATAAAGAAAAGCTAAACAGCGTTAGTTTTAGAGACCATTGGCAAGCAATTGCTGATGGTCTCGTCATGTTTTAGTAGCTCGTACCAAATGGCGATACAGCTCTGTAAGACATAAGCTAACAAAAGCTGTTGCGGGACCGGTAACTTATTGATGGGTTTATAAAATGGCGTCCACGGAATTACTGATAGAGCAGGGGCTGATACGAAAGTTTGAAGAACTCAAGTATACCTACCGCCCAGACATCCGCGACAAGGTCGCGCTTGAACGAAATTTCCGCGACAAGTTCGAGGCGCTGAACCGCGTCCGTCTCACCGATGCCGAGTTTGCCCGCCTGCGCGATGAAATCATCAATGCCGATGTCTTCCAAGCCGCCAAAACCCTCCGCGAGTACGGTTACTTCCAGCGCGAAGATGGCACCCCGCTGCACTACATGCTGGTCAACCTCAAGGACTGGTGCAAAAACGACTTCGAAGTCATCAACCAGTTGCGCATCAACACCGACAACAGCCACCACCGCTACGATGTGATTTTGCTCATCAACGGCTTGCCGCTGGTGCAAATCGAGCTTAAGACGCTGGGCATCAATCCGCGCCGGGCTATGGAGCAGATCGTTGAGTACCGCAATGAGCCCGGCAACGGCTACACCAACACGCTGCTGTGCTTTATGCAGTTGTTTATCGTCAGCAATCGCGACCACACTTGGTACTTCGCCAACAATCAGAGTCAGCATTTCGCCTTCAACGCCGATGAGCGCTTTTTACCCATCTACCAGTGGGCTGATGAAGACAACCGCAAAATCACCTACCTGGACGACTTCGCCGACGCCTTTCTGGCCAAATGCACCCTGGGCCGGATGATCAGCCGCTACATGGTGCTGGTGGCCAGCGAGCAGAAGCTGATGATCATGCGCCCGTACCAGATCTATGCGGTCAAGGCCATTGTCGATTGCATTCACCAGAACCGGGGCAACGGCTACATCTGGCACACCACGGGCAGCGGCAAGACGCTCACCTCCTTCAAGGCGTCCACCCTGCTCAAGGACAACCCGGATATCGAAAAATGCCTGTTCGTGGTGGACCGCAAGGATCTGGACCGCCAGACCCGTGAGGAATTCAACCGCTTCCAGGAAGGCTGCGTGGAGGAAAACACCAATACTGAAACCCTGGTGCGCCGCCTGCTCTCCGAAGACTACGCTGACAAGGTGATTGTCACTACCATCCAGAAGCTCGGCCTGGCGCTGGATGAAACCAGCAAGAAAGCCCAGCAGCACAAGGACAAGGGTAGGCAGACCTACAAGGAACGCCTGGCTCCCCTGCGCGACAAGCGCGTCGTCATCATCTTTGACGAGTGCCACCGCTCTCAGTTTGGTGATAACCATCAGGCCATCAAGGCCTTTTTCCCCAAAGCGCAACTCTTCGGCTTTACTGGAACGCCCATCTTTGACGACAACGCCAGCTACAAGCAGATCGACGGCACCGTAGGCAGCTATCGCACTACCCAGGACATTTTTGAAAAGCGGCTGCACGCCTACACCATCACCCATGCCATTGATGACCGCAATGTGTTGCGCTTTCATATCGATTACTTCAAGCACGAAAGCAAGCCGGAGGCCGCAAAGGCAAAAGACACTGGCGAGCTGGCAAAGAGCAAATCAAAGGCCAGGCCCGATCAGGCGCTGACTCAGCGGGCCGTGGTAAACGCTATCCTCGCCAAGCATGAGGCCGCCACCAACCACCGCCGCTTCAACGCCCTGCTGGCCACCGCCTCCATCAACGAGGCCATCGCCTATTACCGGCTGTTCAAGGACGTTCAGACCGAGTGCCAGGCCGACGACCCGGATTACACGCCGCTCAACATTGCCTGCGTCTTCTCGCCTCCGGCCAACGGCGATAAGGATGTGAAGCAGCTCCAGGAGGACCTGCCCCAGGAGAAGGCCGACAACCAGCAGGAGCCGGAGCAGAAAAAGGCTGCCCTGCAAGAGATCATTGCCGATTACAACGCTCAGTACGGCACCAGCCATAGCGTCAGCGAGTTCGACCGCTACTACCAGGACGTGCAGCAGCGCATCAAGGACCAGCAATATCCCAACAGTGACCTGCCGCATAAACACAAGATCGACATCACCATCGTGGTGGACATGCTGCTCACTGGCTTCGACGCCAAGTACCTCAACACCCTGTACGTGGAAAAGAACCTCAAGCACCACGGCCTGATTCAGGCCTTCTCGCGCACCAACAGGGTACTCAACGACACCAAGCCCTATGGCAACATCCTCGACTTTCGCGGTCAGGAGCAAGCCGTGGATGATGCCATCGCGCTCTTCTCCGGTGAGGACATCAACCGCTCCCGCGAAATCTGGCTGGTGGACCCGGCCCCTACGGTGATCGAAAAATACGAACAGGCCGTCGCCGCCATCGGGCACTTCCTCACCGAAAAGGATGTGGTGGCCGAACCCAAGGGCGTTTACAACCTCAAGGGCGATACCGCGCGCATTGAATTCGTCAACCGCTTCAAGGAGGTGCAGCGCTTAAAGACCCAGCTCGACCAGTACACCGACCTAGACGAAGAACAGAAAACCCGCATCAACAGCGTACTGCACGAGGATGATCTGCGTTCCTTGCGCGGCGCCTACCTGGAGACCGCCCAGCGCCTCAAGGAGCAGCAGGGCAAAACCGGCGAGCAAGCCTCGCCAGATCAGGAGGCCATCGAGCAACTGGATTTCGAATTTGTGCTCTTCTCCTCCGCGCTGATCGACTACGACTACATCATGGGTCTTATCGCCCGCTTCAGTCAGGACAGGCCTGGCAAGAAGACTCTGCGCCGCGACCAGCTCATCAACCTGCTGGCTGCCAGCAGCAACCTGATGAACGAGCGCGAGGACATTATCGCCTACATCAACACCCTGGAAGCCGGCAAGGGCCTGAGCGAGGCTGCCATCCGTGACGGCTACCAGACCTTCAAGGCGCAAAAGGCCCACAAGGAAATCACCGCCCTTGCCGACCGCCACGGGCTGGACCGCGATGCCCTGAAAACTTTCGTGGACGGCATTCTCGACCGCATGATCTTCGACGGCGAACAGCTCAGCGACCTGTTTGAGCCGCTGGAGCTGGGCTGGAAGGCGCGCAGCAAGGCCGAGCTAGCATTGATGGAAGAACTGGTGCCGTTTTTGAAGAAGCAGGCCAGCGGACGCGAGATATCGGGGTTGGCGGCGTATGAGTAAGACGATGAAGAACGACAAGCAGGCATTGGTGCCCCGGTTGCGTTTTCCCGAGTTTCGGGATGCGGGGCAGTGGCAAGAAAATCAGTTGGCTGACATAGCAACTCTTCACAAGGGCAAAGGAATATCTAAAGCAGATATAAAGGTGACAGGAAGTCAGCCATGTGTACGATATGGTGAGTTATACACTGTTTATGGTGACGTAATCAGCGAAGTGGTTTCTAAAACGGATGTTCCGCCGGACGACTTATTCATGAGCCGGGAAGGCGATGTGATTATTCCATCGTCAGGTGAAACAAAAATTGATATTGCCACGGCAGCTTGTGTGCTCCGAGAGAATATTGCCCTGGGTGGCGATCTGAACGTAATTCGCTCAGAGCAGAACGGCGTGTTCCTAAGTTACTATCTGAATGGTTCGTTAAAGCATGAAATTGCCAAAGTTGCTCAGGGCAACACGGTCGTTCACTTATATAAAAGCAACTTGGAAGCATTAAAGCTTGCGATACCGAAGGTGCAAGAACAACAAAAAATCGCCGATTGCCTCTCGTCCCTCGATGCGCTGATTTCCGCCCAGGCGGACAAGATCGACACCCTCAAGACCCATAAAAAAGGGCTGATGCAACAGCTCTTCCCCCGCGAAGGCGAAACCGTACCTCGCCTGCGCTTCCCCGAGTTTCGGGATGCGGGTGAGTGGCGAAAATGTAAGCTTGAAGAGTTGGCTAAGCGTGGGTCAGGTCACACACCAAACAAGAAGCATCCAAGTTATTACAACGGCGGCATAAAGTGGGTATCTTTGGCGGATTCAGATAAGTTGGATAACGGCTATATCTTCAAAACAAAACATGAAATTTCTGAAGCGGGATTAAGAAATTCGTCAGCAGTCCTGCATTCGCCTGGGACAGTTATCCTTAGTCGAGATGCAGGTGTTGGCAAGAGCGGTGTGTTGTATTCCTCTATGGCTGTAAGTCAACATTTCATTGCCTGGAGCTGCGAAAAGTCCAAGCTGTCAAATTGGTTTTTGTACTACTTTCTACAGAAAATGAAACCAACCTTTGAATCGATCGCAGTGGGCAATACCATTAAAACGATCGGTCTTACGTATTTTAAGGAAATGATAATTTTCGTTCCAGCTGTAGCAGAACAACAAAAAATCGCCGACTGCCTCACATTCCTAGATGCACTGATCGCCGCCCACACGGAAAAGCTTGATGCGCTTAAGGAACTTAAGAAAGGCTTGATGCAAAAGCTTTTCCCCTGCCCGGAGGCGACGTGAAAATGAAGTTTTTGGAGAAGATAAAAAGACAATCAACTTTGACTAAATATCGTTTTCGAAAATATGCTGACGGCATTTCCATTAGGGAGACGTTATTTGGGGAAAGGGTAGAGAATGAAAAATAAGTTCAAAGCTATTGATTTGTTTTGCGGTGCTGGCGGTTTGACGGTAGGGCTGCAAAAAGCAGGGTTTGAGGTAATTGCTGGGGTTGAATTAAATCCTGTGGCTATTGAGACCTATAGGCTGAACCATGAAAATCATCAGCTCTATGATGGCGATATTAGAAAGCTGTCGCCGAAAAAGGTCATGAGTGACTTAGGTATTAAAAAAGGTGGCCTTGATTTGTTGGCAGGTTGTCCGCCATGCCAAGGGTTTTCTACACATAGAACAAGGAATAAAAGTGTTTCAGTTGAAGATGGAAGAAATGATTTGGTTTTTGAGTTCGTGCGGTTTGTTGAGGCGATGCTGCCAAAAACTATTATGATGGAGAATGTTCCTGGTCTCTATAAAGATGAAAGAATTCAAAAGGTTGTTGAGAGTCTGAAAGTCCTGGGATATGTTTTTGAAGAGCACTCTTTGGCTATCCGTAATGCCGCTGATTACGGAGTTCCCCAAAGAAGAAGTCGAATGATAATGATGGCATCAAGGCTCGGCTCTATTGATGAGCCTAAGAAATCTAGTTCCATCAAAAAAGTCCGAGACGTTCTTGAAAATCTTCCGGAAGTAGGAAAGAGTGGCGACATTCTTCATGATTGGGAAACCAGGCGAAGCGAAAAAGTTCAGAAAATTATTTCCTTAGTGCCTAAAGATGGTGGCTCTCGTTCTGATATACCAGAAGAGTACTGGTTGGATTGTCATAAAAGAAATCCTGGAAGCTACAAAGATGTATACGGTCGCATGTCATGGGATGATGTTGCTCCAACCATTACGGGCGGCTGTCACAATCCGTCAAAAGGACGCTTTGTCCACCCCGAACTAGATCGTGCAATCACCCTGAGAGAAGCTGCTATACTTCAAACATTCCCAAAAAATTATAAATTTTCGACATTAAAAGGCAAGGATGCAATTGCCCTTATGATTGGAAATGCCTTGCCGCCTAAATTTATTAAAAGTCAAGCAGCTGTGCTAATTAAGCACTTGAGGGAAATGGGGAGTAAGCAATGACGTTGGTCTTAAAGTTTGAGCCAAAAACTATTGAACATCTTGGTGTCAAGATGTATTCAACCCTTCCTCCTGCATTGGCGGAGCTTATTTCAAATTCTTACGACGCTGATGCAAGCCAAGTTGAGGTAAAATTTCACGAGCAAGCTGGGACTCCTGTTTCAATTACCGTTAAGGATAACGGCTGCGGGATGAGCTTTGAGGATATTCAAAATAAGTTTCTTTCCATTGGGCGGGATCGGAGGGAAAAGGATGGTGATATACCATCCCCTAAATACGGCAGACTTCCTACAGGAAAAAAAGGGCTGGGGAAGCTCGCTCTCTTCGGTATTGCTAGAGAAATCACGATTGATACTGTTAAGGACGGTAAGAGAAATCGCTTTATTTTGGACTGGGATACTTTGTATTCATCTGAAGGCCAATATAACCCCAGGGTCGAGGTTGCGAATGAGATTGCCGACAGAGGTGATGGGACGGTTATTCAGCTCAAAAAGCTAAAAAGAAAATCTAAATTTGATATAGAGTCAATAGCTGATGGCTTGGCGAGAATTTTTATTACAGAGGATAATTTCAAAATACGACTGGTTAAAACGGGAGGGCTAGAAAATGAAGTCATCGATGTTGATAGCAGTCGCCGTTATGGGCAGATAGATAAACAGTTTTCTTGGGAAAAAGCTGACCTAGAAGTTGGTGGCTATGAGCATTCTGAAGATGTTGAATTTCAGTTTATTACCAGTGAAAAGCCGATAAAGCCAAACTCGGGTCTGCGTGGGATAACCATTTTCTCAAGGGGGAAGCTGGTTAACGCCCCTGAGTTCTTTTCAGATAGTACGTCTAGCCACGTTTTTCAGTACCTTACGGGTTGGATTAAGGCCGATTTCATTGATCTTCTAGATGAAGATGTTATTTCTACTAATAGGCAATCTCTTAACTGGGAGCATGAAGAAATGCTTGCGTTTAGAGCATGGCTTCAGGATTTGATTGCCAAGGTGAAATCCGATTGGAGCAGAAAGAGGAAGGAAAAGAAAGACAAAGACTTTGAAGACAGAACTGGGATAGACAAAGAAAAATGGATGGCAACTCTTCCCAAAGAGGTCAAAGGCGCAGCTGAGAAAATTATTGGAACCCTATCTAAGGATGAAGGGGTTGATGAGTCTTTCAATCCTGTGGTCATGGCGCTACATGAAATAATCCCGGAATACCCGGAGCTTCATTGGCGACACCTACATGAGAAAGTTAAAGAAAGAATTAAAAGCTATTACGAGAATGAGCAGTTTGCAGAGGCCGCAGACCAAGGGACAAAGATTTATGCTCAAGTTATTCGTGAGCTTAGTGGTAGACAGGAAGATGGAACTGCTTTAGCAAATATTTTTTCAGCAGGTAGCAAACAGAATCCTGCTGCTCCCTGTATTCAGGTTGCAGATATAAGTACAGATAGTGGGTGGAATATACAAGAAGGCCAAGGCCATATGACAAGAGGGCTCATGGCTGGATTCAGGAATCCGATGAATCATCAGCCTTTCGATATCCTTGTTCCTGGCACTTTCTCTCGTCTGGATTGTCTTAATATACTTAGTCTTGTCTCATATTTAACAACTAGGTTGGATTATGTAGATAGAGGTGCTGAGGCTGACTCTGAAGATATAGAATGAACCTAAAAATTCCGATCAACCTTATTCCTGTGCTCGACCACTGCACCATCGAAAGTGAGCGTGAAAAACGCATGGTGAGCCCTGAAGCTATGCTGTGGGGAATGAAGTCGATGCAGACGTGGAGGTGGTGGACACATGAATAATACTGCCTGCTCTTTCGACAGCCCTAACAGTGTTGCATCCCATCTGCGCGAAAGGCTAGAGCAGAAGAAGTACATCCTACTGTTCGCCTTCAATGGCACAGGCAAGACGCGCCTGTCCATGGCATTCAAGGAGCTAGGCAAACAAGTCGAAAGCGAAGAAGAAACACGAGACACTCTCTATTTCAATGCTTTCACCGAAGATTTATTCTACTGGGATAACGATCTAGAGAATGACGCCAAGCGGGTGCTTCGCCTGAACCGTGATTCCCATTTCTTCGACGGCTTGCAAGAGCTGGAGATGGAAAACCGCATCGGCCCGCTGCTGGCCCGCTATGCGGACTTCGATTTCCTGATCGACTACGAGACTTGGGAAATCACCTTTTTTCGGGACAATGATGCCGAAGGTGCACCCATTCCCATCAAGGTCTCACGCGGCGAGGAAAATATCTTTGTATGGTGCTTCTTTCTGGCTGTGGCTCAGTTGGCCGTAGATCAAGAAGAGGGCTCACCCTATGCCTGGGTGAAGTATCTTTATATCGACGACCCCATCTCATCGTTAGATGACAACAACGCCATCGCCGTGGCCAGCCACTTGGCGCAACTGCTGAAAGTTGCTGATGGGCAGATCAGAACAGTGATCTCCACGCACCATCATCTGTTTTTCAATGTGATGTGCAACGAGTTGAGCAATGCGGTCAAAGGCTTCCTGAGCAAGGAGTCCGATCATTTCCGGCTGGTGGATACGGGAGAGACACCGCGCTACCACCATGTGGCCCTGCTGAAACATCTGCACGAGGTGGCGGAGTCGGGCGAGGTCTATACTTACCACTTTAATATCCTGCGCAACATACTGGAAAAGACGGCCACCTTTCACGGGTTTCGCAATTTCTCCGCTTGCATTAAGCAGGATCGCGACGACCCTGACGCCATTCTCCACGCCCGGCTTGTGAATGTCCTCAGTCACGGCAATTACTCCCTGTATGAGCCACAGGAAATGTTGCCGGAGAACAAAGAGTATTTTCGTAAGATCCTGCGGGACTTTATGAACAACTACCGTTTTAACCCAGAACTATTTCCGGAACCGACGCAAGAGAGCGCCAACGCATGACCAAAGAGCAACTCAGCCAACTGGGCAAGACCCTCTGGGCCATCGCCGACGACCTGCGGGGGGCGATGAATGCCGACGACTTCCGCGACTATATGCTGTCGTTCCTATTTTTGCGCTACCTCTCCGATAACTTCGAGGCGGCGGCAAAGAAGGAGCTGGGGCCAGACTACCCCAATGTGGATAAGGAAGACCGGAGGGCTCCGCTGGCGGTATGGTACGCTGACAATGCAGGGGATGTGCCCGCCTTTGAAAAGCAGATGCGCCGCAAAGTGCACTATGTGATTCACCCGGATTACCTGTGGAGCAGCATCTACGAGCGCGCCCGCACCCAGAACGCTGAGCTTCTGCAAACCCTGGAGCGTGGGTTCAATTACATCGAGAACCAGTCCTTTGCTAGCACCTTCCAGGGGTTGTTTTCCGAGGTCAACCTTAACTCGGAAAAACTGGGCCGGACACCCAAGGCGCGTAACGAAAAGCTCTGTACCATAATCACCAAGATCGCCGAAGGGATCGCGCAGTTCTCCACCGACAGTGACATTCTGGGCGATGCCTACGAGTACCTGATTGGCCAGTTTGCTGCCGGCTCTGGCAAGAAGGCCGGGGAGTTCTACACTCCACAAACCGTCTCCACCATCCTTTCGCGCATCGTCACGCTGGACAGTCAGGAGCCCGCCACCGGCAAGAAGAAAAAGCTCAATAATGTGCTGGACTTCGCCTGCGGTTCCGGCTCACTGCTGCTAAATGTGCGCAATCAGATGGGGCCGCACGGCATTGGTAAGATCTACGGTCAGGAAAAGAACATCACTACCTACAACCTAGCGCGCATGAACATGCTGCTGCACGGGGTCAAGGACAGTGAGTTCGAGATTCACCACGGCGATTCCCTGACCAATGACTGGGAGCTGCTCAACGAGATGAACCCGGCCAAAAAACTCCAGTGCGACGCCGTGGTGGCCAATCCACCCTTTAGTTATCGCTGGCAGCCCAACGAAGCGCTGGGCGAGGACTTTCGTTTCAAGAACTATGGCCTAGCACCCAAGTCAGCTGCGGATTTCGCCTTTCTGCTGCACGGATTCCACTTCCTGAGCGATGAAGGCACCATGGCCATCATTCTACCCCACGGCGTGCTTTTCCGGGGCGGTGTGGAGAGCCGTATCCGTACTAAGCTGCTCAAGGACGGGCATATCGACACGGTCATTGGCCTGCCGAGCAACCTGTTCTTCTCCACTGGCATACCGGTATGTGTTCTGGTTCTCAAAAAGTGCAAGAAACCTGATGATGTGCTTTTTATCAACGCTAGTGCTAGTGAGAATTACGAGAAGGGCAAGCGCCAAAACCAGCTTCTACCAGAGCATATCGACAAGATTGTCGATACCTACCAGAAGCGGCCTAGTAATATTGAGCGTTATGCCCGCCGGGTAGAGATGGCGGAGATCGAGAAGAATGATTACAACCTAAATATCTCTCGTTATGTAAGTACTATGAAACCTGAAGCAGAAGTCGACCTTGGGTTGGTTAGCTTACAGTTAGATCAGATTGAGAGCAGAATTAAAGATGTGCGTGATAAGCATAACCGTTACTTGAAGGATATAGGGCTTAAGGAATTGTCGTAACTTTCAAGTCGCATCGTTTTGAAGCAAAGTAAGTAATGCTAAATTAAAGATTTAGAGCTTTTGCTAAGATAAATATGATGAATGAAAAAAGTCGCCCAACTTCCATCCGCATCTTCCTTGCTGACGGCACGCCCGAGGGCCTGCGCATCGTCGAGAAGTCTAACTGGACGGGCAGGGCGGTGGTGGCTAACCGCTCACAGCTTGAGCGTGCACTGGCCAGAAGCGAAATGGTCCAGCCGGGCGTCTATGTGCTCATGGGTCAAACGGAAGAGGGGGCGGCCAAGTTGTATGTAGGCGAAGCCGATGCACTCGCCGAGCGTATCAAGCAGCATGTGTCGGGTAAGGAGTTTTGGACTCGGGCCATCGCCTTTACCAGTACCAACGAAGGTTTGAATAAGGCCAACGTGCGCTACCTAGAGGCGCGGTTGCTGGCTCTGGCTAAAGCCGCGAATCAGTGGGCGGTGGATAATACGGCGTACCCCTCCGCGCCACCACTTAATGAAGCCGACCGAGCCGATGCCGAGTGGTTTTTAGCCGAAATGTTGGTGATTTTTCCGCTATTGGGCATTGATGCGTTTGAAGCCGCTAGCAGCCAAGCCGCCGCGTCATCTTCAGAGCAAGTCGAGCCACCGCTGACGCTTTATCTCAGCGAACGTGGTGCTGAAGGCACGGGTAGAGAAGTCGCCGATGGCTTTGTGGTGCTCAAAGGCTCATTGGCACGTGCTGAGGAGACTCTTTCCATCCATGACTACATGCGCGAGCAGCGCCAACTCCTGCAAGAGCGTGGCGTACTAGCACCGCAAAATGGAAAGTTGATATTCACCCAGGATTTTCGATTTTCCTCTCCTTCAACAGCCGCAGGCGTCTTGGTTGGCGGTAGCGCCAACGGGCGTTTGGCTTGGAAGGATGCTAATGGCAAAACTCTGAAAGCCATCCAAGACATAAGGTTATCAGTTGTTTAGCCAAAACGTTTTCAACTTGCAGAAGTGGAATTTGTGCTCATCTGTATTCTTTGCCCCACCCCAAACAACTCATTAGCTAGCCCATGAGCCGAATAGCTACCATAACCGGCTCATAATATGATCTGAATAGACGGGGCAATCGGGTCATGTATGTCTGGGAGCAGCCACATTGGCCGCATTTTGAGTGGGACGAATCCGCGCTGCGGCCTAACTTACATGCCTTGTGGCTGATGCAGAGGCGTGTGCTGGGTAAAAACGAGGCTGAGCCTGGGCAGGTGGATCTCAATGTGAAGATAGACGCGCTGATAGCGCTATGCCTCCCGCAATGCTGAACGAATGGTAATTTAGAGCACTCATATGTTTGCTGGATACCGTGGGAGAGGCATTTGCTTAAGGCGTGTGGACGTAGTTGGCCAATCAATCGTCATAAGGTCATGGATATTAGTCAGAAACCCTATCGCAGTTATCTTGATACAGCGGCGCATCGGTGCCCAGCGCTAGGCGCTCGGTGGCGCTGTTGTAGTAGAAGTGGCCATGCTCAACGTTGGCAAGGTGATAATCCCCGCATACGCCATAGCCCTTATCAGTTAGCGCGGAAAACCTCGTACTTTTAGTGCGAGGATGG
>TARA_R100000049_G_C1956364_1_pt1 | contig 11875 bp, 12 predicted proteins | sample TARA_R100000049 | Tara Oceans TARA_R100000049 (sample SAMEA2619992) | marine metagenome | biome: marine biome (ENVO:00000447); feature: mesopelagic zone (ENVO:00000213) & marine oxygen minimum zone (ENVO:01000065); material: "saline water (ENVO:00002010), including plankton... | reverse complement strand
TGCCAGTGTTGCGACACCTCAGCTCCGGCGTTGTTCAGGCGTTCACAGCTCTGTACCAGTTGTTGCTGCTGTTCCTTGAGCCAGGTTTGGTGCCGGTCGTTGATGGTGCCAAGCCAGGTGTGGAGCTGTTCCTGCAACTGGCTTTGACTTTGTTCGTTCTGCTTTGAGAGGGCCGCTAGCGTCTCCTGGTTCTGGGCCTGCTGTGCAGTCAGATTCTGCTGCCAGCGTTCGCCCGCCTCTGTGGTAACTGTCTGAAACCCGGAGATCAATTCGGTGAGTTGTTCACGGGCATTATCTGCCCAGCTTTGTTGCAGGCCGTGAGCATCCTTCTGAAGCTGCTCCAGGGCCTGGACAACAATGGGCTCAATCCGCTCTGACGCTTGCTTTGCAGTGTTATCCAATGCCGTTTTCAGGGAGTCGGCCACGGAGTTGGCCAGGGTCTGGTAGTGGTGGCCGACCGTGCTGTGGAATTCCTGCTGGTTGTGAGTCAGGGACTGTTCCAGTTGCTGGCCAAGTTGCTCCATGCGCGCCGTCATGCGTTCCATGGCCGAGGCCATTTCGGGCAGGGCTTTGGTCTGGCTTTCCAGTGCCTGGAACGCCTGGTGGCGTTGATGATCTGCGGATAGATGATGCAGCTTGTCGCGCAGAGCACTATCCAGTGCGCGGGAAGCCTGCAACCGGTCCCGGCGGCTCAGGGTGGAGGCCAGCCCCAGCATGGCGGAGGCGGCCACGCCAGCAATGGAGGTGCCGAAGGCGAGACTCAAACCGGCAATCGGTGCGGCCAGTGCGCTGCGAATAGCGCTCAGTTCGGTACTGTTATCCAGCGCCGAGGCGGCGCCGCCCAGGGTCACAATCATGCCCGCAAAGGTGCCCAGCAGGCCCAGCATCACCAGCAGGCCGGTCAGGTAGGGTGTCAGTTGCGGGCCGGGTAATGCGGCGGCATGGCCCTCGATTCGCCGTTGCACCGGGAACTGCATCGGGGCGGGCAGTGTGCCAAGCCAGTGGTTAACCTGCTCCTGGCTTTCAGGTAACTGATGAACCTGTGCGTTCAGTTCGCGGGTTTGTTGGCGGAAATTCACCAGTTCGCCAAAGCCGAGACAGTAAACGGCGCCAATCAGGCCGGTAAACGCCAGCGCCAGCAGGTCGGAACCGACAAATCCGGCACCAATCCAGGCTACCACGGCCAGGCCGATGGCAAACGCCAGGGTAAAGAACAGTTTACTCATGGGGTGTTGTTAACCTCTTTGTGGCAAGCCTCCAGCAAACCCAGAACCGGTTCCAGCCGAACATCCAGTTCAGCGAGTAACAAAGACTGCGCTTCCTCGCAGTAGCGGTGGAACCAGTCGGCCGTTGTGGCCGGGGTGGGGCTTTGCTCCGGGGTGGTCGATCGGTGCTCGAATCGTTGTTCAAGAACCTTGGGAATATGGGAAAAACACTGTGCGGTATACCCGGCCATTGTTTGATCAAACACGGCGTCCAATTCGGCCAGGTGGGCCAGCTTCGGGCCCTGATCTTTCATCGATTTTCGAACCTTGTCCCGCAACTGACGGCTGTTGGCCGCCACTTTGCGTTGCAGCGCCAGCCAGGCATTGAGAGCGGCTTCAAGCTCGGGTTCACCGTCAAACTCCAGATCGGCGCCAAACCCGCGAATACGCTGAACCAGTGCCCTGCGTATTGTCGCCAGCTCCTCGGTTAACCGCTCTACCGTGGCGCCCTGAGGCGTGCCTGGCTGTTTCGCCCGATAACCAATGGCCGCATCCAGAGTCATGGTGTCGCCCAGGCCAAACAGCCGGCTCAGGCGCTCTGCGAAGCAGGGCAACTGGGTGCCGTTCAGCGTTGTCGCTGAATCATCCAGTTGGCGCAATAGCCTGGCTCTGAGGCCAGTATTTGCCAGAGGTTGCGAGGGCATTGGCTGGGGTTTCACTCCGGTTTCCGCGCAGGTAACGTTCAAAGCTCGCTATTCTACTGGCTAAGCGGAGTGAATGATAATGACTGTAGCGTGAGAAATGAGCGCCTAGCTGGCCTCTGGCACCGGCTCAGGCCGGCGCCAGGCAACCAGGAAAATCATCAGCCCGGCCACGGCGGTGGCAGTCCCTACGTAGCCAGTGGACTGCCAGCCGAAGCCGGCGGTAATGGCCAGCCCGCCCAGCCATGGGCCGAGGGCGTTGGCGAGATTGAACGCGGCGTGATGGGAGGCAGCGGCCAGAGTCTGGGCGCCGGTTGCCACGTCCATCAGGTGGGTTTGCAGAGCCGGGCCCAGGGCTACCATTAATGCGGTCAGGAAGCAGACTACGAGTAACACGGGCAATGAGCCTGTGGCAGACGGAAAGACGCTCAGAATCATGGCGCTGAACACCAGGATCACGCCAACGGCCCGGAATTGCAGACGGTCAAACAGCCAGCCACCAAGCAGGTTGCCCACAAAACCGCCCATCCCGAACACCACCAGGGCCACGGGAATCCAGACCGCATCCACTCGGGTGACTTCCAGCAGTGTCGGGGCAAGGTAACTGAACACCGCGAACATGCCTGCGAAGCCGATGGCACCAATGGCCAGCGCAAACCAGATTTGTGGTTTGTTAAAGGCGCGGACTTCGCTTAACGGGCTGTGCCTTTGTTCCTGGGGGTTTTTGGGCAGGAACAGCGTAATCAGCACCACGGTTAGTAACGACACCAGGCCAACAAAACCAAAGGCATAGCGCCAGTCCATGGATTGCCCCATCACCGTGGCCAGGGGGTTGCCGATCAGTAGTGCAAGTGTCAGCCCCATCATGATCTGGCTCACCGCCTTGGCCCGCTTGTGTACCGGCACCAGTGAAGCTGCCACAAGTGCGGCAACACCGAAGTAGGCGCCATGGGGCAGTCCGGCGATAAACCGGAAAACCAGCAGGGATTCGTAATTGCTGGCCAGGGCACTGGCCAGGTTGCCCAGCGCGTAGAAGGACATCAGAAGAATGAGCAGCTGCCGCCGGAACAGTTGCGCACCGAGAATGGCCAGAATGGGTGCGCCGACGACTACGCCCAGCGCATAGGTGGAGATAAGGTGGCCTGCCTGTGGCTCAGAAACGCCGAGATCCTGGGCGACATTGGGCATCAACCCCATGATGGCGAATTCACCGGTACCGATACCAAAGCCGCCCATCGCCAGCGCAAAGACGATCAGCCTGGTTGGAAGGCCGGACTCGGAATTGTGGTTGGCGGCGCTCAATCTGATCTCCTTGATCCAATCAGGGAAGAGAAAGCCCGCCATTGTCAGGGTTGGGTGTGCTAACGGCTATAAGCGATTATGAGGATGGACGTTAGCTTGCTAATTCAAGCCGTAGCGGCGTTCGCGCTCAAACCTGAAAAAGCCCTCTTCCTCTTCCCGTTCGATGGTCGGAGCAGAAAACCCGAAATGTTCCTGGCGAAGATCCGTTAACGCGGCCTCCAGTTGGTCGCCGTTCAGGCGGTTCTCCAGGGCACGTCTTTCGGCCATGTAGGTTTTGCCTTTCTGCCATTTTTCCTCCCGGCGCTGGTCGTCCTTGGCTAACTGGCGAACGGCTTCTTCGGAGTAGCCTATCTGGCGGCGCAGATCGTTGATGGTTTGCTGGCGCTGATCAGCCGGCAGGTTGGCCAGTTGTAGTTGCACTCTGTCCATGGCAAACAGGGCATGGCCGGTCGCACCGGAACCTGCCAGTTGCCGGGCCAGATCGGCACCATAGAGTTCGTCGGCAGTGGTCTGCAGTTGGTGAGCCAGCTCGGTCAGTGGCATCTGGTTGGCCTGGTCCAGCCGCGCCAGAGTTTGCTGGAACTGGTCCGATTTCGCTTCCACCGGGTTTTGTTCCTCGGCCCAGATCTGGCTTGCCAGCGGGCCGAAAATCGCTTCGCGTTGCTGCCAGAGTTCGGCGTAGCGTTCCATGTCCGGCAGCCCCTGCAAACGAAGCTCGTGATTGTCGAGCCAACGGTTGTAGCGGTCCAGCTTGGTCATTAACGCGAAAATGCTGTCGGCCAGTTCAGGAAAAGCGGTGGTGATGGCGGACTGAAAAAGTTCGTTACCGGAATCCGGATAACGCGCCAACAGGTTTCGGCGTTCGTTATACAGACGTGCCTGGGTGGCCGGCTCGGTGATGGTGTCGCCATACAGTTCCAGGTACTTAACGGCCAGTTCAACAACGCGTTGGTCGCCGCTTTGGGTTAGCTCGGCGGCGGACGTCGCTGCCGCACGCGAGGGGATGGAACCATTGGGCGTTTGCATAGCCGCCGGCTTTGATGACTCGGGCCAGTAATGAAAACCGCCCGCAATCACTAAGGCCAGGGCACCGAGCGCCAATACGGAATTGAGTGGTTTCATTGCAGCTGTCCTGCCAGTGGTATTGCAGAATGTGGTCCCGGCCGCTTTCCGGCCGGGACGCTGGGGCTTCAGAGGAGCGGTTGCAGTTTCGGCCAGATCAGATCAGCGATCTTTTTCGATCCACTATCCGCCGGGTGGATACCATCAAAGATGATGTCGCGGTCGTTGATCACCCAGCGCGGGTCCACAAAGGTGCAGTCCAGCACGGAGTTCTCACAGGCCCGCGCCAGAGTGGCGTTGCCGTAGTCCACAGCTTCTTTCATATCATCCAGACGGAACAAGCCGTTCTTGGTGTAGTAGTAGCCGGTCAGGATGCCATTCCGGACGTCGGCTGCGGCCATCTCGTTCAGAAAGTCGACAGCATCTACATAGATATCATCAATAAAGTCCCGGCACTGTTTGCTCAGCCGGCCGAAGCGCCACCAGGGTGTTTTGCAGTTATTGGAGTTCAGGGCGATGGCCGGAATCAGGATGTCATTGCCGCCGGCGTCGCCCACCACGGTTTCGATGTCCGGGTTATCAGCAACCGCATTCCGGAACTGCTGGGGAATAGACGGGGCAATCAGCTCGCCTGACAGCTCCGCACCGGAAACTGTGTAGCGGCGGAAGGTTTCACCGGCCCTGGCTTCCAGCTGGTTCTGGATTTCGCCAGACAGGGCAAAAATGGAATCGCCCACAAAGACCACCTGGTCGTTGTCGGCATCGGTCACTTTGTCGTTGCTCAGCAGGTAGCCGAGTTCGCTGCAACCGGAAAACAACAGCGCGGCACTGAGTGCCAGTGCGGGTTTCAGGGATTTGCTGGTAAAGGCCGAGAGGGACCAGCGGCGTGCTTTATTTATCATTGTTAGAGCTCCGTGTGTAAGAGACAGACCATTCGTCTACAAATACTGCCCCTTAACTATTGACCAGGCTCCGGAATTTCTCGACCGCAAACAGAGGTGAGAGGTTGTCAGATTCGGCCACGGGAGAAAGGGTGTGAACCCGGTCTCAGTGTTTGACCTGCAGCAAGGCTACAAGGAAGCGGCTTGTAATTTCCACGGCAGCGACAAATATAAGAAGTTAGAGATCACGTTTTGGTCAGATGCGAGGGGTTACATGGACTTCAAAGACTATTACGCCGTTCTGGGGGTGAGCGAGTCGGCTACGCCTGAGGACATCAAGAAGGCCTACCGCAAGCTGGCGCGCAAATATCATCCGGATGTGAGCAAGGAAGAGAACGCCAGCGACAAGTTCAAGGACGTGGGCGAGGCCTACGAAGTACTCAAAGATCCGGAAAAGCGGGCCGAGTACGACCAGCTGCGCAAATACGGCGCCCGGGCCGATGGCTCCTTCCAGCCGCCACCGGGCTGGCAGAGTGCGTCCGGCTTTGGTGGCGGCGGATATACCGAAGCCGATGCCCGGCAGTTCAGCGAGTTTTTCGAGGAGATTTTTGGCGGCGGCCGGCATGGCGGGTTTTCGGGCGCAGACTTCGGTGGCGGTGGTTTCCGCCAGAGCGCGAAAATGCGCGGGGAAGACGTTCACGCCCGCCTGGCCCTGTTCCTGGAAGAGGCATTTAACGGCTGTGAAAAACAGGTGTCGTTCACCGTGCACGAGATCGACAGTCATGGCCGGATGGTGCCCCGGCAGAAAACCCTGAAGGTCAAGATTCCCGCTGGTATGCGTGAAGGCCAGCACATTCGCCTGAAAGGCCAGGGCGCGCCCGGTGTAGGCGGTGGCGAGCCGGGCGATCTGTTCATTGAGATTGAACTGGCACCTCATCCCCATTTCTCCATCGAGGGTCGGGATGTACTGGTGACGGTACCGGTTGCACCCTGGGAGGCGGCACTTGGCGCTACGGTGACGGTGCCGACGGTCAGCGGAAAGGTAAATGTGAAAGTACCCAAGGGCTCCACCAGCGGGCGCAAGCTCCGGCTTAAGGGCAAGGGGTTCCCGGGCAAGCATCCCGGGGACCAGATTGTGGTATTGCAAGTGGCCATGCCCGAGCAGCACACGGCGGAAGCCGAGAAACTCTACGAGAAGCTGGCTGAGCTGGAGAAAGGGTTTGATCCGCGCAGCAAGCTGCACGTGTGAGGGAGGCGAACATGACGAGTAAAGACCGGATTCTGACCGTGGAGGTCACCGATGCAGATGGCACCACCTTTACCCTGCGCGAGATCTGCGAACGGGGAGACTGCCATGCCGAGTTTGTGATCAAGCTGGTGAACTACGGCGTTATTACTCCGCTGGAGGAAGGGCCGGAGATCCGCCAGTGGCAGTTCGATGTGGCCGCACTGAGCCGCCTCCAGAAAGCCCGTCGCCTGCAGCGCGACCTGAAACTCAACCTGCCAGGGCTGGCAATGTCGCTGGAGCTTCTGGACGAAGTGCAGGATATGCGCCGGGAGGTCAACCGGCTCAATCAGCGGATTCGCCAGCTAATGAGCGAATAACCAACCGGCCGGGGGCTGAGCGTTGCTGTCAGCCCCCGGCTTTTTCCAGCTTCTGAATTTCCGCGTAGATCTTTTCAGCTTCCTCCATCAAGGTGCCGTGGCTGCGTAGATCGCCGTTGCGTTGCGAGTGCAGAGCCTTGGCCAGTTTTTCCTCATAGGCCTTTTGCAGTTTCTTCTTCGGATCGCTTTTCAAGAACCCCAGCATAACCAGTCTCCAGGTTTGTGTTTCTTCTGCTGTATACGTTCGTTGCCCGGTCAGGTTCAAAAAAATTTCATGAACAAAAACTGGACAATCTAAAAATTTGGGATTATTTTCCCATTTAAAGAATTGGGAAAAATATCCCAAACGAATGGGCGCGCAGTGAGCATGCGCCGGATTGAGTGAAATCAGCCTGGAGATGGAACATGAAACGTAACGGACTTTCGAAAGCGATCAAGTTGGCGGTGGCCGGAGCTTTGGTGGGTGGCCTGGCGGCCTGTGGCGGTGGTGGCTCCGGCTCTTCCGGTTCCGCTGACACCAGCGCCAGCAGCCAGGGCACCAGTGTGGGTGCGGTTACCGGCTTTGGCAGTGTGTATGTGAACGGCACTCGCTTTACCACCGATGGCAGGGTGGACAGCGATGACGGGCTCGAGCGGGAAGACCAGCTGGACAAGGGCATGATCCTGAAAGTGAAGGGCAGCTGGGACGACCGGGGTGAAGGCCGGGCCGATGACATTTCCTATGACGACAACCTGCGTGGCCCGCTGACAGCGGCAAGCTGGGACGCCTCGGCCAATACCGGCCAGCTTGAAATGCTGGGCCAGGTGATTGGCCTGACCAATGAAACCGTCTTCCGTGGCGCAACCCCGGAGCAACTGGCGGCCAGCCCGGCAAGCTACCGGGTGCGGGTGAGCGGCTGGCGGCTGGACGATGGCAGCTTCCGGGCCAGTTACGTGGGCGCCAGGGTTAGCGAACCGGATTTTGACGATGACAATGAGGTTGAGCTGGAAGGCGTGGTACAGAACCTGGATGCCATAGCCCGAACCTTCACCATTAACGGTTTCTCCGTCAATTACGAGTTGGCCAGTGGTGATGACGACTTCGACCTGGATGACCTGAGCGACGGCATGGCGGTCGAGGTGGAAGGCTATCTGCAGGATGGCATCCTGATGGCCAAAGAAATTGACGATGAAGACGACCTGTTTGATGACGACGATGACGTCGAAATCTCCGGTGATCTCTACGACTACGACAGCAGTACCCGAACCTTCCGCATCAATGGTGTGCTGGTGCAGATCGACAGCGACACTGATTTCGATGACATCAGCGCCGGCAGCCTTCAGGACGGTGTATTTGTGAAGGTAGAGGGCGACTTCCGCAACGGTGTCTTGCTGGCCGAGGAAATTGAAGGCCGGGAAGGCGATGACGAAGTGGAAGGCCGGATCGAGCAGGTCGACCTGGCCGGTGAAGTGCTGATTGTCAGTGGCGTTCGGGTTCAACTCACGGCCAGCACCCTGATTGATGATGACGACGATGACGATGGCCGCCGTAGCCGGGTAGACGACATCAACGCTTTCATGGTCGGCGACTATGTAGAAGTGGAAGGTCGCCGCCGGGATGGATACCTGGAAGCCTTCACCATCGAGCGTGAAGACGAGGACGACGATGACGATGATGACGACTGACCGGTAACCCCGAAACGGGCCGCAGCGCTGGCGGCCCGTTCTGGCTTTTATAATCGCTATGGGAATACAATCCCAAACATGACTGATGCCAATGCCAACCCCCTCCACAAAGCACTGTTCCGCATTTTGCGGCCCCTGGCCCGTTTGCTGTTGCGCAATGGTGTGCCTTTCGGCGAATTCTCCGAACTGGTCAAACGCGCCTATGTGGAAGCGGCACTGGAAGATTTCAGTGATGGCCGGCGTAAACCTACGGATTCCCGGGCAGCGGTCATGACCGGCCTTACCCGCAAGGAAGTCAAACGCCAGCGGGAAATCCTGGCGGGCCAGAACCCAGCGCGGGAATCCCGGTCTAATGCCAACCGGGCATCCCGTGTGGTGTCTGGCTGGGTACACGATCCGGCTTATCAGGCTGACGACAAACAGCCCGCCATGCTGGATTTTGAAGGTGCCGGCAGCTTCACCGAACTGGTGCGCAAGTACAGCGGCGACATGACGCCGCGTGCTGTGCTGGATGAGCTGATGCGGGTGGGCGTGGCCGCGGTAGAGCCGGACTCCGGCAGGCTCCAGCTAAAACAAAGAGCCTACGTACCGGCCGGTGACAGTGAGGATATGCTCCAAATCTTCGGTGAAGACGTATCTGATCTTGTGGCTACCATCGATCACAACCTGATCAGCCGTTCGGCCGGGAAGTCGCCGCTGTTCCAGCGGACCCTGACCTACGACAACATCCCGGCAGACGTGATTGAACGGTGGCGGGAGATTTCGGCGGAACAGTCCCAGGCGTTGTTGGAACAACTGGACGACTGGCTGGGGCCCCATGACCGCCAAGGGCCTGGAAACCAAGATGAAGGCGCCAGCAAAGTGCGTACCGGCGTTGGCATTTTCTATTTCGAAGAACCGATACAACCGGACACCAGCGGAGATAAACGCTCATGAGCCCGAAGATCACAACGGTGGAGCCTGCCCGATGGCAGCCGACCGGGCTGGTGACCACCTTGCTGTCACCCGGAGCTCGGCAGGTGATCCGCTGCTGGTTGGGAACCGGTGACTTCCTGGATGAGCAGCACCAGCCCAGAATACTGCTGGCACTCGCCGAAGGGGATGACGCCTTCACCGACCTGGTGCGGCGCGCCAACCCCGACCTGGTGTCTGCCGTTGTGCTGAACGAACTCCTGCGCAAGGGCATTGTCGAGGCCCTGGAAAGCGGTCATGTTCTGTTAAAACGCAGCGCCTATGCTCCTGCGGGGCAGCCTGAACCGGAATCGGTACTGGCTGAGCCTGAAGACCTGTTCAGCAACGGCATTCCACGCCGCCGCTTCAACGATACCTGATAACCATGGCCGGCCCGGATGGCTGGCGGGAGAGCACAATGACGTCTGACCAACTCCGTAAACGCCTTTCGCTGGCAATCGCACCTGTGGCTTTCGGCATTTTCAGTGCCTGTGGCGGCGGTGGAGGCGGCGGTATCGGTATAGCCGACGGCGGCATTCGCGGCACCGGCTCCAGCGTCGGGCCGGTTTCCGGGTTTGGTAGTGTGTTTGTGAATGGGGTGAAGTTTGAGACTGACGGCGAAGTCATCAGCAATGACGGCATCGAGCGCGAGGATCAGCTTGAAGAAGGCATGATCCTGAGGATTGATGGCGATTGGCGTGATGATGGCTCCGGCGACGCGGATACTGTTGAATACGACGATACCTTCCGTGGCCCCGTCTCCGATGTACAGCAAATTCTGGATACTGACGGTGCCGTGGATGCGGTGACCTTCACCATCTACGGCCAACCCTTGGTTGTCGATAAACAGACAGTCACCAAACGAACGACCCTGACCACTCTGACTAACGGTGACTTTGTGCGGGTAAGTGGCTGGCGCCAGCCAGATGGGGTTTATCGAGCGAGTTTTCTGGGTCTGGTTGATGGCACCGAAAACGACTTGGAAATTGAAGGGCGCATTGATCCGGGCTCACTCGACACCAGCCTTCAGCAGTTCAGCATCAACGGTCAGCTGGTTTCCTATGGCAGCGCCTTGTTTACTGATGACCTGAGTGAGACCGACCTCGCCGATCTGCTGCTGGTGGAAGTCGAAGGCTCGATTTCGGGCACTGATTTCATTGCGGAACAAGTCAATGAAGGCGAGATTCGCCGCTATCGTCGGGGCTCTGGCGACGAAATCGAGTTCGCCGGGCCCGTCAATTCGGCCTACAGCGCAAGTTCACGGACTTTCCGGATCAATGGCCTGATCGTTCAGGTAGATAACGACACGGAGTTCGATGACGACCTCACGGAATCAGACTTGGTACCAGGCCTGTTGATTCAGGTGGAAGGCACATTCCGGAGTGATGGCACTGTATTGGCAGAGGAAATCGAGGCCCGTGAAGGTAATGCCTCTGTCGAAGGTGTGGTCGATGTAAATACTCTGGACCCGGCTAATGAAACCTTCCGGGTGGGTGGCGTGCTAGTCAAGGTTACCCCCCTGACCATTATCAGTGACGATGACAGTGATCAGCGCCTGAAACTGGCAGACCTGAACGGCAGCTACGAGCTGGAGGTTGATGGTATCGAACGTACCAGTGCGTCTGGCGTTGTGTTCCTGGAAGCATTCCGGATTGAGCGGGACGATGATGATTCTGAAGCCGGCGAGGAGCTCGAGTTTGAGCTAACTGGGGAGCTAACTGAGGTTTCCGGCACTGTTTTCAGTATTCTTGGGATTGAGATCGAGACCAGCGGCGCGGAGTTTGATGATACGAGTCGTGACGCTCTGGAAGATGCCCTGAATGCAGGTCAGCGTCCGTTGCTGGAAATCGAATATTCCGGGTCGGCTTCGAGTGACTATATTGCCGAAGAAATCGAACTAGCAGAAGACTGAGTATGAACCACCTCGCCCACACCTTCCTCGCCCCTGACTCCCCCGAGGCACGTGTGGGCAGCATCCTCGGGGATTTCTCCCGGGGTGTGGACTGGGCGGCCTTGCCCCCCCCGGTGCTGGAAGGCGTTCGCCACCACCTGGCAGTCGATAGCTTCACCGACCAGCACCCGCAAGTGCTGGCCAGCAAGCGACTGTTCTCCAGCCAGCGCCGGCGCTTTGCCGGCGTGGCGCTGGACATTCTCTACGACCATTTCCTGTTGCGGCACTGGTGCCGGTTTGCCGACTGCGAGAGTGGGGAGTTTGTGCAGACGGTCTATCAAGAGCTGCAGTGCCACGAACAAGTCATGCCGCCTGCCATGGTCAAAGTCACCCGCCGTATGGTGGAGCACGACTGGTTTGGCGCCTATCAGGACCTCGACAATATTGGCTTCGCCCTGGACCGGGTTGCCGGCCGAATCCGCTTCCCCAACCAATTCACTGGAATAATTGACGAAATTCGGGACAATGAGCCGGAACTCGAGGCGAATTTCCTGACGTTCTTCCCGGAACTCCAAACCTTCGCCCGCCAGTTTCCGAACGTATAACAAGGAG
>TARA_R100000049_G_scaffold5346_1_pt1 | contig 11917 bp, 15 predicted proteins | sample TARA_R100000049 | Tara Oceans TARA_R100000049 (sample SAMEA2619992) | marine metagenome | biome: marine biome (ENVO:00000447); feature: mesopelagic zone (ENVO:00000213) & marine oxygen minimum zone (ENVO:01000065); material: "saline water (ENVO:00002010), including plankton... | reverse complement strand
GCGGGTTGCTGCCGCCGTGATCGAGCACGCCGTCGGCGGTGACGGTTTTCGACATGCCGACGGGATTGCCCGGATCGATGAAATCTTTTTCATGCTTCGTCATCCATGCGCCCCAGGCCGCCATGGATTTCTGCATTCCTTCCTCGGTTTCCGGTTGTTTTCCACCGTGATAGGCGAAGACAAATTTAGGCATTTCTTTCCCTCCTGCTGGTTCTCTTTAATTGGCAATATGTTCAAGTTTTCTGAGCGCCGAGGTCCAACCTTCGGTATGGCTGGCGGCGGCCTCGTCGTCCGAGAGACCCGCATGGATCAGGCGGAACTGCGTGCCGCCAGAGCCGTTGGGGGTCACCTCGAAGCGGATCCGGCTTTCATGGCCGCGCGCGTCGTTCTCATCATGCCAGGCCCAGGTGAGTTCCACGGAATGGGGCGGGTCGACGGCGACAACCTCGCCGGTCACCTTGTAGCGCTCTCCTTCCGCATTAACCATGACCGAGGACCAGGGGCCAGGCTGCGTGAGGTCGAGAACATATTCCGGTACGGTCATGCCCTCCGGCCCCCACCATTTCAGTAAATTTTCTTCTTCCGTGACATAAGAGAAAACGGTTTCCGGGTTGGCGGCAAAAGTCCGCTCTAAAGTCAGGTCGCTCATTTGTTGCTGTTCTCCTTATCAAGAGCCATAGCCAGCCGGTCGAGGCTACCCTCCCAGAAGTCGCGATAACTCATGGTCCAGGCGCTGATGGCTTTCAGTGTTCCGGGGTGGACGGAATAAAGACGGCGCTGGGCATCAATGCGCTGGTCAACAACGCCGGCCTGCCGCAGGATCCTCAGATGCCGGGAAATAGCGGGCGGGGAAAGATCCGCAATATTATGTAGGTCCCCGGCGGACTGCTCCCCCTCCCGGAGGAGCCGCTCGACAATGGCGAAGCGTGTCGGTTCGCCCAAGGCGGCAAAGGTGGATGACAGGTTGTTGTACATAGGCCCTCTTTAATTTAACGATTATGTTAATTAACATATTAGAAAATTAAAAAGAGTCAATATGGAAATGGGGGAAGGCTTACTTCCCGCCGGATTTCAGGCGGATGCGCATGGACCCGCCCTTTGGCGTCTCGACATCGAAAGCGCCCGTCTTTCGGACCAGCTCGCTCAATTTCTGAAAGCCGTAGTTGCGGGAGTCGAAGTCAGGATAAAGCCTGTTGAGCTGGCTACCGACAATGTTGAGAGGGAACCAGCCGTTGTCGCCTTCCAGTTCCGCAATCGCCTTCTTGACGAGGGGAACGGCTTTCGAGGGAGGCGGTTGAGTATCCTTTACGGCAGCCGGATCATCAGAACTCTTTTCAGCCCCACCATGCAGGTTTTCTGTATAGATAAAGCGATGACAGGCCTGTCGGAAGCTTTCCGGTGTTTTCTTTTGTCCAAACCCATATACATCCACGCCCTGTTCCCGAATACGTGAGGCCAAGCGGGTAAAATCACTGTCTGAGGAGACAAGGCAGAACCCATCGAACAATCCCGTGTGCAGGAGGTCCATGGCGTCAATTACCAGCGTGATGTCGGACGCATTCTTGCCTTTCGTATAGGCATATTGTTGCTGAGGGATAATGGCATGTTTTTGAAGAACCGCTTCCCAGCCCTTCAGGTGAGAATCTGAGAAATCTCCGTAAATTCGCCGCACACTCGCCGTTCCAATCTTGGCGACTTCCTCGAACAGGCCGTCGGCTATTCTGGCCGAGGCATTATCGGCATCGATCAGGACGGCGAGGCGGGGTGAGCGGGGTTCGGACATTGTCGGGCCTCTCTATAAGGGCTTTGGGTCGAGCCCGACAATGTCGCATGTACCGTAATTTTACAACCATGATTGTACAACTGCGGCGCCGTTTGTTTCAAATCGGGAGATATCAGGACAGCTTTGCGGCGAAGGTTGCGATCCGTTCGCCATAGAGGCGGGCGGTTTCAAGATCGCCGGAGCGCGGCGCCTCGTCCGGATCGGCATCTACCGGCGAGATAGAGAAGGCCCCGGAAAAGCCACCTGTCCAATTCACGTCCTCTGGCCCGTGTTCCTTCTTGTTGGCGGGGAGCAGCCCGGTTCCGATCCAGACTTGCCCATGCTGCTGTGACAGGGTGAAGAAATAGAGAATGGTGTTGAACTTGTCACCGTTCACTGCGCCGGAATTGGTGAAACCACCCGCGATCTTGTCTTTCCATTCCATGTCAAACCAGCGTTTTGAGCTTTCATCGGCGAATTTTTTGAACTGCCAGGCCGGGCCGCCCATATAGGTTGCGCTGCCATAGATGATAGCGTCGGCCTCGCCAAGGGTTTCCCAGTCATCGTCGCTGATCGTGCCGTCATCAGGGATATTAATGGTGGTGAGGGACACGTCCTGTACCGATGTCACGCCTTCTTCAACGGCTTCCGCCTGTTTTTTTGTGTGGCCATAGCCACTGTAATAGATAAGTGCAACTTTCGTCATTTTTTCTCCCCTTCATTTACGTAAGAGCGAATAAAATCCATGCTCATGTCCGCATGGACTGTTCTTCAGCACATAGGGAGACATTTTGCAAAAAGTTGGGCATTTCCCTGCATTCATAAAAAAAACGGCCGCCGGCTTTTGCGGGCGACCGTTTTCGAGTCAAAAAGAGCGGGTGGGATCAGGCGGCGACGGCGACGCGGTTTCTGATCGCTGCTGTCGCGACCCGCGCCCCATAGAGGCGCGCGGTTTCAAGATCGCCTACACTGGAACCCTGATCAGGAGAGGAATCCGACGGGGCGATGGCGAGGGCACCGGAATAGCCCGCCGTCCAGTTCACGTCGCCGGGGCCATGCTCCAGCTTGTTGGAGGCCTGCAGACCCGTGCCGACCCAGAGCTGGCCATGCTGCTGCGACAGGGTGATAAAGTAGGTGATGGTATTGAACTTATCACCATTGACCGAGGCGGAAGTCGTGAAGCCGCCCGCGACCTTGTCCTGCCAGGCGAGGGTTGCATATTGCTTGGAGCTTTCATCAGCAAATTTCTTGAACTGCCAGGCCGGGCCGCCCATATAGGTCGGGCTGCCATAGATGATGGCATCGGCATCGGCGAGGGTTGTCCAGACGCTGTCCTCAATGGTGCCGTCGGCCGGGATTTTTATGGTGGTGACAGTGACACCGCTGACCGAGGCCGCGCCTTTTTCGACGGCTTCCGCCTGCTTGACTGTGTGGCCGTAGCCGCTGAAATAGATAATGGCAACTTTCGTCATTTTTTTACTCCTGAGGCTTCCGAAGAAGCGTATAATTTTTTCGAGACAAAAAGCAGGTAAGCCCTTTACTTTCTTTTTGCAAGTAGTTACCTAAAGGTAAGTAATGAGATAATTTCAATTTTATTGGAGATTATGGTCATGGCGGCGAAAGAAGATCACACTCAATGCCCGATGGAGAGCATCCTCGGTCAGATTATGGGGCCCTGGACGCCCTATATCCTGTGGCTGCTCTCGAACGAGGAAACCTTACGATTCGGGGAAATTACGGCGCGGATACCCGGCATCTCGGCCAAGGTCCTGACGGATCGCCTGCGCAAGCTTGAGGCTTCGGGATTGATCCATCGCGACTACAAACCGACGGTTCCGCCGACGGTGAATTATTCCCTGACGGAACGCGGGGCGGAACTTCACAGCGTGCTACAGGGCCTGAACGAGGTGGCGATCCGCTGGGATGAGGAAGACCGCCAAGTCGCGGGCGATCCGGGCAAGGAGACAATTGCCGCGGAGTGAGCCGCGTGATAGCCTGAAAGAAAACGGCCGGGCATAGCGCGGCGCAACAGGGAAATCACGTCATGACCGAGATCAATATCCAGTTCACGCTTTTCTCCGCCTTTTACTCCCCGCTGATCTCGACCATGTCGGGTGGGTTCCTGCAGGAGGAAGGGCTGGAGCCGAAATGGTCCGTCTCCGCCCCCGGCGCGTCGGCCATCGATGCCCTGAAGGACGGCAGCGCCCATGTGGTGCAGTCGGCACTCAGTCAGGGGTTTAATGCGCTTGCCCGCGGCGAGACGATGGAGACCACCCATTTCGCGCAAATCAACGAGATGGACGGTTTTTTCCTGACCGCGCGCGAGCCCGATTCCAATTTTAACTGGAAAAAGCTGGAAGGGGCGGAAGTCGTCCTCTTTGGCGGCGGCCAGCCGCTCATGATGTTCAAATATGCCTGCTACAAGGCCGGGATCGATTTCGACAAGATCAAGGCGATCAATGTTGGCGGCGCGGCGGCCATGGACAAGGCGTTCCGCGATGGGCAGGGCCAATATGTGCAGCAGCAGGGCCCGTTTCCACAGCAGCTTGAAGCGGAGGGCATTGGCCATATCGTCGCCCAGGTCGGCAAGCAGATTGGTACTTGCGGCTTTTCCAGCCTGGCGGCGCGCAAGGACTGGCTGGAGACCGACATGGCGGTGGCCTTCATGCGCGCCTATCGCAAGACGCGGGCCTATATAAACGATGCCCCGGCGATCGAGATTGCAAAAGCTGAAAAACCCTATTTCCCGGACATCGAGGAGGCGGCGCTGGCCCAATGCATCCGGACATATCAGAAGCTTGGCTGCTGGTCCCGGCATCCGGAGATTACCCAGCCTGCCTATGAGGCAACCATGGATATCTTCGCTTATAATGGCCTTCTTGAGGAACGCTATCCTTACGGGCGTATCTGCAGCCTGCCGCCCGCCTAAGGGAGCAGGCTGAGGGCGACCGACGCCACCAGCATCACCGCGAACAGGATATTGACGATCCGGCCGATGGTCGGGTTGCGCAGGACGCGCGCAAGTAGCGCCCCGAAGTACAGCCAGATCGAATTGACGAGCAGGATCACAAGGCTGAGCGTGGCGATCTTGACGATGGTATCGAGCAGCAAATTGTCGGGCAGGAGGATGTTCCCTGAATAGACCGCCCCGATGGCGACATAGGCCTTCGGATTGGCGATGGCGAGCAGGAAACCGCCCGCGAAAGAGGGAGGCTTGCTGGCGGTCATGCCGCTGCCGATGACCGGCGCGGTGGCGATCCGGTAGGCGAGATAGAGGATATAGGCGGCGGCGAGCAGGCCGATGACCGTGGTCAGCGCCGGTTCGGCGAGAATGAGCCCCGTAACCCCGACGGCAATCAGCGAGAGCACCCCGGCTGTCCCGAGGATGATCCCGAAAAGATAGTTGGCGGACTTGCCCGCGCCGAAGGCGGCTCCCATGGCGGCAAGGCTCAGGGTTGCCGGTCCCGGGCTTCCCATCAGCGGTAGCGCCGCCAGCACCAGTAATATCAAATCCCCGGTCATTTCGTCTCCGGCATGGTTCTAGAGCAGGTAACTTAAGCCAAGTCCGCCGATGGCACAAACCAGTAATACCGGCGTGACAGACCATTTCCGGTAGAGCAACAGAAAGGCGGCGACGAATGCAAGGATCAGCACCTTGATATCGAAGCTGGCGAGCGTCGGCTGCCAGAGGGTGACCGGACCCGCCTGCTGTTTCGTCACCTCGGAGAAGAAGACATGCAGCGCGAACCAGATGGAGAGGTTGAGGATCACGCCGACCACCGCCGCGATAATGCTGTTCAGCGCCCGTTCCAGTCGCGGCTGATGGGAGATCCAGTCGATATAGGGGGCGCCGGTGAAGATCCAGAGGAAGCAGGGGATGAAGGTCACCCAGAGGGTGAGGGCGGCACCCGCGAGCCCGAGCCAGAAGCCGCCCGCCTGAAACGCCGCGAGGAAGCCGACGAATTCCGTCACCAGAATGAGCGGACCGGGTGTGGTTTCCGCAAGGCCGAGGCCGTCCATCATTTCGCCCGCACTCAGCCAGCCGAACTGGTTGACCACATCCTGCGCCATATAGGCAAGCACCGCATAGGCCCCGCCGAAGGTCACCACCGCGAGCTTGGAGAAGAACAGCGCGATGTCGGTCAGGATCGGCGCGCCGGAGAGCGGTCCGACCAGCAGCACCGGCGCCCACCAGAGGGCGAGCCAGAAGACAATCCAGAGCGCGGTTTTCAGGAGCGAGCGATCCTTCGGGAACGGCTCGGGCGCGTTTTCCAATTTTCCGCCTTCCCAGAAAAAGCCATAGAGCGCCGTAAGGAGGACGATGAGCGGGAAGGGCAGTTCCAGGAAGAAAATCCCGATAAAGGCGAGGGCGGCGATAATCCAGGGCATTATCCCTTTCAACGCCCGTTTTGACACCTTCAGCAAGGCCTCGATCACGATAATAACCACAGCGGCCTTGATGCCGAGAAACAGCATGCTGACTAGCGGCACTGATCCATAGAAAGCATAGATGCTCCCCAATGCGAGGATCACAAACGCGCCCGGCAGGACGAACAGCAATCCCGCGATCAGCCCGCCGATCACCCCGTGAAGCCGCCATCCGGAGTAGGTCGCGAGCTGCATGGCCTCGGGGCCCGGTAGCAGCATGCAGAAGCTGAGCGCGTTCAGATACTGCCGCTCGCTTAGCCAGGCTTTCTCTTCGACCAGCACGCGATGCATCAAGGCGATCTGCGCCGCCGGGCCACCGAAGGACAGGATGCCGATTTTCCAGAAGGCCGCGAACAACTCGGGCAGGCCGGGTGCGGGACGGGGGATGGCTTGGCTTGATCCGGTTTCCGTGGTCATCGTTTCAAGCTCCCGTCGTCGCAGCGGGCCAGTCGTGGCCCTCATTACTGGCATCCCGAACCCATCTGTAAAAGGCATCATAGAGCGCCATTCCCGCGTCAAGCTGTGCGAGATCATCGCGGTACATGCGCGAAAGACCAAGGGATGCCGCCATCAACCCGGCCGATTCCGGCGCCAGATCATGGCGGTTTGTGTCGGCACCGCGGATGATGGTGGCGAGATGTTTCATGGGCTCGGTTTCAAGGGCGAATTCCCGGATCATGGTGTCAAAGGTACATTGATCGCCGCGATGGCTCCAGAAGACATCTTCAACATCGAAGGGCGTGGCGTTGAACTTTTCGGCCACAGTTTGGACTTCCGACGGCTCGACAAACAGGAACTGGGCGTTGCGATCAACAAAGCGGCGGATCAGCCAGGGGCAGGAAATGCGGTCGATTTTAGGCCGATGACGGGTAACCCAGACGGTTCGTCCTTCCGGGTCGTGTACGGGAAGGGCGGACGCCGGGACCATGGGCAATTCCGCATCGCGCCAGCCGAAGACGCCGCCCTCAAGGCTCTCGGCGGCAATGCCGCAATTGCGGAGAACAGCTGCCGCACCCTGGCTGAGTTTCCGGCCTTTCTGGCATATAACGACGACGCGCTGGCCCGCGAGCTTTGGCGCGAGAGCGGCGATATCCTGATACGGATGACGGAAGGCCGTCGGCAACAGGCGTGGATCATCGGCAAAGTCTTCATCAATGCAGACATCGACAAGAACCGGCGCATCGGGCAGGCCGACCAGGCGGGAAAGCTGTGAAACGGTAATTTGTGTAGGAGACGTCATAGCGCCCATCCTTTCATTTAAAAGGTTGTCGGACGCGAAATTTGGGCTGACGCCTCACGGGGTACTTCGCAAACCCCATAACTACTTATGGGTAGCATCAGCCTGCTTTGTCAACCGGATTTTTATGAAGCTTTGGCGACGCGGGCCTCGACAATCTTCTTGATATTGGCAAGCGCCACCTCGGCCTCCGCATCCATGCGGGCGATCTGGTCGTCTGTCGGCGGTTTCGGGCGCGCCGGGTTGATCATGGTGCGGGTAAAGCGAACCTGACCTTCCTCGGCTTCCGCGACATCATAGCGAACGATGATGGTGCCGATAAAATCCGTGCTTGTCTCCCCGATCCAGACATGCGGCGGCTCGCATTCCGTGACCAGCCAGTCGAGCACGGCGGGGCCGCTCCGCGTATGCCAGTTTTCGCTGAAGGTATCGCCTTTACGAAGCGGGCGGTCCGGGCTGTCGATTTTGTGCGAGGCGGCGAGCCATTCGGGCCAGCTGTTGGGGTTGCAGACATAATCCAGCACATTCGCGGCGGGCGCCGTGATCAGGATATCGTGGCTGCGTTCGAAGGCATGGGTATCGCTCATTATTATTCTCCTTTTGCTTTATTAAACAGCGCGCGGGCGATCCGCTCATTCTGGATTTCGGTGGTGCCGTCAACGTAATTCGCAATGCGGGCGCAGGCGATCTGACGTCCGATCGGATAGTCGCGCCGGAGCCCGGCGGCGCCCATCACCTGCATGGCGCGGGTAAGGTGGGTGTCGGCCATGCGGGCGGCGAACTTCTTGGCATGGGCCGCGGGCAGTTCGGCCGCCGTGCCGTCCTCCACTGCCAGCACGGCGCGATAGGCGAGCAGGCGCGCGGCCTCGATATCCGTCTGGGCATCGGCAAGCTGCCAGCGCAGCCCCTGAAAATCCGCGATATGCCCGCCGAAGGCGGCGCGCTCGCTGGCATAGCGGGCGGCAAGCTCAATGGCCGCCTCGGTCATACCGCAGCACATGGTAGCGACATAGCTCCGCGCAGCATTGACCCCGGCCATGGCGGCCTTGAAACCGTCACCAGGTTCGCTCATCTGGCGGATGTCGGGCACAAGATGATCTTCTAGAATAAAACCGCCGACACCGATGGCGTGGCCCCCCATAATCTCGAACGGTGGCACGCGGGTCACACCCTCCTCACGCGCATCGATCAGGAACCCGGCGACACCCCGCCATCCTGCGGCGGGATCGGTCTGGGCGTAGAGGAACATCAGGTCCGCATGGGCGGCATTGGTGATCCAGGCTTTTTCCCCGTTGATTACCCAGCCGCCGTCGACCTTCTTCGCCGATGTGGTGATGGCGGCGAAATCGCTGCCCGCCTGCGGTTCGCTGAGCGCTGTGCAGCCGATGGCCTCTCCGGCCAGCATTTCGGGAAGATAGCGCTTCTGGATGTCGGCGGGGGCGTCGCGGGCGATTTTCCCGGCGAGGCCCATATGGTTGATCATGGAAAAGGAGAAAGCGAAGCAGTGACGGGCGATTTCCTCGGCGACGCGGGCCTTCAGGCGAAAGCGCATCCCACTGCCGCCAAGGCTTTCCGGCACTTCCAGCCCGGCCAGCCCCGCAAGTGAGGCGGTGCGCAGGGCCTCGATCGGCTGGCGACGCTCTTCCTCCCATGTTTGCGCGTTCGGCGCAACGTGCGTTTCGGCGAAATCGATGGCGCGGGCGAGCATCGCCGCTTCCGCATCGGTGAGTGGCAGTTCCATGAAAGCTCCCTGTTCTTGTTCTTTTAAAGCGACTATAGCTGAGGGCGCAGCTTCACGGAAGCGGCTTTTCCATGCGGAAGTTGATGAGCGCAACACCGCGCCCGTCACTGTGATCGCGTATCTGCGTGATCGATTTGTTCATTTGCAGGGACACTCGGCTTATGAGAAAATAGAGCGATCAGGCGCGCATGATAACAATCCCTTATTGCGTCTGGAAAGGAAAAGATGACACGAGTGTTGGTGGTGGGTGCGGGGCCGACGGGCCTGACGGCGGCGGTGGAGCTAAACCGGCGCGGCGTTGAGGTGGAGATTATCGACAAGCGGGCGGAGGGCTCCGGCCTGTCGCGCGCCGTCGGTATCACCCCGCAGAGCCTCTGCCTGCTGTATCCGTCCGGTGTGACCGACAAGTTGCTGGCCGAAGGCATTCATTTCCGCGAGGCCCGCATCTATCGCCGGTCGGAACTGGGGCTGACCCTGCCGATCCGCGCGACGCCGCCGAAATATGGCTATGACTTCATCCTAGGCCTGCCGCAGGACCGGACAGAAGCCCTGCTTCGGGAGACTGTGGAAGAGGCGGGGGTAAAGGTCCGCTTCTCGACGGAACTCACCGGCCTTAAGGAGGAAGAGAGCGGTGTTCTCGCGACTGTGGCGGATGGTAAAAGTGAGCGGTACGACTATGTACTCGGCGCCGATGGCGTGCATAGCACCACCCGCAAGCTGCTCGATATTCCATTCCCCGGCCATGATCTGCCGGAGACCTGGTCGATCGCCGATGTCAATGCCAAGGACTGGCCGCATCCGGAAACCCTGACCCTGTGCCAGCTGTCGCGAGGCGGGGTGGTGGTCGCCGTTCCGCTTGCAACAGATCGCTATCGCGTTATCTCCAACCGGCCGGACGCGCTCCGGCAGTTGCCACTGGAGATGGACGTGACCAAAATCCGCCGCGAAGGAGAGTTCACCATCTCCATCCGTCAGGTGCCGACCTATAACAGGGGCCTTGTGTATCTTGCCGGGGATGCCGCCCATAGCCATTCCCCGGTCGGTGGGCGGGGGATGAATGTCGGGATTGCCGATGCGGCCGAATTCGCAAAGCGGCTGGCAGAGGGATCGCTTGAGGGATACAGCGCGGCGCGCCTCCGGGAAGGGGCCAAGGTTATCGCCGGGAGCGAGCGGGTCCGGAAAATCGTCACCTCGACAAGTCCGATGACGGGCCGTCTCTTCCGGCTTGCGCTGAAAGCGGCCGCCCTGCTGCCGCCGGTCAGGCGGAAAATTGTCGATGTTCTTCTCTACGGGTGATCCGGCATGGGCGAAGGCGCGCTTATGCTGCGGTGCAACGTGAGTTCATCCGCCCAAGATTTTGTTGCAAAAGAGAAAAATTCATGAACAATGGAGTCTTGAGGCTCCTTGGGGCATCCAAGACGCTCCAAAGGGCGCAAAAAATTTCTGTGATATTTATTGGGAGGATATAAGAATATGCGTAAAGCATTAATGGTTGCGGCGGCCACCGCCGTCTTAATGGCATCCGGCTCCATGGCCTATGCCAATTGCGAACCGGGCGAGATCGTTATTAAATTTGCCCATGTGACGAATACGGACAAGCATCCCAAGGGGATTGCCGCCAGTCTGTTGCAGCAGCGGGTGAATGACGAGATGCAGGGCAAGGCCTGCATGGAAGTCTATCCGAACTCGACCCTTTACAATGACGACAAGGTTCTGGAAGCATTGCTGAACGGCGATGTCCAGCTCGCCGCGCCGTCGCTCTCGAAGTTCGAGCAGTTCACCAAGCAGTTCCGCATTTTTGACCTGCCGTTCATGTTCAAGGATATCCAGGCCGTTGACGCCTTCCAGAACTCCGACACCGGTCAGGCGATGAAGGAAAGCATGACCAAGCGCGGTCTTCTCGGCCTTGCCTTCTGGCATAATGGCATGAAGCAGTTCTCGGCCAACAAGCCGCTGGTCACGCCAAGCGATGCGGAAGGACTTAAATTCCGTGTGCAGTCTTCTGACGTGCTGGTCGCGCAGATGGACGCCCTCGGCGCCAATCCGCAGAAAATGGCTTTCTCCGAGGTTTACGGCGCCCTGCAGCAGAAAACCGTCGACGGACAGGAAAACACCTGGTCGAACATTTATGGCCAGAAATTCTTCGAGGTTCAGGACGGCACCACCGAAACCAATCATGGCGTGATCGACTATCTTCTCGTCACCTCGACGGAATTCTGGGAAGGTCTTCCGGATGATGTTCGCTCTCAGCTTGACACCATCATCAACGAAGTGACGGAAACCCGGAACGCCGAATCAACCAAGGTGAACGAAGAAGCGAAACAGGCGATTATCGCCGCCGGCGGCGTTGTCCGTCAGCTTTCCCCGGAAGAACGGCAAATGTGGGTTGATGCCATGAAGCCGGTCTGGACACAGTTCGAAGCGGATGTCGGTGCCGACAATATCGCCGAGGCCCAGAAGTTCAATATGACCAACTAGGCGTTTGAACCGCTGGCGCGGTGAGGGAGCCGCGCCAGCATCTTTTCGCGTACCGGGCAAGGGGGGAGGCCATGTCGGGGCACAATCCAAAGACAACGCGATCGTTCATCGACTCGCTTGAGGAAACGATGATCGCCATCATGCTCGGCATTATGACGCTGGTCACCTTTGCCAATGTTATGGCGCGCTATGTGTTCAACTCGAACATTCTCTGGGGGCTGGAGGTCACGTCGATCCTGTTCGCCTGGCTTGTCCTGTTCGGCGTCAGCTA
>TARA_R100000049_G_scaffold1198_1_pt1 | contig 12011 bp, 9 predicted proteins | sample TARA_R100000049 | Tara Oceans TARA_R100000049 (sample SAMEA2619992) | marine metagenome | biome: marine biome (ENVO:00000447); feature: mesopelagic zone (ENVO:00000213) & marine oxygen minimum zone (ENVO:01000065); material: "saline water (ENVO:00002010), including plankton... | reverse complement strand
CAGTCTGCGAGACTTGCTGGGGACCTATGAGAAATCCGGGCTAGATGGGACACTCACGGGACAGGCCACCACAAAACCACTCGTACGGAAAACAGCTTGTCCATTTTGAGCGCTTGATACCAATATTCTTCAGAAATCCCCCACAGAGAACACCCAACTTCAGGTGCGACTTTTAACAAAACGGATAGGGGCGGAAAGCTCTACGGCAATCCCAGGTTAACTCAAGCCACTTAATGCAGTACGATTATCGGCGCTAGTCAAAGACATCAAATGATGTCCACTGAAAGAAGCCAGCGATAACCTAGTCTTCTGTTTTGTATTGCTTCAGGGAGGCTGAACGAGGAGTCAGAGATCGTAATAACGAAGCGCCATGATTTCTGCAATTATGAAGCACTCCACCCAACCGCTGTTAAGTTTGGAAGAGAAGCATGGATCTTACCCAGGCATTAAAGTCACTCGCATTAGATCAGTGGTACAAGTTACTGGTTTGGATTGGGGGGTTAGCTACTCTGGGATCAATTTTTCTCCCGGTTAAGGCCTTCAGCAATTCCTCTATTCTGCCGCTTTTCGCGGGTCTATTTTTGATAGGCCTCGGAGAGTGGGCCAGCCATCGCAAAGAGCCATATGAGCGAGAAACACCTCACGGGTCAACAGTGCGAGGCTGGGAGATGCGGCGGTTCAACAATATCCCAGGCAATTCGATGTCTATCATCGGAGCATTGTTAGTAGCTTATGGCGTATATTCCATCATCACGGCATAGAGACTTAACCCATTCTCGTAGTACGTTCCGGACCTTTGGCCCCACAACGGACGCCCATTTCGCTGCGCTTACATCGACGCCCCTAAACAAAAGCATTAACCCTAGAGGAGAGAAATGGACACTCTGAGTTTTCATCGATTTTTTGACTGGGTCAATTCAGGAGCTGCCGCTGCCTCATTAGCTTTTTTCGGTCTGTTACTTTCCAGTGATGCCGGGAAGTCCGGGGCTGCTGGCTTGATCGCCACAGGGCTATTTTTCTTTGCCATGTTTGCACTCGTAGCGGCATCCGCGATTGGCAAATTGATTAGCGACTATGCTAGCTCCAATGACGTAGCCCCCAAACCAGTTAACAAAGTTCATGCATACACCACGACAACCGGCCTACTAGCGTTCACCGTTGGCCTAACACTGCTGGCGATGGCAGTTAGCAAGTGGCTTGCTGTGCCCTTATTGGCGGGGCTAATTGTTCTGCTCGGGTCTTTCAAACGTGTGCATAATGGTCTGGTAACGTAGCATACGTAATTTGTCCAGGACACACGGCCCTCCACCGGACCGCCCTTGTCAGCGCACCGACTACAGCAGGGGTTAAAACGAAAGAATTAGGAATGAAAATTGATGCCGGACTCCAATTTAATTAGAGCTTTCTTGCAGCAGGCAAGTGCTAGTGGATCCAAGTCCACTGTTCTCAAACCTCTAGGTTGGATGATGCTGATTTGCGTATCCGCCACATTATCGTCAGCGCATTTTTCACTGCCTGTGGCATTAACATACCTTTTTGCCGCTTTTAGTTGCATAACAATGGCTTTGTACCTAGTGGCATATCTTTATTGTCTGTTTAAAGATCGAGATGCCCTCAGAAGTGAAACTTATTCCATTCAAAAAATGGCAATTGAAAAGGGCTTTGTAGGTGACGATGTGTCTGGTGAGCTTGAGGTAAAACGTGACGAATCCAATACGTACATAGAGGGATCTCCAGTCGAAGATGCGGAGGACGACAAATGAAAAAGCGTTTCGTTGTCGCCCTTGACTCTAGTACCAAAGAACAGGATGAAAAATTCAAGGAATACATTAAGACGAATAAGTACGGATGGTGGCATTGGATAGATGGTTTCTGGCTTTTAGTCGACTCAAGCGGCCAGTTAACAGCCAAAAAACTGAGATCAGATTTGGATGAGTTTTATCCACGCGTGAGACGAGTTGTGCTTGAACTGAGAGACAACGATGACACATGGTCTGGATTTGGCCCCAAGAAAGATGGGAAAAGTATGTTTGATTGGTTGCACCGAAACTGGACCTCTTAACAGATGCGGGCAAAGGGCGCTCCTTTCGCTCCGCCCCTCCCGCTGGCGTTATGCACCTTTGATTAGGGGGAGACCTTGAGGAAAAAAGAAACCCGCGTTGTAACGGTTTACGGCGAGCCCGTCACTGTCGATGGCGAACCAGTAACAATGACTGTCGACGGATTTGCAGACTAGATCCATCTCTTGAAGTACTCAATGATGATGTGACAGACAGCGTCTTGGACTAGCTACGGAATCAGGGATTTACCCCGTTTCCGAGCTAAGTCGGGAATGGAATTACCTCGCAAGAACCATCCCCGTCCCTGAGCCCGGCACCCTGGCCCTGTTCGGCCTGGGCCTTGCCGGCCTGATCGCCTCACGGCGCAAACTGCAGAAGTAACCAAAAGCCTGTGTCGGGAAACTTTACATAGCACCCCGGCACAGGTTTTTACCCGCCTATTACGCTACATAACACCCCGTCACATTTATCAAACAACACATTTTATCCTTTTCTTTTTACCTCGCCCAAGAAACATTACGCTACAAAAAATCACACCTGACACCTGTTATTTCAATGGCTTAGCGCTAACTTGAAGTCACGGGCTAGCACTACGTGGTTTTACCGACACTGACCTGTGTCAAAAATGCCAAAGTCCTCATCGGACAAGCCCAATACACTTGCCACTGAACCAATGTAGCCAAACCCGAGGTCCGCGATGGCGCTGGGTGTCAGGTTTGAATACAAAAATAACGAGCGAACGGAGTGTATCAATGGTCCCCTCTCCCCGATTTTCCGTACGGGCAGTGTCCCTAGCAGTTGCAGCAGTTTCCGCCAGCCTTACCATGAACGCCTCGGCGAGCATGGGCAATCTGGGCACCACTTACGGTGTAATGCCCATAGATGTGGCAACCGCCCAGTCGCTGTCCATGTTCAACGACCAGGTCTCTGCCACCTACTACAACCCCGCGTCTCTCACCAAGGACACCCGGGGTGAGCTGACAACCGGCATACTGCACGCCGAGCAGGAACTGCGTTCCGCCAACCCCAATGCCAACGGCGATGTACTGGCCAACTCCCCCAGCCAGCACGTGCTGATCGGCATGAAAACCAACCTGGGCTCCCTCACCCGCTTCAAGCACCCTATTTACCTGGGCTTTATTGCCGGTGTGGAGAAGTACGGTAAGGAAATGCTGGCGTTCAACTCGCAAACTTCCGAGAACGGCCAGTTCCTGCAATATGGTAAGGAACCGCTGTTCCTGAACGTGGGTGGCGCTACGCCGCTGTGGCGCGGCATTTCTGCTGGCCTGTCGGTGCGGGTGACCCTGGATGCTACGGCGCAGCTGGATGCGGTATCCACACTGGGCGGCGAAACCAGCCGTGAACGCCTGGCGGTGAACGCAGAGCCCGCCATGAAGACGATTCTGGGCACCACCGTAGATTTCGGCAGCACCTTCTGCCCCGAAAGCGATTGTTTCCTGGACGGCTGGGAAGCGGCCTTTGCTTACCGCACCAAGTCTTCCGCTTCCACCACGGTAGACTCCAACATCATCGTTACCCAGACCATTCCGGACCCGGGCCTGAGCCTGGCGGTTTCCACCATCGACTCCTTCCAGCCGGAAACCTATGTCGCCGGTATGCAGTACGCCGGTGACGGATGGCGCGTAGGTGGTAGCGTGGAGCAGCAGAACTGGTCCGAGCTCGGCGATGCATTTGATAGCGACACCATTCGCATGCAGAACGGCGTGAATGGCCCGAAGATTGAGTTCGACGACATCCTCATTCCACGTATCGGTGCGGAATATCAGCTCAGCGAACACTTCGCCCTGCGCGGTGGTGTAGCCTACGAAGAATCTCCCCTGAAAACCACCCGCAATCCGGACCTCAACTATCTGGACACCGACAAGATTGTGGTTGGCCTTGGTGTTAGCGCCACCTACGACCGCACCCGCCTGCTGGCCTACCCGGTTCGCCTGGACCTGGGCTACCAGTACCAGCAACTGCAAGAGCGTGACTTCACCCTGGTGGACTACGACGGCAACGAAACCGACGTAACCGCAGACGGCGACGTGCACGTAATCAGCGGCTCCATCACCCTGAAGTTCTGAGGAGAAGCAGGCCATGAAACAATTCAAGATCCTGGCACTGATTCCCGCCATGCTACTGGCAGCCTGTGGCGGCGACAGTGACACCCAGACCATAAAAGAAAAAACCACGCCGGGCGCGATGGTGTATTCCTTCCCGATGGACGGCCAGAATGATGTCAGCCCGAAAGCGGATATCGTTCTGCGCTTCTCCCATGCAGTGGTGGATGATGAAGCCACCCTGGCAGAAAAGATCAAGGTAGAGTCTGACGGCGCTGCCGTAGCCTTCACCGTTAAGATTATTGATGGCGGCAAAAGCCTCAAGCTGGAACCCGAAACTGCCCTGGCAAGCGGCAGCGACTTCAATGTCAGCTTCAGTGAACCCCTCGCAGCTGAAGGCGGCCGGACTATCAGCACACCAAATGCCGTTGGCGAAGATGGCATACAGTTCAATACCCGTGCCGAGTTCAGTGGCGTTGCAAGCCTGGGCACCACTTCCGACCAGTTCGGTGTAGCCTGGCAGGTGCCGGCTAATGGCAGCGCTTTCCAGGCCATGAACTTCTCCACGTTCCGGCTGGCCATGACCCAACCGGTTCATCCGGAGTGGGAACAACTGGGCGGTAGTATCGAACTGCTGGACCAGAATGGCGAAGCCGTGCCGGCCACCGTGCTGGTAAAAGGTAACCGCATCACCGTCGACCCCTGCGTGGCAGACCGTTGCGGCAGTAAGGAAGACATTCTGGCGGCCGGTGAAACCTACACCCTGAAGCTCAGCAACCTGGCCAGCCTGACCAACAGCGCAGAAGACAACCGCTTCTCCGCTGAATACAGCTACACGCCGCGGGACACTGGCCCGACCGTGATGCTGGAGCAGCAAGCTGTGGATTCCAACGGAGGGCAAGTATCCTCTGTGCTTAATGGACAGCCAGTAAACGGTGTTGTTCTGAATTCTGTCCTGCAGGGTGTGACCGACTCTTCACAGCAAACGGGCTCCCTGTTTGCCGAGCTGGCTTACGCACCAGGCTTTGAAGCGAACGAAGCACTACCTTTACGCATACCGAAAGGCAGCGTGCTGGAAAGCACCAGCCTGAACGTAAAGGTGGGCGGCAAGGTACAGGTACTGGATGCCGCAACCGGTGAGAAACAGCAGACCGGTACCATCAAGGTGACCATGCTGTCGGATGCCTCCGGCTACATGAGCCCCAACCCCTACACCGACGACCTGAACGCTCCGCGGCACATCACCCTGTTTATGGATGTATCCATGAACACCGAGGAAGCACAGCCGAACGCGGCATTGTCGCAGGATCTGATGGGCGTGGAACTTCGTGGGATCGCCCTGGTTCAGGACGGCGTACTGACCATCGACGCCATCGGCATGGTTGAACCCAACCTGCTGGGCCAGGAGTTTACCGACTCTACCATCGCCTTCCAGCTGAAAGCCGCCACCGACGTTAACTCGGCACTGGATGCGGAAGATGACTGGCTGCGCGATCTCGACACCACCCCGCCCCAACTGGTGAGCTGGATGCCCGGCGCGGAAGATGCCATTCCGGCTACCCGCCAGTCCATGCAGCGGCCGGGTGACCCGGTGATTCTGTTCTTTGATGAGCCGCTGGATCCTGCGTCGGTGGCTAATGGCGTAACGCTGACTGCTGACGGAAATACCGTCGAAAGCCTGAACACCAAGCTCGACGGCACGGCTCTGGTGATTAACCCGGAAGGTGGCCTTGAGCACGGGGTTGATTACCGGGTAGACGTAAACGGCGTCACCGATCTAGCGGGCAACTTTGCTGCAGTCTCACCACTAAGCTTCAAGCTTGACCCAACCGACAATGTCGACGGGACCGTTGAGCAGCGTCCGCCACTGGCACTGACAACCTATCCGGGGTTCCCGTGTGAAACTGATTTTGCACGAATGAATCTTCTGGAAGGCGCCCTTGGCGAGTGTTACTCAATCAAAGAACCCGGGCACAACAAAGGAAATGCCTCTCTAGAGGTTGACCTCCTGCCTGTCAGCACAATGCCTGAAGATCGCCCAATCACTGTAGTGTTCTCGCAGTCCATGCAGCCTGAATCCATCCGGCTTGGAGTGGACGGCACCTTTATCGTAGAAAAAATTACGGTAAATGAATCCGGACAACCGAACGAATCCGAAATCGGTAGCGGAGAAATTGTTGAAGGCCGCCTCGAATTCAACAACCAGCAGATTCGATTTTTCCCGAATACGCCATGGCAGCCGGGCGAGTTTTATCGCTACACCATGAAATCGGTAGAGGATGATGATGCGAGCACATGTGCGCTGGAGACTCCGACTTCCGTATGTGGCACCAATGGCATCGCACTGAAAACTGACATTCTGGAAGGGCTGGATGATGGGGATGGTGCCAACGGCGCAGACAACCTAACCATTTACTTTGAAGGCACAGAGAAGCTGGAAACAGTTTTCACTCCGCTCAGAAACTTCCCGGTAAGGGATACCAACTCGAACTTCCTGATTGATTGTGAAGATAATAATGACGAAAGCTGCCTCGAACCATTTGGTAAGGCACACCCAGACGGAAGCGACGAAGATGGATGGGGAGCGGCGGCAAACTCAACCAAACTTGCAGTCATCGGTGGGCAGGCTAGCGTTACGTTATTCGAGACTCCTATCGGTGGCCTGCCTGGTGGAGACTCTCTCGCAGAGGTCGGTTGCGAAGCCACTAGCGACAGCAATTGCCCTCGAGACAAGTTTATTTACCAAACCTATGCATTGAATACCGAAGTTCTCGGTCCGGGCACTTATGACCCAACTCCCGGAGAGCCAAATAGCGGTGACGAACACGAAGGTATACTTGTTGATCTCTACCCAACATTGTTGACGACTACATCAATCAGTGTTTGGACCAATGTCTTCGGCATATTGCAGGAAGAGTCCATCACGAATACTCAGGTTCTGAGAATGCGTTATTCGAAGGATTCTTCATGCGAAGGAGAGTGCCCCCGCGATCAACTGATTAGAGGCGTAATTACCGAAGGCGATCAGGGACAGCCTGTTTTTGTCACTCAGGCGGAACTCTTAATTGATGCTCCTGACATGGAAATCCCAATGGGCGGCACCCACGATCTTTATGGGCGCCCATTTACCCTGGAGTTGGAGGGAGACATTACCTTCTTCGATGATGGACGCATGCAAATAGAACAAAGAAACACAAATCGTGTCGGCGGTGAGGACGAGTTGTTAGTCACAGCCGATGCACTAGGACTAGAGGGCCTTGGCTTAGCAACGATCCGCCTGCCCCTAGAAATCCCAGTCGGCGGTACCTACCTAAACTTCATCTCCAACCCGGTAAAAGACCTGCCGGCCCAATACGAGCAGCAAACCGCTCAGTAAGTTAACCAGGTAATACGGACCCTCCTCAGGCCAGCCTTCGGGCTGGCCTTTTTTGTTTGCCCGGCGAAGCCGGCAAACCCGGCCATCGGGTCACATTTACAAAAACCCTTTTCCCATTGCGGTTCGTTTCCTGATAATCTGGTTTCAATTTGAAACCTAAAAACAAGAGTTCCGGAGAATCCTTATGCACAACGGCACCCACTACCGCACCTGCCACCTTTGCGAAGCCATGTGTGGCGTGGCGATCGAGGTTCAGATCGGCAAGGTTGCCGCTATCAAAGGCGACGACAACGACCCGCTCAGCCGGGGCCATATTTGCCCGAAGGCGGTGGCGCTGCAGGATCTGCATGAAGACCCGGAACGGCTGCGCCGGCCGGTTCGAAAAACCGCCACCGGCTGGGAAGAAATAAGCTGGGACGAGGCCTTCAACCTGGTCGCCCGGCGGCTGCATGAGGTGCGCAAGGCCCATGGCCGGAACAGCATCGGGGTGTATCTGGGCAACCCCAATGTGCACAACCACGGCGCCGCCATGACCATTACGCCACTGCTGCGGGCTATAGGCACCCAGAACCGCTTTTCAGCCACCTCGAACGACCAGCTGCCCCATATGCTGGCCAGCCTGGAGATGTTCGGGCACCAAGTGCTGTTCCCCATTCCGGATATCGACCGCACCGACCTGTTTATCTGTATCGGTGGCAACCCCATGGCCTCCAACGGCAGCCTGATGACGGTGCCGGATTTCCGGGGGCGGGTGAAGGAGCTCAGGAAACGTGGCGGCAAGCTGGTCGTCATCGACCCGCGCCGCACGGAAACCGCCCGCATTGCCGATGATTTCCATTTTATCCGCCCGGGCACCGATGCCCTGCTGCTGATGGCCATGGTGCACACGCTGTTTGCGGAGAACCTGGTCAGTACCGGCGCGGCTACCGGGCTGGTGAAAGACCAGGACCTGCTGCAACTGGCTGCCCTGAGCTTTACGCCGGAAGCCGTCGCAAGCCATACCGGCATCAACGCCGACACCATTCGCGGCCTGGCACGGCAGCTTGCCACCACGCCAAGGGCAGCCCTGCACACCCGAATGGGCACCAGCACCCAGGCCTTTGGTGGCACCACCACCTGGCTGGCTTACTGCCTGAATATCCTGACCGGCAAGCTGGATGCCCCGGGCGGGGTGATGTTCACCCAGCCTGCGGTGGACCTGGTAGCGCTGGGCGCTCTGGTGGGCCAGGCCGGCCACTTCGGCAACCGTTACAGCCGGATGCGCAAGTTGCCGGAATTTGGCGGTGAATACCCGTCCAGCACCATGGCCGATGAAATCCTGACCCCGGGCGAGGGGCAAATTCGCGCCTTTGTAACCGTGGCCGGCAATCCGGTGCTGTCGAACCCCAATGGTCAGCGCCTGGATGAAGCCCTGGCCGGGCTGGATTTCATGGTGTCGGTGGATTACTACCTGAATGAAACCACCCGCCACGCCGATGTGATTCTGCCGCCCACAGCGGCGCTGGAGCGCAGCCATTACGACCTGATTTTCAGCATGATGGCGGTACGCAACCAGGCCAAGTACAGCGAAGCCCTGTTCGAACCGGCACCGGACAGCCGCCACGACTGGCAGATCAACCTGGAACTGGCCCACCGCCTTGAACGGCAGCGCAAGGGCGGGAAGTTGCCATTGCAGGCGGAACTGGGCTGGCAGGCTTTCAAGAAGCTGGGGCCAGACCCGATCCTGGATGTGCTGCTGCGCACCGGCCCCTACGGCGCCAACCCGGGCCGGGTGGGCGGTGTGATCAAGCCGGTGCTGGACAAGGTGCTCGGCATTCTTCCGGAACGCCACCCCCTCAAAGGCCTGGCGCGGCTCAGCCCGCTGAACCCGCAGTGGCAGCACATGCCCAAGGGGCTATCACTGTCCGCCCTGAAGAAATCACCCAGCGGGGTGGACCTTGGCCCGTTGCAGCCTACCCTGCCCCAGCGGCTGTTTACCCGGGATGGCAAGGTCAACCTGGCGCCGCGCCGCTACCTGGCGGATGTGGAGCGCCTTCAGGCCCTGCTGGACCAGCCTGAAGCCAGCACCAGCCTGCAGCTTATCGGCCGTCGCCATGTACGCAGCAACAACTCCTGGATGCACAACAGCCAGCGACTGGTGAAAGGCAAAAGCCGCTGTACGGTGATCATGCACCCGGAAGATGCCCAAAACCGCAAGCTCGAAGACGGCGCGCAGGTACAGGTACAGAAAGACGGCAGGGCCGTGGTGCTGCCGCTGGAGGTATCGGAAGATATCATGCCCGGAGTGGTGTCGATTCCCCACGGCTGGGGCCATAGCCGGCCCGGCACAGGGCAGTCCATTGCCAGCGCCCACGCCGGTGCCAGCATCAACGATATCCTGGACGACACCGAAACCGACCCGGTTTCTGGCACATCGGTACTGAACGGGCAGGCAGTGGAAGTGAAAGTCTGGCAAACTGGCGCCCAAAGCAAACAGGCCTGACCAACCGGGCAGGCCTCGCCATTCATTGATACGAGGTTCAACAATGCCCAGAGGACTGCAACTGTCGTTTATCGTTGTCGGGCTGGTGGTGATCGGGATTCTGCTGTTCTACATCTGGCGGCAATCCAGGGTGCTTAACGAAAACCGGATGCGCCAGAAGAAGGCGGAAGAGTTCCAGGCCAAGCGGCGCGACGAGATGATCGAAAGCATCCGCATTATTGCCCTGGCGGTGGAAGAAGGACAGGTGGAACATTCTGAAGCCTGCCTGCGCCTGAAGGGCCTGCTGGATTACGTGGCCCCGGAACTGCTGGACCAGGCGCCCTATCGGGTGTTTCAGGAAGTGCACGACAAGATCCAGCACATGCCCACCCACCGTGCCCGAAAGGCCACGGATGCCAAGCTGGTTCAGAAGATGGACAAGGAACGCTTCGCGGTAGAACGGCAGCACGCCGAGGATGTGCGCAAGGCGGCTACCGCTATTCGCCATTACCGGTTCGACTGAACCGAAGTTACCGGGCCAGCGGCATCATTCCGGCCATAGCCATGATGCCGTCCCGGTTATGAACCAGCGCATCAAACTGCTGCTCTACCCTTTGCCGGCTCAGGCCTAGTTCTTCAAAAACAGACTGGGGCACCGGCTCTACCCGGCCCGGCATCACGCCCCGGGCGGTTAGCAACTGCCGGCCCAGCCAGACAATTCTGGCCAGGTAATGATGCGGGCCGCTGTAGTCGGCATCCGCCTGGTGCCTTACCGCCAGTGTCACTTCATCGGGCATGCCCCAGTTCTCCAACAGGCGGGCGGCGATCTGTTCCCGGCTGAACCCCATCAATTTCTGTTCCTGGGCGGCGCGGTCACCGGCCGGGTTATCCCCCTGCCAGCGCATCAGTTGCTCGTGGTAGGGCGGGAACACCTGCACCAGCACCAGGTCGCCAAAGTTGTGCAGCAAACCGGCCAGGTAGGCCAGCCCGAACAGGGGCCGCTTTGTTCTGGGCATCATCCCCGCGAGGATTCCGGCAGACTGGGCCTGCCAGGTGGCTTGCTGCCAGTAGTCCCGGTAGCCTTCGGGCTGATCCAGCGGCGCTTTGAGGGTACGACCAAGGGCAAGGCCCATCGCCAGGTTCATCACGGTATCGAAGCCCAGTACCCGGGAGATGGCATCGTGCACCGAACGCACCTGCCCGGCGGAGGCGTAAAAGGAGGACGAGGCCCAACTCACCACCTGGGCGGCCAGGCCCGGGTCGCTCTCCACGATGTCGACCAGGTCTCCCATGACGGCTTTCGGGTCTGACCGAAGGCGCATGATGCGCTGGGTGGTTTCCGGCAAGGGCGGCAGCTCCAGGGTGTCTTCAAGGCGCTGCAGAATGCGCAGACTGGTGAACTTGCTGGAGGCCGGGAAGTGCATGGTCAGACCTCTCCGTACCGGGTGTTTTCGCCGAGCCAGCGGCGCACCAGGGCTTCGGCCACGCCGGGCTGCTTCACCAGCGCCGGCGCCATTTCCTTGACCGGCTCTATCCAGCCCTTGTCTCGCTCGAAATCAGCCAGGCGGAACTGCATCAGCCCGGTCTGCCGGGTGCCCAGCACTTCGCCGGGGCCACGGATTTCCAGGTCTTTCTCGGCGATAAAGAAGCCGTCCTGGCTGTCCCGCAGGGCCTGCAGGCGGGCTTTACCATTATTCGACAGCGGCGGGTGGTACATGAGTACGCAAAAGCTCGCCTGGTCGCCCCGGCCTACCCGGCCACGCAACTGGTGTAGCTGGGCCAGGCCCAGCCGTTCGGGGTTCTCGATGATAATCAGCGATGCGTTGGGCACATCCACCCCCACCTCGATTACGGTTGTGGCCACCAGCAAGTCCAGCTCGCCGTTCTTGAAGCGTTCCATCACTTCGGCTTTTTCCTGGGCTTTCAGGCGACCATGCACCAGGCCCACTTTAAGATCCGACAAACGCTCGGAAAGTTCCTGGGCCGTCACTTCAGCTGCCTGGCATTGCAGGGCTTCGGATTCTTCAATCAGTGTACACACCCAGTAGGCC
>TARA_R100000049_G_C1956406_1_pt1 | contig 12074 bp, 10 predicted proteins | sample TARA_R100000049 | Tara Oceans TARA_R100000049 (sample SAMEA2619992) | marine metagenome | biome: marine biome (ENVO:00000447); feature: mesopelagic zone (ENVO:00000213) & marine oxygen minimum zone (ENVO:01000065); material: "saline water (ENVO:00002010), including plankton... | reverse complement strand
GCTCGGCCTTCGCCACCGGGCCAGACTCCCAGCCCGCCAAGCTTTCTCCCCCGGCCGGCGCGCCCTGCATCCGCGTCGCCCCCGGCACACGGGGGGTTGAGATCCGCGACCTGGTGATCGAGGCCGATCAGGGTGGGCGCAGCGCCTGTATCGAGGCGGTCGACGCCGAGATTGCGCTTGTGAACACCTATGTCCGCTACGCCGGTGAGGCTGCGGCCATCTTCGTGTCCGGGGGCCGACTGATCGGCCGCCAGAGCACCATCGAAGCGCGCACCAATGACGCGGCCGTCCTGGTGGACACCGCCACCCTCGACTTCGCTCAGGTGCGCATCGCCGCCGATGTGCGGGGCCTCGACATCACCCCGGCGGCCGGCGAAAGCCGCCTGCTGCAGGTCGGCGTGGTGGCCGAGGGCGGAACCCTGCCGGGCTCCACCGGCGTCACCGTCCGCGGCCTGCGCAGCGGCGGGGGCAAGCTCGTGGTCCGCAACTCCTATGTGGGCGGCTGGATCACCGGCCTCTATGTGGATCGGGGCGCCAAGCTGGAGCTGATCCGCAGCCGGGTCCGCGCCCGGCGCGGCGTGATCTCCGACTGGGGCGAGGTGGTGGTGCGGGAATCGGCCATCTGGGGCGACGAATACGGCGGCTATTTCGCCGGCGGCGCGCCGGTGATCGAGCACAACCGTTGGGGCGGCCCCCGCGGCGGCCTGCTGTTCGACAGCCAGACCCGGCCGGCCCTGGCGCCCAACTATCTCTACGCCACAGACCAGTGCGACCCCTACGCCCAGCCCCAGGGCCTCTATTGCCAGTCCTTCGGCGCAGGCCCGCTGCAGGCCTTCACCGCGCCCGACGCCTATGGCCAGCCGGCCTATGGCGCGCCGGCCTATGGCTGGTCCCATGACGGCTACGAGCGCGGCTATCAGATGGACGGGGCGCCGGTCGCCCTGCCGCCGCCCCCGCCGCCCAGCCGCAGAGGGCTCTTCGGCCGGCCCGGCTACTAGAGGGCGTGGCCCTCACTGGGAATCGAAGAAAGCCTCCGGCCCCTCGACCTCGATCAGCCGGCCCTTGCGGATCTCCAGGAACCGGGTGGCCGCCGTGCGCGTGAAGTGGCGGTCGTGGGAGACGAACAGGCAGGTGGTTTCGGCCTCCTCCAGCTGACTCTCCAGGGCTTCCTGGCCTTCGATGTCCAGGTGGTTGGTGGGCTCGTCCAGCAGGTAGAGGTTGGGTTTGGCGAGCTTCAGCCGCAGGAAGATCAGCCGGGCCCGCTCCCCGTGGCTGAGGTCGCCGATGGGGCCGCTGACCCGGGCGTGAGAGAAGCCCGCCTTGGCCAGCAGGGCGTTGGTCTGGGTCGTGGTCGCCGCCTCGGCGCTGGCCACATAGTCGAACAGGCTCATCTTCAACGGCAGATCGCGCATGGCCTGGTCGAAATAGACCATCCGGATGGCCGGGTTGAAACGGATGGGGGCGGCCCCGTCATAATGAGACTGGGCCGGGTCCCAAGCGTGGGCGAGCGCATTCAGCAGCATGGACTTGCCCGCGCCATTGACGCCCAGGACGGCGATCCTGTCTCCCACCGCCACATTGAGCCGGTCGATGCGGTAGAGCTCGCGTCCGTCCGGCGTAGTCACTGTGACGCCGGACAGGCGCAGGGCGACCTTGGCGTCCATCTCGCCTTCGCCGAGCTCCAGCCGGCGTTCCCGGCTCACATGGGTTTCGCTCTGGCCGGCCTCGATGCGGGCGATCCGCTTCTCGGTGGCCTTGGCGCGCTTGTGAAACTTGTCGTTCAGCACCCCCCACTGTCGATAGCGGGCGGCGACGGCTTCCAGCCGGGCGATCTCCTTGGCCTCCAGCTTGCGCCGGGCGGCCTCGGCGGCGTCCCGGGCCATCAGCTCGGTGCGGGCGGCCACGAAGGGCAGGGCGAAGCTGTGCGCCCCGTCCGATCGTAGAAACACGGTCCGGCTGGTGGTGCGCTCGAGAAAGGCCCGGTCGTGGCTGACGATCAGCATCGGCAGACGCCGCTCGGCCGCCAGCCAGCGCTCCAGCCGGTTGATATTGGCCAGGTCCAGGTGGTTGGTGGGCTCATCAAGGATCAGCAGGTCCGGCTCGGCCAGCCGCACCGCCGAGGCGATCAGGAACAGACGCCGCCAGCCGCCGCTGAGGGCCGAGAACCGCGTCTCCGCCAGCTCGACGGGGATTTCGAACTCGTCCAGCAGCACGGCGATGCGCCAGTCCTCCGAGCCATCCTCGGGCAGGGCGGCGGCCAGCACCTCCCGGGCGGTGAGGTCCAGCAGATGTTCGGGCGCCTCCTGCGGCACATAGCCGACCTTCAGGCCGCGGGAGCGGATGATCTTGCCGCTATTGAGCTCCAGCTCCCCGGTCAGGCATTTGAGCAGGGTGGACTTGCCCGCCCCGTTCTCCCCCACCAGCGCCGTGCGCGCGGCGTCCAGGGCGAAGGTGACGCCCTCGAAGATTCGCGTCGCCCCATAGTAGAAGCTGGCGTCTTCCACCCCCAGCACCGCGCTCGCCATCTCCGCCTCTCCGCGTGTTTTCGGACCGGGCGACCGCGTCCCCGTCCAGGGGCGCCATCCTTGTCCAGCTTAAAGGGCGCGCGCCAGGGCGATGTGGGAAATCAGGGTCACGCCCCCGGGCGCGGCGTCCAGATCAAGGCGAATCTGCGAGATTTCGCTGCGCCGCCATTCACGCCCGCCGCGAGCCGGGCGGCCCATATCATAGATCAGGATCGACCAGTCTTCGTCGTTTGGGGCGGGGGGAACCAGCGGCAGGTTTATGTAGTCGGCCGACTCTCCATGTCGAGACGTCGAGAAATAGAGCGCCCCGTCCCAGGGACCGGCGATCACCATGCGGCGCAATCGAACGAGGACCAGGGGGGCGGCAGCACCACGCACTGCGAGGCCCGCCGGCGACCTCAGCTGCGGATCAGCCGACAGGCTGACGACCTCCAGACCCCGTCCGGGTCTGTGATTCAACTCGGCCTCAGTCGCGGTGAAGTCGCCGTCACCGGAGGCGAAGTCCCAGCTCCGCACCACGTCCAGCGGGCGGTCCAGATGGCTGAAGGCGCGGGTTGAGGTGTCCCAGACCACCCCCTGGGCCAGGCGGACCGGGGAGGGCGGTGGCTTGTCGCAGGCGGTTAGGGCCAGGGTCGCCGCGGCCTTGGCGATCAGGCGGCGTCGATCCATCATCATGGGGGCTCCTGGCGCTGATAGAGGGTCAGGACCTCGCCGCCATAGACCATCTTCCAGGGTGCGGGCAGCGGCGGGCCGCCCACGGTCGCCACCTGCTGGAACGGCGCCAGAGCGTCCCCAGCCATAAGCGGGCGGATCAGGATTCGAACACGGCCCTCATAGGTGAGGAAGGCCGTATGGCTGGCGTTGTGGTCATCGGCGATCAGACCGGGCACGCTGTCGCTGGGCGCCAGAGCGACGGCCGCCGCCAGATCCCGCCCCAGAGCGTTCCGCGGTCCGGCCACGCTGGTGCTGACCCAGCTGTGGTCATAGTGGGTGGAAACCAGGCCCAGGGCGACAAGCGCCGCGGTCCAGGCGCGCAGGGGCGCCTGGCCCAGGCCGAGGGCGAGGCAAAGGATGGCGACGACAGCGCCGGAAATCCACACATAGGGAACCGACGGCGAAAAGTTCCAGCGCTCCAGGTGCGGAAGATAGAAGGCGGAAATGGCCGCGCTGTCCCAGGGCAGGAGGGTCACGCCAAGGGTCCAGGCCAGCAGAAGCCCTGCCAGCCCGGCGGCCGGCAGGGCCGCCAGCCAGACGCGCGCGGCCAGTCCCCCTTGGCGCCACAGGGCGGCGACCGGCCCTGCCGCCGCGATCCAGAGCAGGGGCGTATAGAACTCGAAATAGCGCCCCCACAGCCGGTCGCTCTCGCCGGGTATGGCCGAGACCTTGACCGCGAACAGCATGATCATGGCCAGGGTCGCCAGCAGGGCGCCGGCGAGCAACAGGAAGGCGATCTCGTCCGCTGTGGGCGCCTCACGGCTGCGCCAACGCGCCGCCAGGGTCCGGCCCCCGCCCAGCAGGGGCGCGCCCGCCATGAGCAGGGTGGCGGACCCCAGGCTCAGCAGCGTCACTGCGGCCGTGCGCAGCGGCGCCAGGGGAACGCGGCCAAAATGGTCGGCATAGGCCGAGCCCAGGAAGAAGGTGAAGGCCGTCTCGCCGCGTCCGGCCAGGGCCTGGACCGCCGCCCCGCACACCAGAAAGGTGAGCGCAAACAGCGCTCCCTGACTCACGGCCGCGCCCACGGATCGCTGGCCCAGGGCGACCAAGGCGGCGAGCAGGAGCCCCATTGCGGGAATGATCACCACCCCATGGGGCTTGATCAGAACCAGGACCGCGCAACTGCCGCCGCCGAGGGCCGCCAGCATCCAGGGCCTGTTCAACGCCCAGCGGGCGCCAGCGGCGACGATGATCGCCAGGACGAGAACGAACAGGCCCTCGGGCATGGCGGTGACGACGAAGCGGTGGAAGGGATAGGCCAGCGCGACGGCCAACCCCCAGAGCGCGATGGGGCGTGGCGCGCAGGCGGCCAGGGCCCGGTGCAGCAGGACGAGACCGCCCAGATAGGCGGCCAGTCCGATCAGGCGCAGCCACGGCAGCAGGTTGGCCGACAGGGCGTCCACGGCCTGGATCAAGAGCACATAGATGGTGTTGCCCACCGGATGCACAGTGGGGTGGCGATCTGGCTGAACCGACAGAAGGTCGCCGAACAGGGCGCGGATCAGATAGGCGCCTTCGTCCCCGGCGTAGAGCGGCCACGGGGTGAAGACGCGGTTTAGATAGAACAGCCCGACGAGGGCGGCGCCCACGAGCAAGAGGGCCCCGCCCGCCTTTTCCGCCTGGCCTGATCCCTTCCACATAAGCGCGTCCCAAACACTCCAAGGGCCGGCGCCCATGCTCAGGCGGGCCGACTTGCCACCTATAGTGGCGCTTGGGCCGGGATGTTGACCAAACCTGGACGCCAATCGCCAGGGCTCATGCACGAAAAAGGTGCCGCCCCATGGGGTCGGCGCCTGATCCGAGCTGCTTGTGGCGGCCTACTTCTTAAGCGCGTCGCGGGCGCCGTCCTTGAGATCGCCAACGCCCTTCTGAACCTTGCCTTCGGCCTGGTCCATGTTGCCTTCGGCCTCCAGGCGCTCGTTGTCAGTCATCTTGCCGACGGCTTCCTTGGCCTTGCCGCCCATATCCTTGGCGGTACCTTCGACTTGATCCTTATGCATCGGAAACTCCTTAGGTTTCGGGAGGTGCGGGGGCGCCTCGTCTGTTGCAGAAGGAATGCGCGAAGCCGCGCGCTTGTTCCGCCCGATCACGCCCCTGCGGTTGCGCCGGGGGCGGGGGCCGTCTATTTCCTGCACCAATTCCGAAATCGCAGTTTCAAAGGCGGGCGCGGCACCATCCATGGCGCAGCAACATATCTTTCAGATGCAGGGCCTGACCAAGGCCTATCCCGGCAGCAAGAAGGTGTTCGAGAACATCTGGCTGTCCTTCTACCCCGACGCCAAGATCGGGGTGGTGGGGGTCAACGGCTCGGGTAAGTCCACCCTGCTGAAGATCATGGCCGGGATCGACAAGGAGTTCACCGGCGAGGCCCGCGCCGCCGACGGCGTGAAGATGGGCTATCTCGAACAGGAGCCGCACCTGGACGAGAAGCTCGACGTCTGGGGCAATGTCATCTCCTGGTGCGAAGAGAAGAAGATCTTCGACGCCTACAACGCCGTCGCCGCCAAGATGGGCGAGGAATACACCGACGAGCTGATGGAGGAGATGACCGCCCTCCAGGAGAAGCTGGACGCCGGCGATCTCTGGGACATCGACTCCCGTATCGAAATGGCCATGGACGCCCTGCGCTGCCCGCCCAACGACTGGCCGGTGGACAAGCTGTCGGGCGGTGAGAAGCGCCGGGTGGCGCTCGCCCGCCTGCTGCTCTCCAAGCCTGACATGCTGCTGCTGGACGAACCCACCAACCACCTGGACGCCGAAAGCGTCGCCTGGTTGCAGCATCACCTGGAGGCCTTCCCCGGCTGCGTTATCCTGGTGACCCACGACCGCTACTTCCTGGACCAGGTGACCAAGTGGACCCTGGAACTCGACCGCGGCAAGGGCGTGCCCTACGAGGGCAACTACTCCTCCTGGCTGGAGCAGAAGGCCAAGCGCTCGGCCATCGAGGATCGCGAAAGCGAAAGCCGCAAGCGCACCCTGGAGCGCGAGCTGGAATGGGTTCGCTCTTCTCCCAGCGCCCGGCGCACCAAGTCCAAGGCCCGCCTTGCGGCCTTTGACGAACTGGTCAACGCTTCGGAGCGTGAGAAGCAGTCCTTCGCCCAGATCCAGATCCCGCCTGGCCCCCGGCTGGGCCAGGTGGTCATCGAGGCCGACAATCTGGAAAAGGCCTATGGCGACAAGCTGCTCTTCAAGGATCTGACCTTCCGCCTGCCGCCCGGCGGCATTGTCGGGGTCATCGGCCCCAACGGGGCGGGCAAGTCGACCCTGTTCAAGCTTCTCACCAAGCAGGAAGTCCCCGACGCGGGCGATATTCGCCTCGGCGAGACCGTCCAGCTCTCCTATGTGGACCAGAGCCGCGATGCGCTGGATCCCAACAAGAACGTCTGGGAGGAAATCTCCGGCGGCCTCGACGTGATGAAGGTCGGCGCCCGCGAGATCATCAGCCGCGCCTATGTGGGCTCGTTCAACTTCAAGGGCGCAGACCAGCAGAAGAAGGTCGGCCTTCTGTCCGGCGGTGAGCGCAACCGCGTCCACCTGGCCAAGACGCTGGCGTCCGGCGGCAATGTCATCCTGCTCGACGAACCGACCAACGACCTGGATGTGGAGACCCTGCAGGCCCTGGAAAGCGCCCTTGAGGACTTCCCCGGCTGCGCCGTGGTCATCAGCCACGACCGCTGGTTCCTCGACCGCCTTTGCACCCACATTCTCGCCTTTGAAGGCGACAGCCATGTGGAATGGTTCGAGGGCAACTTCGACGCCTACGAGGAAGACAAGAAGCGCCGCCTGGGCACCGACAGCATCATCCCCCACCGGCTGAAGTTCCAGAAGTTCAGCCGGTAAAGAATAGGGATAATTTTCCCGCGATTGGCGCCTGTTAAGGTGGTGGTTCGCTCAAGAGGCGGCCCCTGGTTGTTTGCCTGGTGGGCGGCGGCTAGTTTCGCCCTTACCGCGAGGGGCGGAACGGGGGGACTATGGCGAGAATTCTTGCAGGCTCGGGGGCGAACTTTGTTGGCGCCGCGCTGAACTTCGATACCTACCGGTTCGGGCATCTGGGCCCCCATGTCATCGACTTCTATAGGGAGTCATTCGCTTCCTCATCCGGCGGTGGGTTGCGAGAGGAGTTCCGCGGGTCATTCGAGTTCAATGGCGCGGGAGAATTGGTTGGGGGGACGCTGACCCAGTTCAGCCAGTTTGGCCCGCCAGGCCCAGCTCTCCTGGAGATTGCTGGCATAAGCCTGCCGATCGCCGAATTTGCGCTGGCCATTCTCAATAACAAGTCTCTTGGCGAGCTGCCCATATTCGATGGGCCAGACTACATATTAGGTTCATCGCAGGGCGATCTGCTGCGTGGCTACGGCGGCGACGACCAGTTCAACGCGAGAGGTGGAAATGACACCGTCTTCGGTGGCGCGGGGAACGACTATATTCTCGGGGCCTCGGGGCACAATTACCTGAGAGGCGAAGAGGGAAACGACCACATCCAAGGCGGCTACGAGTTCGACGACGTCCACGGAAATATGGGCGACGATACTCTGCTAGGCGGCAAGGGCGATGACTGGGTTGTCGGAGGCAAGGGGCAGGATCTGCTTCACGGCGAAGCAGGTAACGACATCGTCTACGGAAATCTGGGTGACGACACTTGCTACGGCTGGGAAGGCGATGACCTGATGCGTGGGGGCCAGGGCAATGACCTTCTGAACGGCCTGGCCGGGAATGATTGGCTGTCAGGTGACAGGGGCGACGATACGATCAGCGGCAACCTTGGGACTGACATCTTCCACACCTTCGGGGACGCCGGCATCGATCGGGTACTGGACTTCAACCGCGCCGAGGGCGACCGGGTGCAGCTTGATCCCGGCACGACCTACAGCGTGGCCCAGGTGGGGGCTGATACGGTCATCAGCATGGGCGGCGGCGGCCAGATGACCCTGGTGGGCGTCAACATGGCGACCCTCACCGACGGCTGGATCTTCATCTGAAAATATAGGACCGGAGGCGAAGCGCGACAGCGGAACCTCCGGCCGCTCCACCTGTTCTCCGCGGGACATTCAACCCCGAAAGGAGACCGCCATGGCGAGCCCTCGTATCGAAGGCGCCAAGGTGGCCGTGCTGGCCACCAACGGCTTTGAGCAATCTGAACTGGAACAGCCCGTCGCGGCCCTGACCGCCGCGGGCGCCACCGTCCATGTCATCGCCCCCAAGGGCCCTGAGATTCAGGGCTGGGAGCACCACGACAAGGGGCGGTCCACCGCCGTCGATTTGGAACTGGCCAAGGCCAAGGCCGGCGACTACGACGCCCTGATGCTGCCGGGCGGAGTGATCAATCCCGACGCCCTGCGGCTAGAGAAGAAGGCCATCGCCTTCATCGGCGAGTTCGTGAAGGCCGGAAAGCCCATCGGCGCCATCTGCCACGGCCCCTGGACCCTGATCGACGCCGGCGGCGTCGAGGGCAAGACCATGACCTCCTGGCCGTCGCTCGAGACAGACCTGAAGAACGCCGGCGCCAAGTGGGTCGACAAGGAAGTGGTGGTCGACCAGGGCCTGGTCACCTCGCGCAAGCCCGACGACATCCCGGCCTTCTGCAAGAAGCTGATCGAGGAGATCGCCGAGGGCCGCCACGCCGCGGCGGCCTGAGGTCCACAGCTAATCCGGCGGCGGTCGCCCTGGCCATAGGGGCGCCGCCACGGCTATAGGGCGGGGGAGCAATCTGGAGCATCGCCCCATGTCCGCCCCCCCGCCCGTCGTCCTTCTCTCTCACGTCATGCTCGGCCCAATGCAGGCGGGCCTGGAGGCCAAGGGCTATCGCGTGGTCCGTCGGTGGGACCTGGCCGACGCTGATCGCGCCGAGGTGGTCGCCATCGCCCATGCCGGCGAGGTGGTGCTGGAGCCGGAGTTCCTGACGACCCTGCCGAAGCTCGCCCTGATCGCCAATATCAGCGTGGGTTATGACGGGGTCGACGTGGCCTGGTGCCGGGCCCGGGGGATCGAGGTCACCCATGCCGACGGCCTCAACGCCGAGGACGTGGCCGACCACGCCGTCGGCCTGCTGATCGCCTCCTGGCGCAACATCGTCGAGGGCGACCGCCATGTGCGCCAGGGCCGCTGGGCCCCCGATGACCGGCTGGGCGCGCGGCCGGCGCTCAAGGGCCGCAAGGTCGGCGTCGTCGGCATGGGCCATATCGGCCAGGCCTGCGCCGTCCGGGTCGAGGCCTTTGGTCTGGAGGTCGCCTGGTGGGGCCCCAATCCCAAGCCAGACCTCGCCTGGCCCCGGGCCGACAGTCTGATCGCCCTGGCGGAGGCCAGCGACATCCTGATCGTCGCCTGCCGCGCCGACGCCTCCAATCGCAACCTGATCTCGCAGGAGGTCATCGACGCCCTGGGCCCTCGGGGCCTGCTGGTCAATGTGGCCCGCGGCTCGGTGGTCGACGAGGACGCCCTGATCACCGCCCTGAAGGACAAGCGCCTGGGCCGCGCGGCCCTGGACGTCTTCTGGCAGGAGCCGACGCCGGCCGCCCGCTGGGCCGACGTGCCCAATGTCGTGCTCTCCCCCCACGCCGCCGGCGGCACCCTCGAATCCATTCCGAAGATGATTGGCCAGGCCCTGGAAAACCTCCGCCGGCACTTCGCCGGCGAGACCCTGCTGAGCCCCGTCCCCTGACATCACCGTGACATGACCCTGTGGGATGAACCCGCGGTCGCCTGGCGCATTTGCACTGGCCACCCCGTCTCCAGGTCAGTTCCATGTCAGTTCCTGCGTCCCCGAAGCCCGGCGTCCCCAGCGGCGCTTTCCACGATCTCTGCGCCCTCTATGACGGGCTTCTGACAGGGCAGGGCGTCGCCCTGTCCGAGGCCGCCCAGACCGATCTGCGGGCCTTCTCCCGCCTGTATGACCTGGCCCTCGAGCAGGCCAGCGAGGCCGAGGTCTGGCGCCAGGTGCGGCTGCGCCTGATGCAAGAGCTTTCGACGCCCCTACAGGCCGTCGCCGAATGGGGCTATGAGGGTCAAAGGCAGGCCGCCTGAGCGCTGTTCCCAGGCTTGACATAACCACATAAAGATATCTTTATGTGGGGCATGGCGATCTCCACCGTCCAGATTGTCGATGTGCTGCGCGCGGCCGGAGAGCCGACACGCCTGCGTATCCTCGCCCTGCTGGCCCATGAGGAGCTGGCGGTGCTTGAGATCTGCCGCGTGCTGGACCAGAGCCAGCCGCGGGTCTCCCGTCATCTCAAGCTCCTGGCCGAGGCGGGCCTCGTGGAGCGGTTCCCCGATGGCGCCTGGGTCTTCTACCGGTTGGTCACCGGGGGCGAGGCCCGCCGGCTGGTGGACGAGGTCCTCGATCTCATCGAACCGGGCGACCATGTGCTGGTCCGTGACGCCGAGCGGCTGCGCAGCGTCCAGGCTGAGCGGGAAACGGAGGCCGGGGCCTATTTCGCCCGCAACGCCGCCCGCTGGGACGAGATCCGCGCCCTCTACGCAGCCGACGAGACCGTCGAGGCCGCGATCCGCGCCGCGGCGGGGTCTGGCCCCTTCCGTCGGCTGGTGGACCTGGGCTCCGGCACGGGGCGCATGCTGACCCTGCTGGGGCCGCAGGCGGAGCAGGCCCTGGGCCTCGATCTGTCGCAACAGATGCTCAATATCGCCCGTAGCCATGTGGGCAAGGCCGGCCTGGACCACTGCGAACTTCGCCACGGAGACATCTTCGGCACCCGCCTGCCGGACGAAAGCGCCGACCTGGTGGTCGTCCACCAGGTGCTCCACTATCTCAGCGAGCCCGCCGCGGCCGTGCGCGAGGCCGCCCGGCTGGTGGAGCCTGGCGGCCGGCTGCTGATCATCGATTTCGCGCCCCACGGCCTGGAACACCTCCGGGACGAACACCAGCACCGTCGCCTGGGCTTCTCTGACGCCGAGATGGAGCGCTGGCTTCAGGACGCCGGACTTGGCCAGGTGGCCGCGAGCGCCCTGCCGCCGACCCGGGACGCCGGCCTGACCATCAAGATCTGGAGCGCCGAGCGCGCGCCGCTCCGCAAGAGGACCGCCGCATGACCTATGTACCCCCCAACGCCCTGGGCCCCGTGGCCCGGGCGGGCGCCGGCGTCGGCCCGCGTCCCTCGGTCTCCTTCGAGTTCTCGCCGCCCAAGGGCCCCAAGAGCGAGGCGAGCCTCTGGGAGGCGATCCGTCGCCTGGAGCCGCTGAACCCCACCTTCGTCTCGGTGACCTACGGCGCCGGCGGCTCAACCCGCGACCGCACCCACCGCACGGTGGTGCGGATGCTCAAGGAGACCACCCTCAAGCCCGCCGCTCACCTGACCTGTGTCGAGGCCAGCCGCGATGAGGTGGACGAGGTCATCCGCGACTATTGGGAGGCCGGCATCCGCCATATCGTCGCCCTGCGCGGCGACCCGCCGGGCTCGCTGGGCGGCGCCTATACGCCGCGGACCGACGGCTATCAGAACGCCACCGAACTGACCGCCGGCATCCGGGCCATCGCGCCCTTCGACGTCAGCGTCGGCCTCTATCCGCAGATCCACCCGGAAAGCCCGTCGGTGGACCACGATATTGACGTGCTGAAGGCCAAGATCGACGCCGGCGCCACCCGGGCGATCACCAACTTCTTCTTCGATATCGACGGCTATCTTCGGTTCATCGACAAGATCCGTAAGGCCGGCGTGACCATCCCGATCCTGCCCGGCATCATGCCGGTCTCCAGTTTCGAGGGCCTGGCGAACATGTCCCAGCGGATCGGCGTCACCATTCCCGACTGGCTGTCCAACCTGTTCGAGGGCCTCGACCAGGACCCGGAGACCCGCAAGCTGGTCGCAGCCTCCGTGGCCACTG
>TARA_R100000049_G_C1956414_1_pt1 | contig 12140 bp, 10 predicted proteins | sample TARA_R100000049 | Tara Oceans TARA_R100000049 (sample SAMEA2619992) | marine metagenome | biome: marine biome (ENVO:00000447); feature: mesopelagic zone (ENVO:00000213) & marine oxygen minimum zone (ENVO:01000065); material: "saline water (ENVO:00002010), including plankton... | reverse complement strand
TCCTCGAAAGCCTGCAACGAAGATTCGGCAGGAACGATATGCGCCTCAAGCGCGCGATAATGCTCACTGATGCTCCAGACATGGACGTGATGGACGTCGGCCACGCCTTCTGTGTCACGCAGGTCGCTCACAATGCGATCGAACTCGCTTTCGTCCGGCACCGCGCCCATCAAGAGCCGCACCGTGCGAGGCAACAAAGTGACGCCCTGCCAGATCACATAGGCAGCAATGACCACAGTGATGATCAGATCGGCAATATAAAGTTCGTATCGCAGAATGAGTACGCCAGCCACGATCACACCGACCGACGCCAGCGCATCGGACACATTGTGCAGAAAGGCGGCTTTCATGTTGAGGGAGTTCTTCGAGCTGGCGTAAACCATCACCGCCGTAACCACGTCGATCACCAGCGCTATCCCGGCGACCCAGATTACGGTCCACCCCTCAACGGGTTGAGGGTCTGCGAAACGGTTGATCGCCTCGACGAGCAGATAGAAACCGATGATAAGCAAAGTCGTCAGATTGATGAGCGCCGCCACGACTTCCGCACGAGCATAGCCGAAGGTCATAAGCTTGTCGGCTGGCCGGCGCCCGATCCGCCTCGCAAACAGAGCCAGTCCAAGCGATGCCGCGTCGCTGAAATTGTGCAGCGCATCGGCGATCAGTGCGAGCGAACCCGACAATATCCCCCCGATGATCTGGGCGACAGTCAGCAGGACGTTGAGGGCGACGGCCAATACAAGGCGGCCGTCGCTCATGCTTTCTTCGCCGTGACTGTGCCCGGCATGACCGCCCGATTGTGCCACTACCTGCCTCCTTTTTCTGTTCTCTTGGTCGTCGTAACGGACTGCGCGGGGGAATGCTGGAACGTGCTGTTCGAGACATCGAGTTCGCGCGACAGTTCTCCAAGCGCCGAGATCGCGAGGCCGAGCAGCGCGAACCCTCCGACGAATGCCAGGAGCGTAATATGATTGGCGGCGACCGATCCGGTTCCCATGCGAAGCAGCGCGCGCGCCGATGCAACTATAAGAAAGCCCGGGATAATAGCCGCTAGCCAACCTCGCCCGTTGTCGGTGAATCCGTGCAGCGCCCAAAAGGTCAAGAGAGCGATCCCGATGAAAAACAGGGAAAAGAGGACAAGTAGCGCAAGCTGGTCCATCCTGCTCACTTGGGCGGATCGGTATTCATCGATCGCCTGGCGTCCTATTTCCAGGTTCGCAAAAACAAGCGCTGCAGACACCGCCATTGCTGTCGTCGCGGATGCAGCAGCGGCAGCACCCAAGATAACGCTGTAAGGCAGGATATCGGACGCCATCGACACCGAGATGCGACGTACCAGGGTTGGCCTATCGGAGCATCGCTCAGGTCCGTCATCATCCGGTCTGAGTTTTGCGTATCGACCAAGCTCGTTGAAAATCAGAAGCAGCAGGCCGCCCGCCAGCATCAAACCAGTGAGTGTCCAGCGGGTGAGAGGAGATTGTCCCAGCGGAAGAGTTAGCAAGACGGCAAGGGCGGCAAAAGCACCCGAAACGCCGCCCGGCAGGAGCGGATGCAGGAAGCTCCAACTGCCTTTTGCCAATTTGCCGCCAATCATGACCCCGATGCCTGATAGCATCGCTAGGACAAGGACCCGCGAAAGGTCCTGCGCGGCAAACAAGGTATCGATTAGCGTCAATTCCTCTTCTCGCCGTGGACGGTTCCCGCCTCGTCGTGCACATCCATATGCGTATCGCGCAGGATCTGCACTCCGCCGTAAAGCGCTATGCAGGCGACCGCTATTCCGACCACTAGGTCGGGCCAGTTGGCACCGGTAATCAGCACAACGATGCCGGCGATGATGATCCCGCCATTGGAGATGAAGTCGTTGAAGCTGAAGGTTGTCGCCGCCCGCATATTGACGTCCTTGTTCTCCACCTTCTGCAACAGGCGCAGGCAATAGAGATTCACCAGTCCCGCGACGAACGCCATCGCCATCATCAGCATGCCGCCCGGATCGGAACCTTCCACGAACCGTCGGTAAGCATCGAAAATGACCCCAGCGGAGAAGACCAGCAGCATGATGCCGGAGAAACGCGCGGCCCCGCGTTTCCAGGTCCGCGAGCGGGTTAGCGCAAGCAGGCTGAGCGCATAAACGATTGCATCCGATGAATTATCGAGGCCGTTTGCCAACAGCGCGTTGGAATCGGCAAAATATCCGACCGCGAAGAAGCCGATCGCGATGGCGACGTTAAGCCACAGGACAACCCACAGGGTCTTGCGCTTTTCGGGCGACCCGGCATCGACCTCATGTCCGCCACTCATGCTGCGTCCTCCCCGGTTTGTACCCAGCTTTCCGCATGACTACGCTGTGATGGCCGGAAAAACTTCATTTCGGTGCGGAAGAGTGAGGATGACAATTTCCAGCCCCGCTCTTCCCATTTGCTGTCGCCGATCATGGCGATCCGGCCGAAACAATCCTTATGCCGGATGTCGAACTTGAGATCGCGCCAGAGACCTCCGAAGTCCCAACCCGAAAAGTCAGGCGCGAGCTCGATCACCATCGGGACGGTACCGGCCTCGCGCTCTGCGATATGTTCGAATTGGGGAACAAAGCGGTCATAGGCTTCATCCCCCAGCCTGCCTCCGGCGCGTATCCAGAGCAGTCCGTTCTCTTCCTTCAGTGCCAGCACCGTTTTTTCCTTTCCCGATCGGTCATGCGATGTCCTTCAGCTCGCGCTGCTCATCGCTTGTCACGTTGCGCCGCAGCCGATCCCACCAGCGCTGTCGCCAGGTCCGGTCATCTTCTCTGGTACTGAAAACCAGCTTCAAGATTGCGGGCAAGACGAAGAGGGTCAGAGCGGTAGCGGTGATCAACCCTCCGATGACCACTGTCGCCAAAGGACGCTGCACTTCCGCGCCGGTCCCCGTCGCAATCGCCATCGGCACGAAGCCGAGCGATGCAACGAGCGCGGTCATGAGAACCGGCCTCAGGCGCGCCAGGCCACCGGCCACGATGGCGTCATCGAGCGCCATGCCCTTGTCGAGCCGCTGACGGATCGCAGTCACCATCACGAGCCCGTTCAAGGTCGCTACGCCCGACAGGGCGATAAAGCCTACCGCCGCAGAAACCGAGAATGGCATCCCGCGCAGGGCCAAGGAGAATATTCCGCCTGCCAGGGCCAGCGGGATCGCGCTGAATACGGCGAGCGCCGGCACCCAGCCCCCGACCGCCATGTAGAGCAACAGGAGAATGACCGCGAACGCGATGGGAATGACGATCTGAAGTCTTTCCTGAGCAGCCTGGAGGTTCTGGTATTGACCGCCCCACTCGATAAACGCGGCAGCGGGCAGTTCGACCTGCGCCGCAACCCTTTCCTGGGCCTCTTCTACAAAAGACCCGAGGTCGCGTTCTCGCACGTTGGACGAAACGATCACCAGTCTGCGTCCCTGTTCCCGGCGAACCTCCGCGAGACCATCCACCACACGGAACTCGGCAACCGAGCGTAGCGGTATGGTTGCCCCGTTCGGGAGCAGCACCGGCAAAGCACCCAACTGGTCGAAATCGTCGCGGGTCGCGTCCGACAACCGCACAACCACATCGAAGCGGCGATCGCCTTCGAAAACGAGGCCCGCAGGCCGACCGCCCAGTGCGATCGCCACCGATTGCGCAACGTCTTCGACCTTCAGCCCGTAACGGGCAATCGCTGGCCGATCGAAGGCAATATCGAGGGTGGGGAACCCGGTCACTTGCTGGACCTTGACGTCCGCGGCGCCGTCGACATTGCGCAGCACGCCCGCAACCTCGTTCGCCGCCGAGGTCATGGCGCTGAGATCGTCTCCGTAGATCTTGACGGCAACATCTCCGCGAACGCCTGCGATCAATTCGTTGAACCGCAATTCGATCGGTTGGCTGAACTCGTAAAGGTTGCCGACGAGACTGCTGAGGGCGCTCTCCATTTGCGCGACCAACTCGTCCTTGGCGAGGTCGGGATCGGGCCATTCCTCACGGGGTTTGAGGATCACATACGCATCGGAAGCGTTCGGCGGCATCGGGTCACTAGCCACTTCTGCCGTGCCCGTCCGCGAAAAGACGAGCTGGACCTGCTCAAACTGCTCGAGCCGGTCCTCGACCCGCCTTTGCATCGCGAGCGAACGTTCGAGCGATGTCGAAGGAATACGCAGCGATTGCACGGCGATGTCGCGCTCGTCCAATTGCGGTGTGAACTCGCTCCCGAGGAAGCTGAACACGAAGGCCGCAAAGGCGAAGATGCCGACGCCCATGCCGATGACCGGCCAGGGGCGGGTGATCGCCCTGCGGACCAGCGGTCCGTATCGCTCCTTGGCGATCCGGATCGGCCTGACCTCCTTTTCCGTCAGCTTCTTGTTGAGCAGGATGGCGATCATTGCCGGGACGAAGGTCAGCGACAACACGAACGCCGAGGCGAGCGCGAGCATGACCGTGATCGCCATGGGCGAGAAGGTTTTGCCTTCGACCCCGGTAAAGGTCAGAAGCGGTGCGAAGACGAGGAGTATGATCGCCTGCCCGTACACGGTCGGCTTGATCATTTCCTGCGCGGCAAGCCGCGTTTCCGTCAACCTTTCGCCCAGTGTGAGAAGCCGGCCTTCGTGTTCCTGCCGGGCCGCGAGCCTCGCGACGCTGTTCTCGACGATGATGACGGCACCATCGACGATCAGGCCGAAGTCCAGCGCACCCAGGCTCATGAGATTGCCCGAAACGCCGAGCCGGTTCATTCCGATCGATGCCATCAGCATGGAAAAGGGAATGACCAGCGCCGCGATGATCGCTGCCCGGATGTTGCCCAGCAGCAAGAACAGGATCGCGATCACCAGAAGCGCGCCTTCGACGAGATTCTTCTCGACGGTCGCGATCGTCGCATCGACCAGGGAAGACCGGTTGTAGACGATCTCCGCAACAATTCCTTTCGGCAGGGAGCTGCGAACTTCCTCGAGCCGTTCGGCCGCCTGGGCCGACACGGTGCGGCTGTTCTCGCCCGCGCGCATGAGCACGGTGCCCACGACCGCTTCATCGCCGTTCAGCGACGCCGCGCCCGTTCGAAGGTCACCGCCGATGCTGACCGTGGCGATGTCCCCTACGCGAATAGGCACTCCCTCGCGGGTGGAAACGACCGCCTGCTCGATATCCTCGACGCTGCCGAGGCGCGCATCGACCCGGGCGAGGAGGGCTTCACCGGCCCGTTCGACGAAATTGGCCCCTTCGGCGAGATTGGCCGCTTCCAGCGCGTCGATCACCTCGTCGAACGACAAACCGTAACCGGTCAATCGTGCGGGATCGGGTTGGACGAGATATTGCTTTTCGAAGCCGCCGATGGAGTCGACACCTGCCACACCGTCGACCGACCGCATGAGCGGTGCAACCACCCAGTCCTGAATGGTTCGCAGATAGGCAGCCTTGGCAACATCGCTGTCGAGCCGGTCGCCACGTTCGGTCACGAAGCTCCCGTCGGACTGCCATCCGACCGCTCCGCCCCGCGGCGCTTCCTTGCCGTCAGGATATTCGTACTCGATGGTATACATGAGCACTTCGCCCAAGCCGGTCGAGATGGGTCCCATCACCGGTTCGGCACCCTCGGGCAGCGAAGCGCTTATGGGCGTCAGCCGTTCGTTGACCTGCTGACGCGCGAAATAGATGTCGGTCCCTTCCTCGAAAATCGCGGTCACCTGGCTGAACCCGTTGCGCGATATCGAGCGGGTCATCTCCAGACCCTCGATACCGGCAAGCCCGGTCTCGACAGGATAGGTGACCTGCGTCTCGACTTGCGAGGGCGACAAGGCTGGTGCCTCGGTGTTGATCTGCACCTGTACGTTGGTGATATCGGGTACGGCATCGATGGGCAAGCGCAGCAAATTCACCACGCCATAGATTGCCACACCGAGCGTCAGCACGACCATTGCCCAGCGAAAGCGCACGGCGACGTCGAGGATCATGCCGATCAGGCCATGGCGGTGGGAGCGATCAGCGTCCTGCATGTGATCAGTGTCCATGCTCGGCCTCCTCCTTCTCGAGTTCAGCCTTCAGCAAAAAGGCATTGGCGGTGGCGATCCGCCACTGCGCTTCGAGACCGGACTCGATGACCACCCGTCCTCCCGAACGCGCACCGGTGACCACCGGACGGGCTTGAAACCCGCGGCGCGTGCGAACGAAGACCACTTCTGCGCCATCGATTGTCTGGACAGCACTTTCCGGCACCGATATGCGGCCTGTGTCGACCTCACCCGAGGGGCGGATACGTGCCTGCAGGAAGGCCCCGGGTTGCAGGCCGGGGATCGGCCTTGCGAGCGACAGGACCGCCGTAGCGCTGCGGCTTTCGGGATCGAGCGAGGGAGTGACAGACCGCACGCGCGCACCCACTTCCCGGTTGTCCGCGATTTCCAGAGTCGCCTCGTCGCCAGGCTGGATGCGGCTTGCTTCAGCCGAAGGGAGGGCAACCTCGACCTGCATGCCGCTCGGATTCACGACCTGATAGAGTTCTTCCCCGGCATCGACGAAGGAGCCGAGAACGATAGGCGCCGAGGTCACTCGGCCCGCGAGCGGGCTCGTAACCGCAAGGGAGCGCCCGTCGCCGCTAACGCCCGCCGCGGAGACTGCTGCTTGGGCGCGCGCAAGTTCCGACTGGGCGACTTGCAGATTTGCTCGCGCGGCCTCGAGATCCTGCCGTGCGGTGACATTGGCCTCGAAAAGGCGGCGCTCCCGATCGTAGGCAGCGGACAGTTCGTTGACCCTTGCGCGCGCTGCGCTCAACTGCGCTGCGAGAGCAGCCGCGTCGGCGCTCTCGATGCGGGCAATCGTCTCGCCCTGCCTCACGTAATCGCCCAGCGTTTTGCCGACACTGCGGACCACGCCCGCCGCGCGGGCATCGATGCGGGCACTTGCCGTCGGGCTTGCCGCGACGGTGGCCGGAAAGACCAGCTCGACCGCCGATCCCTGACCGACGGTTTCGACCTCTATCTGGGACGCTTCGATTTGTTCGGCGCCAAGCAGGACAAGCCCTTCGGGAAGCTCGGCCTCCTCGCGCGTTTCCTCAATGTGCTGGTCGGCACTGCCACTTGGCCACAGCATAAACACTGCAGCGGCGATTGAAACGATCACGCCGATAAAAACGGCCAGACGTCTACGGTTCATTTGGAAATACCTCATTGTGCGCCGAGCCAGATCAGCGTCGCCGCCAGGCGGCCACGATCTTCCTGGGCTTGAATCAATGCTTCACGGATGGTGTCGCGCGCTTCGGCCGCAGCCAGAACTTCGATCAGCGGAAATCTGCCGTTGCGGTAGCCAATCCGAACGAGGCGCAAGGCTTCTTCGGCTTGGGGCAAGGAGGTCTCCGCGAGGGTCTCGACCCGCGCTTCGGCTGCCAGAAATTGTCCGCGAGCCTGCGTGACTTCGAGTTCGAAATCGGTGCGGGCAATTGCTTCCCGCGCCGTCGCGGCGCGAAGCCGCGCTTCGGCAGCGGCGATGTTTCCCTGGTTGCGATTACGGAATGGAAGCGGGATCGAAACCCCCACGAGAAACGCCTGGTCTCTGCTTTCCTCGAACCGTCGGATTCCGGCGGATATTGCCGGATCCGGAATGCCTAAAGAGCGTTCCCGGGCGATCGCGGCATCCGCGGCCTCGCGTTCGGCACGGGCGACCTGAAGGCGTAAGGCCGAAGGTGACGCGAGCAGCGTCGCCGGTGGTTCGATCTCGGGGAACACCGAAGGCACGTCCGCAGCAGGTGCTGCCTCGCCCCAAAGCGCGGCCAGCGCATTCCTCGCCGCACTGTCGGCAGCCAGGGCCGCTTCAAGCTCCGCGAGCGCCTCCGCAAGTGCCGCTTCGGCACGAAGCGAACGCAAGGGAGGCTCCCGCCCGACATCGACCAGTACCCCTGCGATCCTGGCAAGCTCGCGGTTGCGCTCGACTATGTCCCGCGCGAGTTCCAATCGGGCTGCCGCAGCGACGGCTTCCACATAGCGCTCGCGCACCGATCGCCCGAGCTGAGCAACCGAGAGCGCTCCTGAAAGGGTCGCGACGCGCGCCTCCGCCTGGGCGGCGCGGACGCGCGCTCCTCGTTTGCCGCCCAATTCGAGCCGCTGACTCAGGGACAAGGTGTACTCGGTGGCCTGCAATCCCGAAAACGCGCCGCTTCCGGCAATGTTTTCGGCTTCGAAAGCAATTTCGGGGTTGGGCCGCAGCCGCGCCTGGTCGACGAGTGCCCGCGCCGCGTCGGCTTCGGCCCGCGGTCCGATCAGGCGCGGATTATCTGGGGGCTCATCTGCGCTGTCGACGATGCCCGCACGAGCGAGCGCAGCATCAAGCGTCAGAAGCTCACGCTCCTGCGCCGCCACGGTCGTGGCTTGAGCGGCGAGGAACAGCCCTCCAAGGAGGACCCCTCGCCAATGAATGGCTGACATTTTTCGAAAATTCCTCTGCTGACGATCCGAACTGCGCTGCGGCATGCAGCGCGGTGACGGTCGTCAGGCGCGAGGGGGGCGCTTCAGTCGGTCGGTAATGTCGGAAGCGAGCGCTTCGGCGGGAGGCGCATCGGGAACCACGACCAAGTGAGGGACCGAATCCTTCTGCACGGTGCCGGCAAAGCTCGCCCCGTGATGGCAATGGCCGTGTCCACACACGCCGTGTTGCTCGGCCGGCGCATCCGGATCGCCCGGCACTTCGTCGGCGGCTGCGGATGACGCAGAAGCGCTATCGAGCGAAGCCAGAACGGGCGTGCTTCCGGGCGCCACTTCGGCACCGCAAGCAGCAGCATCCGCCGCCGTCACGAACACCATCGCGACCAGCATGAGCAGGACGACGAAAGGGTGCAGGACAAGGCGACGATAGCTTGTAGTCATGGATTCCAATGGCTCATAGCAAACCGCATCAAGATTGCAAGTTCCGTAACACGATGAAGTATAAGTCTTTTGTTACAGTATAACAGTCCTCGAATACTGTTTCGGTCTTTTAGAACGGCGCGATCAGGCCGCGCGAAGCTCGGGATGCGGATGCTCGCAGCGATGAACTTCGATCGTGACGTGCACATATTCTGCATGCTCTGAAAGTCGGCTGGCATAATTGTCGGGCGCGAGCGGATCATCGGCGATGAGCGAGGCGATGACTGCATACTTGCCAGGACCGATCCGCCAGATGTGCAGATCGCCGATCGCGGCGTCCCGGTCCTCGAGCGCCTCGCGCACCTCTGTGTACCGTTCAGAGGCCGCTTCGGCGTCGACAAGCACGGCAGCGGTATCGCGCAGCAGTGACCATGACCAGCGCCCGATCACGAAAGCACCCACCAGCCCCATTGCCGCGTCCATCCATGCCCAGCCGAGGTACATGCCGGCGAGAAGGGCCACGATAGCCAGGACGGAGGTCAGGGCATCGGCAAGCACGTGGAAATAGGCGGAGCGCAGATTGTTATCGGCATGCGCATGGTCGTGGTGATGATGATGGTCGTGATCATGCCCATGGTGATGATCGGCACCAAGCAGCCAGGCACTCGCGAGGTTCACCACGAGGCCGAGCACGGCGATCCAGATAGCCTCGGTATAGGCAATCGTGAGCGGACTGACGAACCTTTGAGCCGATTCAACCGCGATCCCGATTGCGAAGATGGCGAGGACAAGCGCGCTCGCGAAGCCGGCGAGGTCGCCCACCTTGCCGGTACCGAATGTGAAACGCGGGTTGTTCGCATGGCGCTTGGCAAACCAGTAGGCGAAGGCCGCGACGCCCAAGGCACCTGCATGGGTCGCCATGTGGATACCATCGGCGAGAAGCGCCATCGATCCGGTCCACAGGCCGGCGACGATTTCGACCACCATCATCGCGGCGGTCAAGGCAACGACATAACGCGTGCGCCGCTCATGGGCGTCGTGCGAGGCGCTCAGGAAGTTGTGATCATGGGCGAGCGGATTGGAGCTGGAATGGTGCATTGGTCGATGATTAGACCGTCGAAAAGAAGATAGAAATATGCGTAGCTTCTAAGACCGCCGCAATGATAAGCGAAGAATTGCTGGATGCTGCGGCGCGCCGCTTCGATGGAAGGCTGGCCGAAAATCGCCCAGTCCTTGAACACGATACGGACATTGCCGTCTTCCATGGCGAGAGCTGTCAGACGCGGGTGCATCTGGCGGCAGAACGGGCACTGGTAATCGGTAAATACCACCAGGGTCAGATCGTATGATTGAGGCTCGATCCGCCGGGCCGCCGGATCTTCGGCGAGCTCCGCGATCATGGCATTGCGCGCTTTGGCAAAGGCCTCCTCGCCCGTCTCCTGCTGGGCCGTTGCCGGTACCGCGACCGCCATGGAAACACCGGCGGCTAAGAGAAAATTCAATAGAAGCGGGCGCTTGTGCATCTGGTACTCTCCGAAGTCTTGGGTATTGGGTTCGTAGGATGATTGAGATATTCCAGGTGCAGCCCGGTTCTTAAGGGCGGCTTACGGCGCCCCTGATCGTTCAGGGCGAGCGAGCAAGGACCCGTCGCGAGACCCAAGCGAGCCTTGCAATGGATCCCACGAAGGCAGCTCGCACGCAGGGACGACGGATTCGAAAAACCGTGAAAGATCTACAACGCGCTCAAAAAGGCGGGCTCAACCGACGCGCCGAGAAGTTCATTCAGGAATGCGGAAACATCCGCACGGATACCCGCCGCCGGAACGCCGGTCCGATACACAAGCTCGTTCGCCCGGATGGCCCGCGCGAGCAGCATTGCCGGGGGAGCCGTGGCTCCGATAGGGGCCAAGTGCTTGCCATATTGATCGATGGCCATGGGCGCGAGACGTTCCGGCTCGCGCATGAGAGCCTCGCATGCGCGTTCGTAGGCATCGAACACGCGAAGCAAGGCACTTCGGCGCGGCGGCGTTTGCAGGACCTGCTCGGAGGTATGCAATCCGCCGATCGGCAGCTGGCCTTCGTCGAAACTGCGAAAGCCAGTGAACATGGCCTGCATATCGATAGCCGAAAGCGCAATATTGCTGCCCCCTTCGCTCCCCATTCGCGAGCGCATGACCATGCCGGTGCTGCCAGGGCTCGGGATAGTAATGCCGGCGGCCTGTCCGGCAGCGACTTGCGCGATACCTGCCTTGGCCGGCATGTATGCGACCTCCAGATCGCGACCGGGATCGAGGTTCGCGCGCCGTACCGCAGCCTGGAAAATAATATCGCCGCCACCGTTTCGGCCGGAGCCCATCGGCCCGCTGACGATAACCTTGTGGCCGCGCAACTCGGCAAAGCTGCGGATGTCCCGCGGCACCACCTCGAAGAAGCCGCGCCAGGTGTTGATCGAGACGAGCCTCAGACCGAGATCAGGTGCTGAGAGCTGCTTCTTCGCCCCGATATAGGTCATGCCCAGAAAGGCATCCGCCTCGCCGGTTCGAAACATTGAATCGATCTCGGCCGATTCCTTGATCGGACTAAACGACCAGGGGAGGTCCGGTTCGAGAGCGAGTGCCAGCATGAGCGGAAAGACATGGGGGTTAGCCGCGGAGACTAGCCTCAGCGATGTATCGCTCCTTTCCAGCGCGGCAGAAAGGGATGCTCGTGGCACACAGCCGCTGGCGATTGATGCCGCCGCGGCCATAAGTACCGATCGCCTGTGCAACATGCGCCACTCCTACTGATCGAATGGATTGACGATCGAGGCTGGGTCTTACGGCAGCCTTAAGCCCAGTCGGAACTTGCTCTTTCAATCAGCGAGCCCACTCCTGCGAAAGTGCGCGCAGCCCGCTACGATCCCTGGCTGGTCAAGACGACAGCGACCAGGAAAACGATGCGCGCTCTATTGCCATCGATGAGCCGGGCGTTGCTGCCCATATGGGGATAGTCGTCACCACCCCTTTTGAAGGCCGCCTCCGGCAAGCCGTTCACGCTAAGCCGCGCTTAAGACACATGCGTTTTGGCACCTGCCATGTTTCGCCGGACTTCGCGCCTGTTGATCGCCGCCATCCTCGGAACCATCGCGGCGCAAGGCTTTGCGCCTGCCAATGCGACTGTCCTTTCGCTAGCCTCGCTTAGCGGCCTTTTCTACCTGATCCGCCACGATCGGGCTGCACCCATATTCTGGATTGTGACAGCCTACGCGGGAGCCATGTGGATTGTCGCGCTACGCTGGCTTCCGAGAGCGTTTGTGATGATGGACCCGCCAGCCGTTA
>TARA_R100000049_G_C1956444_1_pt1 | contig 12280 bp, 8 predicted proteins | sample TARA_R100000049 | Tara Oceans TARA_R100000049 (sample SAMEA2619992) | marine metagenome | biome: marine biome (ENVO:00000447); feature: mesopelagic zone (ENVO:00000213) & marine oxygen minimum zone (ENVO:01000065); material: "saline water (ENVO:00002010), including plankton... | reverse complement strand
GCGCCATATTTTTCAAGGGCTTACGTGAAAACGTAGGCCCTTTTTGTTTGTCTGTGTCCAAATTGTGTCCATGGTGTGTCCACGGTTTCTAAGGCATTTTTTCCGGCCATGGAATTTTGACCTTTGCACTGAAATCGTCATCTTGCGTAACGGACACAGAAAAGGGCCGAGCTGAGCACTTGCAATGCATTACCGAACAGAATGGCGCTGAGGGCAATAAGCGCCTCTGCCAGTAGCTGTCTTCCACTAAGCGTGCTTTTCAGCCCGTCGACGGTTGGCCACTCAACGTCTGGAGACGGATTCTCAAGATAATGTCATGTTAAGCCTCGTTTGGAGACCTTGTGGCAAGGCATAGAAGCATCTTTGACGCTCCCCCTGAGGTAAACAGACGGAAGTGGACGCGGAATTACTGGCCGCCCGTTGAAGCCGCAACGCGGCGTTACTCAAGGATCACTTTGACCCTCAGGGAAAGGAAGAAGAATAAAGTATTGAGAGCCACCCTTGTGACGTTCAAGCGAGAGGCTGCGCGAGCAAACAGCAACGGTAAGGAGTGCATACAGACACTCATGAATATGGGGCGGTTTTACCTGTTGGCAGAGATCGATATCCAGACCGTAAAAATAGATGCTCCTACTCACCCAGATGAATGGAAAAGGAAGCTGTCACTGAGGATGATTCTGCTCACAATTTACGAATGGGACATGGGATAAGTGGCGGGAAAGGATCTCAAGAGCTTGCTATCTCGCTCTTCTGTGCTTCATGAACTGCAGAATGAGTTATTTGACATACTAAGAGCGCTGAAGAAGGCACAACGTAGAGCCGCCAGAATACTCCATGAGCCAAGGAATTCTGTCATTGCTCATCGCGATGCAGATGCACTGGGTCAAATAGAGGCTATCGAGAGCTTTAATGCCACGGAAGTATTCGGTGCGGCAGAGGACTTCTATGCGTCTTCAGACAGATTTATGCATGCATTCGCAAAAGTGCTGTTGCAGGCAGGCAGCTTCCAAGGCTTGGTTGCTTTTATGCTCAATGAAGAGAAGGCTTAAGTGGATATCTATTGGGTTGCCCATGGTCTCAATGGCCCAGTCGTTTACATCGTTCGTGCTGCCAGATTGTTTTGTCGATTGTTACTGCCTTACGCTCCATAATCCATTCCAGCGAAACCGCCCCGGGATGTGCTACATTGTATTTCACAAGAAATTTGTGCTACATTGTATTTCACGACAGGAGCGCAAAGCATGACGACCAAGCCTACCACGACAATACGTATTGACTCAGACGTTAAGAAACGTGCCAACGAGGTGTTCGACGAAATTGGCATAGGCATGTCTGCGGCAATTAATGCTTTTCTAAAAGCGGTGGTTCGCGAGGGAAATATGCCATTTGATTTGAAGCTGAATCACCCAAAACAACCTGCAAAATCTAGAAACGCAAAACTTAACCAAGCATTTATTGTCAAGAAGGATGAGTTTTATACGCAGTACGAAGACGTGGCCAGGGAGATGGCGAATCATCGAGAGGCACTCAAGGGAAAGGTCGTGCTTTGTAACTGTGACGATCCCTTCGAGTCGGCTTTCTTCCGGTTTTTCATACTTCATTTCAACACGATCGGGTTAGCGGGGCTGACATCAACCTGCTACACCGGCTCAAGCTTGGCGGGACAAGAATATCCACTAGAAGGTGGGACTGGCGCCTACAAAGCGGTGGTAACCGAAGTGCCCGAGGAGTCCCTGATAAGGCCGGACGGTTCGCTAGACTTAGAGACCTTGTTCAATATGCCAGGCAATTCACTTGCGCGCCTCAAGGGTGACGGAGATTTCAGATCTTCTGAGTGCGTTGCCTTGCTGAAGGAATCCGACGTGGTGGCCACTAACCCACCTTTTAGTCTTTTTCGTGAGTACATCGCCCTCTTGGAGCGTCACGAAAAGGAATTCATCATCCTCGGGAACATGAACGCAACAACCTACAGAGAGGTTTTTCCTCTCTTCCGTAACAATAAAGTCTGGTATGGAGAATCCATTCGCTCAGGGGATCGCAAATTTTATGTGCCCGATAGCTACCCGTTAAATGCCTCTGGCTGCGGCATCGATGAAAATGGGCGGCGCTACATTCGGGTGAAGGGTGTACGCTGGTTCACCAACTTGGACACTAACAGGCGACACGAGCTCTTAGAATTGACGCGTCTCTACAAGCCAGAAGAATACCCACATTACGAAAACTACGATGCTATAGAGGTTGGACGAACGCAGAACATCCCTGTCGACCATGACGGAATTATGGGTGTTCCTATCACATTTCTCGATAAATACAGTCCGGATCAGTTCGAGATCATCATGCTGGCCAACGGTAACGCACGTACGAATGTCGACCCTGAGATCCTGGCGGAGGTAAATTATCGCAAGCACCCTGAGGATAGAGGGGGAGTCGGTATCATTGATGGCCGACGCGCATATGCACGAATTCTGATTCGCCGGAAATCCTTATGAGCGCACCAATACGGGTGCTCTGCGCATATCAGGGTGGCAAGCAGCGCGTAGCCGCTCAGATCGTTGACCACTTGCTCGAAGCCGCACCTGAGCCAAACTCGCCGTTTTTCGATCTTTGCAGTGGTTCTGGCGCAATCTCCATAGAGCTCGTTAATAGAGGCATCGACCCATCACGTATTTGGATGCTCGACATCAGTCCGTGGGGCTCCTTCTGGGCCGCGATTGGTGCTGGTACATTCAATATAGACGTCTTTGATCAGCTCTTAGCTGAGTTGCCAAGTGATAAACGCAAGATCAAAGCGCACATGTCTGCGCTATCAGCGCTTCCGGTGGGCAACCATGAAGCAGAACTTTATCCACTACTTCAGGCCTGCTCATTTGGTGGTAAGCAAATCTGGCGCAAAGGAGAGTGTTGGGTGAATGCCTGCTTCCGAGACTACTGGGAGCCTACCGCAACGAGCACACGCCGGAGCCCTGCTAATCCAATGCAACCATCCCCAACTGAGCTTCGTCGTCGAATTGATATCCTCGTAAATCGAATGAAAGGTGTTAACTCCCTCAACGTGGATATCATGACAACCCTGAGCACCCCTCTGCCGAGCAATGCTGTGGTGTATGTTGACCCCCCATACCAAAGCACGACCGGGTATGCGTTCAGCTTTGACGTAACGTCGTTCATAAAACGCTTCCGAGAAGTAAATCAGGCGCCACTGTTTGTCTCTGAAGGCATCCCGTTAAGTGACAATGCCATAATGCTCTCATTTGGCGGAGCTAAGGGCGGCATTAGCGGGATCCGGAAAGGGAAGCACCAAGAATGGCTGAGCCGTTTCTAGAGAAGGCCAAGCAACCTCGCAGTTTTGTTGGCTCCGTTTCTAGCCAAAATGCGTGAAGCCGCCTTAAAATTCTCAAGTTCAGACTCTGGCAACACAGTCATGAAGTAGTAATCACCTTGAACCTTGGTAAAAGTGATTACTTTGTGGACCAAGTAACTCGAATCATCTTTATTCCTGAAAGCATCAGTGATCTTCCTTTCAGAAGAACTAACTCCTTTGATCTGGAGCCGCCACGTGCCGTTTGCATGATCTCCAACGGGGAAAAGTATTGTGTTACCCGCGTAGTCCACCCCATCGAAGTTGATGGTGATATTTTTGGAATGGCCTGTCGCTGAAGGATCTAGACCGAAAAACTCAACTCCACCGCGCATGAACTTAGGGTCGCCGAGGTCAAACCGACTTCCTTTGGGGTCACCACGCTCAACCAAAGATTTCTTAGATAGATCAAGGATATTTCGTGATCCGCCTGTCATGCTTTTTGTCTCAAACCAAATAGTCTCACCTGCCTCACTTAGGGGAACAGTACCAGGGGTTGATGACGCTTGGGGAGCCCCCGCTTCTATCTTTTTCTTCTGTGTTTCGACGCGAGGTAGCTTTGCTGGAACACCATTGCCGAATAGTTGCTCGCGATTACCATCCTTTATAGCTGCTCTCGCTTGGCGGGCCTGCTCAGTGACCTCTTTAAATACATAACCGTTTTGGAGGAGCTTATCTATATCGTCTTGCGCGGCTATAGACATGAAAGAGTCTTTAAGCGAAGCCAACTCCCTGATGTAATCCTCCTGCTCCTTTAGTATTCGAGTCTCTAAGGTGCTCGATTGGTCCAGTGGTATTAACATTGAGCTTTCAAAGTTGGTCCACAGACCTCCACCAGTGAGGTTGTGTGAACCAACAACTATGAGTGCCTTTTCCCTCCCCAAAAAGTGGTAAATCTTTGTGTGGAATGTTTGACTCTTTTCGGAGTGCACTACATTTAATGAGTCGGTATGGAGCAGTAACGCTGTAAGAGCTTCGTAAGACGTAACGCCCAGGTCGACGCCTACGTATACATTGACGATTCCACCTCGGCGTCTGAACTTTTCGAGCGAATCCTTGATCCTGAGAACACCACTATTTTTAGCGAAAGCGACTACGATATTGAGTGTGTGGTACTCCGGTGAGTCGAGCAACTCGATGAGACGATTCCCAAGCTGCCCGGTAAATGGCTGATTTATCAATTCCATTAAACATTTCCTTGAAAATTAACGCTCGATAGAACAAGACTCAAAAGCCTATCTAAGGATCCGAACATACGAAATTCAAATCTCATTCGCAACCAGAGAAGCTCAACTCCGATGTGACGTAAAAATAACGAAGCCGGAGGTTTCAGGCGGCGTTTCCGAACCAGATACACCGCCTACTATTAGCGCTGATCCGAACAGGTTACTCACGACCCCAAAGCGCGCCGAAACAGTGCCTCTGGAAAGGTCGCTTGGACAAGGTAAAAAGTCTAAATTCATATGACAAAGTCCTCAAAGACTTCAATGGTCAACTCGGTCTTGAGGGGCGAGAGCAATTTTGAAAGCTTTAACTTCGAAAAACGAAGAGAACGGGTCAAATGATTAAACTGCCGCCCCCTGTTTACCAATTCGATCAAGTATTCAGTACCTGTCTTGAGGGGGACACGAAATTTCAAAGGTCCTTTTGCGACCCATGGTTGACCATGCGCCTCACGTCAATCACTGGGAAAGCGTTATGGGAAAAGCCGTTATTGAGACCATGAATGACGGCTAGACCAGTGTCTGTTATACGTCATAAATTTTTTGGGCGTATAACCCAGGGCGAGGAGCTAGCGAGTGGGCTGGACATTTTCAGCCAACTCAAGAAACCTGCAAAAAGCATTTGCCAGTTTCATTTGGCCGGGTGTTTTACAATCAGCCTCAAAAACAGCTGGTGAGGCAACCAACACCGCCAAGCACTTGGCCCTAGAAATCGCCACATTCAGTCGGTTCGGGCTATAGAGAAACTCCATCCCTCTTGGCGCATCTGCATGGCTGGAGGTCGCCATAGAAAAGATCGTGATGGGTGCCTCCTGACCCTGAAATTTATCGACTGTGCCCACCCTTGCATCGGGCAACCTCTGATGAATCTCAAACACCTGAGCGTTGTAAGGCGCGATAATCAGGATATCCGCCAGAGTCACTTCTTGCTCGCACCCTTCACCATCAATCCAAGTCGTATTACTGTTCAGAATCTCGTTGACGATTCGGAAGACCTCATCCGCCTCTTCAGTTGAACTACTCGTGTTGCCGCTGTGTTCAACTGGCACGAATCGTAAGCCGGTGCCAGAAAGAGAGCCTTCAGATTTGATCTCATGCTTTGCCGCCTTGGGAATGGCGGACAGTTTACCCTCGTAGAACAGTTCCGAATTAAAGCGGCAAATTTCTGGATGAAGGCGGTAAGTGACCCCCAGAAACAGACCTTGATCGTCAGAAATGGTCTGATGCCCCTCTAATAGGTGGTCCAAAGCAGAACAATCCGTCCCATCAGGGTGTGAGCCTTGAGTCGGCTGTTCAAGCTGTTGAGGGTCACCGAGCAGGATCAGACTCCTTGCACACGCAGATACCGCAACTACGTTGGCTAGAGCCATCTGAGCTGCTTCGTCGACAATCAGTACATCAAGCGTTTCTTCTGCTTCTGCTCGGGCCCAAAGAAAGCTCGTTGCGCCTGCAACTTGAGCAGTACCTTTCTCCAACGCTTTGAAAAGTGCTTGGTTGCTTTTCGCAAAGACCAGGTTGGGTTGATCGGGTTCCTTGCTGCCCCCGCTGGGCTTTTGAATGCATTTGAGATCAATGCCTCTCTTAACAGCAACATCGAGAGCTTTATCGATCAGATTTCGGATGACCTTGTGGCTATTCGCGGTTATCCCGACGGTCATCCCCTTTTCAACCAGATCACAGATAACGTGAGCCCCCGTGAAGGACTTACCTGTTCCTGGGGGCCCCTGAATCGGCAAAACATCACCATTCAAAGTGGGAGCGATTCGAAGCGCAGCATCCAACGTTAGCTCGCCCTCATGCTGAAGAGAGACTCCATCTTCACCGACCTTTGAGCGAAGCAAAATTGATCGGCCAGCTTTATATGGGCCATCACCCTCAATGCCATGTTCTGCTACGTACTCTCCTAAACGAAAAAGCGCGGCCTTCTGTTCATTAGTCCTTATGAGAGTGTGAGAAAATACCGCTTCAGGATGTATCTCTGCGGTTGCTCCCTTCTTTTTGATGTCCAGCGTTCCATCTTCCATCGACACTGCTTCAACCTTACCGAGATCGTCGCCTCCAGCGGCCTTCAGCTCATCCCCTGCCCGTACCTCAGTGTCCTGAGGAATGAACTTGTACCGGTCGGTCGGAATACCCTGGTTTGAGGTTTCGACGGTACCAACGAACTCAAGTCCTGAAATCGCAGCTCGTTCCCGCAGGAGTTCATCCGGCTGCAATTCACACAGCCGGAAGTATTCCCACCAAACAGACTTTTCTTCTCTTCGATGCCATTCTAATAAATGAGCCAGAATCCACCGTCCGTGCTGTTCGGGAGTGCGCTCTTCTTCGTCTACCGGAACTCCATCAATGAGGCGATCAACCAGTGCTTGAATACGCTGCGCCTGCTCATCAGCTTCTTCACTGGGCTCAGCTCCTGGTTCTGGCCTATTAATCGAATGTCCTTCGCTAATTAGTTCAGCCCGCAAGCTTTCAAGCCAATCTCTCAGAGCAGCGGTGGAGAAGCAGTCATCTGCGTTGTAAGCCTCTACAACCGATTTTGTCTCATCTGTTACAGAATCAAAGTCATCTAACTCGATGTGCGATGAGAGCTGTGTGAGCGCAACGTTGGCATCGTGAAGCGAAACCTTTCGTTCAAACTTGAAGAACGGTTCCAGCTTTTTGAGGGAGTAGCTTTCCACACTGGCACGGAGCCCGTTTCGAACGACACTCAGAAGGTCGACAAACACCAGCCCTCGAAGCAAATTGTCCATTTCGTTTTCACGCGAGGCATATCGCCCCATGAGACGTTTCAGAGCCGATGGTTCGTATGGAGCAAAATGGTAGACATGCATGTCCGGGTATTGCTGACGACGCTCTGTTAGAAAATCGATGAAACCCTCAAAGGCAGCTTTCTCTTCGTCTGGCCCAAAGGCCCATTCAGCCTTGTATTCGACCTCTCCGCTCTTGTTATTAAAGACATACCCAAACAAGTACTCTAGGCCATGCTCCCCGACGAACTGGTCACTCTCGATATCAAAGAACACGTCGCCTTCTGAGGGCTTTGGTAGTGTCCCAAACCCAGCACCGGGAACCGGATCGAGAAACTCTCGTTTGAGTTCACCACTTTCTCGGGCGACAACCTGAATCAAAGCTTGTGCTCGGGCTTTCTCGAGGGAGGGTTTAGTGCCTCGTTTTGGCTCGAACGGAATTGGTACTGGAAGCGCTGCCAAGTCTTTCATAGTGGCAACGCCGTGGGCGTTTAGCTCAACGATCTGTGCTTTGGTGATATTGGCAACGAGGCAGAGATGATCGTCGTCCCGTCGCCGCTGGTCGCATTGGCTTTGCCAACGACAGATGTCGCAGTGGGACTTGGGATCGGGATAGGTCTCGATAGGATCATCAGTATTGATGTCGGTTTCGGCTGCTTTCCGAACCTGCCGGAAATAAGCTGCGTAATCGGCGAACCGGTATTTTTGGGGCTCGTAGTCGCTCCATGGCGCAACTACAAAAATGAACTCGGGATCGACCTCTTGCACGCTCGCCAGAAGATCGGCATAAAGACAGAGCTGAAGAACGGTTCCACCCTTCGTCTCTCGCGCCAATTTTGTGTCAATGATCTCGTACGACCAGTCACCCAGCGCACTGGGCTTTTCTACTCGCTTCAGAAAATCGGCTCGTCCGCTCCAGCTTCCATTTCTGAGCGCAGCCTGGGCAATGATCGGCGCACCGGTTTTCATTGCCTCTATGGTCTGATTGATGCTTTCTTCGTTTACTTCGACCCCTTCGATGACAGTGACATCCAGTCCCGCAGATTTTAAGTGCTCGAGGTAGCCCTGCTCGTGGCGTTGCCCGCGCTCCCGTAGAATTTCCAGCAGAGGGTCGTAATGATCCGGCTTTTCACGTTCTCCTTGAGCCACCTGCTTTTCAAGGGTGACCAAATGGTTGCAAGCGCTGTGAGCAACAAGATCAGTAGCGGTGAGTTGAAAATGCCCATCCAGGTGTCTCATTGGCTGCAACCTCCGTTTGTGCAGGAACTTAAAGTTTATAAACTGCCGCACATAATGTTTGGGGAAAACTTGAGCGCATTTTCATTTTTTCAGCATTCTAGATACGCCAATTTAGACGACATTCTGCTATTAGACCAGTTAGGATGGTAAGACTATGAAATGAAGACTACTTTTCCCTTTTGAAGGACTCCCACGTTTGGCTACAAGTTTTTTTCATTTATTTGCTTGCGACTTGGATCGGAGCGCAGCCTGAAAGGCGAACTGACTACCAACAAAAGGATCGGCAGGTGGACCAGTACACATGGATACCAGCGTTTAAAGCACTCACGCAGTGGATCAAAGATTACGAGGATCGACAACCAGAACTCATCGCGATCCTACAAAAATTGGGAATAGAAAAGGGACTCACCGACGAAAATGAGGCCGGTGAAAAGGTACCTTTACAAGAAATTGATCCATTTAGCTTTTTTGCCATCTTCATGAAATATGGGGAAGAGACACGCAAGAAGCTGTTCAAGGAACTGATAGAGCTAATCGGCCTGGATGCACCACCTCCCTCCGATTTTTCCGGCGTGCCCAGTGCTCAGCCACTGAAGGTCTGGCTTTTCCCGTATGCCAAGTCTCGGGCTCCGGGAACAATCAGCAAGCTCTGGAAATTTTTTCGGGATGCGGCCACCTTCGAGTTCGACAGAGAGCAGTTTCAATCTGTGCTCTCGATTAAAGGAACAGGTTTCGCGAAGCTTACCCAGTGTCTATTTTACGCCTACCCCGACATCTATTTACCGGTGGACGGACAAACTCGCCATTGGCTTACCTCGAACGGCCTGGAGATTCCCAAACCCAACTGGCAAGACTACAGAGAATGTCTCCAACGCGTCCGCAATCTGACCGATAAGCCTTTCTGGGAAATTTCGTACCAAGCTTGGTACGAGAATCAAAGCACGCCATTCGACTCTAAAACCGCAGTTGAGCACCTTAAAAAGGTCTATCCCGGAACGTACTCGGGAACGATGCATATTGCAGGATTCAAGTGTACGAATGGGAAGCCTATTGCCCTTGATCCTAAACCAAAGTCAGTGAAGGTTTTTATTGGGGACAAACCTCCTGAAGAAATCCAACTCGAAAAAGTGAGGGAGTACGGCCCGCGAGACACCCGTAACCATCACTTAAAACAGCATGCCCCATCCCTTGCACTGGGAAGTACAGCCTACTTGGTACCGGTGTCATCTATGGACGAGCTGGACACGCTATTAGAGTGGTATGACGAGGAGGACAACGATATGTCTGAACCCATTTCGGAAGAAAACCTTCCTCAGAAAGAAGAGAACATCATGCCAACTGAACCACTCAACCAGATTCTCTATGGGCCTCCGGGGACCGGGAAGACCTACCGTACTACTGATCTAGCCGTCCGAATCGCCGATCCAGTTTGGTACCAAGAAAACGCTGATCGATCTGCGTCCTATGAAAACAGAGCAGCTATTAAAGCAAGGTTTGACGAACTGGTTCGATCAGAAAGAATTCAGTTTACGACGTTCCACCAGAGTTTTGCTTACGAGGACTTCATTGAGGGAATAAGGGCTGAAAGCCAGCCAGAAACGGATGAGCTTCACTATCCCGTGCGAGATGGAGTTTTCAAAACGCTATGCAAGAATGCCGACAAACGAGTAATCGCTCACCAAACTATCTCATCATCGAACCTGTCTGATAGAGCGATCTGGAAAATGTCCTTGGGCAATTCTCAAACGGCTGAAGCCGGTGAGGTTTTCACCGAGTGCCTTGAGAACGATTATGTACTCTTGGGATGGGGCGGAGACGCTGACTTCTCGGGGTGCGATGACTACGAATCTGTCAAAAAGCGATACCTCGAGCGTTACCCTTCTGAGACGCAGGAATATGCATTTCGAGCCGTTAATACCTTCAGAAACCAAGTAAAAGAGGGCGATTTGCTTGTTATTTCTGACGGCAATTCTCGATTCCGTGCAATTGCAGAGGTCACTGGCCAACACAGAAAACTTGAAGATAAGCCTGATTGGTTTCACCAAGCCCGTGACGTCAAATGGCTTCAAGTCTACGAAAATTCACGGCCTGTGAGTGAGCTGTATAGCAGCCAGTTCACCCAAAAGACTCTGTACAAATTGAAGCCCTCCAAGTTGAGCCTCAGTCGCCTTCAGGAAATGGTCTCAACGGAATCTCCAGAAGAGGACGCGCCTCCTCATGTTCTGATCATCGATGAGATCAACCGAGGCAATATCGCGCGGATCTTTGGGGAACTCATTACCCTCCTAGAACCGAGCAAGCGAGCTGGAGCTTCTGACGCGCAGTCGGTGACATTGCCTTATTCCAAAGAGCAGTTCTCAGTGCCATCCAATGTTTTTGTCATTGGTACAATGAACACAGCTGACAAATCCCTGGCCCAACTGGACCTGGCACTTCGTAGGCGCTTTAGCTTCGTTGAAATGCTTCCTGATCCAAGCAGCTTGTCCGACACCACCGTTTACGACATTCCGCTTGATACGCTTTTGGATATGATTAACCAGCGTATCGAAGTCCTGCTGGACTCTGACCATCAGATTGGGCATGCCTATTTCATAGAACTAGCAGGCATGGAATCGGAGTCAGAACGACAGGTGGCTCTCCGGCACATATTCCGCGACAAAGTCATTCCTCTGCTTCAGGAATACTTTTTCGAAGATTACGAGCGTATCGGTTGGGTCCTGAACGATCCTGCCAAAGCTCCCGAGCATAAATTCATTACTCCAGGAACGACTGGTGCTAATGCCTTCACGCGCAACTTAACCGATCTTTTCCCAGGGGAAATTGCAGAACAGTTGACCGATAACAGGTTCAAGATCAACGAAACCGCTTTCGATGAAGCAGAAGCGTATCAACAGATCGTTGGAATGCATCGGTGATTCAGGTTCGCGAGTATGCCGTCCTCACCGCTGATCCTGAGGCCAACCCGACTATGGATGTCGGGCAAGTGTCAGGTGCAACATTTGAGTGGCTTATCGACCTGCACAATCAGTGGGAGCAGGATTCAAAGCTCATGATTCGGAACGGCAAGAAATACCTAAAGCTGGGAAGCTACATCGGTTATCTCCAAAGCCCTTCCGGTGAAGGCATCGAAATTCTGCCAAAAACTGAATTTGCATCGCCGGAAGAGCCCGAGTCGCTGCGAACTCTTTTGCAGGACATGCTTAGATGCTCTGCGTCACTAGATGGCCGCGAAGGAGACTCAGCGGACCTCAAGCGCTCTGAGCTACCCATTCACGAATGGATCATCGCACAGTTTCTCAATCAGCTGACCCACCTCGTGAAGCGAGGTCTCCGATTCGATTACGAAACCGTCGAAGAGGAAAGTAGGTTTATTCGCGGTCAGTTGGATGTAGGCAGACAAAGCCGACAATCCCCAGCACGAGCCACTTGGTTCAATATCCGCCATGACGTATTCACCCCAAATAGGACCGAAAACCGTCTGCTGAGAACCGCACTGGATTACGTGCTTAAGCTCACGAAGAACGCTCGGAACTGGCGGGTAGCAAACACACTGTCTCACCAACTGTCCGTTATCGAGCCTTTCAGAAAGCCCCTGCCACAAATCGGTCAATGGCAGAACACCAAGTTGATGCAGCCCTACAAAGCCATAAAGCCCTGGTGTGTTTTGGTTGCGTATTCCAGACCAAGGTTGCCACTGATTCCAGACGAAGCCT
>TARA_R100000049_G_scaffold5007_1_pt1 | contig 12323 bp, 8 predicted proteins | sample TARA_R100000049 | Tara Oceans TARA_R100000049 (sample SAMEA2619992) | marine metagenome | biome: marine biome (ENVO:00000447); feature: mesopelagic zone (ENVO:00000213) & marine oxygen minimum zone (ENVO:01000065); material: "saline water (ENVO:00002010), including plankton... | reverse complement strand
CTGCTCCGGGGCCTGGATGACCTTCAGCACATACCGCCGGCCCAGGTACAGCATGCTCTCGCCACTTACCCACTGTCTCGGCCGGACATCCCGGTTGCGCTCGGCAATGTCGTCCAGGTGTTTGAGTATCCACCGGGCGCGGCGCTGGACGGCCGATTTGATTGCCGGCAGTTGGGCCGACTCCGGGGCATCGACCTGCACCATGCCGTTGGGATGCACATGCACCCTTATGGTTGCCTTCTTGTGTTCTGGCACATAGCACAGGTGGTACCGGAACTCCCGGTCACCGTACCGGGTCACGTATTCCAGCGGTTGTTCGTCCTGACGGGACTCTACCGATGTCATCAACGGCCTACTCCATTACGAAGAATCTGCACCACCTCATCCAGCATGGCTTTGGCCTTATCCAGCCCGATCAGGGCGAACAGACGGGGCAACAGGCTTTTGCGGACATCCTGCTCGATGCCCACGGGGTTCAGGGAATTCTCCGCCACGGCCCGGTTCACCACCTGGTCGATCTCGAAGGCCTCCTGAATCAGCTGCTCGCCTTTTTCGGCTTCCAGTTCGGCGAAGGCCTCACCCAGTACCAGCTTGAAGGCCCCATAGTAGGCTTGGGCGTGCTTGTTGCCCTCGAACCGGTCTGTGGGCAGGTCCGGTACGTCCCGGTCTTCCACCATGGCTTCCAGATCACTGAACAGCTTGAACTGGGCCTTGTAGTCGAACATGGACTCCGCTTTCTCGATGGCGTCCTTCAGCAGAGCGGAGAACACCTTCTTGGCATAGGGATCGTCGCCGAGCTTTTCCTCGATGGTCTTCTTGGTGCGGGTTTTGATCTTGTCGGTTTCGTTCTTGGTCTTTTCCTCTGACCAGTCTTCCGGCTTGTCATCCACGGCGTCGATCAACACCGGCTCATCACCGGGGGCGACATCCACACCCGTCACGTACCGGTCGATCAGATCCCGGATCTGGCCCTCGTATTCGGAGTAGTCCACGGTTTCCTGAGCGTCCAGACGGATGACCTTGCGCAGATCGGAGAACCACTTGAGATCGGACTTGTACCGGCGGATGTCCTGTTCGGTGAAGGCCTTGTCCTGGAAGAAGCTCTGAGTGGAGAGCGCGGTCTTCAGGCACATCCCGAACTCGGTCAGGGCCTCGTAGAAATCCTCCCGAAGCGCCTGCCGGGTATCCATCTCCACACCGTCCTCGTCGGTCTCGTACTTCGGCATGAAGATCTGCCGGTACTGCTCCTGATCCAGCACATTGCGCACCTCGCCGAAGAAACTCCAGAGCTTGTCGTGCAGGGCCGGCAGCTTCTTGTACTCGGTGTCCACGTTCGAATACAGGCCGTCGATGTCCTCGATGGCAAAGCCGCCCTGGGTCTGCTCTTCGTAGTTCTGGTAATCGGTGATGGCCGTATCCAGCTCTTTGAGAATACCCCGGTAGTCGATCAGGTAGCCGAAGGGCTTCTGGGGGTGTAGCCGGTTTACCCGGGCGATGGCCTGGATCAGGTTGTGCCCTTTGAGCTGTTTGTCGATGTAGAGCACCGCGTTGCGGGGTTCGTCGAAGCCGGTCAGGAGTTTGTCCACGACAATCAGGATGTCCGGTGGCCCGTCGGTACCGAAGTGCTCGATCACTTGCTTCTCATAGTCCTGGGGATCACCGGTCACGTTCTTCTTCCACCACTCCTGTACCAGCGGCAGATTGGATTCGTCGGCGTCAGTATGCCCCTCGCGGGTATCCGGCGGGGAAATCACGATGGCACTGGTGACCTGCCCCCAGCTGTCGAGGTGCTGCTTGTAGCGAATGGCGCTCAGTTTGCTGTCGGTGGCCAGCTGGCCCTTGAGTTCCAGTCCCGCTTTCTTGAAGTTCTCGCTGAAGTGCACGCTGATGTCGAAGGCGTTGAGCTTGATGCGGTCCTGGGCGGTATAGATCTGGCCCTGTTTGGCGTACTTGCGCTTGAGATCCGCCTTCTGGTCGTCCGACAGGGACGCGGTGACCTTCTCGAACCAGGTATCGACGGCCTTCTGGTTCACATCCAGCAGGGGTTTGCGCTCTTCGTACAGCAGCGGGGTAATCGTCCCGTCTTCTACCGCCCGCTTCATGGTGTAGGCGTGGATGATGGCGCCGAACTTCTCGGCGGTTTCGCTCTTCTCTTTCTTCAGCAGCGGGGTGCCGGTGAACGCAATGAACGACGCATTGGGCAGGGCCAGGCGCATCCGGTTGTGGTTTTCACCGCCCTGGCTCCGGTGTCCTTCATCGACGATGACGATGATGTTCTCGGACGGGTTGTAGCACTCCGGCTGTTTGGCGGCCGAGGCGAACTTGTTAATGATGGTGAAGATGATCCGCTCGGAGCCCTTGCCGATGCGCTTGGCCAGATCCTTGCCGGAGCGGGTCTTGGCCAGCGAGTCGCCGCTTTTCTTGCCGGCGATGTCGGAACCGAAGGCCCCGCCGGTCAGGAAGGTTTTGGACAGCTGCTTCTCCAGGTCCACCCGGTCGGTGACCACGATAATCCGGCAGTTCTTCAGGGCGTCGCTGAGCAGAAGCGCCCGACACAGGTAGACCATGGTGAAGGACTTGCCGGAGCCGGTAGTGTGCCAGAGTACGCCGCCTTTGCGCTCGCCGCTGGGTTTGAACTCGGAGATCCTCTCCAGCAGGGCTTTGATGCCGAAGGCCTGCGGGTACCGGGCGGCGATTTTGCCGATCTTCCGGTCAAACAAGATGAACAGGCGCAGAAATTCCAGGAACCGGTACCGGTCGAGCAGGCCGACCAGGAGCCGATCCTGTTCTGTGGGCATGACCGACTGTGACCAGAGTTGCTCGAAGTAGGCCCGGATCTTCGCGGGTTTGTCCTTAAACAGGGCGTCCTTGTCGGACACGGACAGTGAGCGGTTCTTGATGTCCTGCACGTACCGGTCGTCGAACTCCTCGTCCGTCCACTTTGACCAGAACTTCAGCGGGGTGTGCGTGGTGCCGTAGCGCCCGTCGTTGCGACTGATCGCAAACAGCAGCTGGGCGAAAGCGTAGAGATACGGCACTTCGTCGTTCTTCTGGTTGCGGAGGTGCTGGCTGATGCCTTCCTCCACCATGTTCTTGTTGGGGTTGCCGGAGGCCGCTTTCTTGGCCTCGATCACCGCCAGGGGGATACCGTTGATGAACGCCACCACATCCGGCCGGCGGGTATGGGTGCCCTGGGTGGACAGCACCTCCATTTCTTCGGTGACATGGAACTCGTTGTTGTCCGGGTTCTCCCAGTCGATCAGATGGATCGTGGGCTGTGCCTTCTTGCCACCGATGAACTCCGTCACGGTGATGCCGAGGGTCAGCATGTCGTACACGGACTGGTTGGCGTCCATCAGGCCCTGGGCCATGGAGGGTGTGGTGATCTCCCGAATCACCTGATCCACCGCCTGCTCAGACAACGGGTACCACTGCCCCTTGAACTCGAACTTGCGACGGCGCAACACCCGCTCCAGCACCGGCTTCATCACCACATCCCGCTGGCTGCCCCGAAGGGCCTGACACTCCGTGGCCGGCAGAAACGTCCAGCCAAGGTTGATCAACGTGGCCAGAGCCGGGATGTGACTGGAATGCTGCTCATTCCCTTGAGGGGTGGTGTTCATGCGGCCTCCGTGTCCACCTGTACCCGACGTTTGCCGGTGAGGAGCTGTTGCATCAGGGCTTTTTTCTCTTGCTTTAACTGGTCAAGCCTATTTTCCAGAAGCTCGGACTCCCTATCAGCTACAGATAAAACATGACTGATCGCCTGTTGCTCGGCAGGCTCAGGGAGTTTAATTTCCAGATTTTTTATGTCGGAACTGTTTACTGACTCGAAGGTGCTACCTTGGGAGAGACTGGCCCAACGTGGCTCATACCAAAGCATCCATTGGTATAGAAACTCCTGATTGTTTTTGTTTTTCGCTTTGATAGCGCATATTCCTCGACCGATACAAGCATCATGATGTGATATCGCAACACTGCCGACGGGTGCTCGAACGCTTAGTAAAATATCTCCAGGCTGGCAGACCTTTGTGATTTCCGAAGTGAAGACTCGTGGTTTTGATCGACGGCCTTCGATATCAGCATTGCCTTGAAGGAGAGGCAGGCCATCGCCTATTGAATTGTAGGCTGCCGATTTAGGTGATGTTCCCATTGTGATGGTAGCGGCGGCACTTAAAGATATTGCCTTAAATTCCCCCTCAAACCCCGGCAACCGCTTCTTCCCGGTCAGCAACTGCTGCATCAACCCTTTCTTCCGCTGCTGGCTGTTCTCAAGCAGGCGCTCGGTGGCGGTGATGGCCTGATCCCAGGTGGAGAGGATCTGGGCGATCTTTTTTTGTTCGGGGAGGGGGGGGAGATTGATTTTCACAGCGTAAACTAGATCACTACTGATGTTGCTTACCACTCCCCCTGCAGCCAACCGCTGATATTGCCGTTGTATTAATTCAGAACTTAGGATCTGAATCAAAAACTCCTTTTTTAGGTATTCTTCGTAATTACGAATGACAAACCAGCCATCATGGATATAGCCATCGATATTCAAGATATATGGTTTTCCAAAACTCATCGAGTTGGAAAGTATGATCTCGCCCTTGGACACTTTACGAGACTTCTTAGCCCCCTCTGGGGTTATTCGTTCTTTCGTTGAATCAATGTAAAGATCTCTGTTCTTTGTATCTCCAATTTTGATCCAGTTCACCCCATCAAGGCGGTCTGTCATATAGTTCACGATAGGCCTGGGAGAACTCCCACGATCAAGCTTCAGGATTTGCCTGAATGAAGCTTTTTTCCAGCCAACAGAATCAGGCACCATAACCCAACTCCTTCAGATACCCGTCCATCTGCTCGTTCAGCTTCGCAATCTCGGCCTCGATCTCTTTCCGCTGCGCTTGCACAGCCATCAGGTCGATCTCTTCCTCTTCCTCGAAGGTGTCCACATAGCGGGGGATGTTGAGGTTGAAGTCGTTTTCCTGGATCTCCTCCAGGCTGGCCAGATAGGCGTACTTGTCGAGGTTCTCGCGCTGCTTGTAGGTGTCGACTACCTTGGCGATGTTCTCATCGGACAGCTGGTTCTGGTTCTTGCCGGCCTTGAACTCGCGGCTGGCGTCGATGAACAGCACGTTGTTGTCCGCCTTGTCCTTGCGGAACACCAGTACCGCCGCCGGGATGCCGGTGCCGTAGAACAGCTTCTCGGGCAGGCCGATCACGGCATCCAGAAGGTTTTCTTCGATCAGCTTCTGACGGATCTTGCCTTCCGCTGAGCCTCGGAACAGGACGCCGTGGGGCACAACCACCGCCATGCGGCCGGTCTTCGGCTTCAGGGTCTCGATCATGTGCAGGATAAAGGCGTAGTCGCCCTTGGACTTGGGCGGTACTCCGCGTCGGAATCGGGCGTAGGGATCGCTGTCTGCGCCCTCAAAGCCCCATTTCTCCAGTGAGAACGGAGGATTGGCTACCACGATGTCGAAGTGCTTCAGGCCGCCGTTCTCATCGAGCAGCTTGGGGTTGCGGATGGTGTCGCCCCATTCCAGCTTGTGGTTGTCGATGCCGTGCAGAAACATGTTCATCTTAGCCAGGGCCCAGGTGCTGCCGATGGCCTCCTGACCGAACAGGGCGAAGTTCTTGGAGCCGTCGTTGCCCTTACGGATCTGGTTGGCGCATTTGAGCAACAGGGACGCGGAACCGCAGGCCGGGTCACAGATCTCATCGCCTTCTTTCGGCTCGACGATCTCGGCCATCAGCTCGGACACTTCCGGCGGGGTATAGAACTCACCGGCTTTCTTGCCGGAGGTGGCCGCAAAGTTCTTGATCAGATATTCGTAGGCGTTGCCGATGACATCCAGCTTCCCGATCCGACTCGGACGCAGGTTCAGCTCCGGCCGGGCGAAGTCTTCCAGCAGGTGGCGCAGGATGTCGTTCTTCTGCTTCTCATCCCCCAGTTTGTTGGAGTTAAAGCTGATGTCCTGGAATACGTCGGCCAGCTTGACGATGTTGGCCTCTTCAATGGCGTGCAGGGCCTTGTCGATCCGCTCGCCGTTGCCCGGCTCATGGCGCTGGTCATGCAGGGCGTAGAAGCCGGAATCCCGAGGCAGCACAAAGCGCTCGTTCTTCATCAGCTCTTCGATCAGCTCCGGGGTGTCACCATATTCGGCCACGTAGTTGTCGTAGTGATCCTGGTAGACATCGGACAGGTACTTCACGAACAGCATCGTCAGCACGTAGTCCTTGTAGATGCTGGGATCTACGGTGCCCCGGAAGGTGTCGCAGGCGTTCCAGACGGCTTTGTTGATCTGTTCCTGCTTGATCGAATCGTTACTCATGTCGTTTCCCTGTTGTCGTATCCGGACGAAGTATGTGTCGGGCAACCGCATCGGTCATGCGTTGCCGGTTCTCGATTAGCTGTTCCAAGAGGGCTTGTTCCTGCTGTACGGCCCCGACCAGTTTCATCATCAGCTTTTGCTGTTCGATGGGGGGCACCACAACGGGCAGGTCGCCCAACTGGGTTTTGGTCACACTGGGAGCTGCAGAACCCTGTGAGCACATGGCGAAGTATCGCTGGGCATCCACATGGTTAAGTTGCCAGGCCAGAAACTCGGGCATCAGGTTGAAGGCCTCGGGTTTCAGGCGCAGGTGAAAGAAATTCGGGGTGCAGACGGTGTTATGAGGCAGTGCCTTGATCACCGCGGCGTCATTCCGAGTGCCCCGGGCCATGAACAGGATGTCGCCGGGCCAGAGGTAATCCGGTCGCCGCCGGCCGGGCAGGGTCACCCGATCCAGTGTTTTGCCCTCCTTGTCGTCCAAGGGCTCCCCCACGCTCAAGTGGCGGAACTGCACCACGAACGCATTGCCATCCTTGTCCACCGGCAGCTTGCCGCGAAACGGGTAGCCTGGGTAGATGGCGGCCAGGCTGCGCAGAGGCAGTTGGTGTTTGGCGAGTTCGATCATGCAGTATGCTCAATGATGCATTTCATGTTGATCAGGTTAGGCATGAATGCATCATTCTGCAAGATGCAAATCTTAAATTAACGACTACGTGCTCTAATTATTGTTAAAACGAGCGACAAGTTGCGTCGTTGGCAGATGATTAAAAACAGTTTTCGGAGAATGGAAGGACTCAAGATTCGGTTCGTTGACCAAAGAGTGCTAGAGACGCGGTAGCCTTCGCGCATACCAAAGCGCTACTCAGCACCGCCTAGCCTTAGTATCATCCAATAGAAGCGGCTCGCACCTATTTCGTTCCAGGACCATGACCGGATATGGCTGAAAGAATCCGTATAGGATCAACTGAAACTGCGTTCCCTTTCATTCCTTCGGCAGATAAATTTCTGGAATATCTCGGTAAGCCCGGGGGGATGGCAGGGTTAATCAATGCACTAGGAAAGCACTTGAACCATCCTTTACCGGATCCCAAAACCGTACGAAAGGCGGTTAAAGAGGGAGTCTCGCCTAGAAGTGCTGCAAAAATTACCAACATGCTGGAAGCTGTCCCATCGCCTGAACTGCGCGATTACATAAATAGCTCAGAATTGGCGCCCTGGATCGAGACCTCGCTGAATAACAATGGGCTGGCCTGGCTTTGCTTGACCAAAGGCGCGAGCTTGCAGATATTTCCGTCCGATAGCCCCGATACCTTTATCGAACGATTTGTTCGAAGGCGGGCCGAACTGGAGATGGAGTTACTTCGGTCCGGCTTGGAGCTTAGGGAAAGCAATATCTCGCGCTCGGGGTGCGAAGAGAAATGGCGGGACAGGGTAAAAGGCTTCCTGAAAGCGAATACCCTTGTGGACTTCTGCCATATTGAAAAAGGCCTACAGGCCGCCGGAACCATCAAAGCCAGTACAGGTGATGCTAGGCGCGAGCAGCTAGGCCTGCTGCTAGGTTTATACACCCGCATTAGAATTGACTTCTATTACCAGCTATTGAGCAATATCTCCCTAGACCTCATACGCTGGTATGCCGAGCAAGACACTCTCCGGAGCCATGAGAAACAATGGCTGGTCGACAACAGCTTTTTTGGGGATATGTTGCCAGTGTTCGATGGCGAAAGGCTGACCTTACCCTTCGAGAGACTACTCGATACTTGGCGGAAGGGTGCCGGTGCCGACGGTCAAGATCTATCCTGGGGCCAGATCGCGGAGCACTTACCGGATCCCTACGGCTTAGATGCCACTGAATCCTTGGCTCGAAATCAGACGGTTGAGGAGCGGAGGGAGAGGGTGCGCGAGAACAAAAAATCGAGGCTTTTGGAGTGGCGTAACGGGACTCGACCCAAACCAGAGCAACTAAGCGAATTTGTTCGAAACCTTACCCCAAGAGAAGACGATGTGCCTTTGGCAGAGATGAAATTAGATATCGCGTGTATTTACGGGGCCTTTATATTGGATGAACTGGGCAATTTTCAGAAATGCGGCCTGATAAATGCGCTGAACGATACCTTGCCAGCTTTTGAAAGCTACCCAACGTACTGGGCAAAATACAGGTCTCAAGCCGCGAAGATTCTCGCGGCTTGAGAAGCATACTACTTACCCTTGGGAGGGTTATTCCCGCGACCGCCGCCAGAGGGATTGCCTGTTGTACTGGGTGCGTTTTCTGGTTTAGCCATAATGCTCACCTATATAGATTAGTTTCTGAAGATCGGCTCTGCCTCTGCCTGTTTTTGATGATCAGCGGTGCCGATTTCAGGAGTATCTATGATTCTGACGCTGCTGGTGAGGTGAGTCGTCGCGGGAAATTTTCGGAGTGGTAGATGCTTGTGATAGTGCTCAAAACCGGCTGCGCATAATCTGAGGTTATGGTGAAACCTATACCTCGACGCTGAACCGTTCACTCATTGCTATATAAGCTTGGATCACACTGCTCACCAACGTCTAGGTTAGGGGTGGGGCGTCAGTTGTAACCTGAATCCACTCCTGAAACCGAGCATCTTCGAACTCATAGTTACCATGGGAAACCAGCGACAGGTGTTCACCACGAAGCCGATTAACTGCATTTTGGATGTGGTGTGTTTCAACCTGGTCTGGGTCAATTCCAAGATGGCCGGCGATATAGTCTTTACAGGCCTCCTGGTATAGACCGGTGCCTCCATGGGCGATCCAGGTCAGTATGGCTTGATCGATGCTCTTGAGCGTGTTCCAGGTGGCTGGGTAATTGCTGTCTTCCACCTGCTCATCCCGAGCTACAGCAGCTTCGTTAATGATGTCACTGGAACCGCTGAGAATCATCTTCTCAAGCACAGAGCGGAACTCTCGCGGTACATAGTTGAGTGTGCTGAACGCAATCAGCCCATCCCGCAGGGAAAAGTCTTGGCTCGTAGCTTGTTTGTAGCACTGACGCATGTGCTCAACGAAGCCAGAACCAAGCTGAGGCAGGTCAATTTGCGATGAGCTCTGGAAGAGTGCGGCCTTGCGCTTGTTAAAAAGTTTTCGCAACCCATCCCGGCTAGAGCCGGTATACATGACTCTGACCCGCTTTCGGTTCTGATCTAGGAACGTCCGGAGGAAAAAGACCAGGTTTTCAAACTCCGGCCGGGTGGCCAGGTGCTGCGCTTCGTCTAGGCACAAGAGAATGCGATCGTGTTTGGCGGCCAAGGTACTGAGGGCTTCTTTCAATGCTCTCAGTGTGTCTGGATCATTAGCGCTGCCAGCCGCCTTCGAAACATCAAGAGATCCACCAAACTCACCGGCAGCATTTGCATGAACACTTAACCGTGCGCTGGCAATTTTCTTTGTTGTTCGCTTCCACCAACTCGATCCTTCGAGTGCCACATTGATGGCAGCTAAGAGGGATGACGTTGGATCATCCTTGTTCTCCCAGAAACTGACATAAACAGGGGTATAGCCCCGCTGTGCGGCTGCGGGAATGAGATCCAGAAGAACAAACTCGGTTTTCCCCATACGCCTGGGGGCGAACAGGGTTAGCGTGTCAGATAAGCCTTGCTCGTAAGCGATAAGGACTTTTTCTGTCAGATCCTTGCGCGGGTAATGCCAGTCAATGGTCATGGTTAATAACCTTTAGTAAGCCTCAATACTAATTAGTATCTCACCTTACTAAAATATATTAAAGCTGGTGTAAGTCCAGCCATCGTTCGAGCACCCCTTCGTTTGGGAGATATCTCACATCGATCTAGCATTCACAGTGCTAAGGTTTTCCCCGAGTCACTGAGTCAGGATGACCGGGACTCAAAGCCGGCAGGGATGCCAGGCAAATGCGACACCTGCCCAGTGGTGTGACTCGCCAGGGAGAGGCCTGGCACCAAACGAACGCCCTCAAAAACTCATTTGAGTAAACGCTCAGTGTCGGAATAATAGACCTCCATGCAGGCTTCCCCTTGCTGACCATCCACCTCCGATATCCTCGCCACCTTTTCGACCGGCCGGTGACGGCTTACTCCGGGCTAGGGCCGGTGTCCAAATCCAAATCCAAATCCAGATCCAGCACCGGTGTAGGTGTCGGTATAGGTTCCGGTGTCGGGGCGGGGGATTGCCCCGGTATCGGCGTTTGGGCATTGCGTACCGCCCGGGTAGCCGTGACGGACTTTAGGCCACCGCTGCCCCGGCCTTGCCGTGCGTGCCCGTAGTGTTTGCGGGTCCGAGCAGAGGCCTGACCCAGCGCCTGGGATAGGCGGTCGTCGTTCCAGCCGCGGGCCTTTTGATCCCCTGAGAATTGATGCCTTAGGCTGTAGGGGCTGATCTTCTTAAATCCTAACCGCGCCGCTGCGCGAGTGAACCGCTTACGCCAGGCACCCAAATCCCCGCCGGCGACAAGCCGACCATCCTGCCATCCCGGGTGTTCAAGCAACCAGTGGACCAGAGGGTCAGCGCCGTCGAACGTCAACACGCGCTGCTCTTGACCGCCCCTTGTCAGGTCACTGACCTTAGCCCCCAAAATGGTGACCTTCAGGTCCTCGTCATCGCGTTCAAGCAACACGCCCTCCCGAAACTCGGCAGGCCTGCACCCGGTCAAGGCCAGCACGACCGCCGGCACCCGGTCCGCTTCCTTCAGCGCGCCAATAACCTGCTCTCGCCAGTCCGGCGGCAAGCCGGCCAAGGATTTTCGCTTGCTGGTTTTGCGGGATCGGCGCGGCCCCACAGGGTGGTATTCCGGTTCCTTGCCTTGAAGAATCTTGGCCAGCTCCTCGGCCTGATGTCGGTGCACCAAGGCTGTGTCCCGGTTTCCCGCTTTGCGCTCCCGATCCGCTGCCCTCAGGCTTTCCCGCAACAGGTCGGCCAATCTATGTCGGTACGCCGCCCGGAGTAAATAGCCGTAGCGCTTGCTGACGTTGCGGGCCGTGGCGTAATCGTGCCATTGCTCCCCGTCCAGCCGCTTGGTTATCCGGCGGTATTCCTCTATGGTTGAGTCTGATCTGCCGTCCAGGATATCCCGGGCAATCGAACGCATTTGACCTGTGTCCATCTTGGCTCCCCTGTGCCCCTCCGCCGTTTCGGCTCCGGGGGCGTTACGCCGGCAGGCCGGCTCCACTGGCGACGGTCCGTTTGCACTCCCCGCCGCGCCTCCGTGATATTCCCGGTCGTGTTACTATCGCAACACAACCGAAAACATCACTACGGCCATATTTTTGACCGCTGTCGCGCACCAAAAATATTACAGCCGAATGGAGCCCCGCATGTCAAAAACCGTTGGTCTTTCTGCCAGGATTCCCGAAGATATCGATGCCATTCTGAATGCCGAAGCCGCCCGCCACGGCATCAAAAAAACCGCCGCTCTGGTGGCACTCATCAGGGCCAGCCAAGGCCCGGAATCGGAAGTGTTGTTGCGGGAAATTCAGGCCGCCCGGGAAGAAGCTGCCCGAGCTGCGGAAACCAGCGAGGCCCTCGCCAGCGCGCTGGAAGAAATTCGCCGGGAATTGGGGAGGCTCCAGAACTCAGTCGAGGCCAACAAGCCCCGACCGGTGACCGGCACCGCCACCGGCTGGCTGGGGAAATGGCTCGGCACCCTGCGCCTAAGCCCCGTGCCACCCGCCAAGGCCACCAAACGCCGCACCAGCGGCCCCTCTCAAAAAGTCGGGGCCCCGACTCGGCGTCCGAAGTTTTAGCCAGTCAGGTGCCAACGAATAAATCGCTTGATCAGGCACGGTTTTTCACCCAAGGGTGCGGGCTACTTTTTCACCATTTAACTATACATACTCTCTGGTACACCTCGAACTACTACACTCCACGTTACACAGGACTGAAATAGGTAGGGTGTCTCGTTACTAAAATTTAGTCTGATGCCTCGTTTTAAATAAATTACAACCAGGTTTGGCCGTTCATTGGCCGTTCAGTGGCTGTTTAGTGGCTGTTTAGTGGCCATTTCTCGAGGACGCC
>TARA_R100000049_G_C1956490_1_pt1 | contig 12553 bp, 11 predicted proteins | sample TARA_R100000049 | Tara Oceans TARA_R100000049 (sample SAMEA2619992) | marine metagenome | biome: marine biome (ENVO:00000447); feature: mesopelagic zone (ENVO:00000213) & marine oxygen minimum zone (ENVO:01000065); material: "saline water (ENVO:00002010), including plankton... | reverse complement strand
CAATCAGGATGACGGTCAGCCCGGTTGCCATCGCGAGCAACGCCCCGCCAAAACCAAGCCAGGCCAGAAGCGCACCGCCCATGAAAAAACCGGCCCCTTTGAGCGCGTTTTTCGATCCGGTCAGTAGGGCCACCCAGCGAAACAATGCCCCGTCGGCATTTTCGGGCACCAGAACCTTGATGGCCGACTTGCTGGACATTTTGGTCAGGTCCTTGGCGACACCCGATGCGGCCTGCAGGCCCATGACATAGGCAACCGATATCCACGGCAGCCAGTTTTCATTGGTCAGGGACAGGGCGGAAAGGGCGGCGATCTGGGTGATCAGCCCGGCAAACAGGGTAAAGCGGAGCCCGCGCGCCTGTGCCAGCCAGCCACCGACCAGATTGGTGATGACCCCGGCACATTCATAAAGGACAAACAGAAGGGCGATTTCAAAGGCCGAATATCCAAGGTCATTGAAATGCAGCAGAACCAGCATGCGCAAAGCCCCGTCCGTCAGGGTAAATCCCCAATAGGCGGATGTGACAAGGGCATAATTGCGAATGGCCGATGACATGAAAATGATCCTAAAGGCTTTGGGCGACTTTGGCGGCCAGATCAACCATCCGGCAGACATAGCCCCATTCATTGTCATACCAGGCGAATATTTTGACCTGCCGTTTGTCGATCACCATGGTTGATCCGGCATCGATGATCGAAGATCTGGGATCGTTCAGATAATCGCAACTGACCAGCGGGCGTTCCTCGTATCCGAGAATCCCGGCAAGATAGGTTTCCGAGGCGGTGTGCAGCAGGTTATTGACCGTTTCGACATCGGTGTCGCAGGCGACTTCGAACACGCAATCGGTCAGGGATGCGTTCAGCAGCGGCACGCGCACGGCAATGCCGTTCAGCTTTCCGGCCAGTTCCGGGTAGATCATGGTGATGGCGGTGGCCGAGCCGGTGCTGGTGGGGATCAGCGATTGCAGGCTGGACCGTGCGCGGCGCAGGTCCTTGTGCGGCAGGTCAACCACGGTTTGGGTGTTGGTCACATCATGGATGGTGGTGATGGCACCATGCACGATACCCAGGTTTTCGTGGATGACCTTGACCACCGGGGCCAGACAGTTTGTCGTGCAGCTTGCCGCGGTCAGAAGGTGATGGATTGCCGGATCATAGAGATCGTCATTGACGCCATAAACGATGTTAAGCGCGCCTTCCTTGACCGGGGCGGCGACGATGACTTTTTTCACCCCCTGATCAAAATAGGGCTGAAGCGTTTCGGGGGTTTTGAATTTGCCGGTACATTCGAAAACGATATCGCAGCCCTGCCCGACCCAGTCGGTATCGCCCGGTGTGGCATTTTCCGAAAAGGTCAGGACGGCTTGGCCATCAATGACAACCGTATCATCGATGCAGGTTACCGGATGATCCCAACGCCCATGCACGGAATCGAATTCCAGCAGGTGGGCGGCGGTTTTCGCCCCGCCGCTGATTTCGTTGATATGGACGAATTCAAGGCCGGGATGGCCCCAGCCTGCACGCAAGGCAAGACGCCCCATGCGGCCAAAGCCGTTGATGCCGATACGGATTTTGCGGCTCATTTCGAGGACTCCTGAATATCAGGTCACTAACGGGGGCCGTTAGTGACCGTTTCGCGTTTTATGCGCTTTCGTTCGCGGGCATTCCGGTTTTGCCAATGTCGTCGAGCTTCTGTTGCAGCGACATCCGGTCAAGGGATGCGAAAGGCAGGCTCATGAAAATTGAAATCCGGTTGCGCAGCATGCGATAGGCATCGGCGAAGGCAAGGCGGATTTCGGCCTCGGTTCCGGTGGCACTTGCCGGATCGGGTACGCCCCAATGGGCGGTCATCGGGGAGCCGGGGAAAATCGGGCAGCTTTCCTTTGCCGTCTGGTCGCAGACCGTAAAGATGAAGTCGAATTTGATTTCGTCCTGCGCGGAATAGACTTCCATCGGCTTGGAGGAAAAGACAGACGGATCATCGCCCAGACTTTTGAGAAGGTCGATTGTATAGGGATGCAGATTGCCGCGCGGATGTGCCCCGGCGCTATAGGCATGAAAATGCCCTGCGCCTTCACGGTTCATGATGGCCTCGGCCATGATGGAACGTGCGGAATTCCCCTGACACAGGAACAGGATGTTATAGGTACCGCCAGTCATGATGATGTCTCCGTCCGGTTATGCCGGTTTGGCGTTTCAACAGCAGGTCGAGGTCGATGTTTCGCCGGAAACCGCGATACCGCAAAGTTCCGGGCGGCCCTGACAGCAATCATCGGCAAGAAATCCCAAAAGATCACGCATAACATCGGGGACGATCCGATAGATGATCGACCGGCCGTTGCGTTGCGATGTGATCAGTCCGGCCTGGCTTAGAACCGACAGATGGGTGGACATGGTGTTGTGCGGGACCACAAGGCTGCGTGCGAGGTCGCCTGCGGCCATGCCGTCTTCGCCCACGCGCACCAGAATCCTGAATGCTGCCAGACGGTGTTCCTGTGCCAGTGCGCCAAGGGCGCTGATTGCTGTGATTATTTCCATATGTCGGGAAATATTGACATAATGAAATGATGGCAAGTGACATTTTTGTTTCCACCTGCCGCGTCGTTAGGCTTGAAAGAGATTCGAAATGTTTTTCAATGGTTTATCAGGACATAATAAAAATATACCAAATAACCGGTTTTTTAGTTATGATGGCGCCATGAAAGAAAAAGACATCGCACCCGCATTCGCCGCATTGGGCCACGAAGCCCGTTTGAAAATCTATCGCCAGCTGATCAAGGCAGGCGACGGGGGGCTTAATATTGGTGATATCGGGCGGCTGATCGGATTGCCGGCATCGACCCTTGCCCATCATCTGGGGGCGCTGGTGCAGGCAGGACTGGTGCATCAGGAAAAGCAGGGGCGTGAAGTGATCAACCGTGCGGATTACGACGTGATGCAACGGGTTGTCGGTTTCATGATGGATGAATGTTGTGCGGGGGTTGATCTGGATGGTGAAAATCCGGCCCGTGCTGACGGAAATCTGGAAACGACCTGACAGGCGGTTCTTTTTGTTTGGTTCAATATAACTATTATTCTAGGGATATAGATATGACCGAAATTTCCCTTCAACTCAGACGCCTTGGGCAGACTGCCTTCCGGATTGACCGTGTGGTCGTGGCCTTCGCGATTGTTGTTGTTCTTGTTGCCCTGCTTGATCCGGCGCAATTGCGGGCGAGCCTTGAATTTACGGCACTTTCTTTGCGTGATACCGCGCCGTTTCTGTTTCTGTCGATCGGCATTGCTGCCTATGCCGGTGCCAGTGGGGCGGACAGCATCATATCGCGGGCCTTTTCCGGGCATCCGGTCAAAATGGTTTTCACCGCCGCGGCGTTCGGGGCGCTGTCGCCGTTCTGTTCCTGCGGGGTCATTCCCCTGATTGCGGCGTTGCTCAGCATGGGGGTGCCGCTGGCACCGGTCATGGCGTTCTGGCTGGCATCGCCGGTGATTGATCCGGCGATGTTTGTTCTGACGGCGGGGACGATCAGCTACGAATTTGCGATCTTCAAGCTGGGGGCGGCCATATTCCTGGGGCTGTCTGGCGGTTTCGTGACCATGTGGCTTGCATCCGCCGGATTGCTGTCAGAGCCGCTGCGCGATGGTGTTGGCAATGGCGGATGCGGCGGGGCAAAAATACGCAGCCCCAAATCCCCGGTCTGGGCGTTCTGGCGGGAACGGGACCGCATTGCGAAGTTTCGCAAAACCGCGATTTCGACCACCCTGTTTCTGGGTAAATGGCTGGCTTTTGCCTTTTTGCTTGAAAGCCTGATGATGGCCTATGTCCCTGCGGACCGGATCAGTGCCCTGTTGGGCGGGGCCGGGATGCTGCCGATTTTGACCGCAACGCTTGTCGGGGTTCCGGCTTATCTGAATGGCTATGCGGCCCTGCCGCTGGTGTCGGGCCTGATGGAACAGGGCATGCAGACCGGGGCGGGAATGGCGTTTCTGGTGGCGGGGGGTGTTTCATCCATTCCGGCGGCGATTGCGGTTTTTGCCTTGGTAAAGCGCCAGATTTTCGTGCTTTATCTGGCCTATGCGCTGATCGGGTCGTTTGTGGTGGGGATATTTGCCCAGATCGGGTTGGGCTGATTGCCCGATCACATGCCCGATATGACGATTTCGGGATGGCACGCGCGCCAAAAATCAGTACAGTGCGCGCCAACCCGAAATCATGATCAATGGATGAACCATGCCGACGATCGACGAGCAGGTATCGCGCCGCCGTACCTTTGCCATCATTGCCCACCCGGATGCGGGTAAAACGACACTGACTGAAAAGCTGCTGCTTTTCGGGGGTGCCATTCAGATGGCCGGTGCGGTGAAGGCGAAAAAGGAACAGCGTGGCGCACGTTCGGACTTCATGAAGATCGAACAGGATCGCGGTATTTCGGTGTCATCCGCCGTCATGACGTTCGAGTTTGAAAAGAACATCTTCAACCTGCTTGATACGCCGGGCCACGAAGACTTTTCCGAAGATACATACCGCGTTCTGACCGCAGTTGATTCCGCCGTCATGGTGATTGATGGTGCCAAGGGGATCGAGGCCCAGACGCGCAAGCTGTTTGAGGTCTGCCGCCTGCGCGATGTGCCGATCACGACATTTGTTAACAAGCTTGACCGTGAATCACGTGATTTCTTTGAACTGATCGATCAGATCGAACGTGACCTTGCGCTTGATGTGTCGCCGGTGACATGGCCGATTGGATCGGGCCGGGATTTCCATGGCTGTTACGATCTGGTCAATGATCAGCTTCTGTTCATGGAAAAAGGCGGCAATGTCGTCAAGGAAGCCATTCCGATCAAGGGGCTTGATGATCCGAAGCTTGATGAACTGATCCCGGATTATCTTCTGGAGAAATTGCGCGAAGAAGTCGAAATGGTGCGCGAAATCTGCCCGCCATTTGATTTGCAAAGCTACCGCGAGGGGCATCTGACGCCGGTTTTCTTTGGCTCGGCGGTCAATAACTTTGGTGTGCGTGAATTGCTGCGCGGACTTGGCGATATCGCACCGACCCCGCGCCCGCAGGAAGCGGCAACGCGGCTTGTTGAGGCCAACGAGACAAAGGTTTCGGGCTTTGTGTTCAAGGTGCAGGCCAATATCGACCCGAACCATCGTGACCGCATTGCGTTCATTCGCCTGTGTTCCGGCCATTTCAAACGCGGCATGAAATTGAAGCACGTGCGCGCGGGCAAACAGATGGCGGTGCATAACCCGATGCTGTTCTTTGCCAATGAACGCGACATTGCCGAAGAAGCCTGGCCGGGCGATATCATCGGCATTCCGAACCACGGCACATTGCGCATCGGCGATACCCTGACCGAAGGCGAAGACCTTCGTTTCCGGGGTGTTCCGGCCTTTGCCCCGGAATTGTTGCAGAAGGTGCGCCTTGATGATCCGCTGAAGGGCAAACATCTTCAGCGCGCGCTTGAACAGCTTGCCGAAGAAGGCGCATCACAGGTGTTCAAGCCGATGATGGGGGCTGACTGGATCGTTGGTGTGGTCGGGCAGCTTCAGTTCGAGGTTCTCAAAGAACGCATCGCGGCCGAATACGGCATCAAGGTGCATTTCGAACCGACACCGGCCTATGCCGCGCGCTGGGTGATGGGCAGCGATCCGCTGGAAATCAAGAAATTCCGCGATGCCAACCAGTCGGCCCTGTTCGAGGATCACGACGAAACGCTGGTGTTTATCGCGCGCAATGCCTGGCATCTTGAAACCACGCAACGCGATTGGCCGAACCTGAAATTCGAAGCCACGCGTGAGCAGAATATGGTTGCGGCTTGACGCGGGACGCAATCGGGATAGCAAAAAGGCCGCCCTGAAAATTTCGGGCGGCCTTTTTGTTTGTCTATTGTTGTGTGTGGTCAGCCGAGGAAATACCGCCCCGCCGCGACAAGCACCATGCCCGCGACCATCGCGGCAAACAGGTTGCGCACGACAATCATCGTAATCACGGTGGCGGCGGCACCGGCGATGCCGATGGGCCCGGCGGACAGGGCGCTTGGCACCCAGACGGAAATCAGGACCGCACCCGGAAGGCGTTCAAGCACATGTGCCCAGCGACCGTGTTGCGGCAGGCGGTCGGCCATCAGAAGGCCGCCAAGGCGCATGCCGTAAGTCACGGCGGCCATGCCAAGGATGGTCAGGACCGAGGCGGTGCTGAAGGTGGTCAGATCAGGGAAACTCATCATTTGCCGGCCTCCGTCGAATAGGTGCCTTCGGGGGCGCCATAAGCATCTGCTGCTATTTCAGTTTCGGGTGCTGTATCGTCCATGTCCTCGCGCCATGTCAGGGCGGCGACAATCACCCCGGCCCCGGCCCCGGCAAGGATCGACCATGTGCCGGGCAAGGTGTAATGCCCGATCAAAGATCCGATAGCGGCGGCCAGCCACGGCAGAAGATCAACCCGGCCCTTCCACATGCCGACCGTGAGTGCGGCAAAGACCGCGGTAAAGGCGAAATCAAGCGCATAGACATTCGGGTCGGGTATGCCCCCGCCCAGCAGATATCCGATGGTGTTGCCCGCCGCCCAGACAACGCCAAGAAAGATCCCGCCGCCCAGCAGGAAGCCCGGATTGGCAAGGTTTTCCTGGGTCATGGTCACCGCCCAGTTTTCATCGGCGACCATATGCATGCCGCAGATTTTGACCCAGAGCGGACGGCCACGAAACACCGGGCGCAGCGACGCGCCAATCAGGACATAGCGCAGATTGATCACCGCAGTGGCGACAATGATCGTCACACTGGGGATGGTTTCGCGCCACAGATCGACCGAAACGAATTGCGCCGATCCGGCAAAGACCGTGAGGCTCATGAACAGAAGTTCACCCAGCGACAGACCGCGCTGGGTGGCAAGCACGCCAAGCACCGCGCCAAAGATCATGGTGCTGGGCAGCAGGGGCAGACAGGCGATGGCACCGCGTCTAATGGTGTCGGCATCGAAATGCCGGGTCGGGGCAGATCCGGGGCGAGACATCTTGTGCGTTTCCGTTTTTTATCGCTGGTGGCGACTTATGACTATTGGTGGTGGGCGAGGAGCCTGCCCTTAATCTAGGGAAGTTCCAAACAGGAATATTGGATAATATTGCTATTGCGATTTAACGGATTTCATCGCCAGCGTGGCCAAAATCATCGATCAGCATGTCGAGAAACAGCTTGGTGATCGGATCGGTCTGTTTGCTGTCATCAAAGCATGCCTGAAAGGTGACTTTGACCGTGAACTGGTCGCGTTGGATCATGCGCATGCGTCCGTCGTCGACGAATTGCCGGGCATAGTGTTCGGGCAGATACCCCAGATACGCCCCTGACAGGATCAGGCGGGCTTCGGCCTCCATATCGGATACGGTTGCATGTGGCCGGGCGATTGCGAATTCCTTTAAATCACGCCCCAGCCAAGGTTTGCGCCCGATCAGGCGATAACGCCGTATTTCATCAATATCGATTTCGGGGTCGGGCCGCGCAAACAGCGGATGCGCCGACCCGCAGTAAAAGCGATGGATTTCGGTATAAAGCGGGATATAGCGCAGGCCGAGAACCGTTTTGGGAAAACTGCAAATCCCGATCTGGATATTGTCGGTCACCACCTCGCGCAGCAGATCATTGGGCGGGAGGGTTTCCACATTCAGTGTGACATCGGGGGCGCGTTCGATGAACCGGGCGATGGTTTTTTCAAATCGGCGCGTGCCAGGATCGGTGATGGTGTTATCGGTCAACCCGATGGTCAGCGTGCCACTTAGCTTGTCACGCAGGGCACGCATCTTGGTTTCATATTGTGCAATAGATTTGAAAATCCGGTGGGCTTCGTCAAATACGACCTGACCCTCGGCAGTCAGGGCAAAGCCGCTGCGCCCGCGTTTGCACAGCGTAAATCCCAAGCGGGTTTCAAGGGCAGTGACATAGCTTGAGATTGTTGAAAGTGAAAGGTTCAGATCGCTTTGCGCGGCGGCAAATCCCCCGGCCTCTACAATGGTTGCGAAGATGCGCAACAGTTTCAGATCGGCCTGTTCTGTGATCACCGGGCGGTTTCCCCACGCAAATGAAATTACTTTGATGGTTACCAAAGTAAAGTTCAGGAATATGTGATTTTTTTAGAGCGTGCAATTTGATCTGATGGCCCGATCAGACAAATTCTGCGGTCCTGCCTGTTTGTGCGGGGTAAAGGGCGTGCAGTGATCAGGAGGTTCCATGTTCACAGATGACAAGCTTGCCAGGCTGCGCGAAAAATATGGCAATGCCAAAGGGGCGGATGTGTTCGATCCGCATTTCAGCGAGGTTGCCCGGTCGCAGTTTTCTGAAAGTGGCGGGCGGAAATGGCCGTTTGCCGGGGTGCCGACCTTTCTGGATGCGCAATATGCCGTCGATGCGGCACAAAACAACTTTGCCGGTCTGGATGTCGTGCTTGTTGGTGTCCCGATGGATTTGGGGGTTAGTAACCGCGCAGGCGCACGCCTTGGCCCGCGCGCCGTGCGCAATATTGAACGGATTGGCCCATATGAACATGTGATGCGCATGGTGCCGGGGGCGATTGCCCGTATTGCCGATATCGGCGATGTGCCATTTCGCAGCCGTTATTCGCTGGAAAAATGTCACGAGGATATCGAGGCCTATTTCAACAGGATTGTTGATGCGGGGGTGATCCCGATTGCAGTCGGCGGCGATCATTCGATCAGCTATTCGATCCTGAAGGCGATTGGCCGGGATCGTCCGGTTGGCATGATCCATCTTGATGCCCATTGTGATACCTGTGGGGCATATGATGGTTCGAAATTCCATCACGGCGGGCCGTTCCGTGAGGCGGTGATGGATGGCGTTCTGGACCCCGAACGCACCATTCAGATCGGTATTCGTGGGCCGTCGGAATATGTCTGGGAGTTTTCCTATGACAGCGGCATGACCGTGATCCATGCCGAAGACGTGCCCCAGATGGGCGTGGAAGCCGTCATTTCCAGGGCTTGCGAAGTTATTGGCGATGGTCCGGTTTACCTGTCGTTTGATGTGGACTGCCTTGATCCGTCCTTTGCGCCGGGTACGGGGACACCCGAAATCGGCGGCCTGACTTCGCGCGAGGCATTGGCGATTTTGCGGGGGTTGCGCGGTCTTGATTTTGTTGGTGCGGATGTTGTCGAAGTTGCCCCGCAATATGACGCGACAAGCAACACGGCCCATGTCGGGGCACAGATTTTGTTCGAGGAACTTTGCCTGATTGCAGACAGCCTGAAGACCCGCGCGGCAAGGTCGGAAGCCTGACGCGGAACATTCCCGGTGCGGTTTAACCCGGTTTGTGGCCCAGATTAGCTATGAAGGCGCCGGGGCTGACACCCCACATGGTTTTGAAATGACGGTTGAGGTGGCTTTGATCGGCATAGCCGGTGGCCGCCGCGACATCGGCGATGCCAAAGCCGTCAAACAGCATCCGTTTTGCCCGGCGCAGACGCATGTGATTGAAATAGGTGTGCGGTGGCAGGCCGGTGGCGTGGCGGAAGACACGCAGCAGGTGAAAGCGGCTGAGCCCGGTCAGGCTTGCCAGTTCATCAAGCGATATGTTGGCATCAAGGTGGTCGGCCATATAGTCGATGACCGCACGCACACGTTTGTCTTCGGAGCCCGGTTGATAGGAAAAGGGCGGCGCATCGGCATGGCGAAGGGCGAGGCGGGCGGCACTGTATAGAAGCTGGCTGTCACGTTCGAGCAGGGTTGTTGTCTGATCAAGGTCGGGGCGGAACATGCGGTGCAGGGATTGCAGTTGCAGATGCAGTTCCGGGTCATCGACCACATGATTGCCAAAAAACGGCAGCCCGGTACTGTTGGGGGAGAGTTCGGCCACCAGATCGCCAAAGATTTCAGGCGCGATAAACATGATCTGATACTGGTAACCGTCATCGGATGCCGGGCCGCCGTCATGAACCTGCATCGGGTTCATCATCAGCAACTGCCCGCGTCTGGCGACATAGTTGGTACCGCCGGTCATGAATTGTTCGGCTCCGTTCAGGATGGTGCCGAACGCATAATAATCATGACTGTGTTTGGGAAAGGAAAACCGTTTGTAATCGGCTTCGAACAAATCAATGCCGTCTGCCGCCCGCCAGTGACGGGCGACTTCGCGGGAGGGATTTGATTTCCGTGCGCCGCGCGACGGATCATGTCGAAGTGAATGCGCCATGGCGCAAGTATAAACATCCGATGGCCTTTCGGCTTGGACAATATTGTCACCGATACATTTGCCGGTTTTGCCAGTTTGATCGATCAGAAACGAATCGGTAAACAGAGTGTAAATTTTGCCCGAAAGGGCCGCGGACATACGGATATGGTGCGCCTGAACGATGGTATAGAGTGCTTTCGTGTCGGGGATTTTGCGGCGCGGCAAATGTTCGAATGAACATTCAAAAGTCCCCATCTGTCCGTGTTGGCATAGACAAATGCGGATTTCATCTAACTGTTACAAAAACGACGGGAAACTCGGGTTAGAGACACGGGAAATATGTCCCCCATTCCGGATCATTGGAGATCCCATGTTTCTTGACCGTATTCGTATCGGTTACCGCATTTTTGCGGGGTTTCTTGCGCTTGTCATCATGCTGATCGGGTTAAGCGCCCTTTCATCATGGTATCTGCTGGGTTTTGGTGGTCATGCGGACCGTATTGCCAAAAGCACCCAGCTTGTCGGGCTTGCAAACGAATATGCGTTGAAGCTTGAACGGTTGTCGAACCAGGTTCTGCTGTTTGCCCAGACGGTTGATCCGCTGGACCGCGAAGGTATTGCGACAATTCGTGAAAGTGCAGAAGCCAGCGGTGCCGCGCTGATTGGTCAGCTTCGCGCCGAGGGCGATACCGAAAAAGCCGACGCGCTTGAAAGTCTGAATGCGGAATATATCGCAACCCTGGAGCCGCTTGTCCTGCGTGCCGAGAATTTGACGGCGGCGTCCGATACCATGCTGCTTGGTGCGCATCAGCTTGGCAAGTCGGCAGGCGAGCTGGTGGATTTCATCAGCAAACGTGATCCGGCACTGGCGGAAAAATATGCTGATAAACTTGGTGCCGCCAACCTGAGCGCAATTGTGAACAATCTGCAATATGCGATCCTGCGGACACCTGAATCGCTTGATACGGCGCGTACGCAAACCTCGGCGTTGACCGATCTTCAGGAAGAAATCAAAGGCTCGGTCGATGGGTTGAAACGCGCGGATAAAAAGCTGTTTTCCTATGCGATCCGCGATAATGACCTTTTAAAGCAGGGTGCGAACCAGCTTGAAGGGTCGATCGCGGGGTTCCGTCAGTCGATGGATGACTTCAAATCCGCCGTTCGCGAAGTTCAGGCAATTACCCAGAATATCCGCGAGGAAGCGGTTGCCGGTCAGAACATGCTGGTCGAGGCGGCGCATAGCGAGTCCGAAAGCAAGGCGATCACCAATATGGTGGTGGCCGGGATCGGGGCGCTGATTGCCTTTGGTCTGGCGATTGGCATCGCACTTAGCATTCTGCGTCCATTGGGACGTGTGAATGGCGATATGACGCGGTTGAGCGAAAACAACACCGATATCGACCTGATTGATTTCAATCGTGGTGATGAATTTGGCGCGATGTCACGCACGGTGGCGATTTTCCGCGAAAATGCCCTTAAGATCGAACAGATGGCCGAGGAACGCATCGCCCTTCAGCGCGAGGAAGAGGAAAAACGCCGGGCGTCGCTGGGTGCGATGGCCGAAACCATCGAAGGCGAAACCGCGGGGCTTGTCCAATCCGTCACCCATCAGGTCACAAGGATGCGGGACGCGGTTGGCGAAGTGGCCGCCGCCGCAGAACGTGTGACAGGCCAGACCGAAATGGCAACCAGTGCGGCCACGCAAAGCCAGTCGCACGCCCATTCGATCAGCGAGGCGGCGACACGGTTGTCCGATGCCATCGGATCGATTGCCAACCGGGTGGATCGGCAGCGCGCCATTGCGCAGAATGCGGTTAGTTCGACCAAGCAATCCGCCGAGGCGGTCGATGACCTTCGCGAAGTGGCAACCAGTATCGAGCAGATTGTCGATCTGATCCGCGGGATTGCCGGGCAGACCAACCTTCTGGCGCTGAACGCGACCATCGAGGCCGCACGCGCGGGCGAAGCGGGCAAAGGATTTGCCGTGGTGGCCGCCGAGGTCAAGAACCTTGCAGGCCAGACGGCACAGGCAACCGAACAGATCACCGCCCATGTCAGTGCGATGGGCAATGTGACGGATCGTTGTGTGCGGTCGATGGAAGATGTCGGTGTGACCGTGCGCGACATGATGTCGATTTCCGAAGAAGTGGCAGGTGACGTCGAACATCAGCGCCGCGAGACAGAGGAAATCAGCCTTGCGATTGCATCAGCGAGCGATGCGGCCCTTCATGTCAGCAACGCCATCCAGGAGGTATCGCGCGATATCGAGGTCACGCGGAAACTGAGCGTTGATCTGACCCGTCGCGCCGATGAGGTTGACCGTAATGTGACGGAACTTTCGGGGTCCCTTGACCGGGCGGTGGAATCGGCTGCCA